>VFSW01009172.1_pt1 | contig 14142 bp, 14 predicted proteins | sample 5358111 | NCBI WGS metagenome assembly VFSW01 (sample SAMN11554181, study PRJNA540505) | mine drainage metagenome | isolation source: sediment from site ElyBrook_90M | place: USA: Ely Copper Mine, Vershire, VT | collected 2017
ATCTTGGAACGTAGGGCTTGTGGACGGGGGTTCGATTCCCCCCGGCTCCACCATTCACGCGGCGCGCGCTCGGGCGCGCCGCATCCACAGCGGCGCCACCGCCGCAATCACCGCCACCGAATACCCGGCCGCCGCCGTCAGCGCCAATGCCGGCCCGAGTCCGGCGGCTGCGCCGAAAATCCGATCGCCGACCAGAGCCACCGCCGTCGGACCGAATCCGGCGCCGAGCGCGACGTTCAGAAAAAAACTGATCGCCATCGCGAGTCCGCGGGAACCGTTGGGTACCACGTCGAGAATCGCGGAGAATCCCGCGGCGGTGACCATCCCGGAGAGCGCGAAATAGGCGGGAACCGCGGCGAGCACCACGGGGAACCGTCCGGAGTCCATCAAGCACGCGATCGGCAGGATCGCGAGTCCGGCGAACAGGCAAACCCGCACCTTGCCCGCCCAGCCGCGGCGCGCGCCCGCGCGGTCGGCGAGCCAGCCCCCGAGCAGCACGCCGCCGCCGAAGCCTACGGACAGCAGCAATCCCAATTCGACGCCGATTTGGGCCGCGTCTCGGTGAAATTCCCGGATCAACAAGGACGGCGCCCAGGCGCCCACGGCGTTGTCGACGAAGGATGCCGCGGCGACCACGGCGTAGATCGGAACGACTGAGCCCCCCCCGGCCGCGACCCGCTCCTCTGGCGAGACGGGCGGCGCGGCGGCGCGGCGCACGGGTTCGCGGATCAACAGGATCAGTCCCGCCCACAGAATTCCCGGCGCACCGATCAACAACAGCACCAGGCGCCACGGTGCATAGGCGGCGATCGCGGTGCCGGCGAGCACGCCGGCTTCGACCGCCTTCAGCACGCCGCCGCCGATCAGGATCGACGCACCGATGCCGACCGCGATGCCACAGAGGAAACTGCCGACCGCGATGCCGCGGCGCGCCGGCGGAAAATAATCGCTGATCAAGGAAATCGCCGCCGGCGACAGCACCGCCTCGCCGAGGCCCACGACCACTCGGCCGGCGAACAGCTGCGCGAAATTCCCGGAGAGTCCGCAGGCAACGGTGCCCGCGCTCCAGATCGCCACCCCGGCGAGAATCAGATTGCGCCGCGAGACCCGATCGGCGAGGTGTCCGAGCGGAATGCCCGCGATTCCGTAGACGACCGCGAAGGCGGTGCCGAGCAACAGGCTGATGCGGGTGTCATCGATGTGCAGATCGCGGCGGATCGGATCGACCAGCAGGGAGAGCACCTGCCGGTCGGTGTACGACAGGATCGCGGTCCCGATCAGGATCGCGACCACCGTCCAGGCATATCCCGGGCCCGGATAAGGTGCCTCGGCGCCCGGCGGCGGCCGCGATTCCGCGCTCACGCGGCGACCCGTCAAAACTTGACGCTGAGATCCGCGCCGATCGTGCGGGGTTGATTGGTCGCAACCCGGTTCAAGATCGAAATGTTCGCCGACAGCGCACCGGTATCCGACAAATAGGCCCTCTTGTTGGTCAGGTTATCGATGAACAACATCGCGCTCCAGCGTCCGGCCTCCACGCCCGCGCGTGCGCCCACCAGGTCGTACGCCGGCAGCGTGTTGCGGGTGTAGGTGATGTCCTGGATCGAACTCGTGTAGTTGTTGGTCGCGCGCGCGACGAAGCCGAGCGAGTCGGACAGCGGATGGCGGAACGACAGATTCGTGCTCGCCGTCACCTGCGGCACGTCGAGCAGGCGGTCGCCGGAGACGACGCCCGCGGTCGGCACCGTGGTCGCGTTGGTCGCGCGGGTGTAGCCGACGTTCTGCGACAACAACCAGCCCTGCGCCGGCGACACCGCCACCTCCAGCTCCGCGCCGTAGGCCCGGGCCTTGCCGGCGTTGGTCGTGTACTTGTAGCCGCATCCGGGCGCGACCTGTTGCTGCACGTCGGCCCAGTTCTCGTAATACACATCGCCGTTGACCGATACGCGCGAATCGAAGAGCTTGGCCTTCTCGCCGAATTCGTAGCTCCACACGCTGTCGGGGCCGAACTGCGCCGGCGCCGGCTTGCAGGGAGGCGGGATCGGCGAGTTCGGGCCGCCCGGACGAAAACCCTTCGACACGGTCGCGTACACGGTCAGGTCATCGTTCGGAATGTAGGCGAGGTTGAATTTCGGCGTCACGCCGGAATTCGCCGCGAGCCCGAACAACGTCGCGCTCGTGCCGTTCGCCGACACGCCGCTGACGCTGGTGGCCGAGTTGCTGTGGTAGGTGAAGTAGCGCGCACCGACCGTCGCCTTCAGGTGGTCCGGCAGTTGGTAGGACGTCTCGCCGAACAACGCGTACTGGTCCACGCCGAGCGCGCGGTGGTTGTCCGCGAGATTGTTCGTGCCGAACAGCGCGGTGAATCCATTGTAATAGGAATATACGTGGGAATTCGCGTGGAAATGGCTGTAGTAGCCGCCGGCGAGCCACTGCCACGGCCCGTCGCCGGTCGAGGCCACCCGCAGCTCCTCGCTGAACTGGCGCGTGTCGTCGTCCTCGGATATGGAGCCCGCGCCGAGTCCGCCCGCGGCGGTCGAGAACGGAAAACTCGCCGGTGGGCCGAGGAATCCGCCGATGTAGAACTGCATCGCCTCGGAGATGTCCTGGGTCTGGTTCTGGCGGCGTTCCCAGTTCGAGGTTGCCGAGACGACCTGGAAGGAGTCGAAATCGTATTGCGCCTTGAGGTCGACCAGCGTGAACGCGTCGCGGAACGGCTCCGACACGTCGAACGGCTGATAATGCACCTCGTTGCCCGGCGGCACGTCGATCGTGTTCGGGCCGCCCTGCGTGATGCGCTGGTAGAGCACGCCGAGGTCGAGCTTCAAGCGGTCGTTCGGCGTCAGCAGCAGCGCCGCGCGCCCGCCCTTCAGGCGTTCCCAGTTCGAGTGCGCGACGCGCAGCGCGACCGGGGCGGCCGCGACGTTGCCGCGGCTCGTGCTGTTGTTCACCTCGAGCGGGAACGGACTCAATACGTCACGGTCGATCCAGCCGTCGACGTACTTGTCGGTGACCACGAGGCGCAGCGCCGCCTTGTCGGCGATCAGCGGCGCATTCAGCATCGCGTTGAGGGTATGGTTGAAACCCCCGCCCCTGGTGGCGCCGCCGACGGCCGCGGCGGCCGCGGCGAATCGATGCGCATCCGGCGGATTGGTGACGAGTTTGATCGTGCCGCCCATCGAACCGGCGCCGTACAGCGTGCCCTGGGGACCGCGCAACACCTCGATGCGGTTCAGATCGAACAGACCCGGATCGATGACGACCTTGCCGTTCTGCGCCATCGCCGGCGGCGTCAACGCCGTCTCGTCGAGGTAGAAGCCGACGGTGGGCGATTCGCCGCCCGTCGAGGTCAGTCCGCGCATTTCGAACTCGGTCTGGCCTGGACCTGAGGTCTTGAACGACACCCCGGGGACCTGCTGCGCCACCTGCACCAGGTCGGTCACCCCCTCGGCCTGCAGATCGGCTCCGGACAGCGCGGTGATGCTGATGGGCGTCTTTTGGACCGTGGACTTGCGCTTCTCCGCGGTCACGACGATTTGTTCCAAATCCCCTGCCGAGGCCGACGCCGCCGGTGCCGCGTGCGCCGTCGCGCCCGGAGACCCCGACAACATCACCACGGCGGCTGCCGCGGCCCCAATCCCCTCGAACCAACGCGCAAGCCGGCCTGCGGCCGGAGAACCGACCATTTCATCCCCGATCATCTTGTTCACTCTCCGATAATTGAACGGCGAACCGTGCGAATGCCATCCCCCACCGGGATTATCCACGAAGCGCGGCCGCCGCTGCGCGACTTTTCAGCGGCCGCCGCCCGAATCCACCGCATTCAACGCGTATTTCATGATGCGGCCGTGCCGCCCGGTCCGGTCCCGCTCCAGGGCATACACGTCCCCCCGCGGGCCCTGGCGCCGCCGGGTCACCGCTTCGATCACGGCCAGGTCATCGCCGGCGAGCCGCAGCCCCGCCAGGCGGCGATGCGCCGGAAGGTGCGCGGCGCTGGTGGCGCCGACGATCACGGCCCCGACCTGCGCCCGATCGAGCAGCGCGCGCGAGGCGACCGTCGCGATGTCGCATCCCCGGCGGTCGGCGACGAGCTTCAGCGCCGCCAGCAGTTCCTGGAACAACGCCCAGCCGCCGAATTCCTCGATGATCAAGCGGTATTTGATCAGCGACCGGTTCGTGATCGTCTCGTCCGGCGGTTCCCGGCCCAACCACCTCTCGGACAGAAAGCCGCCGCCGACGGTGCCGTAGCACAGGAGCGCGATGTCGTGCGCGCGGCAATACTCGACCATCCCGTTCGCCGGCCGGTCGTCGAGGAGGGAGTACTGCACCTGGTGCGCCACCACCGGCACGCCGGCCGCGACGATCTGGCCGAGATGCTCAACGTCGAAATTGGTCGCGCCGATGTGCGCGATCTTTCCGGCCCGGCGCAGGCGGTCGAGTTCCAGGGCCACCTCGATGTGACGCGGCACCGAAAAATCCCACCAGTGAAACTGGACCAGGTCGAGGCGTTCCATCCGCAGGCGCTCGAGCGAGCGGTCGACGACGGCCTCGACGCCGCGCGCGCCGAGCGTCGCAAGTTCCGGCAGATCGTGCACGAACTTGGTGTGCACCTGCAGGCGCGCGGCGAGCGCCGGATGGCGTGCTCGAAATTCGCCGATCAAGGCCTCGACGCCGGTGTAGATGTCGGCGCAGTCGAATGTCGTGATCCCCGCCTCGACGAATTCCGCCATGTCCGCGATCGCGCGGTCCGGGTCCACGGACCCGTGGCCGCCGGCCAGATGCCATCCGCCCTTGATGATCCGCGAAATCCCGTAGCCGTCGGCGAAGCTGTGGCGCGGGATCATGCCGGCCGCTTCGGTGCGGGCGCCATCGGCACCGCGGTGACGTCCTCGCGCCGGAAGCGGCGCAGCCCGGTGCGCGTGATCTTCAGGCGCGTCGGACAGTGCGGATCGGGACAGGCGACCTCGGCATCCGTGAACATCCAGTCGGACGGATCGCGCACGCGCTGCTTGGCCGCGAGCAGCGGCAGCACCGCGGCGAGCGAATAGATCGAAAACCCCTGCCCGGCCGGCAGCTTCAGCATCTCGCCGTGCAGCTCGAAATAATCGCCGAGCTGCGCGCCGCAATAAATCTTCGCGCCGGGCGGTCCGACGACCTCCACGCGCAGATCGTACAGGTCGAATCCGCCGTCATCCGGCGCCGCATCGTCGGCCATCCTCGCCCCTCCCGGTTTCAGCGGCCCCCGCGCGCCACTTGTTCAGTGATGCCGATCGCCGTGCGCAGCGCGAGCAGACCGTCCTCCCCGCTGACCGCGGGCGCGGTGCCGGCGGCCGCGGCCGCGAGGAACGCTTCGATCTCGTCGCGCAGTGCATCGCCCTGTTCGTAGGTGGTTTCGTCGATCGCGACCTGCGGGGTGCCGTCCGCCGCGTGACCGGCGCCCTTGCGGATCACCGTGAGCACCTTTTGTTGCAGGTCGATCGATACGTAGCTCTCGTCCTGGAACAGCCGCAGCTTGCGCTCGGTCTTCAGGCTGACCCGGCTCGCGGTCGCGTTCGCGACGCAGCCGTTGGCGAAACGCAGGCGGGCATTGGCGATGTCCACCTCGCGCGAGAAAACGCTCGTGCCGATCGCATCGACCGAGACGACCGGAGAGCGGACGATGCTCAGGATCAAATCGATGTCGTGGATCATCAGGTCGAGCACCACGTCCACGTCGGTGCCGCGGTTCTTGAATGGCGCGAGCCGCGCGGACTCGATGAACCGCGGCACCGCCAGAATCGGCCCCAAGGCGCGCATCGCCGCGTTGAACCGCTCCAGGTGCCCGACCTGCAGGATCCGCCCGGCGCGGCGGGCGGCGGCGATCAGGCTTTCGCCCTCGGCCACCGTGACCGTCATCGGCTTTTCGACGAGCACGTGGGCGCCCGCGTCGAGGAACGCCGCCGCGATCTCATGGTGCGTCGGCGTCGGCGTGACGACGCTGACCGCGTCGACGCGCCCGAGCAGGTCGCGATAATCGGCGTAGGCGGCGACGCCGGCTTCGGCGGCGACCGCATTGCGCGCGGCTTCGTTCGGATCCGCCACGCCGACCAGCGTGGATGCCGGCAGGCGGGCGTATTTCTGCGCGTGGAACCGTCCCAGGTAGCCCGCGCCGATGACGGCCGTGCGCATCAGCGCAGGTGCTCCCGCCGCCACTTGCTGCGCGAGCGGTACTCGCGCCGGGTTTGCAGGATCGCCCCACCGAGGATTCCGAGCGCCGCGCCGCCGAGACAAACGGCCGCCCGGATCCAGGTCCATTCGCGCGACAGCACCGCACAGACGACGGTGCCGAGGCAGCCCAACGCGCCGATCCCGATGAACACCCAGGGTTTCGCGTCGTACAGAAATTGCGGCGTCCAGACTTTCATGGGCGCAATTCTACCGTGCGCCGCCTTCCGCGGCGCCGGATTCGTTTACAATCCGGCCATGGAACTCACGAGCTTGGTCCGACTGGCCTCCGCGACGGAGGGTTGGAAGCGCGAGACGCTGATCGCGCTGCTGTGGCTCGCGGCGGGCGCGCTGCTGCTGCCGATCCTGATCTACCTGTGCGGGATCGCGTTCCTCGGCTCCTACGAAGGCGGCGGGCTCGGCAGCACGTTCGGCACGGTGCTGCGCGGCCTCGGCGCCGGATCGCCGGCCTCCTGGGTCGTCGTCGCGGGCCCCTACGTGCTGTTCCAACTGCTGCGGGTGCTGCTCTACGTGTGGAATCTCGGCTCGGACGGGCGCTGAGCGGGCGCTAAAGTTTGCCACCCGGCGGACGTTAACCCGGACTGACCGGATCGACTTTCCGATCCTTCAGGGCTGATGGAGCCCCGGGCCCATGAATTCCGAGATCGCCGCACGCTTAGCCGCATCGATCAACCTGCCTTCGCCACCCGGTGTCGCGGCACATATCATCGAACTCGCCCAGGATCCGGCGATCGAGATGGGTCAGGTCGCCAAGGCGATCAGCCTGGACTCGGCGCTGACCGCCAAGATCCTGCGGATCGCCAACTCACCCCTGTACGCGCAGCGGCGCAAGAGCGAGAACCTGCGTCAGGCGCTGGTCGTGCTCGGGCTCAATGCCACCTTGACGCTGGCGCTCAGCTTCTCGCTGGTCAAGTCGCTGCGCGGCGGCAAGCCGAACGGCCTGGATTACCCGCGCTATTGGCGGCGCGCGCTGCTGGCCGCGACCGCCGCCCGCGCGCTCGCGGACGCGCTGCGCCAGCCTCAGGCGGAGGAATATTTTCTGGTCGGCCTGTTGCAGGACGTCGGCATGCTCGCGCTGGACGTCGCGCTGCCGGATCTCTATCCGGGCAGCGAGTCGCTGCAGCGCAAGCACGACGCGCTCGCCGATTTCGAACGCAAGAAGCTCGGCACCGATCACGCGGAGCTCGGCGCGGTCGCGATGCGCGCGTGGCGCCTGCCCGAGCGCCTGTGCCGCGCGATCGGCAACAGCCATCGGATCTACCTGCAGCCTGCGACCGATCCATCCGGGATCATGGACCACTGCGTGGCGCTGTCGGGACCGATCGCGGATCTGTTCCTGGTCGCGGCGGAGGACCGCCAGATCGCCGAGAACGCGCTCGCGGTCGAGCGCAGCGTCGGCCTCGACAAGACCGCGTTCGGTCAGGTGCTCGGCTCGATCGGCGCGATCATCCCGGAAACCGAGGCGATCTTCGATGCCGACCTCGTCAGCCGGCCGAGCGCGGAGGCGATGCTCGACCACGCCCGCGAGGTCCTGATGATCCGCAGCCTGCAGGTGCTGCGGGACATCAACACGCTGAAGGCGGCGGCCGAGACGTCCTCGTCGCGGGCGCTGGAACTCGAGGAGGAGGCGCGCCGCGATGCCCTGACCGGCGTCTACAACCGCGCGCACCTGGACCAGATACTCGCCCGCGAATTCGAAAACTCCATGCGCCATCGCTGGCCCCTGAGCGTCGCGTTCGCCGATCTCGATGATTTCAAGTCCATCAACGACCGCTTCGGCCATCAGGCCGGGGACCGCATCCTGCAGACGACGGCGCGGATCTTGCGGCACAACACCCGCGAGACGGACCTGATCGCGCGCTACGGCGGCGAGGAGTTCGTCGTGGTGCTGCCGGCCACCGACGCCGACACCGCGCACCACATCTGCGAGCGCATCGTCCAGGCGTTCCAGACCACCCCGCATGAAGTCGGCCCCGCGCACACGATCGTGACGATATCGATCGGCTGCGCGACGCACGGCGCGGAGACCACCTTCACCGACATCGCCGGACTCTTGAAGGCGGCCGATCAGGCGCTGTACACGGCCAAGATGCGCGGACGCAACCGCACGGTCCCCTTCGACCGCGAGATGCCGAAGTCGCTCGCGCAATTCGTCTGAGGGCCGCGCCGGCTTTTTTTGCGGATTCGGTCAAATTCTCGATCGCGTTATGTCGTCCCGACCGCGCGTGTATTTCGGCATTCCTGTGACCGTCGTCACAAATTCGGCGCGCTCGAAGGTGGAACCTGTCGCAATTTGCGAACATGTCATCACCCCGTCGCTGTCGCGCCGGGATCGAGCGGAGAAGGGTCGATGTCGATGAACGAGCGGTCGAAAAACGAACTTGGCGGCGCCGGATTCAGTTTCGGCGTGCGCGAACTGGCGCAGGCGGCGGCCGAATCCGAACACGCCAACTCGCCGATCGCCCTCGTGTCCGATCTTGCGCTGGCGTGCGACAAGGCGGGCTTCGACCCGTACAACAGCACCGGCCGCTTCGACCGCGGCGACGCGTGGTCCCGAATCCGCCGGCGGTGAGCGCGCGGCGCGGCGCCGAACTAATCCGCGCGCCCCGGCGCGCCGTGGAACTCGCTGGTCGTCTCCCAATCCGGAAATTTGCGCGTCGCCGCGAGGCGCATTCCGACACCGAACGCCAGCTGTAGGTCCTGCAGCGTGCCGCGCACGTGCCAGCCGGGCAGGTAAACGTCCCCCGCCTGGCGATAGCGGTGCGCGAAATAGCCGTCCAACCGTTCCCGGCCCCAGCGCGGTCCCATGGCGGCGTCGTCCAGGCCCCCGCCCGCGTACAGCGCCGGCACGCCGTGGCGCGCGAAATTCAACGCATCGGAGCGATAGAACAGTCCGCGCCAGGGCTCGGGCTCGGCGTGCACCACGCGCCCCTGCAGGTCGGCCTCGTGCTCGAGGTACCGGTCCAACTGCGACTGGCCGAACAACGCCACCGCGACGTCGCGGGTCGGTCCGCCGATGCGCAGCATGTCGAGGTCGATGTCGGCGACGGTGTCCCGCAGCGGGAACAGCGGGTGCTCGACGTAATAGGCGGAGCCGAGCAAACCGTACTCCGCGGCGGTCGGCGCCAGGAACACGATGGAGCGGTCGGGCCGCGTCTCGGCGTGCGCGAACGCCTGCGCGATCAGCACCAGGCCCGCCAGGCCCGACGCATTGTCGACCGCGCCGTGGAGCACCGGGCCGCGCCGGTCCGGCCCCTCGCGCCCGAGATGGTCCCAGTGGGCCGTGTACACGACGTATTCGCGCTTGTACCGGCGACCGGGCAGCAGTGCGACGACGTTCGGGGAACTGAAGCGCCGGATCTGGCTGTGCACCAAGGCATCGGCGTAAAGGTCGAGCGGCATCGCGTGAAAGCCGGGCCGGCCGGCACGCGCCGCCTCGGTCCCGAAGTCCAGGTGCGCACTCGCGAACAGGCCGCCCGCCGCATCGGCGCGCAGCCAGCCTTCGACCCAAGGGCGGTCGGCGGCCGCGGATTCTCGCGCCTGCAGGATGCCGCCGACGTCGCGGTTGACGAGCGCCTTCCAGGCCTCGTCCTCCGCGCCCGCACCACGCGCCAGGAGGACTCCGGCCGCGCCGTGGCGCGCGGCCTCGTCGATTTTGTACGCCGCGCGGCCGTACCCGTCGGCCCAGGGCTGCGCCGCCGGCGCACCGCCGAGCACGATCACGGTCTTGCCGCGCACGTCCACCCCGGCGTAGTCGTTCCACGCGTGCCCCGGGGCATCGATCCCGTAACCCACGAACACGACCGGGCTGCGAACGAGCACGCTCGTCGCGCTTTCGCGCGGCGACCACACGATCATGTCCGTCGCATAGCGCAACGGCCGCGTCGCACCCGCGGGCGTCGTGAACGACAGGCTCGCGTCGGCGGCCGTCGTGATCTCCACGATCGGCACCTGCTGCAGGTAGCTCTTGCCGTTGCCCGGTTCGAGCCCGAGCTGCCGGAATTGCGCGACCAGGTGGTCAACGGTCTTCTGCCCGCCCGCCGTGCCGGGCCGGCGCCCCGCGAACGGGTCGGAGGCGAGCACACGGACCTCGGCGCGGAACCCCTCGTCCGTGAACCGCGACGGCGGCGTCCGGTGGCGCGGCTCCCCGGAGCAGGCGCACAAAAGCAGGTACCCGCATAGCACGCCCCATCGCCGTCGCCGGAGTCGCAGCATCATCGTGGTTCGCCCCCGCCGGCCGCTAGGGCCAGTACCAAAAGATCATGACCCCGAGCACCGCGACCGTCGCCGCGTGGGCGCCGAGGCGCCAGGACCGCCGTCGCAGTTCGCCGACGAAACTACCGACGGTCGCGGCGGTCAGAAAAATGGACATGATCAGCAGCGTCACGAGCGCCGGGAGGTCGGCCGACAGCTCCGGATGGGACCCGGACAACAGGCCCGAAATCAGCGACACCGCCGCGAGGCTGAACGTCATGGACACCGAGGTTCCGAGCAGGATTCCGATCAATACCGTAAGCGGACGCATACCGTGGATCTCATATACAATCGGAAGTTGAATGGCGGAAGAGGCTACAGGAGAACGGACACGGTGATCACCAATGGGGCGAAGGTCGCGCGCGCGCGCTGGAAGACCGGAATCGCGATTTGCCTGAGTGCCGTGGGCCTCGGGGCAGTGCTCGGCGCGGCGATGACCGCGCCTCCGCAGACCGCCGCGCCGGCATCGTCCGCGCCGCTCGAACCGACCACGCAGGAAGGCTATGTGGCGCGGCGGGTCGAGGACATCGTCGCGCGCGAACACTACCGCCGCCTGGCGCTCGACGATCAGCTCTCCAGCCTGATCCTGGACCGCTATCTCAACACCCTCGACGGCGAGCGCAGCTACTTCTACGCGAGCGACATAGCCGGCTTCGAACGCTACCGCTACCAGCTCGACGACGCGATCAAGGACGGGGACATGGAGCCCGCGTTCGCGATATTCCGCCGCTACCAACAGCGCACGCGCGAGCGCATGCAGTACGCGATCGCGCTGCTCGCGACCAAGCCCGACTTCAACATCGACGAATCCTTCAATTTCGACCGCAGCAAGCGCCCCTGGCCTGCGGACAAGGCCGAGATGAACGAACTGTGGCGCAAGCGGGTCAAGAACGACGCCCTGTCGCTCGTGATCGCGGGAAAGAAATGGCCCGCGGTCGTCCAGACCCTGCGCAGCCGCTACGACCACGTGATCAAGCGCATCGATCAGACCAAGCCGGAGGATGTTTTCGAGGCGTTCATGAACGCCTACGTCCTGTCGCTCGACCCGCATTCGAACTATTTCTCGCCGCGCGACTCCGAGGAATACAACATCCAGATGAGCCTCAGCTACGAGGGCATCGGCGCCTCGCTGCAGCTGCGCGACGATTACGTGACGGTGATGAACGTCATCCCCGGCGGCCCCGCCGCGATCAGCGGCAAGCTGTCGGCGAACGACCGGATCACGGCGATCGGCGAGGGTAACAGCGGCGAGATGGTCGACGTGATCGGCTGGCGGCTCGACGACGTGGTTCAGAAGATCCGCGGACCCGGCGGCACCCAGGTCAGGCTGCAGCTGCTGCCGGCCGGCGCGGCGCCCGGGTCGCCGCAGAAGATCGTCGAGTTCACGCGCAACCGGATTTCGCTGGACGCCCAGGCCGCGCAGGCGAAGATGCTCACCGTGCAGCGGGGCGGACGCGCGATCAAGGTCGGCGTGATCACGGTGCCGAGCTTCTACCAGGATTACGACGCCGCCCGCGCCGGGGTCAAGGACTACCGCAGCACGACCCGCGACGTGAAGCGGCTGATCACGAAGCTGAAATCCGAGGGGATGCAGTCCCTGATCATGGACCTGCGCGGCAACGGCGGCGGCTACCTGCCCGAGGCCGAGTCCATGGTGGGCTTGTTCATCAAGAGCGGACCCGTGGTGCAGCTGCGCGACACCACCGGGCACATCGAGGTGGACGACGATCCGGACCCGGCGATCTTCTATTCGGGACCGATGATGGTGCTCGTCGACCGCCTCAGCGCGTCCGCGTCGGAGATTTTCGCCGGCGCTATCCAGGAGTACGGCGGCGGCCTGATCGTGGGCCAGCAGACCTACGGCAAGGGCTAGGTTCAGAATGCGCATCCGTTTAACTACACGATATTCGGGCGCAAGCCCGACCTGGGCCAGCTCAACGTCACGATCGGCAAGTATTACCGCGTCACCGGCGGCAGCACGCAGGACCGCGGCGTGATGCCCGACATCGCGCTGCCGTCGCTGATCGACGTGCACGAGGTCGGGGAAAACACGCACGATCGCGCGCTGCCCTGGGACCACATCGAACCCGCGAACTTCACCGTCGAGGGCAATTTGAAGCCCGCCATCTCCGTGCTGGAGAAGCTGCACGACGAGCGCACGAAGGGCAGCGCCGACTTCCGCTTCCTCGACTCCGACATCGCGGCGCTGGACGCGATGCGCGCCGAGAAGAGCCTGTCCTTGTCGATCAAGGTCCGCCAGGCGGAGCAGACCCGCGACGACGAGGCCCGCCTCGCGCGTGAGAACGCCTGGCGCGCCGCCAAGGGCGAGAAGCCGCTGAAGTCGGTCGCGGACATCAAGCAGGACGAGTCCGCCGGCATCATTCTCACCGAGGCCTCGCAGATCGCCGCGGATTTCGCGACGCTGCCGCAGACGGTGGCCGCCTCGGTGCCCGCGACCCTGCACTGAGGCGGGGCCCGGCGCCGCCGCCGGGGCTCAGCGCAACAGGACGGTGTACAAGTCCCAGTAATCCTCGGCGAGCACGTTCCAGCCGCCGGGGGCGGAGCTCTTCGCGGCGGCGAGCGAATCGGCGGTGGGCACGGTATCGGCGGGATTGCGGTATTCGCACGCGGCGCGCAGCCGGTCGAGCTTCTGCTTCACCGGCCCGTTGACATGGGTCTGGGCGTTCACCGCGGCGATCGCCTTCTGGACCCTCTGCATGTAGCCGTCGCACTCGGCCCGCGATCCGAAGTTCATTTCGTGCACCCGCCGCGCCACGGACTCCTTGGCGCGGGCGGCGACGCCGAACGCATCGACGTGCTCGCACAGCAGTTCCGCGTAGCCGATGATCGCAAGATTGATGGTGCGGCGGGCCGCGAGCGAGATGCCCGGGAACGGCTCGGCGGGCTCGCTGACGAGGTCGTTGCGCGCGACCTGAAGATCCCGCACGACCTCGTCCGCGGCGGCCACCTCGGCGCGCAGCGGGTGCATCGCCTTCTGCAGGTCGCGCCGCCTGAAGTAGTGCCACAGCGCGTTCAACCGTCCCAGCTCGCTGTCGGCGGCCGACAGCCGCATGCGCGCTTCATCGGCACGCGCCCTCGCATCGCGCAGCCGCGCGTCCGCCGCCTCGAGCCGGGTCTCCCGCTCCGCGGCGCTCTGCACGCGGAACTTGGCCGTTTCCCGCTCCTCCTGCGTCCGCGACAGCTCCGCCGCGAATGCGCCGAGACGCTGGTGACAGGTCTTCCACAGTGAACGCAGCTGGTAGAAGACCAGCGCGCTGAACCCGGTGTTCGGGTCCGCGAGCAGTTCGCCGAGCGCGTCCATCTGTTCCTGCGCGCGGATGGTCGCGCCCTCCTGTTGTTTCAGGCGGTCGCGCATCAGGTGGAACTCGTCCTGCAGGTCGGCGTAGGCCTTCTTCAGGCCCGCACGGTTCTGGAAGAGCTGCATCAAGCGCTCTTCCTCGGCGCTCGCAGGCCCGCGCTCCGTCACGGCCTTGAATGGATTCAGCTTGTCGATCAATGGTTCGTCCCGCGTGTCAAGCCGCCGCGGGGGTTCCCCAGGAGGCCGCCCGATTAGAAGCGATGTCCCCGCTCGGCGCAGTATTCGAGCCATTTATTTAACATCATGTTGCGCATCCAGCGCTGATCCAGTTCACGCTTGAGTCC
>VFSW01009173.1_pt1 | contig 14142 bp, 14 predicted proteins | sample 5358111 | NCBI WGS metagenome assembly VFSW01 (sample SAMN11554181, study PRJNA540505) | mine drainage metagenome | isolation source: sediment from site ElyBrook_90M | place: USA: Ely Copper Mine, Vershire, VT | collected 2017
TCTTTACAGGAAGCTTTCCTCGGCGTTACCGGGAGATGAACGCACGCTCTTAGCGATTGACGAGGGATTGGGCGAGAAGCCCGATACCGCCGACGACGGAGAGCGCAAAAACGCCTAAGAAAATCCATACGCCTGCTTTAAGCAGGGCTTGGCGGCGAGTGCGCTTTGATTTGGTCTCGTGGCGGATGCGTGCGGTGGTGCTCACTTACTGTGTATCTTTCGTCGAAGGGGTGAGCGTCCAGAGGCGCTCAAGGTTATAGAACTCACGCTCGTCCGGCGTGAAGACGTGGACGACGATCGAGCCGAGATCGAGGAGGATCCATCCACCGTCGCTATAGCCCTCGGTTCGCGAGACGCGATTGCCCGATTCCTTGACTTTCTCGGCGATGGCATCGGCGATGGCTCGCGTTTGAATTTTCGATCGTCCGGTCACCAGGACGAAGGTATCGCCTAGAATCGTGCGGCCGGCAACATCGATTTCTTCGTACGATTCGCCTTTTTTGTCGAGCGCGGCGTCGCGCACGATCTCAAGTAGGGTGGACAGGGGATACCTCCGGAAACGAGCGGGATGACGTCGGCCCCTTTCGCCGTCGTAGTGGGCTTTACCCTAATGTGCGCCGGGCCGGGTCTTGAAGGGCCGCAATTGCCTCGAGCGTCGGAGGCGCAACAGGCACCTTCGTCCGCCGGCAGTAGTCCAGCGATCCTAGGAGCACTTCGCGGTAGGCTTCGTCGAGGTCAAAAAAAGCGAGCGTTTCGAGCCGCTCTCGGCCTTCGTAGGAGCGACCGGGTTCCAGAGCATCGGCCAGGTAGAGGATGATGTCGAGGCGGGACATTTGTTTGTCAGCCGTGGTGTGCTTGGCAATGGCGCTCAAAATCGACGCGTCGGTCATGCCATACCGCTCGCGGGCTAAGTGCGCTCCAAGACGTGCGTGCAACAGGATCGGACTGGCCGCTTCGTACTCGGCGATAGGCATCGCGCGCACGCGACATTCTGCGAGCAAACGCTCGCCGGAATAGAGGCGTGCAAGATCGTGGAGCATCCCGGCTAAGCGCGCGTGTACGGTATGTTCACCGTGTCGTATCGCAAGTCGATCTGCCAATCGCGCGACGCGAACGCAATGCGCGTATCGATGCGCTTGTCCAAGATCGGCTCGGACATTCGCGCAGAGTTGTGCGAATGTCACGCCACGAGTTGCGCGCGAAGAGCCTGCAAGCGATTGCGATAGAGTTCGCTTTTGAGGTTTCCGGCCCACATGACCAGGGCGTTTTCGCTGTTATCGCTATAATATTGCTTGCGAACCGCGACCGTCGTAAAGCCATACTTGCGATAGAGTTGTTGCGCGGAAATATTTCCTTCGCGCACTTCGAGCGTGAGCCACGCACCGCCGCGCGTAATCGCTTCATCGATTAGCGTCAGTAATAAACGTTCGCCATAGCCTTTTCCACGATGTTCGGGGAGGACGGCGATCGTCGTCACGTGCGCGTCTTCCATGATGACCCAGCATCCGCCATAGCCGACGATCTCGTCATCGATTTTGGCAATGAAATAATGCGCGAGTTTATTCGTTTGCAACTCGTTAAAAAATGCGTCCGACGGCCACGTCGTTGGAAAGGATTGTGCTTCGATCCGCATCACTTCTTTGATGTGCGCCATCGTCATCGGCTCGATCTGCATTATCGAGCGTCCGGTAGTTTGGCCGCGGGTGCTTCGCCGTAATCCGCGCGCAGTGCATGCGGAGACGCAAGCGCATCGGCCGTGAGGGCGAGATACGTTGCGGCGGTTGCGGCATGGGTGAAGCGGGAGGCCGTAGGGTTCACGAGGATGCCGCGTTCGGCGCAGGCGCGCAGCACGTCCTCCGACGCGCCGACAATCGGGAGCGACTCCGGCGCGGGATCGAGGATGGCGGCTAGGACATCATCGATGAGCCCCGAGGCACGCTTTTGCTCGGCCATCGTGCGAAACCGGGCGCTGATGATCCCCGGCCGACCGGAGACGACCGTCAGAACGTCGGGGAGGTTCAGCCCGGCCTCTAAGAGATCGTAGGACGAGAGACCGACGAGATCCACGCCCCAGCCGAAAGCTAGTGCCTTCGCGTAGGCGACGGCGATGCGCAGCCCGGTGAATCCACCTGGCCCAATTCCAACAGCGATACGATCGAGCGCGACCCCGGGAATCGCGGAATCAGCGAGGCAGCGTGCGACGGCCGAGAGGCCGTCCTCCAAACAGCGCTTGGCCTCGACGGTAACGGTCGCGAGAACGGCATCGCCGTCGCTTACGGCCGCGGTAAACGCCCCAAGTGCGCCGTCAATTCCGAGAATCCTCATACCGGCGGCCAGATGGTGACGCGTCGAGCATCGTCGCCGGCTCCGCGAATGGCGATGGCCCAGCGTCGGGTCGGCAGCAAGGCGGGAGCATGTTCCCACCACTCGACCATCGTGACGGACTCGTCGTTGAAGGCGTCCTCAAGGCCGAGTTCGGGAAGCTCCTCGGGCGACGTGAGCCGGTAGAGATCGAGGTGTTCGATGGGTGGGGCTCCCGGATAGGTATGGCGGAAGGTGAAGGTTGGGCTTGAGGTTGGGTCGTCGCCGTGGAGCGCCGTGACCACCGCCCGAACGAAGGTCGTTTTCCCGGCACCCAAATCCCCGGAGAGGGCCACGCAGTCGCCGGGCTTCAGATGTGAGGCTACGTGATGGGCGAGGTCGACGAGGCTCAGCAGCGTGGGGCAAGTAGCCTGGGTCGCGGCGTCGAAAGAGAGCGGTATGTTCACAGTGAGTGTCGCGTCATTCGGTCGCATGGGGCCCGCCTCCTGATGGACGATGGCGCGAAGTCCGGAATCGAGAGCATCTATGCTCAGGCGATTTCGGCGCTGGAATCGGGATTCGACCGCGTTGCGGCGCGATTGGCGGCCGGAGGCTTCGATACCGTCGCAGCCGTCGCCGAACCATCGAACGTGACGATGAGCTACGTGGACGAAGAACAACCGACGTCGCCGGCCCAACCGAGCCCCTATGGGTCAAGTGCCGTCCGCGGTTTGGGCGAGCCCGAGGGTGCGGCGACCTCCGGGCGGCCATTGGTCGATTTCTCCTGGGAAGATTCCGAGGGGACCGCGAACTTCTGAAATCGTCGAAAGCCTTAGCAGACGAATTTGTCTGCACGACGGTTGGCCCATTGGCCTGCCGTTTTTTGATGGAGTAACCACACGAGCGTGACGAACGAGCTCATTTCTACAATCAACGTCGAAGACGAGATGCGCGAGAGTTATCTCTCGTATGCCATGTCGGTCATCGCCTCCCGCGCACTTCCCGATGTGCGCGACGGACTCAAGCCCGTGCAGCGGCGCATTCTTTTCGCCATGCGCGAGATGGGGTTAGATCCATCCAAGCAGCATCGCAAATGCGCCGGTATCATCGGTGAAGTCCTCAAATCGTACCATCCGCACGGCGATTCGTCGGTGTACGACGCGCTCGTGCGCATGGCGCAAGATTTTACGTTACGCTATCCGCTCGTCGACGGTCACGGAAACTTCGGTTCGATCGATCCCGATCGTCCGGCCGCGTATCGATATACGGAAGCTCGCTTAGAACGCCTATCCCTCGATGTTTTAGCTGACATCGACAAAGAGACGGTCGCATTCATTCCCAACTTTGATAATCAAGGGACGGAACCGGCGGTGCTTCCTGGGCGCGCTCCGCAACTGCTTATCAACGGCAGCAGCGGTATCGCCGTCGGTATGGCGACGAATATTCCGCCGCACAATCTCAACGAAATCTCCGATGCGATTGCCGCAATCATCGACGATCCTAATGTCTCTGATGATGCACTCTGCGATATCGTTAAAGGCCCGGATTTTCCGACCGGCGGCGTGATCATGGGTCAAGAAGCGATTCGCGAAGCGTATAAGACGGGTCGCGGTTCTATTTCGATTCGCGGTAAAGCCGAGATCATCGAAGAAAAAGGCAAATTTAAAATCGTCATTACGGAAATTCCGTATCAGGTCTATAAGAGCCGCATCGTCGAAGCTATCGCCGAAGCGCATTCCGAAAAACGCATCACCGGTATTGCGCGTTTGGACGATCTTTCAAACCGTAAGGGCATGAAAGTCGTCGTCGAATTGCAGAAATCGGCGACACCGAAAGTCGTGCTCAATCAGCTCTACAAGCATACGCCGCTGCAATCGTCGTTCGGCTTTAATATGCTGGCGCTCGTTCCGGTTGGCGAGCCACGGGCAAATGGCACCGTTGCGCTCGAACCGCGCGTTCTTCGCCTCAAAGAGATTCTCGAATTCTTCATCGAGCATCGTAAAGACGTGGTCTTGCGTCGCACGAAATTCGATCTTCGCAAAGCCGAAGAGCGCGCGCATCTCCTCGAAGGCTATCGCATTGCGCTCGATAACATCGATGAAGTCATCCGTCTCATTCGCGCGAGTGCGACCACCGACGAAGCCAAGAAGGCGCTCGTCGCCCGCTTCGGACTCTCGGATATTCAGTCGCAAGCGATTGTCGATATGCGTTTGCGTACCCTCACGGGCCTCGAACGCAAAAAAATCGAGGACGAATATAACGAGTTGATCAAAACGATTGCCGAACTCAACGATATTATCGCCAGCCCTCGCCGCGTTGCCGCCATCGTCAAAGACGAAACGCTTGAAGTCAAACGCAAGCACGGCGATGCGCGTCGCACCCCGATTATTCCGGCCGAAGATGAGATCTCGATGGAGCAACTCATCCCGAATACGGAAGTCGGCGTAACCTATACGGTTGGCGGCTATATCAAACGTGTTTCCGTCGATACGTTCCGCACGCAAATTCGCGGCGGACGCGGCGTTACTGGAATTGCCAACCTCAAGCGCGAGGATATCGTTCGCAATTTCTTTGCAACGAAGACGCACGATCACGTGCTGTTCTTCACCAACAAAGGACGCGTCTATCGGATCCGTGCGTATGAAATTCCAGATACCACCCGCACCGCACGCGGTACGGCACTCGTGAATCTTCTCACGCTGCCTCCCGGTGAAGAGGTCAGCGCGATTTTCGCCATCGATAAGTTCGAATCGGAAAAACATTTGGTGATGGTCACGAAGATGGGCGTCATCAAAAAGACCGATCTCTCCGAATTTGCCAACGTACGGCGCAACGGGCTGAATGCCATCAATCTCGATGAGGGTGATGAATTGCTGGCCGTCGATCTCTCCGACGGAACGCGCGATATTATTCTCGGCACCAAAGCCGGTATGGCCGTTCACTTCAACGAGAAGACCGTGCGCTCGATGGGCCGCAATGCCCGCGGCGTGAAAGCCATGACGCTCGATGGCGGCGACGAAATCGTCGCGATGGATGTCATCGAAGACGAACGACGCGAAGTGCTTCTCGTCACGTCGAAGGCGTTTGGTAAACGTACGCCGATCGATGATTATCGCCACACGTCGCGTGGTGGGAAGGGTGTCAAAGCCTTTGCGCGCGAGCGTGAAGATATCGGCCACGTTGTCGATCAAATTATGGTCGCACCGGATGATCAGCTCTTGATGATCACCTCGGCAAATCAGGTGATTCGCATTCGCGTTGCGGATGTGCGTCGAGCGGGACGCTCCACCAAGGGCGTACGCTTGCAACGCATCGAAGGCGAAGGCGAAGTCATCGCGATTACCAACCTTGGAAAACAAGCGGAGTTGATTACGGGGATTACCGGCGAACCCCAACAACCCGAACTATAGCGTGAGGCGGCACCGTTCCCTAGCTCTTCGTCGCCTCGGGCCTCATGTACGCATTAGTACACGTCGGCCCTCGGCTCCTCAATCTAGGAAACGGTGTCACCTCACGATCACTTCGGCTGGCTGGTTGTCTTGGGTCTACGCTCTTTGATCTGAACGATTGCGCGGCCAAACGGGCAAGATGGTATGAAACTTTGGGGGGTTTGGGCCGTATTGGACGTGTGGTTTTTTCCGATGGGTGGGGTGTTTTGTGTTGAGTAGAAATGCGCGGGTCGCGGGGATACTGTATCTCGCCGTCGTCTTGATCAGCCCGATTCGTTTGATATACATCCCAAGTGTGTTGTTCGTTTCGGGGAACGCGGCGGCCACTGCCAACAACATTGCCGCTCACGAACTGCTGTTCAGCATTGGAATTTTTGCCGATCTCCTCAACGCTACGCTGGAGATTTTCCTCGTTCTTGCGCTGTATCGATTGCTCAATCCGGTACACCGGACGTTAGCGACGATTATGGTGATCTTGGGTCTCGCCGACGTGCCGATATTTTTTCTGAATACGCTCAATGATATCGGAGCGTTGCAGTTTTCGCTCGGGGCTAACTACCTCTCCGCATTCGGCCACGCGCAACAAGATGCAATGGTTATGGTTTTCCTGCATTTGCATCACTACGGAATTGTCATCAACGAAATTTTCTGGGGGCTATGGCTTCTGCCATTCGGTTTCCTCGTCTACAAATCGGACTTTTTGCCGCGCGTTCTCGGCGTGTTGTTAATGGTGAATTGCTTTGCGTATTTGGCGCAGAATTTCACGGGAATCGTGCTACCCGAGTCGGCGGAATTCATTTCCAATGTTATGTTCCCGTTCCAATTTGGTGAAGTCGCAATTATGCTTTGGCTGATCATCATGGGGGCCAAAGTAAAGGATCCGGGATCGCGGCTGAAATCCGTTTGACGCTTGGAAGGCCGTTCGAGGCAGTGGCTTATGGCGTTCGAGGCGAAAGCGAACGACTGCAACCTATTCTTGTGTGTTTGAGGTCTTTTAGGGCCGGAGGTTCTTACCACTGTGAGCGCATTAGCTGAAGTTACCCAACAAAATTTTCAGACCGAAGTCCTCGGTCACGGCCAGCCGGTGCTGGTTGATTTCTGGGCACCATGGTGCGGCCCGTGCCGCATGCTTGCCCCGGTTGTCGAAAAAGTCGCTGCCAATAATGTCGGCAAGGCGAAGTTCGTCAAACTGAACACCGACGATAATCCGTCGATTGCTGGTGAGTACCAAGTCTCCGGAATTCCGTGCCTCATTCTGTTCAAGGATGGTAAGGCTGTCGATCGGATCGTCGGCTATGTGCCGGAGAACACGATCTCGTCGATGCTCGCCAAGCACGTCGCCTGACGACGCCGCCGCGGCATCTGCCCGCGGTGCATCGGATTCTCGATCACCCGGCGGTCGCCGAGTACGAGCGCGTTCTCGGACGCGAAACGATAAAGCGCGCGATCAACGCAGTTCTTGATCGCGCGCGTTTCTCTTTGGACGAGGCAACGTTGCCCGTCATCGTCGATCGCGTACTCTCCGATCTCGAACTGCGCTCCTTGCGCGGTTTGCGCTCGGCGATCAACGCGACGGGTATTCTCATTCACACGAATTTGGGTCGGGCGCCACTTGCGCAGGCCGCCCTCGATGCGATGCGCGATCTTGGAGCCGGGTATTCGAATCTGGAGTTCGATCTCGACGCCGGAGTGCGCAGCTCGCGCTACGAGCGCGTCAACGATATCCTCGGCGAACTTTTCGAAGGCCGTGATGCGCTTGTCGTCAACAACTGTGCGGCGGCAATGGTGTTGGTGCTCGATACCTTCGCTCGCGGAAAAGATGTCATCGTCTCGCGCGGCGAGCTGATCGAAATCGGCGGTGGTTTTCGCCTGCCGGATGTCTTAGAACGCAGCGGTGCAACGCTCGTCGAAGTCGGGTCAACGAATAAAACGTATATCGCCGATGTGCAGGCAGCACTCACGACGCGAACCGCGTTACTGTTACGTTCGCATACATCGAACTATCGAATCGAAGGGTTTGTCCATCCGCTCCCCGGGCGGGAGCTAGCGGAGCTTGGGCACCGCGTCGGCATTCCCGTGGTCGAAGATCTTGGCAGCGGCGCGATCGTCGATTTGACCGAGTACGGTCTTCCCGCAGAGCGAACCATCGCTGATGCCCTTCACGACGGAAGCGATCTCGTGGTGTTTTCCGGCGATAAATTACTCGGCGGGCCGCAGGCCGGGATCATTCTTGGAAATGCATCGTTCATTGCGCGGATGCGTAGTAATCCGCTCCTTCGCGCTCTGCGAGTGGATAAGATGACACTGGCCGCATTGGATGCAACCCTGCAATTGCATCGTAGCGCAGAATCCCGCCGCAAGATTCCCATCTATGCCATGCTCTCGGCAACGTGCGACGCTTTGCGCTTGCGCGCCGAGGCGTATGTGAAGGCAATCCCCCGCGCGCACTGCGTTGATTCGCGAGCGTTCGTCGGCGGCGGCACCGTCGCAACCAACGATTTCGCATCCGTCGCCGTCGCTCTCCCAAGCGACGATAGCAAGGATTTGGCCAGGCGCTTGCGGCTCGCGTCGCGCCCGATTATTTCGCGCATCGAATCCGGCGACGTACTCCTTGATCTGCGCACGATTGCGCCGGCGGATGATGCCGTGGTGATTGCGACCGTGCGCGAACGCATCGGGTAGCCATGCATATTATTGGTACGGCCGGTCACGTCGATCATGGGAAATCGTCGCTCGTGAAAACGCTGACCGGAACCGATCCCGATCGCTTCGCTGAAGAACAACTGCGTGGCATGACGCTCGATCTCGGGTTTGCGCACTTGGAATTGCCCGATGGGCAACACGCCGGAATCATCGATGTCCCCGGCCACGAACGCTTCTTGCATAATATGCTTGCGGGTGCTGCGGGCATGGAAGTCTTGCTCCTCGTGGTTGCCGCGAATGAAGGCGTCATGCCGCAAACGCGCGAGCACCTCGATATGCTGACGTATCTCAACGTCGCGAAGGTTTTGTTGGTCGTTACCAAGGCGGATATGGTCGGCCCCTCGCAGATCGATGCGGCGATTGACGGGATTCGCGCGTCGCTTCGCGGGACGATTGCCGACGGTGCGCCAGCCATTCCGGTTTCCAATCTTGACGGTTCGGGCTTTGATGCGTTGCGTGCGGCGATAGCGTCGGCATTAGCATCGTTGCCGCCGCGAGATCACACCGCACCCGTCTATATGCCGATCGATCGTGTCTTTTCATTACCGGGTCATGGAACGATCGTCACCGGAACGTTGATGCAAGGGCAAGTTGCACTCGGCGATCATCTCGTGTTGGCACCGAGTCAAAAGCAGGTTCGCGTGCGTAGCATCCAGGTGTTCGGGCAGAAATGCGATCGAGCCCGCGGCGGCGAGCGAGTAGCCTTGGCGCTTCCAGCGATTTCACGCGATGATATTGGCCGCGGCGAAGTGTTGGCCGATGCGTCGTTTCAAGCGCGGGATCGTTTTGCGGTGCGCTTCATGCCTTTTGCACCGACAAGTTCGCTCTTGCGACGACGTACGCCGGTGCGTGCATATCTAGGCTCGGCCGAAGTGTTGGGATCGCTGGTTTTTGCCGATCTTTCCAACCCATCGGAGGCGACACTCGAACTCGCGCATCCGGTTCTTGCTTTTCCCGGTGTTCGTTTTGTCGTGCGTCGTATTTCACCGAAAACGTTACTTGGCGGCGGCGAAATCCTTGCGCGCAGCGACGCGGCACGTGCGGGCGATGCGCCAACTTCCGCTGCCTCTGCAGTACTCGCGGCGTTGCAATCCGGTGGCGAAGAACCGTCGGATCTTGCGACGCTCGCCTTCACGACGAACTTGCGTGATGACGTCGTGCGCGAAGCGCTAGGTGAACTTAACGAACGCGGTGAGATCATGCTCGTGCAGAAACCCGAGGGCTTTCTTGCGCGTGCGCACGCGGAGCGTTGGCAGCAGCGCGTGCTCGACGTTTTGCAGGCACGGCAACGTGAGGAACCCTGGTCACTTGGGATGACGACCCTGGGCTTAGCGCGTTTGCTCGGCGTGAAAGAAGCGACCTTCGCCCGCATTTTGCTCGCCCTAGCCGAGGACGGCAAGCTGGCTCGGCGTGCCGGATATTATGCCACGACCGATCATGCGCCGCGCCTTACGCCCGAACAAACGGCTTTTATTGATACCTGGGTGCCAAAGCGGGCAGAGGATCCGCTTCTGCCAGCTCCCGCTGCGGGCGTCTATGATGCCATCAAAGCGACGCGGATCCCGGGGATGGCCCAAGCCTTCGATACGCTGTGCGCGACCGGTGCCATCGTCAAAGTCGGCGATGAATTGTACCGTGGTGCTCAAATTGGCAAGATTCATGCGGCTCTTGAGGCCTGGCTTCGGTCGAACGGCTCGATCACCGTGGCACAGTTTCGCGATTTGATCGGAATAACGCGAAAATATGCGGTCCCCTTGCTGGAATGGTGCGATTCACGTGGAATCACCATGCGAAATGGTGATATCCGTCTCTTGCGCGCCCAAGCCCCACAAAGAGTCAAAATAGAGTGATCGATCTCCAGCGACTTCCCAAAGCCGAACTTCACCTTCACATTGAGGGGACGTTTGAGCCGGAACTGATTTTCGCGCTCTCCGAACGCAACGGGGTACCGTTGCCATATCCCGATGTGCAATCATTACGAGACGCCTATCAGTTCAGCGATTTACAATCGTTTCTCGATTTGTACTATGCGGCAATGGGCGTCTTGCGGACGGAACGCGATTTTTATGAATTGACCTCCGCGTATGCGCAGCGTGCCGTTGCGCAAGGCGTTCGTCATGCCGAAATATTTTTCGATCCGCAGGCGCATCTGCAGCGCGGCATCGCGTTTGAAACCGTCGTCGATGGCATCACGGCCGCGCTCGACGACGCGCGCCGACGCACGGGCTTGACCTCGCATTTGATCATGTGTTTTTTACGCGATCTTCCGGCGCAAGCGGCATTTGAAACGCTCGAGCGTGCAAAGACGCGACGAGATCGCATTTTGGCGGTTGGCTTAGATTCCGCGGAAGTCGGTAATCCGCCGGCGAAATTTGCAACGGTGTTTGAGCAGGCGCGAGCCCAAGGGTACCTCACCGTCGCCCATGCTGGAGAAGAGGGGCCGCCGGACTATATTTGGCAGGCGCTCGACATGCTCAAAGTGTCGCGCATCGATCATGGCGTACGGTGTTTGGAAGATGAACGACTCGTGCAGCGCTTGCGGCGTCAACGGACGCCGCTCACCGTCTGCCCGTTCTCGAACGTGCGCTTGCGCGTTGTCGATACGCTCGCGCATCACCCACTCAGACGGATGCTCGATGCGGGGCTCGTGGCAACGGTTAATTCCGATGATCCGGCGTATTTCGGCGGTTATATCGGCGATAATTTCCAGGGTGTTGCCAATGATTTGCATTTAAGTGATGATGATATCGTCACGCTTGCGCGCAATTCGTTCGAAGGCGCGTTTATCGACGATATGACGCGCTCCCGGTTTCTTGCGGAGATCGAAGCCCTCCACGTCTAGTCCTGGTAACAAAAATCCGACGTGCCATCCGCGCGCGCGTTCGAAGCGAATTTGCTATACTTATCAGGTGGGCTACGAACTCGACGATGCACTCGGATCGCCAGCGGCCGGCGGAATCACGGATCCGGCGACGGTGGAGATGCCGATGTTCCCGGAGATAGCGATGGTGGTAGCGCAGCAGAACGCGCGAGATTGGCGACGCGTGTTGTATTTCGCCGGTTTTTTCCTCGTCGTATTTGCCATAATCGGTGCGCTGATCGACGTTTTGAACGCGGCTCCCGGAGAAGGTACCACAATGTTGGGTGCCTTCGGGGCCGTCGGTTTGGCAACCGCAGGAACGATCGCCGGAATCTCCTGGCTTTGCATGCGTTGGCCCGTGAAGCGTGATCTAGGCACCGCACACTACCTGCGAACAATCGGCCCCATGCAGGTCGTGACGATTCCGTTTTGGAGCGGCGCACGGTTGCAACTGACCGACCGCGCGTTCCTCTTGAACGGCACCGCTGTGATACGCGCTCTCGGGAGAATCAGTTGCGGAACGGTGGATTACACTCGGCACGGACACGTGATCTTGGCGGCATGGGATAGTCAAGGCCGTAAAATCTACGGCGCACCCGGTTATGCCGTGGATTTCCGCGCGATCTGATTAGTGTGACGCGGAGGGAATCTGTCTACTGCCACTTCTTTGCGTCGAAGAGCGACTTGCGTAAACCGGGAGTCTCGGAATGACCGTCGTATTCGAAGCGCCGCCTTGCAGGGCTCGGTCCCGCCCTGGTGACAACTATCCAGGATGAAATCGCTTGCATGTATCTTTGCCCTTTCTCTCGTTGCGATGACTCCGGCTGTGAGCTCGGCGCAACAAGCTTCACTCTTCGGTCAAAACCCGGTTGGGGTAACGGTCTACGTCACGACGAGTGTCGCCGCTCCGAATGTTGACGAAGTGACCACGGTGAATTTTCCCCGACACGGAAATCTCGATGCGACGCTAGCATTTGCGCGCAAGGCGTTCGGTAGCAACGTACGTGTCGATCACCAGTATTCGGCCTTTGATAGCTTGCCGACGAAAACGAAAAAAGACATCGTCAAACTCACGCTCGCGTTCGATCCCTCCCAAGTTACTCCGGTATTTGCAAAGCTCAAGTCTCTGGGCGGTACTCCGGCTGGCGTCGCGACGTTTAAAATTCGCAATCAGGAGGCACTCGATGAAGTCGCCTTAACGAAACTCACGAAGCTGGCGCAGAAGCGTGCAGAAATCATCGCGCACGCCGATGGGCAACACATTGGGCGATTGATCAACGCAACGCCAAGTTTTGCCTCGATGCTCCAATCGCTCATTCCGACCGGCGGCATCTTTGGCACCGGCACGCCCGTTCGTCCGGTGCAACTCACCGAGTCGGGCTCGTTTACCTTCGAACTGCTGCCTGGAAAGGCGTAACCTTCAACGCGTCACGGTGGTAGTAAGAAGAGGCTATGAACGTTGAACAGATGACCGAGCGTGTTGCCGATGGGCTCAACACTGCCTATGAGCGGTCACTTCGGGAACACAATACGCAAACCACCCCAGAACATCTTCTTGCCGCGCTGTTAGAGCAAGAGCGCGGGATCGCGCCGGATATTCTCGCCAAGGCGGGTGCCGATCTGCCGCGCTTTACGCGCTCCGTTGATAGCGCAATCGGTAGCTTGCCTCGGCTGTCCGGCTCGCACTCAGAAAGTGCATCGCCTTCGGCAGCACCGGAGCTTACTCGCCTGCTCGATGTCGCGCAAACCGAAGCCAAAGCGCTCGGTGATGATTTCGTCTCGGTCGAGCATGTGTTGTTGGCGATGGTGCAATCCTCGGGCTCCGTTTCGAAAGTTTTTCGCGAGAGTGGCATTACCAAAGATAGGCTCCTTGATGCATTGCGCGGTGTGCGAGGCAATCAGCGCGTCACGACGCGCGATCCGGAAGGCACGTATAAATCGCTCGAGCGCTATGGTCGCGATCTGACGCTGGACGCCGAACGCGGAAAACTCGATCCTGTCATCGGCCGTGATGATGAGATTCGGCGCATTATTCAAGTGCTCTCGCGTCGGACAAAAAACAATCCCGTCCTCGTCGGTGAGCCGGGCGTTGGCAAGACCGCGATCGTTGAAGGTTTGGCTCAACGTATCGTTCGCGGCGATGTGCCCGAAGGTCTCAAAGGGCGTCGCGTCGTTTCGCTGGATATGGGCGCATTGATTGCCGGTGCGAAATATCGCGGCGAATTCGAAGAGCGTCTCAAAGCCGTGCTCAAAGATGTCGCGCAATCCGAAGGGCAGATCGTGCTCTTTATCGATGAGTTGCACACGGTTGTCGGTGCGGGCAAAACCGAAGGCTCGATGGATGCGGGCAATCTGCTTAAACCCATGCTCGCGCGCGGTGAATTGCATCTCATCGGGGCAACGACGCTGGATGAGTATCGCAAATATATCGAAAAGGATGCGGCACTCGAACGTCGCTTTGCGCCCGTGCAAGTCGATCAACCATCGGTTGAAGATACGATTTCTATTTTGCGCGGACTCAAAGAGAAATATGAAGCGCATCATGGCGTGCGCATCAAAGACGGCGCGCTCGTTGCCGCTGCGACGCTTTCGAATCGGTACATTACGGATCGGTTTTTGCCCGATAAGGCCATCGATCTCGTTGATGAGGCAGCGGCGAAACTGCGGACGGAAATCGATTCGATGCCGCAAGAACTTGATGAGATCACACGCCGTATCATGCAACTTGAGATCGAACGCGAAGCACTGCGTCGCGAGACGGATGAAGGTTCGCGCGAGCGATTAGTAACGATCGAAAATGAGTTGGCCGGATTGCGCGAGCATCAAATG
>VFSW01009174.1_pt1 | contig 14142 bp, 19 predicted proteins | sample 5358111 | NCBI WGS metagenome assembly VFSW01 (sample SAMN11554181, study PRJNA540505) | mine drainage metagenome | isolation source: sediment from site ElyBrook_90M | place: USA: Ely Copper Mine, Vershire, VT | collected 2017
GGTCTGCTGGAGCGACTCGCTCGCGCCGCCCGAGCCGCGCGCCGCGCTCCACTGCCAGTCATCCACGTTCGGGTAGCCTTTCGCCCTGGAGCGCCAGAGATTTCCGCCCGCAATCGCAGCTTCGCGGCACTGACGGGTAACTTCGACCTGGACAGTACCGCTACCCAGATCCATCCTGCGCTCGAGCCAATGGACGGTGACATCGTCGTGGTGAAGAAACGGGGCAGTGCCTTCTCCGGAAGTGACCTCGAGACAATCCTGCGATCCCAGGGCGTCACGTCGCTCGTGCTGGCCGGAATCGCTACCAGTGGCGTCGTGCTCTCGACGCTGCGACAGGCCGCCGACCTTGACTACGACCTCACGGTCTTAGATGACGGCTGCGCCGACGCCGACGCCGAGGTGCATCGGGTGCTGACCACCAAGATCTTTCCCCGCCAGGCGAAGGTCATCGACGTCGCACAGTGGGTTGAGGGCATCGGTGCTGGCGACTGAGTCCATTAGTCGCCACTCGCCTACTCGATCGCGTTAGCCCGATAGACGTCGGTGACGTAGGGGAGTGACACTGGGTCCGCCAGAGAGCTCACCACGCGTTCGACCTTTTGCATCAGCTGCGAGACTTCGACATCTTCCATCAGCGAGATGTAGCTCGTACTCAATACCCTTCGATAGAGGCCCTCGTGGTCCAAGATCTGATCGTGTACGAATCGGCGACGCTCGATGTTCTCGAACGGCCCTCGGCGAATCTGGTCTGAGAAGTCGGTGCCGACCCGATAGGGCTGACGCACGTCCCACTGCATCACGCGTCCGAGGTCGCCCACCCACTGCACCGACTCATCACGTTCGTTCCAGATGAGCCCGAGGCCGCCGCCCTTGACCAGCACCCGGTGCATCTCGACGAGCGATGCTTCGACGTCGAACCAGTGGAACGCCTGGGCCACGAAGACCACTCCGACGCTCGAGTCCTCGAGGGGGATTTCGGTGTCACGCCCGGCCAACACTCGAATCGCGGGCGTCGTCCGTTCCAGGGTCTCACGCATCGACCGCGACGGTTCGACCGCGGTCACCTTCGAAGTGAACTTCAGAATCTGGCGGGTGAAGATACCTGTTCCGGCGCCCAGATCGAGCACGTGGGTGCTGGCATCGACGCCGAGACTTGACACCAGGAACTCGATGGCGTCGTGGGGATAGGTGGGTCGCGCCGAGTCGTAGAGCGACCCATCGTTGAAGCCTCCCTCTCCCAAGCGCTGGCGAGACCATTCGTCCACGGTCCAACTCCCCTCACCCATGGCGAACTTAATGCACCAGTCGTCGAGGCCATCCTCTGAGCGATCCACGAGGTCCGGGGTTCTCTCACCACGCCGTCATTGACGTTGAGGTTCACTCAACGGTAGTGTCGCGACATGGCTGACCTGCACGGACTGCGCACAGTGATTTACAGCGTCACCGATGTGCAAAGCAGTCGCGACTGGTGGAAGGATTTCTTGGGCATCAGCCCCTATTTCGACGAGCCGTTCTACGTCGGCTTCGAGGTCGGTGGCTTTGAGTTGGGCCTCATGCCCTCAGAGACGCCAACGTCTGAGGGCGCCCTGACGTACTGGGGCGTCGACGACGTCGCCTCGACGGTCGAGGAGGCGTGTCGAAACGGCGCGTGGGTTCACGTGGAGCCCTCCGACGTCGGTGGAGGCATTGTGACTGCCACGGTGCGCCTACCTGACCAGGCAATAGTCGGGTTCATCTACAATCCGCACTTCGCTAGCAAATAGCACACTCGCGAGGATGAAGACTCTTCAACGAAGCGATCCGGCGTCAAACTTCAGATCCCCAGGAGTTCGCCCAGTTCCTCAACCACCTCATCGAAGAGCCGCCCCGGGCTATTGACCGATCCCACGTAGTGGCCGAACAACTCGAAACTGATCGAGCCAAAGATGAGTGTCCACGCCATGAGCGCACGCACGTAGAAGTCCTCGGGAACCCCCGGCAGAATCCTGGCGAGACCATCGACGTCGAGGAATGCAGCAACATCTCGCGAGCGGCGAACTGAACGCCCGTGGGAGGAGGCAATCGTGGAGTCGCTCAAGATTTCGCCCATGACAATGACGACCCGACTCGCAGCTTCGATGGTCGTCTTCGGAGCACGATAACCAGGTACTGGTGTGCCGTAGAGCAAGGAGAACTCGTGGGGGTGACTCCTCGCCCAGCGACGCACCGCCCTACAGGTCACGGCCCATCGGCGCCGACAATCTGAGCGCGAGATCCGTGCTTCGGATCTTTCAACGCTCGCACCCAGGTCGTTGTAGGCGTCGTAGATGAGAGCGGTCAAGAGCTCATCGCGATTCGCGAAATATCGATACAGTGCCGAAGAGACCACGCCGATCTCGCGAGCCACCGCTCGAAGCGAAAGCCCATCGGCTCCCTTCTCGGCGATGAGATGAGACGCCACACGTTTGATCGAGTCGATCTGCGCTGCACGATGCTTCGCCCGTTCGCCTTCAATGTTGGCCATACCCTCAGTCTTCCACTTCGAGATCAGTGCTCTTGCAATTGGTGCGCAGGGTGGTCATACTTGAATAGAGAGCAGTGCTCTCTATTCCTGAAGGAGAATCCATGCCGAGGTATCTGGTGGTTGGCGCTGGCACGATCGGTTCACTCGTTGCGCAACGACTCGTCGAAGACGGGGATTCAGTCACGCTCGTTTCACGAAGGGGACACAAGCCAGCGCATCCTGATATCAAAGCAATTGCGGCCGACGCGGCGAACGCGCCAGAGATGATGAGAATCGCCCAGGGGACGGACACCATCATCAACTGTGCGAATCCGGCCTATCACCGTTGGCCCGTTGACTGGCCCCCCATCGCGAGTTCGCTCCTGGATGCGGCTCGTGGAACTGGATCATCACTCGTTACGCTCTCAAATCTGTACTCTTACGGCAAGCAAGACGGCCCGATGTCACCCGAATCTCCACTCAACGCTCGCTACGAAAAGGCACTCGTGCGAGCTCAGATGTGGGAGGAGGCATTAGGGGCCCACAGGGCTGGCCTCGTTCGCACCACCGAAGTGCGCGCCTCAGATTTCATCGGGCCCCACTCCCAAGGCGTCTTCGCGGAGCGTGTGATTCCTCGAATACTTGAATCCAAGTCGTGCCGACTGATTGGAGACCTGGATCAACTGCACAGTTGGACCTACGTCGTCGATGTCGCAAGCACACTGGTTACCTGCGCGCGTTCAAATGAGGCGTGGGGAAAGGTATGGCACGTCCCTACGAATCCTCCGCGAACCCAGCGTCAGGTCGTCAACGATCTCGCCGAAACGGCAGGTACCGATCACATCAGGATCTCGACGATCCCGCTCAGTGCTCTTCGACTGATGGGTCTGTTCAATCCAATAATCCGAGAGCTGCCAAAGACGCTCTATCAGTTCACTGGCAGCTTCATCATCGACGACTCCGCTACGCGCAATCAGTTCGGTCTGGCGCCAACGCCTTGGGCTTCGGTACTTCGCGAGACGATTGATTCGTATCGAAGCTCGAGATGAGCACCGCCTGAGCGCATCAATCGACGCGCCACTCGCTAAGACCATGCTTCGAGACAACGTGCGTGAGCACTGATTTGCCACGCCGTCTCACCACCTGGCTCGTGGCCTCGCTGGACTTGCAGCCTTCCGACCCATTGGGAGATCTCGACGTCGACCGGCTCGTTGCCTAGTGGCCAACGGGCACAGGGCCACAATCCGACAGGTGATTGGGAATGTTCCACGCCCGCCCGGGCGTGGACGCAACCCTGACACCGAGCCGTGACGTCGATGAACTCCTTGTAAGGTTGCGAATAATGGACTACGGAGACGACTCCTACGATCTCACCCTCGCGGCCGCATCACTGCGATCGAGTAGCGGCGACGTGCACATCTTGTTGAATGCGCTCTGTGCCGGGTTGGCCGACACCGTTGGTGAGCAGTTGCACGTGGAGCGTTCGAGAGGGCGATTGCGCAAGTCCGGAGACATCATTGCGGTGCGTATCGCCATCGCCAATGAGTCCTTCGAGGCTTCCGTGGACGGCCCGATGCTTCGTTGCAGCGTCGGTCATTCTTCCGGGGGCATTCGCATCCGAAGTGAGTCACTGGACGTGGACGAATGGATCATCCGTCTGCTCGGCGCACTACAGAGCGAAGCGGCCCACAGTGAGAACGCCCGCCAAGCGCTAGAGAACATCGTCATCGGAGGCCACCGTGAGTAACCCAACCAACGACCTGCCCCAGGCCACCGAACACCGGCTCGAGGAACTCGAGAAGGGTCTGTTCACGTCGGACCTTTCGGTGAACGAGTTCCTCCTCATCAAAGAAGTCGGATTTCACCCCGTAGGTTTCGTCATGGGCTCGTCTATTTACCACACTGGAATTCAGACCCGTAAGTGGAGTCAGAGCCAGGAGTTGACCAAGCTCACCGAAGCGATGTACAACGCACGCGAACTGGCGATGAACCGCATGGAGGAGGAGGCGGCCGAGCTCGGTGCCGACGGCGTTGTTGGTGTGCGTCTCGACGTCAACTACTACGAGTGGGGTAAGGACGCCGCCGAGTTCATCGCCGTGGGAACGGCGGTCAAGGCCGAGGACGGGGTGTCGCGTCTCAACCAGCTCGGAAAACCGTTCACGTCTGACCTGTCGGGCCAAGACTTCTGGCCTCTTCGCCAGACCCGCTACATGCCCCAGGGCCTCGTCATGGGTACGTGTGTGTATCACATCGCACATCGGGGTATCGGTCAAACTCTCGGCACGACCGGCCAGAACGTCGAACTGCCCAATTTCACCCAAGCCCTCTACGAAGCTCGCGAGTTGGCCATGACCAGGATGCAGGATGAGGCTGCTCGATTGGGTGCGTCGGGCATCGTAGGTGTTCGTCTCGAGGAGAAGTCTCACCAATGGGGCTCGCACACGATCGAGTTCTTGGCTCTCGGCACCGCGGTCACCAAGACCTCTGAGGAGATGACCCTCGCCAAGCCCACGACGATCATCTCACTCGACAACTGATGACCCCTACGCCGAGCGATCTCCCTGAAGCGGCGAAGCGGCGACTCAGCCAAGGGGCGTTCACCTCGGGGCTCAGCGTGTCGGACTTCGCCGCCTGTCTCGAGATGGGACTCGAACCGCTTGGTCTCGTGCAGGGATTTTGTGCCATGCAATGGACGACGTTCGGAAGTTTCGGAAGGGGCGTCACCCCGTTCGCGGGCTCCTCGAGTGGCTACGTGGAGAACTACCAGTGCCCGCACGGCATGATCTCGAGCGAGCACCGAATGTGGGGCCAGAACTATGAACAGACCTGGATCGAGAACTCGTGGCGCGACGGTTTCAACAGTGCCTATTCACGAATGCTCGAAGAGGCCGGAACGCTCGGGGCCCACGGGGTCGTCGGGCTGATCGACAGCGAAGGTCCCCTCAGCGACGTCGGTGTGGTCGAGTTCCACTTGAGCGGCACGGCCGTACGGGTACTTGACGCTCCAGCACCGCACCACGTATGGTCCACCTACCTAGCGGGACAGCGACTCGCCAAGATATTCGAGGCCGGATACGCGCCGGTCTCGGTCGTTTCATCGGTCGCCTCAGTGCGAGTGTGGTCGAGCTGCATCACCGAATATCTCATGGGCGGTACCGGTGCCATGTGGTCGGTCAACGCCGAGACCACCGAGATCGAGCAGATCGTGAGCGCCCAGAACGAATCACGCGCCATCGCCCGGTCGTGCGTTCGAGCCCAGTTACACGGTGACGCATTGCACGGCGCGAGTATGACCGGACTAACCCGAGAGTTCGCCCAGGGCGACCTCGAGATTCAGTCACGACTGAGTGGCAATCGAATCCGTCGGTTCAAGGACTTCGATCCTCTGACCGCTCCGCGTCCAACGGTGCGTCTCTCGTGAGCGCGCCAGTTCCCGAGATCCCAATCAACTTGAGAGCCGAGGTGCGAAGGGCAGTCGCTTCTCTCGACCACGAGTCTCGCGATTCGGGCTCAATGACCTCGGACCTCTCAATCGATGAAGAGCTCAACCTCCACTCGATTGGTTGGGAACCGGTGGCCCTGGTGAGCGGCGTCTCGGTCTTCTCGGTACCGGTGGGTTGTTGGAACTGGGGACAAGGGGAGATCGCCGTGGCGTCGGCGGCGCAGGCCCACGCCTTCCACCACGCCATTACCCGGATCCATACGGAGGCCGCCAACGTCGGCGGCCACGGCGTGGTGGGCGTGCACATTGAGCGACTCGTCTATTCGACCCACATCGAGGTCTCACTCGTGGGAACGGCTGTTCGACCAGTCGGTGCCGGCGCGATCAACGGCAGTGGCATCTTCGTTTCAGATCTCTCGGCCCGTGACTTCACGTTGTTGATGATTGCCGGGTGGGAGCCATTGGGCCTCGCCACGGGCGCCAGCTTCGTCTTCGCTCCCCGACGAAGCGTCGCCACAGTGCTCCAACAGCAATCCCAGAACGTGGAGCTCACGAACTTCACCGAAGCCATGTACTCCGCTCGCGAGTCGGCGATGGAGCGCATGCAGCAGTCCGCACTGGCGATGCACGGGACCGGGGTCGTCGAGGTCAAGGTAGTGGAGGGTCCGATGCGCTTTGCCGGACACGCGGTTGGCTTCGTCGCGGTGGGAACGGTGGTGAGACTGGCCAAGACAACGCACCAATTGATTCATCCAACGATGGTGGTATCGCTCAATGACCAGAACGTCGCCTTCGACGCGCAGACCTTGGCCTAGATCGCGCAGCGACTTCGCGTCCGAGCAGTGGTTGCCAACTGCGCCCAACAGCGACGTCTGGCGTCTCGGGTCGAGCGCGACGTCGATTCAACACGGCCATCTATTCTGATGGTGACTCGAACCAATGGTGGTGGGTCTCTTCGGCGACGGTGATGTCGTACCAGGCGTAGAACTCGGACCGGCCCCGATCTTGGGCGCGCACGTGCTCGGGCTGTTTGGCCCAGGCTTGATGACTCCTTCGGTCCGCAAATCGAACGATGGTCACCCGCTCGCCATTGTCCGACGAGAAGAACCTCTCGTCGAGGAAGCCATCCATCTCGCGCACGATCGCGCTCAACTCGCTGGCGACCTTCTCATACTCACCCTCGATCCCGGGGCGGAGGCGACTGCGAAATACAGTGACGATCGTCATGAGCGGAGGCTAACAGGACCGACTCGCGGGTCAACGAGGACGCGCCGGCGTTGCGCAACCGCTGACTCGATGAGCCCAATGACGAAGACCAGCGGCGCCGGAATCGCGCGAGGCCAGAGATTGGACGGAAACCTAAGCATGAGCCAACCTTGGCTCGCCACGGCGAGTTAACCCAGCAGAATGCTCCCGACCAGTAGGTCGTGGCCCAGGGGCTCACGTATTCGAATGGTGCAGGCATCGCCGATCCCAGCCCTGAGCCCAAGGCGCCTCGCGGGGTTCGAAGGGCGATCAGGCGTATCTGTTCGAGGAGGACTTTCGAGCTGGTGATGGAGAAGGGCTAGCAGAGTGATGAAGGAACATCGCGAACACGACGAGCCCGAAGACCACGAGAGCGAACCAACTAGCTTTACGGGTCACTCGGCTCCTCGAGTCCAGGCGATCCGCAAAAACCAGGGTACTTTCGGGGTTGCTGAGTAGTCGGTCATACCGATCACTTGGTCCTGGAACCTGAAAGCATTCAAATGATGATTCCGATGTCTGAAGGCACGTCGAATCGGTGAGCCCCACGCCCCCGATGCCACCGATCAACATCTGGTCAGGGCGTTACGTCAAGGTTCGTTGCGAGTACGGAAGCATCGATCCGGTTCACGTCGGTCACGCCGGTGAGTCCAAGGGTAACGAGCATGTCCTCTCGAAAGTTCCTCAACAGGTGGTCGACGCCGTCTTCGCCACGTGCTGCAACCGCGAATGCCCAGGATCGGCCCACCAGACACGCTCGGGCCCCCAGGGCTAGTGCCTTGACCACGTCGAGACCACTGCGGATACCTCCGTCAATCAGGACGTCACAGGAGCCGCCTACGGCGTCGGCGATTGCCGGTAGCGCAGAAATCGTTGACGGCACGTCATCGAGCTGACGGCCCCCGTGATTTGAGACGATTACCGCGTCGGCCCCATTAGCCACCGCCAAACGCGCATCGTCGGGGTCGAGAATGCCCTTCAGTGCGATCTTGCCCGACCAGTGTGAACGAAGCCACTCGAGGTCGCCCCAGGTAACACTCGGATCGAACTGGCTAGCGACCCAACCTTGGAAGTCACCCGGGACCCGCGCATCGGGCAGCGCCCGCTCCAGGTTTCCGAAAGTCAACGGCCGACCTCCCAGCGCTACCTCGCGGACCCAACGGGGATGTCGGGCGATGTCGAGACCTCGGCGAATCCGGTTGACGCGAGAGATTCTGCCGCTGATTCCGTTTCGGACGTCGCGATGACGACGTCCCACCACCGCGAGATCAACCGTCAAGACGAGCGTGGTGCAGCGCGCCGCTTGAGCGCGGGCCATCAAGTCCTCGGCGTAACCACGGTCCTTCATGATGTAGAGCTGAAACCACAACGGTCGCGTCGACGCGGCTGCGACTTCCTCAATCGAACATATCGACAAAGTCGATTCGCAGAAACTTATGCCGGCGCGCTCAGCTGAGCGGGCTGCATCGACCTCGGCTCGCCGGGCGAACATTCCGCCAAAACCTACCGGGGCTAAGATCAGGGGAAGCTCGAGTTGTTCACCCATCACCGTGGTCGCAAGGTGTATCCCCGACACATCTCGCAGTACCCGCTGACGGAGTTGTAGACGCTGAAGGTCAGCCCGATTCGCGGCCAAAGTGGACTCGTCGAACGAGCCCCCGTCGATGTAATCGAAGATCTGACGCGGTAATCTCCTGCGGGCGATCTCTCGATAATCCTCGTACGACGCTGGTGCGAGGTTCAACGAGTGATGTGGGCCCGCGAGTGACATGTGGCCCATTATGACATGCTCACATCAGTTCTGCGCAAGCTCATCGGCGTACGACCTGATGAATATTTGAATGTCATAGGTGGCAAGTTGCCACATCGCACGCCCGATTTTTCCACACCAATCGGCCGCCGTCTCTTCTTCGAGTCCATCGCGTTTGCACCGATGTAGATCCTGGCACCAAAGGACACGTTGAACTCTCGCGTCGATTCAACGCACGAAGGCATCGGCTCCAAAGCCATCGGCCATTGATAGTTCGTCCGAACAGTCTGAACCATGGTGTGGCAACATCATCGAGATGACATCCGGCGCTGGCCAACACCGCAACCTGCCCAAGGCCCTCCTCGCGATGACAGACTTGCCTCATGAAGTTTCCAAGTACCGTCGAGCCGCCCGAACCAATGAAGGGACTGGAGATACCCGAGAAAGTCGTGACCGCCCTCAACGCCGGCAGCAGACCTGCGGTCACCGTCACGCTGAATGGGCACTCGTGCAATACTCGCGTCGCAAAGTTACGCGGGCGATACCTCATTGGTCTGAGCAACACCAACCGGAAAGCCGCTCACGTCCAGATTGGTGAGTTAGTGAGCGTGGAGATCGTTGTCGACACCCAACCTCGAACCGTAGTGATTCCAGCGGACCACGAAGACGCCCTCCGAGCCAGCGCCGTCAACTCGTTCGTCAGATAGTGGGTGCCGTGAAGCCAGAGACTCGCCAGCGGCGCATCGAAAGAACAGTTGCGCACCTTCGAGAAACGAAGCATGTTTGAACATTCGTTGCGACCCGGCGCGACCAGAGAGATCGCTGGTCACTCGTACGCCCCTGCAGCGACACTCCTCAGTTCTCGATCCGCCATGAGAGGACCCGTAGGGAGTCTCACTCTTAGCCAGCGGCATCGTAGAGATGAAGAATCGACTCGCCTCCATCGCGTTGTTAGGAAGCAACCTCGACTGGTACGACTTGCGACGCCGGCGGCGGGACATCTGCACCGTGCTCAATCATCGACGCGACGCGCAATTCGATTGGTCCGTGGATGTTGGCGACGACCTCTTCAACGGAGTAGCCCGCCGAGCCGCCACCCGGGAGGTCGGGATCGTGGGCGCAGAGATTCGCTCTGGCATCCTCTTTGATGACCGCGTACTGACTCATCGCGACCTCCGCTCAAGACCTGCCGGCCTCACACTGCTAGCCGGTGATGACTGTGAGAGTTCAATGCCCAACGCACCAGGCACCGTCACTGACCCCATCCTCCCCGCACGTCAGGAGATGCGATGACCTCCCGATGGCCTGACCTGAGACCAGCCGTCTGCGTTCAGATCGCTGAATTTCTCTCACACCTTCGCGGTCGAAGGTCCATCAGTCCTCGATCAAGAATCCGTCGGTAGTGGTCGCTCGTGCCGGGTTGCGTCATTAGCCGTCTTGGTGCTCACTCATTGTCTCCACCAAGCCATTGTGGACGATCGGAGCCAAGGCGACGAGCAGGAAGCTTCCACTGAAGTGGAGCCCCTTGCACAACTACTGGCGGTGCCAGACGTAGTGCGTCACCCCAAACAGTTCGTTCAATCGGACCAACCGGATTGGGAGTCATAGGGGGTCTACTCGAATCAATGGGCACCTGTAGCGGCTCCACTTTGACCAGCAAATCCGCCACACGCGCGAGCGAGGTCCGCCATCGGCTACCGGTGCCATCGATCTGGCGCTGCGTCAGACCAGTGATCACCGCGGCGGCCAGCAGATAGCCCACCGCATGGTCGAGCGCCTGCACGGGTAAGGGTACTGGCCGTTCGTCACCAGTGACGACACGACCCGCATCGGCGATACCCGAACTCATCTGAACCAAACTGTCGAATCCTCGACGTTGCCGCCAAGGGCCGGTCCACCCGTAAGCATCGAGGCTGACGTCGATGATCCCGGGACAGACGTTGTCACGCGCTTCATCGCCGAGACCTAATCGGTCGAGGGCGTCCGCACGGTAGCCGTGGACAATGACATCAGCGGAACCCAGTAGTCGGAGCAATCGGCTCTTTCCGTCTGGCGTGCGTAAATTCAGTCGGGCGCAGCGCTTACCTAACGTGACCTCAGGAGCAATCGCGGGCTCATCCCAATCGGGTGGGTCAATCCTCAGCACCTCGGCTCCCCATCCCGCGAGTAATCTCGTGGCGACTGGCCCGGCTAGCACCCGAGTGAGGTCGAGCACGCGCAGTCCATCGAGGGGACGTTCCCTGTTCGCTAACAATGCATTGCGCCCGACGACCGTTGATGTCCGCTGCGACCACAAGAGGGGTTCCTCAGCAACCGCTCGACCCTGGGGGTGCATCCGCCAATCCGCAATTGATCGCATGACCGCCGCCGCGCCTCCCGCGCCAACGACCGCAGGCTCCAGCTCTTGGGCAGACCAACCACCCGCGGCAGCGGCGACCGCAGCTCGGTCCTCTGGAACGTCGAGAACGCTGAGTGCCGCGGTGCGGTGATGAATCGCGTTGGTGTGAAGCCTTATCCAGCCATCACGACATTCGTACTCCCCGCCCAGTGCGTCCCAGGCTGGTAAGAGATCCCAGCCCTGAGGTCGAATTGATCCCACGAACCAGGCCGAGGCCAAATTTCTGTCGACGACGACTTCTGGCGGAGGTTCACCACTATTCAGAGCGACGAACGAAGCCAACGACGAGCCGGCTGTGGCGATCGAAGCTTGCGCCAAATCGCTCACGGCAAACACCGAGGGTAAGGACCCCCCGTCTGACAATGTCACCGGTGAAGACGGCACCGGGGAACCAAGTGCCGCTTGGAAACTGGCAATGAACTTGAGAGCCGCGTCGGCCATATCACAACTTAATCTGACATTGAACGCAGGGCTTCGTGCCGAATCAGACGGAAGCCTCATTCAATGAAATAGCGTGGACATTCGTCGATAGGTCGACGATGAAAGTCGTTTACCGATCCTGGAGCCAACGCGAGAGGACCAGCACGTCGTTGTGCTCGTAGCCGACACCTTCGTAGAAACTGAGAACTGGCGCGTTCTCATCACGAACCATCAACTGAACCTTGACGACTCCATTGGCGCGTAGCCACTCTTCCGCTGCAACCATGAGCATCCAGCCAAGACCGCGCCGCCGGCGATCTTGACGAACCGCGAGATAGTAGACCCAGCCTCGGTGGCCATCACTGCCGACCATGACGGTGCCAATCAACTCTCCGTCTCCTTTGAGGCCGAGGATCGCCGACGTGGAACCAGTAATGGATCGGCGAAAATCCTGCGAAGGGTCGTTCCACGGCCGAGTGAGTCCAGCCTCCGTCCAAAGCGAAACGACATCTACTTCGTCTCGCACCGAGAGTTCGAGTACCTCCATCGACTAATCCTATTGACGAGATGACAACGTAGCGCTAGTTGCTCCACCGGTTCAGTTGGCTCTGGCAAAGCAATTCCAGGTCACGCCCTCTGCAAAGGTCTCGCCTTTGAAGAAGAGAGATCCGGCTGAACCCCCATGCGATAGAGAACGTGACGTCGATCGGGCCAGTCAGAAAGTAATGGGTGGTCGAAGTCATCCGCTTGGTCATGTGTCAACCCCAACTTCTCCATCACTCTCCTCGATCGAGTATTCGCTGCGACCGTGAAACTCACAACCTCGTTGCGTGGAAACACGATCGTCTCTCTCGCCCAGGCGAGCGCCGCCGCCGCACCCTCAGTAGCGAAGCCGTTACCCCATGACGACGACGCAAGTCGCCAGCCAATCTCGATACAAGGAGTGAAATGAGCGCTCCATCCGGGCTGCGAGAAGCCGATGAAGCCAATGAAGCATTGATAATCTCGAATCTCAACAGCCCACAGACCGTATCCTCGCTGCCAACCCTCGAAGATTCGATCAACAGAAGCATTCGACTCTTCGATTGTTAGCGAGTTCGGAAAATACTTCATCACTCCCGGATCGGAGTTCATCTGGGCGAAGGGGAGGCGATCTTCGTCACGCCATAGACGCAACAGCAGGCGTGGGGTTCGAAGCGTTGGGACAGGACTCACAAAATTGACGCTACCAATCTCACCTCGGCGACACTGCATGGTAGGGCGGCACACGTTCGTCTACCGCGTTTTGGTAGAAGTGAACTGCGGAACGTCTAGGACGCAATGCGTATCGATGAGGCCCTTGAGTGCGGAGCCGGAACTTCCTCCCCGTTCAATAGCATCCCTTCGATATGGAACTCGATGGATTCACGCATAAGTTCCTCGAGCTCCTCTATCGTGTCTGCCGCACCGACGCAACCGGGCAGATCTGGCACATACGCGGCAAAATTGGTTCCTGCATATTCGATAATGATGGTGTATTCAGCCACCTTATGCGCCTCCCCAATCCAGCCTGGCGAACAATGCCGGCAGGAATCTCTTTGGGTAGATCCTTGCTCGATCGCCCCGACACCGTCACTGCACCCGGTTTCGTTTGGTGATGGAACTGGCGATGACTGCCGCGAAAACGGACCTGACACCAACCATCAGTTTCAAGCTCCTTGATGATCTCCCGGGCCTTCACGACCTTACAATGGTCGGTATCGTTTCAATCCTCGGTCAAGTACCTGTGCACATTTGTCTTTCGTTTTTTGGTAGAAGTGAAATCAGTACTCATACATGCTCGGCATTGCGAGTGCTGTGATACGCACCCAAGGCGCCGGCAATCGCATAATCGTCCCCAACAGCCAATGGTGTTACTGACAGAGTTCGGGCGGCCAAATGGTCGAATTCTCTTCCAATGGTTAGTAGTGACGTATGGGATGAAGAGACAGCGGCGGTCTATGACGAAGAGGTCGCGGAGATGTTCGCACCGGAGGTTGTGGAACCTGCGGTCGAATTCCTGGCTCGGCTGGCCGAATCCCGGCCCGCCCTCGGTTTCGCGATTGGCACCGGCCGCATCGGCATTCCACTTAGGCGACGCGGAATTCCAGTCACAGGGGTAGAACTTTCCGAGTCGATGACCATGCGCCTGAGGGCCAAGATCAGCGAGGCGGATCTCCCGGTCGTAATCGGCGACATGGCCACCACGACTGTTCCCGGAGAGTTCGGCTTGGTCTTCTTAGTATGGAACAGCATCTCCAACTTAAGGACACAGGAGGAACAGGTGCAGTGCTTTCGCAATGCCGCACGTCACCTCGCCCCTGGAGGACGGTTCGTCATCGAGTTGTTCGTACCCCCGCTTCGACGTCTTCCCCCAGGCCAGGCGG
>VFSW01009175.1_pt1 | contig 14141 bp, 15 predicted proteins | sample 5358111 | NCBI WGS metagenome assembly VFSW01 (sample SAMN11554181, study PRJNA540505) | mine drainage metagenome | isolation source: sediment from site ElyBrook_90M | place: USA: Ely Copper Mine, Vershire, VT | collected 2017
CTTTCAAGTTTCAACTAAAGGCGGGGCAATTTCCTCAGAAACACCACGCGGCGCACAGCCTCGTGGATTTTCATTTCAGGAGCACCCCCAATGCCTCAGTTTCTCACTGGACAAGAAGTAGCATCGCAACTCGGCAAGTCGCTGGACTACGTTAAGGCTCACAGCCGGTTCAATAACCCGAAGTCCCCCATCCTGCCAGCCGTGAAAGTTCTAGGAAAATACCGCTACACTCAGGAAGCTGTTGACAAGTTTCTCGCAGAGAACACGAAGTCAAAGAGCTAGTCATGTTGCCGAAAATCTGGACAGATGATTCAGTTGAGGAATTGTTTCGCGGTGATCCATACCGGCTTCACCAATTGCGAAGGACACGACCAAACCTTTTCGCAGAACTGGAACTCAGAGCCTACCGTCTAGGATTCATCCTTCAGCTTACGCAATCCGGTTCACCTGAAGCAAGATTCCGATAGTCTGGACACGGCGGTCCTCATAGAGCCGGTTGCGTTCCCGCACGATGCTCCTTACATCTGAGGGACTCGCGTACTTGCCTGAACCGACTTGAGGACTTGAAGCAACACAGGAGCCGTGTCCATTCGCGTGTGCTGGTCCACCGTGGCAGGTGAGGCACTACCAGCACACTTCAACGTGCGGCGTATGGGGTTCTGTCTCGTTCCCCGTTCGCCGCACGATCTTTTTCTAGCAACACAAATCCGATCAAAGGAAAACTAAATGTCCGAACGATTAGCACAAATCGCCGCATCGAAATTGCTGGCGAAGGAATACGATTCCTACACGGCAACTGAATTGGGAAAACTCCCGGCTGCGGAGTATCAAAGACTTCGCGCCGGTAAAGTGGCCGTTGGCGACCTAGCTCCTGAGAGTGGTTACAGGTCTCCGGGGCTAAGAATCAATCACCCTGCCTCAACACCGCCTGAACCGCTGACTGACCAAGAACTTTCCCTGTTGCTCAAGTATCCGAAGGCAGAGGTAGAACAGTTCTACGTCAGGAATGGAGACCGGCGAACCCCCGACAACACACACATTATTTCCAAGAAAGTTTCTGACAGTCCTGACGCAGTAAACGGATTTGTTCCACGATCTGCCACAGAGCAACTGGAAATCCGAAACGCCGCGATTCTTCACGGAATTATTGTGGGCACCGTTCGTTTCCCCGCGCCGGAAGTCAAGACCGTCGTTGCGGACGATGAACGTGTCAATGCGGGCGAACTCGGCAAGCTGGCCGGACTCCCACCGGATGCGCGTGTCACCCCAAAGCAGTACAACGATCTGTTGGCCGCTGACGCTCGACGGCTCGCTGCCCGAAGTCCTCAGCAAGTGGCTCAAGATCGTGTAGCTGAACTGCGCCGTGAAGCTGACCGCGTTCAGAAGTCGCTTGACGCGGAAAAGGCAAAGTCGTGAACACTCAGCAAGTAATTTCCTGCCCCGGTTGCAAGCATGAACTCGCGTACTTCAACCGGATGGAAACTGCAAAGATTCTGGTCTGCCCATTTTGCGGTTGGGTGATTCGCTTCCTGCCCCCAGCCGCACCAGTGGGGCAGCCGCTCAAGCCAACACCGAAAAAACCACAGACGGAAGGAGCTTTGACGTATGTCTGAATCCAAACCCCTCACGCACTGCCCACGTTGTCATTTGAACGAAGGACACTTCGACAAGAGCACCGGCCAGTTTCGTTGTCGCTTTTGCAATACCTCAAACTGGTGGACACGGTTAGGAAAAATACCGATTCTTCCTGAACCGCAGTGGGTTTCCGATGGCCGAAACCGATAACTACAAGGTCCGCTGCCCCTCTTGCGGTGTAGGCGAACTTCAATGGTCACGCGCCCAAAATCTGCGGTTCTGCAATCGCTGTACGTTTCAGAGTCAACCGCAGACTCAACCGACAGCAGCACCGGCAACGCAGAAACCGAAGAAAACGGAACCAGTAGCGCCGTCGCACTACAACGCAAACCGTCCCCGAATGATGTGAGAACAACACACCGGGTCAGGTCACACTGACCCGGACCTGTCCACAAACTATCCTTTATAACAGGTCACAGCTATTCCAGTCTCGGCTAGTGTTCAACGGGGCGATATTTAAGAGCACGAATAAAATAGCTTCACCGAAAGGTTGTACCAACTTGGCAAACATTTTCCCCAGAAAAGGCATTCCCTACGCGCAGTTTCCACGCTGCATCGAAGAATTACTCCCAAAGCTGGAAGGCAACGACGCGAAGCTATACTTCCATCTTCTCTGCGAAGGTCACACCCACACGAGAATTGATTTAGAAATCACGCAAGACACGATGGCACAGGCAATCGGTGTGTCTCCCAATACGGTAGCTGCTTCGATTGAAAATCTTGCCCGGTTAGGCTGCGTTAGAAAGCAGCGCGGTCAGCACCGGGGCTTCTGTTATACGCTTTGTGATCCTGCTACGGGGCAACCTCTGCCCGATCCGCGTCTGAGCTACGAGAACCAAGCGATAACTACGCCTACAGGTCGGCAGCGGCCTACAAAGTTCGATCTGTACGACCTCAGCCGCGAGCAATACAAGAAAGCTTACGCCGCGTTCCTACCGGGCGCTGCGTTCAAGTCGAATGGCGCGGAAAGTCTCCTGACCAACTGCCCATTCCATGACGATAGACGGCCTTCACTCAGTATTCACCTGACAGATGGCGGCTGGGTTTGCAAAGGCGGCTGCGGCAAAGGTTCCATCTTCAAGTTCGTCATGCTCCAACACAAGTGTGATGCCAAGAAAGCCTTCCGCATCATTTGCGCCGCTCTCGATCTTGGAAAAGGGATGTTCCCCCGCAACGCTTTCAGGCTCGGTGAAGAGGAAGCTGTCTACAACTACCGTGACGAAGACTCCAATCTGATTTGCCGGAAGAGTCGTTACCCCGGCAAGGAATTCCTGTGGTCCCGTCTTTCGGAAAGTGGAAACTGGATTCACGATATTCAAGGAATCCGCGTTCCACTCTACAACCTTCCGCAAGTTCTAGCCGCGTCACTGGTGATCGTCTGTGAAGGTGAAAAGAATTGTGATGATGTTTCAAATCTTGGACTACGGGCAAAGGATGGCTCACTGGTCGCTGTGACGTGTAATCCCGATGGGGCTGGTCCCGGCAAGTGGCAATCTGACTTCTCCCGCTGCATGAAGGGGATGTCAGTTGTCATTCTCTCTGACAACGACCCGGAAGGAATGGAACACGCTCTTAGCGTGAAAGATTCCCTCTCAAGGTACACGACAGATGTTCAAAACGTATGGCTGTACAGTCTCACAGATTCAGAGAGTGAAGGATTTGATGTATCTGACTTCCTGAACGATCACACAAAGCAAGAACTGGTGGAGAGAATCGGGAGTGATCTATTCCTAGAAGAAACTCAAGGTGTAGAAGCACTGGAATTAGTCCTAGAAAGTGAGAAGAAGTGAGAGGGAAAGACAAGCACAGGTCTAAACGAAGTGAAAGTCACAAGGTAAGCAGAAAGGTGTGAAAGTGGCTGAAAATGGACCCTACAAGGTGGGAATATCCCAAGAATTATGAAAAGTCTGTAACCCACTGGTTTTACAGGAATTCTTTCAGCGATACCCGCAACCGTTGAGGGTTAAACACGCAACCGTTGAGGTTTACCGCAGAGTGTGCGGACGATGGCCGAACGGCGAATACGAACCGGAGAATGAACGATTATGCACCCCATACCACGATCACCCAGACGGCAGGGACAGCTTGACGCCGCGAAAGCTCTCTGGTCGAGCGTTATAAATCTACCGCTCCCCAGCGACCAGCAGTTCATGCTTTGGATTTGCTCGTTTGGACTGTCCACCGTTTCGCACGGAATTCTAGCGGCTGCAAAGAAGAGTCTGCAACTCGGCGGGACTATGGAACCAGATTACGCGGTCAGGTTCGCTTCTCGCGTGATGAACACGGCCAGCCGGACCAGAGCAACCGGGACAATCGCTGGGTGAATTCTGCAAAGAAGTCTGCAAATTTATTTTTTCAATTATTTTCAATGACATACAGCGACCAGTGCGGCAAAAAACCTCAAAAATGTCCGTGCTGGTGCAATTATGAAGGGATGCAGCGATGCCGATTCGATCTGAGCAAGACAAACTTCTCAAGCTAATCTCCAATTCAAATCTCTTTTGCGGTGAGACCCGCGAAGCTGCACGGCGAGAGCTAGAGACCAGTGTTGCGCTTCAGCAGGTGTGGAACGAAGGCGTGCTTGACGCCATCAACGCAGGTGTGCCGCGTCGTGGATAAGCAGGTCCGGTTTGACTTGCGAAAGCAAGCGGCTTTGGAAGCCTTCGGTGATGGCAGCTTCGACGGTATCGGAATTAAGAACATTCGCGTTTATGACCGGGCGGAATCTTGGCCCTACTCCAATGCTTTGTGCCAGCGGGTCATCCTTCGCAAGTATCCGCGATTGGCAACAGACCCGAAGCAGCGTGAGAAGGCAAAGCAAACGGCGCAGATTTTAACTTTGTATTACCGGCTGGGCTGGTCCTCTTCGCAAATCGGCTATTGCATGAAGCTGAAGACCCCGGCAGTAGAACTTCGCATCCGGCGCATTGCTGGACTCGCACGAAAGATGATTATGGAAAACAGTTTAGTATCTGAAAGCGGGGAATCTTTCTTCGCTCCGAAACCTCAAGCACCGCGACGTGGCCGGGTTCTGGTATCTAGCTTCAAGGTGGTGACCAGTTCGCCTAGTGATCTTCGTTGGCTTGTCACCCTGTCTGACGTAGCGATTCGAGAACAAGCACTCCGCGCACTTGCCGAGATTGAAAAGCAAAACGAAGAAATTCAGGATGTATACGAGGATTTTTCACTTCTCGCAGCCGCCTAGTTCTTACCAACACAAAATTCTGTAATCCAGAAAGAAACCAACTTTATGCCGCAAGCAGATGCCGTCTTTTCGGAGATATTGCAACTGGAAATTGACACCGCGAGCTTTGCCTCAGGACTCGCACAGTTAGAATCCGCCTACGATGACTTTCTTTCCCGCATTGCCACTGCGGGTGCAGGTGCGAATCTAGGCGGTGTAGCAGCCGCATCCCTTATTCAACTGAACGAGAGTGTGACCCAGCTTCAAACCGCGTTCACTACCTTTGACGCAGAGGTAACAAGTTCCTTCGCAGACGTTGATGCGGGACTGAAGAAAGTTCAGGCCAGCATTCAGGCAACCGGCCAAGCCGCGATTGACGCGAAGGCCGGGATTGCACAAGAGCAAGTCTCTACCAGTTCCGGCAGCGGTGCGGCTGTGGTCCCGGTTGGCGGTGCGGGGCTGGGCAGCGTTGTAGGACAAATCGGTTCTGCCCAGACTGGCATGGCGTCACTGTTAGCTTCAGTCGCAGAATTTCGTTTGCTGTGGGCAGCGGTTGGCGAAATCATTTCGGTTGTCGTGGACGTGATTAAGAGTCCGTTTGAAGTAATCAAGACCGGATTCGAGTACCTGACCAAACTTCAAGACCAAGCTGCGTCTCTGCAAGGTCCGATAGCAGCCAACGCAAAGTACAGCGCAGACCTCGGCAAGAATTTCCAGCTTGCCGGTGTCGCGGCCAAAGAAGTCGCGCTTGAGTTTCAGCAGATGGCCGTCAAGATGGGTGTACCAGCGGACCAGCTTCAACACATTTTCAGTGACGTTTTAGAAAGCGGCGGTCTCCACTTCGTCAAGACCATGCAAGACGTTGTGAGCCTGACACAGCTTTTCCAGTTGGCGATGAACAAGACTTCCACGGACGTTGAAACACAGCGCAGAACTATGATGGAAATTCCGAAGTTGCTGGACGGCCAGAACTCTTCCGGCTCCCGCATTCTCACGACACTGGGGCTGACGAATGAGCAATGGCAGAAGATTCGCAGCGAAGCTCTGGCGCATGGGGACTTGGTAGAGAAGTTGTCCGGTCTCATGGCTCCGTACCTCAGCGTAGTAGACGAAGCGAACCTGCGGCAGTCGCGTTTGCTCGACAGTATCAAGTTGCAATCTTCGATCATCGCCGGTGCTATCGCGCTTCCTCTGTGGCAACGGTTCACCGCGATATTGCAGAGGGTTTCGGGATTCCTAGACAGGAACGGTGAATCCCTGAAGCAGCTTGGCACCGAAACGGTAGACCTCACGAAAGAGTTTGTCGTGTTTGTTGGCGAGATTGCTGCCGGTCTGACCGGGACAACTTCCCTTCACAGCCTTTTTCAATCTGTGCTTGAGACCGTCAATAACCTTGTTGGGGCACTTCGGATCGCTATTGAAGTCACAAGCACATGGGGACATGAACTCGGCACGGTAGCGCAGTTCGGGGCTGACCCTTTTAATTTCTTCAGTCCGAAAGCAATCAGCGACTTCAACAGCCGGATCAATGCGTTTGAAGCGAACTACAAAGCGAAGGTAAAAGAAATCTTCAAGCAAGGGAACGCGGTTGCTCGCGGGTTTGACGTAAATCTATTCTTCGACCAGAACGGGCAGTTCAAGGGTGCGCCCAGTCTGACCAGCGGCATTTTGAACAATCAGGTATCCCCGAACAAAGCGATACCAGACCCAGAGGCGGAAAAGGCCGCTGCGAAGCAACGCGAAGACACGTTCCGTTCCCTGCAAGAGACTTTCCGCTCGGAACTGGAAAAGACCAAGCAGAAGTTTTCCGAGACGGAAGCAACTATCGCGGCGCAACAGAATACCGGCGTCATTTCGGTGCATGAGGCTACAACGCAGCGTATCGCTGCGATTCACACAGAATTAGCCGCTATTCAGCAGCTTGTTCAGCAGTACACGGCTCTCGCAGCAAAGTCAGGTGTGAAGCCTACAGAGATTCAGAAGTTCACCACGTCTTTGTCTGATACCGGCAACGCGGCGCAGAGTACCGCTACCGTTCAGGTGACGAATGCTCTTGCGAAGGACCAAGCGAACGAAGAATCCATCACTCAAGCTCACTTGCAACGGCTGCGTCAGATGGCGATAGAGCATTCCCGCGCCATGCTCACGATATACAAGCAGGAAGCGTCCGAAGGTTTGGTTTTTCAGGAGCAAGCCTTTGTTGGACTTCTCACGAAAACTCAACTTTTCGACAAAGAACAGGAGCTTTCAGAACAGCAACACGCCGCAACTATAGCCGCTTTGAATCAGGAATTAAGTTCTGCCGGTAACAATGAGAAAGAAATTTCTCGAATCACTGACGCGAAGACTGCCGAAGATCAACGCTACACGGACAGCATGATAGGAAGCACAGAACGGCGGGCGGCCATTGCCCAAAAAGAAGCTGACGATGAGGCGGCAGCGGGTGAACTCCTCATTTTGTTGAGTCTTCGGGAATCAGTCGCTAGGAAAAAAGCTGCCGCTGACGGCGGTGTTGCTGTCGGGGATTTGCTCAAGGCTGAGTTGGCTTTATCGGCTCAACTCGTGAAAGATGCTCAGGCATCTGTGGACCGGGCGCAAAAGAATCTCAGCGAAGCCCAGAGCATAGACCAAAAAACGAAGGCCACTGAAAATTTACTGAAGGCGCAGACCGATTTAGACCGGGCGCAAACAGAACACAATTCTTTGATGACACAGACTCCGGGGGGATCAGTTGCCTCTGCCATCTTTGGGAAGGGCACGTCAGTGCAAGACGTGAAGGATATGCTCAAGGCTCCCTTCGATGACTTCAAGGGCACGGTTGATAACTTGGGGAACGCTATGCAGTTCTTCGGTAAAACCGTGGCCGGGTTTATTAGCGCCATTAAATCCGGGTACGCGCAGGGCGGTGTGATGGGTGCAATTGGCGGGGGAGCATCCCAAGCAGGGTCTCTTCTTTCAACCCTAGGACCAGCTTTTGGTCCCGCTGGCGCTATCGTCAGCGGTATTGGTTCGATCTTTAGTTTGCTAGGTGGACTTTTCACCGCACACGCAAAGAAGATCGCAGCGGACATACAAAAAGCCACGCAGGAGTTGATGCAGCAGTACAGCAATGGTCAGACTTCCTTGGTCGCTACGATCAATGGACTAGAGCAACAGCGTCAAGCCGCTATCTCACAACTGTCTGGTCAGAAGGGTGGTCAGGATCAATTGAATCAGTTGCTCCCTCAACTAGACAACCAAATTGCACAGTTGCAATTACAACAGAAGCAGGTCAAGACCACGTTCGAGCAATCATTGGCGGTTCTGCAAACACACTCGCAGACCATCGGGCAACTACTCGGCACTTGGCAGCAGATCAATAAGCAAGTAAAGGACTATCTGGACGCTGGCGGTGACGCAGCGAAGGCAGCGCAATTCCTTTCTCTGTCCCTGCAACAGCAACAGCAGACGGCGCAGAACAGCTTGAACGATGCCGAGAATCAATCCATACAAGACGCAATGCAGTTGAATGATCTGTTGACGCAGCGAGTCAGCCTAGCCAAGCAATTCGCCCAGCAGGAGTTTGATCTAAAGAATCAAGGCGCTCTGGAACGGATGGCGAACCCAGCCGTGAACGCTGCTTTGAACTACCAACAGCAGAAGGCCGCGAACGATGCACAGCTAACGGCACTGGATCAACAGATCACGCTCTATACCAGCCGGGTGAATATGGAGAAGCAGGTTTTCAACCTGGCCCAGAGCACCGCTGACTTACAGGCCCGATCTAACCAACTGAACCTGACAGCCCTTCAACAGACTATTCAGGGCTGGAAAGATTTGCAGAAGATCGTTTCTAGCATTACGCAGAATTCGGCTGGACTCTATGGCATCAATCCGAACCTCTTCACACCGGCTGCGTCAGGTTCGGTGAACAACAGCAAGGTTATAAACATCGGGGCAGGTGCGGTTCAAGTCACCGTCACCGGCGCATCTGCGGCAGACGGTCAAGCAATCGCGGCGGCACTGTCCAAAGAACTGAATTTGCTTGGACAGTACGGCACAGATACGAGTTACGCCTAGTTTCAAATCAAAGGAAAAGAAAATGGAAATCAGAACGATTTTTGAACTTACGTGTGCGTCCGGGTTTGCTGCGTATGTGTGCTGGTCACTCTACTGCATCTGGGAACTTGCACGCCGGGTCGTTGCGCGGGACATCCGTATAACGCAACAGTGCGCCATCAACAAAGTGCTGTCGGAAACTCTCGCAGAGCTACGGCAGGAAGTGGACGCTAGGTCCGCGACAATCCAAGCAGAGTTTGACGCTTTGCTCAAGAAGATTGCCGAGTTGAAAAGCTCACAACCGAATCAGGCAGTCAACTAAATTTCAGGGGAAGAATTATGGCGTACAAGGACACAGATAGAGACTTAGGGCGGCATGTACAGTTTGCCGTCAACACCAAAGGCACCGGGCGGCGCGGTGTTCCTACTGCGATTGCCGATTTGTCCAAGACGGAGACAGCACCGGCAGTTGAGAACCCGACCAGATTGACCACCACGGGCACAGCAACGCGGGGACTGCGTGATCTTGGCAAGCGTAAGAAGATTGGGACGAAGGTTTAGTTTATGAGCAGCCCGTTTTACGCGCCGACTTGTTGCCAAGACCCGAACTGCCTGACTTGCGCGGTCTCACGGGATGAGATCGGGCAAGTGATGGTGGACTTCCTAGCAATCATGCTGGACGGAAAAAAGCAGATCGGCAACCTGAGGGTGATAGCCGAAAAAGACCGTTTTTCGGGTTTTCAGTCTGTTGGCGAACTGGCGAAAGTCGCCTGAAAATGGCCCTAGAAGCCGATTTGCCGAATTTGGGTGTCTGTAAGTTCCTCATTCCAAAGAGGCGAGAAAACGGCCCTTTTCCTAAGCCTGTTGGTATGTCCCCGGTCAAAGCTGGCCGCATTTCGGGGAGTGCCTAGTTTGCGACTTAGGCGCTAGAATCGTGCTCGTGTTTCCTACCGCGTGGGTCTTTTTTTACCCGATCATCGGGTAAAATAACGCACCTCGTTTTGCTGATTTTCCTTGCATTTTAAGCGGTTTTCTGGTAGCCTGTCCCTGTAGTACCGGACGCATTTTAGCCCTAACAGGCAACCGGCAATTTGATTTACCTGTTAGGGGTTTTTTGTGTCCATTTCTTCTTCGCAGCCTCTTTGCAGTACCCCTCTAAACCAATTACCGGGAGTGACAGCCACACCCAGCGGTGTTACTGTGCCTTCGGCACCGGACAAGCGGAAAGGGCCGTGCATGGCTCGCCGTGGTCAGGTAGGAACAATCGAAGTAAGCGGTAAGTGGTACGTCGTTCGCTTTTGGAAATACCCAGCGGGGCAAGACAGAATTTATGCAAGTGAGAAAATCTGCCCAACCGACAGCAATGCTCTGGGTTATCTACCCAAAGGTGAGCGCCGACGTAGAGCAAGCGAAATCGTGGAATCCAGCGGGGTCAACGAACTTGAAAAGTTTGTTGCATCCGAAGGCGTCACGTTTCGTGAACAAGCGAAGTGGTTCCTAAATCACTCAGTGAACCGAAAGCGCAGACCAGTGAAGGCAGCGACTTTGCAAACGTGGCAGAACTGCACCGATAAGTGGCTCAATCCTTATCTTGGCGATGTACTGCTTGGAAGCATCAACAACGCTACGGTCAAGACCGTGGTGACGAAGATGAACGAAGCAGGTTTGTCGGCCAAGACGATCAACAACTATATCGGTCTGGTTAAGCTGGTCCTAGCATCGGCCATTGACGCCAACGGAGAAGAACTATATCCGCGCAAATGGAACCATGAATTTCTCGATATACCCCTAGTTGGAACTCAACGCCAACCAACCTTCACACCGGAGCAAATGACCGCCATCGTTCAGAGAGCGAACGGCCAAGAGCAGGTCTTGTATGCGCTACTGGCCGGGACAGGACTCAGGGTAGGTGAAGCCTTTGGCCTAGAAGCAAAACACTTTTCCCCAGATTGCAGGACAATCACCGTCGAGCAATCATGCTGGGAAGGTGACATTCAAGCCCCCAAAACAAAGAACGCCTACCGGCAGGTTGACCTCTGCGCTGATTTAGCTGCTTTGCTAAAGACGTTCATAGGCAACCGTACCGGACTCGTTTTCACTAATCGAGCCGGAAAACCCCTGTCTCAGACAAAGGTACTCCGTCGCTCGCTCCATCCCATCCTAGAAGAGATCGGAGCGGAGATGGCCGGGTTCCACGCTATGCGCCGGTTTCGCACAACGTGGCTGCGAAAGCAGCGAGCACCCGAAGACCTCATTAGGTTCTGGCTTGGACACGCCAAGCAATCCATGACGGACGGCTATTCCATGCTGGCGCAAGATGTGACCTTCAAACAGGAAGTGTCAGAGAAATTGGGGGCCGGATTCGACGTACCAGCCTCAATGACACCTATGACACCTAGAAAATCAGCGAAGAAGCAAATTAAAGCTCCCATTGAAATGCTTGTCACTGCGTAGATTAGAGTGGTGCGCCCGGAGAGATTCGAACTCCCGGCCTTCTGGTTCGTAGCCAGACGCTCTATCCAGCTGAGCTACGGGCGCGCGGTGAGGTGAAAAATATTACCATGGCGGGGCGTTTGCCGCCAGAACCCCCGAGGGGGCCGATGATTCCGACAGGCCGGCATATCTCCTGGCGCAGCGCTGGCGGGAGATGCCTCCGACATGCAGGGATCCAGAAACAGGACGGCTGAATTGACGTAGAGATGGCTTCAGCCGTGGAAGGCGCCGTCCTACACCATGACGGACGTGAACTTTGACAACACGGCGATCACCATTAACGGAGGGCGCCAATTCAAGTTCTGGCTGAAATACACGTTCTGATGGGTAGTCGTGTGAAGCGGCGCGGTCCTCAGCAGACAAAACGAAAAGCCCCGAAGTCTTCTGGCTGCGGGGCTTTTTTGTATTGGGTTCGAGTTTTGTGAAGCTACTCGAAAATCAGCGGCTGGCCGCAACCATGGCAATCGCCGGCTGCAATCCCTTCATCATCGCGGCGAATCCCGCCAAGTCCAGGGATTGCGGGCCGTCGGAAAGAGCACGCTCCGGGCAGGGATGCACTTCGACGATCAGGCCGTCGGCACCGACGGCAACTCCGGCGCGCGCCGTCGCTGGAACGAGGCTTCTCCGCCCCGTCGCGTGCGACGGATCCACGACCACGGGCAGATGGCAGAGTTCTTTCGCGAGTGCGACGCCGGCGAGGTCGAGCGTGTTGCGCAGTTCGGAGTCAAACGTCTTGATCCCGCGCTCGCACAGCACGACATTGGGATTTCCGCCGGAGAGAATGTATTCGGCGGCGAGGAGCCATTCCTTGATTGTGGCTGACGGGCCGCGCTTCAGGAGCACGGGGCGCGGCACGTTTCCGAGACGCCGCAGGAGCGGATAGTTTTGCATGTTGCGCGCGCCGACCTGCAACATGTCGGCATATTCAACGATGTCGTCCAGGTCCTCCACGCCCATGACTTCGGTGACGATGGGCAGGCCGGTCTCTTTTCTCGCCTCCGCCAGAATTTTTAATCCTTCCAGGCCAAGCCCCTGGAAATCATAGGGAGAAGTGCGCGGCTTGAACGCGCCACCGCGAAGAAGTTGCGCGCCGGCGGCCTTCACGCCCCGCGCCGTCTCCATCAATTGCTCGCGGGATTCCACCTAGCACGGCCCCGCGATCACGATGAGTTCCGGCCCGCCGATCTTCACGCCTGCGACGTCCACGACGGTGCGCTGCGGCTGCAATTGGAGACTGACCAGCGTGAACGGCTGCGAGATCGAGATGATCTCCTCGACGCCCGGCGCCACGCGCAGCGCCTCAACCTCGGCGCGCCGCCCGCGGTTTTTTCCCACGACGCCGATCACGGTGCGCTCGGCGCCTTCGATCAGGTGCGGTAGAAATCCACATTCCTTGATGCGGGCCATGACGTGTTGAATCTGCTCCTTGGTCGCTCCGGCCGACATGTTGACGATCATCGCGGGTCTCCTTTTTTCTTGCCCGTCATTGGGGCATAAAAAAAGCCGCGAACCCTTTGGGTTTCGCGGCCAGTTTCGGGAATCTTTTCGCGCTATCTGGTGCCTGGTCTATTTGCAATTCCGCGCGATCCGCCCCTGGCCGCTCCCCACCCATGGGAAGCGGTACGTAAAGGCGAACCAATAATATGAGCGCGTATGCATGTTCGTAGACAAAATCATGCTGAGGCGAAGGTACGTGGAAAGGGAGTAAAAGTCAAGAAGTTCGTTATAGTACGAAACGCTGTCTTTTGTTGCTGATTCTTACAAGGCAAGTTTCGGCTTGCACTGTGCCGCCCTCCCCCATAGCCCCTAATCGGAGGGCGAAAAGGGCAAACGATAGGGCATGACAAAGTGCCAGAGGTGCGGTAATTTTGGCATATGGAAACTGTAGACGTGAAATTGCCCTCGGCGCTGCTGCGGGCCGCAAATTTGGAGGAAAACAGCCTCTCCGAAGAAGCGGCTCGATTGCTGGCGCTGGAACTGTATCGCGAGGATAAGGTCTCGCTGGGACTCGCTGCCGAGCTCTGCCACACGCCGCTGGCGGATTTCATGGATTTCGCCGCGAAGCACGGTGTCCCTCCGCTCCGATACAGCTTTGAAGACCTCGAAGAAGAACGCCAGTCCGCGGACCGCCTCAAAGCGTGATTGTCGTTTCAGATTCGTCGCCGCTTGTTATTTTGAGTAAGCTTGCCTGCCTGGATCTGCTCAATCGCCTGTTTTCGTGTGTTTATATTTCCCGCGAAGTTCACCACGAGGTTGTGGTCGCAGGTGCTGGCTTGCCAGGAGCGGCGGAAGTTGTAAGAGCGGGCTGGATTGAAGTGAAACAACTTCAGAATCCAGCCAGTCTGCTCGCCGCACAACAAAAGCAGGCTCTGGGTCCGGGTGAGTTGAGCACCATTCTGCTGGCTAAAGAACTCGGCGCCAATCCAGTGTTGCTCGATGATTTCAAGGCACGCAAACTGGCCAAGGCCGAAGGTCTCCAGATTCTAGGCAGCATCGGTTTGCTCGAACCCCTTTACGTCCGGGGTTATCTGAGTGATCTTCGCGCCTGCTTTCGGCAATTGATTACCCACAGCGTATACATTGACCAGCGACTGCTCGACCGTCGCCTTCGAGCCTTGGGACTTCCCCCACTCTAAGCCGCTCCCCTACGTGTGCGGATGCCCCAGCGACTCGATTACCCCATGCAAAGCGCATTCTCTTTACGTGGGACTAGGCGAGTTCATTCCGAGCAGGGGTTTAGCCTGACCTTCTCACCACAGGAACGGGACCGCGCCGCCTCAATGCTCAAACG
>VFSW01009176.1_pt1 | contig 14140 bp, 16 predicted proteins | sample 5358111 | NCBI WGS metagenome assembly VFSW01 (sample SAMN11554181, study PRJNA540505) | mine drainage metagenome | isolation source: sediment from site ElyBrook_90M | place: USA: Ely Copper Mine, Vershire, VT | collected 2017
AGATAGTTCTTGATCAAATAGGATGGAATAATTTTAACTGCCCAAAATGCGGCAGCGATTATTCAATTGGAAGAAAGGCAATAGTACTCGATCCAAAACCGGTACAAAGATCCTGACTTTATAGCAAATCTCTTTCAGCGTTTGAATATAATTTCTGGAGAATAAATTTCCACCATGACGGGTTCAAACCCATCAAATATGGTCTACTCTCTCACCTAATCTTTCATATGCACAAACTAACAGAAAAAGATGCCTGATCTTTCTCTTTGATCGACTCTTTATTTACAATATCATTATCTTTTATCCATGAAATACTCTGACAAAATAGCCCTTACAGTCTCAGGAACTGTCTCTATCATTCGCTTTTTCATCTCCTTCTCAAGCCTTGTTGCCATCTCGTCTGTTACAGTCAGAAAATACTTTTTTACCAAAACTATCAGTCCTGTATCTATTAATACCATCATATCTATAAATATTTTTAAATATTACAGTCTGCTATATAATACCATGAGTGATATCGTAATGCCTAGTACCATAAAGGAATATCTTGCTCCAAGGAGTATACTGATACCATGATATCCCTTCCCGCAGGCGCCAGGATAATCAAGTTCTACGATTCCGAGATGCACAAAGTAGGCAAAGGCATACTGTATCTCCTAAACAATGGTATTCTCTTTGAGAAAAAGGGAGAGGGCGTCAAGTTTGAGTGCAACTTTGACTACCTTGCAAGCTTTGAAGCAGTAAAGAAAGACAAGTTACTTGTAGTTATTCGCACTCCACAGGGCCGCAAGTCAGTAGAGTTCAAGGTAAATCCCGCAAATCAGGTCGAGTATGACATTGCCCAGACAAATCAGGAATATGCAAGAAACACTCCAGCTGACTCTGTATCAATTTCAAAAACCACTGAACACGACAAGTTTGACCAGGATGCACACTCGCGTTCAGAGGCCCGATGGTTCCAAGACAACTGGAATGATATCATGAAATTTCTCAAACCGGAAAGAGTGGCGTATCTTAACGAGTATGTCAAGAACGCAAAGATTGGAACTCCAGATGCAGATCCGTATTTGTTGGTAGTAAAACATGAGAACCTCACTTACAATGATTTTGCAGACTTGCCTGGATTCTTGAAGTGGAGATACAATGACATGACAGAAAAAGAAGTAGATATGATAGTTGAAGTCTTTCGAGACTTTGATGATTTCTCTGTTAGAACTCTTGAGATGGATGTACAGATCTGCAGGCCGCGAGAATCTAGCTTCAAGAAAAAAGGATACAGCCCATATCAATTTGTGGCAACCGTAGCACGAGAAAAATGTGAAAGTCTAAAACCAAAAAGACTCGTCAACCAAGATTCTTTCAGATGACTAATATTGATTAAAAGTGTAGACGATGTATGGCTTCGAAAAGAAAGTTTACTATTATAATAGAGGAAGTTCCCGAAGGCGGTTATACTGGAAGATGTCTTGAGTTACGCGGAGCAATAAGCCAAGGGGAAACTATTGAGGTTCTGAAGAAAAACATGGCTGAGGCATTGGGCTTGTTCTAGAATCCTTGGAAGAAGATGCTAAAAAGTACAAAACAATGACAATCGAGTTTCCAAATTAAAAAGGATCGAAAATATTGTCCCTCACGTTGCAGTTTGTTGCCAATTCTTCGGATACTTTTTTAAATAACCGTTCAGAATTATTGTTATCATGACAGAAGATGTTCTAGTATTGGAAGGAAAAGCTGCAAAGGAATTTCTGGAATATGATAAGCGAGAGTTATCAGAGGATGAAAAAAGATCTCTTAAAGAAGCATACGAAATTTATAAAAAATATTGTAAGGCTTAGATCTGCATAACAAAATACGTTGTTGTTGGCCTTGTTGGATTTTGAGATAAAACCCCTGACAGACTTTGAAGAGTTAAAAACACTCAATTTTCTGGAAAACGAATATGACCCTCTTGGGGTTCATGATTTTGCACAAGTCAAGGCGGCGTCATACAGTAAGAACAAGCTAAGCACCATATGGGGCGTGACAAGGGCAGGTAGATTGGTAGGATTTTTTGCTGTATCCATGTCCTCAATACAAACAAAAAAGTTAGAGAGTATGGAGCATGTGCCTGATGCTCAAACGATTTATTCCTATCCTACAGTATTGCTAGGCCAGTTGGGGGTAGACAAAGGACACCGAAATCAAGGCATAGGAAGTTTGATGATAAATTTTTGTGTGGGGCTTGCGCAGGAGTCTAGTCAAAGAATTGGATGCAGATACGTGACATTGCAAACAAGCCAAGACAGAACTGACCTTTATACCAAGTTGCGATTCATCAGGTCTTCGACACCTCCAAAGGAAAAGAAAGTTTGGATGTACAGAAGATTAGTTTGATTTTTCATAGTGGAGGATTCTCATCTAACGTTTTAGATTTAGATGCTTGATGTGATGAGTCATTGATCTCATGATTTCGTATAAACTCCTTGATATTATCACTAGTCAGACCTCCCATCTTCTCCAAATTGTAAGAAATGTTTGCAAGCTTTTGAGGTTCCAGTCCGTGGTTTACAATTGTCGCAGAGACGGCTTTGGCAAAAGTTTCCTTATCTCTGACAGGAACCGATTTGAAGTACTGATGGTCAAGTATCCCAGAATAGTTGCCACTCTCGATGGAACCACGTGCTAGATTTACCAAGGTCGTCCCGCCTTGCATGTGTACCTCTCTTTGCTCTTCTGGAACAGGAATTGTTGCAAGCTTGGTGATTACGCCGGCTGAATTTTCAGTCAGGGCGTTATCCACTGAAGGTTGAATCACGTTGATTCCATGCTGCTGTGCCACATCCTGAAACCTTTTTGCAACCCCAGAGCCCATGCCGCGCATCTCGTATGCAATCTCTTTTGCACCCACTTGCCTTAGGGCCTGTGAGCCTGCATGGGAGGCGCCCTGCACCAGCCCGCCAAAGCCTCCTGCAAGACCTCCTCCTATTCCCGCCCTTGCCATATCAAGGCCCGAGACTTGAATGCCGTGTTCCATTCCCTGCTGCTGTACTGACTGCATTGCACCATATGCACCGCTTCCTATTCCCTGGCCTGTCCTTGCTGCCATCACTGTCATCATTCCACCAAAGCCTATGCCGGATGATACGATATTTGTCATGGAGCTAAAAAGTGAACCAAGAAGGGGAACCAGTATGGTTGGAACAAATGTTGCAAGTGTAAGGACTGCAACAGATGCAAACCACTGTTCTTCTACTGGATGGGTTGTAATGGATCCAAGATATGCCGCACCAGTTACCATCACAAGACTTGAAAATATTGGAACAATGGATAATCCAAACAATGTATCAAAGAGCCTTCTTGTAATCCCTTGAAACCATGGGACAAGAGACAGGATCAGAATTACCGGCAGGCCTGCGACAAGTACAGCTGTTAACACTTGTCTTATTGCCGCAAACATGTATGTTAGAAATGACGCAATTAGTGCAATCAGTCCGCCAATCAATCCAAGTATGAAGGCCTTGCCCTGGTCTGAGAAGGTAGAGACGATGTTTGCACCGTTGAAGAGCTGGATCAGGTTGTTCATAACAGAATTGTTAACCTGTGGTACCTGTCCCTGCGAGATTCCCATTCCGTTTATCGTATCAAAGACCTTGATTACAGATTGTGGTGTCTGGCCTGTACCACCAGGGTCCATTATCGCCCTTGAGCCATACTCGATTCCAGTAGCGTAAAGGTCCCAGAGCGGCGGAAATCCAAACAGGATTAGAAAATAAAGACTACCTTTTGAGATGATTCCAAACGCAGTCGCTGCAGGGACAATCTCTATTTGTTCCAGCATGAACAGGATTCCGGCTATAATCAGTATCGCACCGATTGCCCAGATCGTGCCAGACCGAAGCATATTGTATACGGAGAGAAGCGATGTTGTGGTATTCTGTATTGATGTGGAATTTTGTACGGTAACATCATAGTTGCCTGTCGGATCAAACTTGGGCATGGTTGTAGTAAGGGATACATACGAATTTTCTAACGTGGTCATGAAGACCTTGCTGATACCAATCAAGATAGCAATGATAACAATTGCAGAAATTATCATGATAAGGGAATCAAGACCAAATCCATTTCTTGATTTAATTCTGACGCGCCTGTGATTCATGCCCTTTCTCTTTGATCCTTTTATGCATGTGCATACAAGTGTTTCAGAATCGATTAGCACGGAATCAAATGCTATTGTGCTTTTAAGAGAAAATAAAAATGCGATTGATTCTCTACATTCGAGGATCATTTTTTGAGAGTGCAGCCGGGGGGAGGAAATGCCGGACTGCACTCTCTGCTATGGCATTTACCGCCAACTCTTAGAATCATTTTCTTTTTAAGGAGTCTTGAGAATCAGAGCAAAAGTATCAGAATTATCGAGATCAGCATGAATGGAATCAGGGGAAGTGCTGATGTTACATATCCTTGAAAGTTATTTGAAAACTCTAGATCTGTTTTTGGTCTGAAATGAAATACGAATCTATCTTTGTCCTGTGCTGAAAACACAAACTTTTCATGTCTTCTTTTTCTGTGAAGAACAAAAAACGCAAATGCCTTTCTGTATGGTTTTTCACAAACTCCAAAAAACAGTCTTCGATTCATCAGGTCAGATATGTTGTATGTCATGTTATAGCAGAGACCATAAAGTGCTGCAAGAAACGGCACACCTATTGATACCAATACAGATACAGGCAGCCTGTCATGGATTGGTAACGTTATGGCAAGCGCAATGAGGGCAAGCCCATCGGCCTGACCAAATGCACGAGTAAGAATCCACGTTATACCTATTGCAATACCAATTCCAAGATACAAAATGGCAATGAAACCAATTGGCTCAAAAAGATACAAAATGATTCCTATTACACCAAAGATTATCCAAACGATATCGTTGACCTCGCGTTTCTTTATGTCAAAATATGATGCGACTGACAACATGGAAATGGCAACTATCTGCCTTAGCGATTCGATATCATACACATACTCAAATGCAATACCGTTTTAAAACCTGAAAATCGCTAAAAAATTGAAGGAAGATACGGATACAATGAGATTGCGACAAGCACCAGTGCTGACGTGATGGCAACATTTCTTGTATCCTTTAGCGTGAACATGCTGATCTTTGTGAACACAAATCCCATAGCAATAGATGATATGGCTATCACTAAATTTACTGCATCTGCAAAGTCGGGCGTTATTGCAAATGTGGAACCAATTCCAGAGCTTGAAAAAAATGAGAGGTTCGAGCCCATCTTGGACAGCAGCGATGTCGAGACCTTGGCAACCCAGACCATTAAAACAGGACCGATGTATACAAGAAACATCTGCATCCTAAGAGCTGATACCGTCTCTTTTTTTGTGATGGTAACGTCTGATACAAATCTTGTCAGGTGTTCAAGTGTCAGCGGTGTTCCCCCTCCAGTATCTGCCAGTTTTCCTAAAATGAAAATTATCAGTCTTGTCATCCAGGATCGGTTCTCTGCCGGTACTATAGAAGACAGGGTCTGGCCTGACTTTAGCTTGGAAAATATCATACCAAACAACTTGTCAAAGTGTTTATTGTATTTGCGCTTGCCAAAGAGTTGAAAGAGCGATATTGTCATATCGTATCCAATCTTTCTGAATTCCGTGACATCCCTGAGAAATTCTGGCATGGCGTTTTCCAGATTCTTTATTTGCGTAAACTGCGGTACTGTATAAAATGAGTTTACCAGTGCAAATCCCAGCACACCTGATGTTATGACAAACCATGGGTGCTGCTGTGTTATGATGCCAGTGATTCCAATTGTTATTCCGACAAGAAAAGCAAGCTTGCTTACTGTAACCTTGTTTTGATTGCGAGGCTGGGATGTGTCAACCATGATTACAAGACCCAGGGAAATCATTGGAATTCCTATTACACCTATCAGTACCAGCAAGACAACAGAGCTTCCAGGAAGCAGAAAGGATGTAGCTATCAGAAATGTTGGCATGATAAGTAACATGATAAGTAAAATCTCGCCAAAAGTTGACGAGGTCTCTACATATCTTTTGATGCTAGATTTTAGTGATTCAAAAAAAGAGTCTGCCTCGCCCTCTACAAGATTTGTAAGATCTCCTCCCGTCTGTGCCGTTGCGACGTAACTGAGGAGAAACGACCGAAATGCACGGTTTGGGTGATGCAGGGCAATCTCGTTTAGCGCCTCAAATATGTCCATTGCAAACATGGTTACATTTCGGTATGCCATCTTGCCGTCAGTCTCGATAACATCAAAGAGGCCGTATCCTATTACCCCAATTAGTGAATCGTAGAGCGACTTCTCTACACTCTGCATTATTCCAGCATACCTTACAAAGTATGCAAGCTCGTGATTGATCTCTGTATCTCTTTTTGATTTGGCAAGCCTAAGTGCTATACTGGGATAAAAAGCAATTCCAATCGGACCTGCTGCCAGTGCAAAAAATACAGGGTTTACAAATATTCCAAGTGTTACCGCAATTGGCAGTGTGATAAACGCAAACAACAAAGAAAAGGAGATGCTCTTTTTTACCATGGTAACAGGATTGGCAGGCCTTCCTGCCATTCTTATTTTTCCTTCAATGGTACCTTCAAGAATTGTTTGCAGCCTCTGAAATATTTTAGTATCAAGTATTGGTTTTGATAATACCACTGGCAGCCCGTCTGATATGGGAAATATCTTCATAGGTCTTTTTACATAAAGCGCTGCAAACTTTTGCAGGCGTATACTCCTGATCCTGTCAATTATTTTTTTAAAATTAAATTTTTCAGGCTTTTGAAGTGATATCACTAGTACCAAACAGGCAGAAGAAATTGCAAAGACTGGAAAATTATTTAGGACAAGCGATACCCAGATTGATACTATCAGACCAAAAATGATGCCATTAAAGTTCACGTGATACAATGGCACCATGCTAAAAAGGGCAACCAGTCTGCGGCCTTAAAAAGAAGCCAGGCTTTTGGTGTGATGTATCATCCTCGATCAAGAAAGGCCATGTCGCAGTCAATGGAGATTGCCCTTATCATTGGTATCGTGATAGCAATTGTTGCAGTCGTGGCATTTGCAGTCAACGGCGGCATACATTCTCTTACCCAGAGCGCTTCGGTAGACATTGCCCACAGCGAACTTACAAAGACATTTGACGGAACATACTATGCCTCAGTAGACGTGAAAAATGACGGCACCAAGGTGCTTGGCAATGCAACCATTCAGATTGCAGGCTCGGTACCCTACAGCCTCAGCCCGTCAAAACTGAATCCTGGACAGACCGCAAGCTACTCCGGCGTCATAGTGCCAAACCCTGCAAATCCAAGATCAGGCACAGCGGTGCCTGTGATAGTTCAGGCCACAGCAGATGATGGTTCCATTACGTCAAAGATTGGGACGCTTGTTGCGCCATAAGCACCTTTTATCCTTTTTTTAGTTGAGATACCATGCGTAGAACAGAGATGCTGTGGTTTGAAGATGTCAGTGCGTTAAACGAGCCAGTTCTTTCTTTTCCGGTATTTGGCAGGATATCGATGAAACAATTCTTCATTTTAGGTATGACCGGAATGATTTCCTATGGGCTATTTTCAATCACACATGGTCTGGTCTCTGCAATCCCAATTTGCTTTGGCGCATTTCTTACATTGGTACGGCCACGGGTGGGAACTCCGGAAGGGATGGCGCTATCCATGATTCTCTTTCTTGTTGGCAGGCGCAGTGCACAAAAAACACAGCGAGTCAAAAAGCCAAAGAGCAGGCGGCTTGCAACATCAAGCAAAAAACTTGGCCTCTCAGACCCGTTCATTACAGAGGTTCCAGAAAACAAGATGAGGACTATCATATCATCAGACCTTTCAAAACCGTTCAGATTTAAAATTAAATTGGTCGGCACAACAGGTCAGGCACTTGCAAACAAGAGGTCCGAAGTTTATCTGGACGATTTCTATACGGATTCGCTTACAACTGACATCAACGGCGAACTTGAAACAATAATTGTACCAAAGGTACCAGGACGGAAGAAGATAACGGTATATGTTGATGAGCAGAAAGAGCCAGCATTCTCTGAGGTAATTGAAGTAAGGGTACCTGGAGAAAATCTGGATTGACACTAATTTGTATTTGGCATTATTGAAAGGTAGACTTATAAGCAATTTACGCCTATTCAAATATGATAGCGTCAGTGTTGTCCTGCAGGATACATGTCCGAAGCAGGGTTAACAATGCTGACACTTGTGATATATTATGAACTCAGCGATCTTCATTGATGCAGGTTATCTCATAAAACTTTTAAAAATTAAGAACAAACGTATTGATTTTCTAAAACTATCTGATGAGCTTGCAGCTGGAACAAATCGCATCAAGACTCTTTTTTACAATACTCTTCCCATACAAGGTACTCAACAGGGAGATATTCTCTACTCAAAAACTCAAAGATTCCACAGCAAGCTTAATTCTCTAAAAAACTTTGAAGTAAAGTTAGGCAGGTTACAAAAAAAGGATGGAACTTTTGTACAAAAAGGGGTAGATATGAGACTTGGAATAGATCTCGTACAAATGAGCATGAGGAAACAAATCGATATGGCCATTGTAATAACAGCTGATAGCGATTTTGAATATGCTTTGGAAAAAGCTAGGGAGGCCGGTGTGAAAATATCTCTAGCTTATTTTCCTGGTTCTAAAATGAATTCTAAATTCTTGCAAAGCGCAGACAACTTGATTCTTCTTGATGATGCTCTGTTAGAAAAATGTAAAATGTAATTTCACATGGCTAGAAGACAGAATCCGGCTTAAATAATTCATCATTTTATCTTGTATGTTCGATCATCTCTCCGGAGAAGAAGTAAGCCTTGGCGGAAAATACACCAAGATGATTGTAGCAGGAGTTGCAGGCCTGATCTTGATACTGGTCGCACCAACTGCTGCCAATTTCATATGTAACTGCGACATACTGTCTGGTCAGATAAACACAGGCAATAGTACCGGTACCACTGCGCAGCTAATTCCGTCAGATCTGCTGCACAGGGTAGTTGGAGCAGGCCAGTTCATAGGAACAGTGGTTGCCCTTGGAGTAATTGTATCGGGTGCAATCAAATTGGAACTAAAAAAAAGATAGAGACGCCACTTGCATTATCTCCACTGGTACTGGCAGGCCTGCACCTGCCATGGTGGGCCCTTTTCCCACTTTTTACATTCTGGGCATTGGCGTTTGTTCTAGACGCGAAAATTACCGCCTCGTATCAGGATTTTATCAAGTATGAGACAAACTTTCTGTTCAGGTTCCTTGCCAGAAGATTTGGCGTAAGAAGATCAATAACATTTCAGGCACTGGCAGAGATCGGATTGATGGCACTTGTGGGATACATGCTCAATTTACGGTTTGATCCGGTATCAACGGGCATCATATCGTCAGTCTTTGGCCTTGCACATGTGATGGCATGGCGCTCTAACAGACGGTTTCTTGCAGGGCAAAACCTCTCACGTCAGTAAGAGCTGCAAAATTTTTGAGCTCATACTGACGGTCTTTCTACAACCTGAGAGCCTCTTGGCAGGACAAAAAAGTCGCTTTAATGGAGTTTGTTCTCAAAGATAGTGGTCTTTAGGTTCACCGCGCTTGATGCGGATATAAACCAGGTCCAAATCGTTGATCAATATGATATAGGAGAGGCCAAGGTCTACATCACGGCCACAGGCCAGTACCTCATAAAAGAGCCTCCACTCTCCGGGGAAGAGTACGGGATCTATGGAAACATGATGGAGCACCTGATGAACTCGTTGCCCTTCATAGACAGGCTGGAGACAGACGGGGAGAAGATACATCATCTTGAGACCCACATATGGAAGGAGGCGCAGGAGACAGGCCATGTAGAAAAGGTCTCCAAGTTCTTTGACAGGCTAAGGTACTACATCATAAGAGAGGTCATTGGATACGGCATATTCGATGTTCTGATACATGACGATGATATCGAAGAGATTCTTGCTGAAAGATTTGATAGAAACGTTGGCGTAATTCACCGCAGGCACTCTGAATCTCACATACTTGATACCAATATCGTCATAGGGAAATCTGACGAGATGAACTCGTACGTGTCAAGGCTTATGCAAAAGACTGGAAAATCTGTTAACATATCAAAGCCGATTATGGACGGTACCACAAAGGCAAAGCACAGGATAACGGTCACATATGGTACCGAGGTATCGCTCAACGGTCCAACTATAACCATCAGGAAATTTCCTGCAAGACCATATACGATAACCCATCTTCTGCAGTTTGGTACCATATCAAGACTCATGGCAGCATACATCTGGATGCTAATTGATGCCAAGGCATTTGGCCTCATTGTAGGGGAGACGGGTTCTGGCAAGACCACGCTCATTAACTCGCTTATGACCATGGCAAACCCGCGATGGCGAATTGTTACAATAGAAGAGACACCGGAACTCCAGATACCTCACAAGCGCGCAGTCTCGCTGAAGACTAGGACAAGCCCGCTAATCAGGTCAGATAATGACATTGACACCATGGAACTTATCAGGGCATCACTTAGGATGAGGCCGGACTTTGTCATCGTAGGCGAAGTACGCGGCGAAGAGGCAAATGAGATGTTTCAGAGTGCGGCAACAGGACACGGTGGTCTTAGTTCGATACATGGCTCTGATATACAATCCGCACTGACAAGACTTGCCGCAGAGCCAATCAACATAAAACCGTCGCAGCAGATGCTGCTCTGGTTTGCAGTACATTCCACAAGACTCAAGGGTCCTGACGGCAAGGCAATACGCAGGATACGAGCTTTGACTGAGATAAATCCGACTGAAGACGGCATAGCAAGTACAGATCTTTTCAGCTATGACAGAAAGACAGACAGCTTTGGATTGGATGATATCGAGGAACTTGTCAAGAAAAGCAAGAGATTAAGTCACGTTGCAGAACTGCTTGGAGTAGAACCTGTCAGTGATATGCAAAAAAGAATCAATCTTCTAGATCAGTGTCTTGAGAAAAAGGCATATGAGATCGAGGAGGTCTTTGAAATATTGAAAAAATACTATCAGGTTATGTAGGAAACGTATTTGGTATCAAGAAAAATTCGAATTGTAAATTTTTGAATCGAGATTAATCATACCAACAAAAAATAATTGATCTGTAATGGTACAAAAATAATCTAAATTGTTAAATGCAAGTTGATTTTATGATGGAATCATCAGTCAAGGGGTCATGGAACTGAAGCACTGCGTCTTGTCTTGGGGAGTTGAGACGCCAATGCGACCCCCTGACTTTGATCGTCAGATCGGCTGATCGTATTTAGCCTTTTAGTAGAATTTCAGGTATGAATAAATTTTTGAGCAAAAGTTGACACAAACTGTATTCTTCATCATTTGGTCTGTCCCTTAAAAGCAAAGATTCTCTGATACCATGTGAAAAAGATAAACACAAAGACAATCTACACTTACGAGGTAAAGCCTACCAACTTTTTCACCCTGCCTGCACAAAAGCAGGCAGTTGTTTTGTCCCATTTCTATTATCTGCTATCGTCAATTCAGGAATCTTTGCGCATTACGATAACAAAGGAGCCCTTGAGTGTAGATATGGGAAACGAAGTAAGACATCTTCAGATTCTACGAACGTTCATGTCAAGCACAGAACCACTCGACGGCATCCTTGAGAGCCAAGGGTATGATTATTTTTTTGTACCAAGCCCGCCCAAGTTTGAGGTAAAAAAAGAGTACTGGAAACACCTACTTTTACAAGATGATAGACTGGCCAAATGCTATACACTTTACTCCCCCTCATCCTCGCTCTCTCCTGCTTGGGTCTATTCTCTTCTTTCTGCATGTGATAGAATCATTTTAGAATTTACTCCAATAGAACAGGATAGGGCAGTATCCAAACTGCGAAAAAAGATTCATCTGATGAGGTCTACGCAGAGTACCAATTCAAAAATAGTCAACCAGATCCAGATGGGACTTCAGACAGTATCGGAACTAGAAAAGAACAACACTAAACTGTTCATGGTCACTGCCAACGCGATAATTTACGCACGTGATATTAAATCACTAAAGGACGCAGCAAAAAAATTTGTAAAGATCACCCGCATATCGCTTTCACATTTTGACAATACGCCTGCTAACCAAGCTAAGATGTTAGAAGGTTGGGGGAAAAAGCTGTACGTCGAGCTTGGCTCATGCGATGTCTTTTACCCATTTGTAAGCTCAGACATGCTGGAGGTACCAAACGGAATTACAATCGGTATCAACTACAACACTGGAGCGCCAATCATATACAATTATTCAATGCGTGCAAATTATAACATCTTGATTCTTGCAAGTTCTGGTGCTGGCAAGTCAGTTACTGCAAAGCTGATTTTAAAAAGACTTATGGAAAAATATCCAACAGCACTTACTTTTATCGTAGACCCTGAAGGAGAGTACGAAAAGATTGCAGCGTATCTAAAAATTGAACCCATAAGGATCACAGGAGGGGAGGAGCTTGGATTTGATCCATTCAAGATGTTTGACAAGACAAGCGATGCTGTAAACGTACTTTGCGAGATTGCCCAAGCTCCGCCACTTGTTGTAAACTCTTTTCTTGCAAAATGTGACGGTGTCAGGAATCTTGACGAGTTTTATGGCAAACTCTCAGACGAGGAAAAAAAATACTTGGTGAACCTAGTAACAGGACCCATGGCAACGCTGTTTCGAGGCGAGCCTAGAGTATCTGACCAGACAATCATATCTCTCAAGGGGACATATGCCGAGGACTATGTGGCAAAGGTGAGCTTTTTGGCACTAGCCAAACTCTGGAAGAAGATAGGTTCCGTGCCTGTAGATACCCCAAAGATACTGCTAATCGACGAGGGCCACCTCATATTCAGGTTTGCAAGCGCTGCCAAGTTTGTTGACCTGCTTGCACGCATGGGGAGAAAAAAGAACGTCATCTTCATGTTCATCTCCCAGAGGGTCGAAGATGTAACAAAGACAGAGGCAGGACGTGCGTTCTTTGACAATTCCGAGACCAAGATTATTTTAAGAAACAACGAGATTGCGTCAGACGAACTTGTCAGATCATTGCAGCTCTCTCCACAAGAAAAAGATATGGTATTGTCATTTAATCCAGGAGAAGCTCTTATCCTAACTCGAGACTATCGACTGCGGGCATACATCACGCCATCAAAGGAAGAGCTTGAGATGTTTGGCACATCTCCACAGAACCAAAATGCAGCTTAAGAACAAGTACTACAAGTATTTCTGTGAGATATCTTATCTTCTAGGAATTTCAGAGTATGAACTTGCCAAAAAGATCATTGCTCTTGATATAGGACAAAAGTTTGAAACACAAAATTATGTTGTACGACTCAAACAGAGATCAGAATCCCATGGGCAAATACTTTATTACATTTGTGTTTACGACAAGGCAGACAAACTAGTTCGCAACGATCCAGTATTTTTAAAACAACCAAAAAGGGAAAAACATCCGAGTCTTTAAAACATGAACTAGTTTTATTTACATGAACAGACGAGCAATTCATTCTGCATATGCAGTATCTTTATTGGTGCTTGTAGCAGGAGGTCTTAGTGTACTTGTATACAATTTCATGATAAACTCTAACAACGTTCTTTCATCAAATGTACAGTATTCAATCAATAGCGCATCGCTTACAAGCATCCAGTCAGGTACACTGACGTGGTATGATGTTACATTACAGAATACCGGAAGTAAACCCTTTGTGCAAACAAACGTGGCAGTTGTCATAAATGACATGACATACAATCTGCCTCAAAATGATACTACAATAAATCCTGGAACCATAATGGAACAAAAAGGAATACTAAATGCTGCTTCTACCTATGGTGGTATCTATACAATAAGGATCAAGGCTTTAGCAAATGACGGTTCTACTTTTGTTACAAGTACTCAAGTAACCTGTAATTAAAAAATGAGGCAAAACCCCTCTAAATGAGCAATAACTTTAAGTTGTCTGTTGTATAAATACAACATATGTTGGAAGAATACAACATTACGCAAACAACGTTGAAAATAATCGGTCTTTACACAGCCAATTATAGGAAATCTCTTCATCTAAGAGAGATAGCAAGAGAGACAGATGTAGATGTAAAATCTATCCAACTACAGATGAGAAAGCTAG
>VFSW01009177.1_pt1 | contig 14139 bp, 19 predicted proteins | sample 5358111 | NCBI WGS metagenome assembly VFSW01 (sample SAMN11554181, study PRJNA540505) | mine drainage metagenome | isolation source: sediment from site ElyBrook_90M | place: USA: Ely Copper Mine, Vershire, VT | collected 2017
TGTGCATCAATATCCAATGGAAGCCCACGAATTTCAATCGTGGGAGGATGTCACCACTATGAGCTTTACCTGCTCAAGGAACCTAGAACCAGAGATCATCCTTGCTATCTTGGCCGTTGCATCATTACCGTCCGCTTCGACCCTGCAGGAAATTATCCCTTCAATGCTGTCAAGCCGCTTTATCACTCCAACCACAAGCACATTTTTGTCTGTGCGCCTGAAGCTCGAGTCGTCTATTGCAAGAATACGTATTCCGCTCTTCATGTCTACTTCTTTGGCAGGCTTGAGGCAAGGTCCTTCATGTCATCCTGCAGCTCCTCGACAGCCTTAAGGACAAGAGTGCGTGCGTTCTTGCTTGATTTTACAATCAACTTTGGCCTTGCTATGTCCGGGTGCTCCTTGACAACTCCGACAAAATCAACGTCCTTGTTCTCCAGCAGCTTGCTCTTTATCATCTCCGGCACGCTCCTGTCTGCATCCTCAAACTCCACCACAAGACTCTTTGCGTCATCCTCTATAAAGTTCAGTTTCATTTTATCCACCGGCCCAGAACCTAACGGGGCTTGAATTATCGCCATAGCGACATATATCATTGCATAAAAAGGCTCATATACTTTGCCATTGAGCACCTCAGCCTGCTTGTTTGAATAGCAAGTTCATGCGCCCGTTTCCTTAATTCAAAACTAGCCTCAGAACGTGCCTATTAAACAAGGCCAAATTGAAGAAAAGGCTTAAATATAGTGTTAGAAGATAGCAGATCATACGTCAAGACAAGGCGTGCCATATGGTATTCATGGGAATGTACAGGCCTGGAATGTGGCCTATGGTCCAGGTTGCAAGGGAGAAGAACGAGCCTAAGGCCGCAAATCCCATTCAAGGAAGGGCATTTCCTGAGAAGGAGGACTTCGGAAACAGGGCAATCTACGAATTGCTCACCAACACTGCCAGGACAAATCCAGATTCCACCTGCGTATATTTTGAGGGGAAGAAGATGTCCTACTCCAAGGTTGATGAGGCGTCATCCAAGTTCGCCGCAGTCCTAACCAACATGGGGCTAAGCAAGGGGGACAGGGTGGCAATAGTGCTTCCAAACACTCCGCAATTCCTCATCTCCTATTTCGGGATACTCAAGGCCGGAGGGGTCGTAGTGCCGTGCAATCCCATATACACTCCAAAGGAGCTAGAACACCAGCTCAAGGACTCAGGTGCTACAATAGTCATAGGTCTCAAGGACGTTGTAACCGAGAAGTCAAAGAAGGACGGCCACAAGGTCAAGAAGCGCAGTGACTTATTTGCTGCAGTCGGCGAATCAACCAGCAAGCTTGAGGTAAAGCATGTGATAACGACAAGCATCACCGATTACCTTCCCGCATTAAAGAGAAGGCTCGCGCCTTTGGCAGGGATAAGAAAGAAGAGGAGGCAGGGCACCGAAGACTTTGTAAAGCTGCTAAAGGCCGCATCGCCTGCGCAGAGTTTCGCAGTGGTTGACTCAAAGCAGGACGTTGCAATACTGCAATACACCGGAGGAACCACCGGCGTATCGAAAGGCGCCATGCTCACACACTACAATCTGTATTCAAATGCAGCATACACTGCGAAGACCTTCCCAATGACCGGCAGCGACGTCTCGATGTGCGTGCTGCCTTTCTTTCACATATATGGGATGACGGCAACCATGAATTCGGCAATATACGCAGGCGCCAAGCTTGTGCTGCTTCCAAAGTTCCACGTCGAGGAGACAATGAAGGCTATCGAGAAGCAGAGGGTAACGCTCTTTTGCGCCGTGCCGGCAATATACATAGCAATAATCAACAATCCAAAAGTGGGCAAATTCGACCTGCACTCTGTCAGGGCGTGCATGTCAGGCGGGGCCAGCGTCCCAGCTGCCGTAAGGGACAAATTCATGGAACTCACCGGAGGCAATCTCGTTGAGGGATACGGCCTGTCAGAGGCAAGCCCGATAACGCACTGCAATCCTGTGCATGACGGAGCTGTAAAGAACCTCTCCATAGGCCTTCCTGTAACCGAGACCGAGGCTAGGGTGGTGGATCCGAACGATCCAAGCAAGGTCCTTCCAGTTGGAGAGGTCGGAGAGCTTCAGGTAAGGGGTCCGCAGGTTATGAAAGGGTACTGGAAACGCCCAGATGAGACAGAGAAGGTCCTAAAGGACGGCTGGCTGCTTACCGGGGACATGGCAAGGATGGATTCTGACGGATACTTCTTCATAGTGGACAGGAAGAAGGACATGATAAACGTAGGGGGATTGAAGGTATTCCCGCGCGATGTCGAGGAGGTGCTTTTCAGCCACAGCTCCATACAGGATGCCGCTGTAGTGGCTGTTCCTGATTCCTTTAGCGGAGAGGCCGTAAAGGCGTTCATAGTTGTAAAGGACAAGGGCAGTGCGCCAAGCGAGAAGGAAATCATAGACTACTGCTCGCAGAGCCTTGCAAAGTACAAAGTTCCAAAGTACGTCGAGTTCGTGGACGAGCTTCCAAAGACGCTCATAGGAAAGGTTCTCAAGCGCGAGCTAAGGAATGATAGCGCAAAGGCCCAATAAAAGCGAAGTATCAGTCCTCGGCGCCGCACAGCAATTATTATATATCTAACTAATGATATACTACCGTAAATTATACACATCCAGAGGCGTTAATGTATGGCAAATATATTCGAGGCTGATGCCCAGAAGCTCATAAACCTTGCATCGTCAAGGCTCAAGGAGTCGGGGATAGCCAAGCCTGCGTACATACCCTATGTAAAGACCGGTCCAGGAAAGGAGAGGGTACCAGCAAGCGAGGACTTCTTCTACTTCAGGTGCGCCTCAGTGCTCAGGCAGGTGTACATGAACGGCCCCATAGGCATATCAAAGCTCAGGACAAAGTACGGAGCCAAGAGGCAGCACGTCGTGCACAGGCATCATCATGCAAGATCGGGAGGAAGCATAATAAAGGACGCTTTCGATGCGCTTGAGAAGAAGGGCTACATAAAGACTACCAAGCAGGGAAGGGTAATGACGCCTGCGGGCAAGTCCTTCCTTGACAAGCTTTCAAACGAGATAATAAAGGGCGCTTGAAGTTGGCACAGCAACAGGAGCCGGATGCCGAAAGGCAAAAGGCAATGCAGCAAAGGATGCACGCTCTTCAGGTCGAACAGCAGAAGAGGCTGGCAGTGAAGAGATATCTGACGGTCGGCGCATACGAGCGCCTAATGAACGTAAGGGTGGCGAATTTCGAGCTGTATTCGCAACTCGTCGATCTGCTCTTGAACATGGCGCAGAGCCAGAGGGTGACAGGGCAGATAACCGAGGACCAGCTCAAGCAGATACTTTCGAGGTTGACTTACAAAAAGGAGTCGACCATAGAGTTCAAGCATAAATAGGTATGAACATGAGCAAAAAAACACTTAAGAAAAAGATGAGGCTTGCAAAGAAGGGCAAGCAGAACAGGAGAATGCCTGTGATGGCTGTGGTCAAGACTCACAGGAGGATCCAGTACAACAAGTTCCAGAGGGACTGGAGAAGAAGGAAGATGAGGATAGTGGAAGAGTGATTTTAGTGGCAACAACGCTTACGATAAGATTCAAGGGAGTGATGGCGGGCCTTAGGCAGACAAGGAAGCGATACAAGGCCTCGGATCACCTAAGGGAGCACATAGCAAGGCACTCAAAGTCGATTCCTGAGATGGTCAAGATAGATCCGGTTCTAAACGACTTCATGATGAGCAGGGTTGTGAAGGGAGGCAGCAAGGTCAAGGTGGAGATATCAAAGGTCGGCGATGTGGTCAATGCGAAGCTTGCGCCAGGCCAGATGGCTGCAAAGCCACAGCAGCAGGCGCAGGCCAAGGCCCCAAGCAAGCCGGCAGCCCAAAAGCAGCAGGTCTCCGAGTCCAAATCCGCAGATAAGGCAGCAAAGCAGCAGGCCGAGCCAAGGGCCGAGAAGCCAAAGAAGGAGAAACAGGCAAAGCCAAAGGCTGACGCTCCTGCACCGTCGGAACAGAAATAATATCTCACCAAGGTTCAGCTAATGGGAACAGCAAAAGCAACAATAGGCAACAATAATTACATAGGCGCTTTCGGAATTGCAACCGATTCCTTCATCCTTATGACTGGCAACTCCACAGCCACGGAAAGATCTATAATAGAAGAGGCTCTCGGGGTGAAAAGCCACCAGATATCGGTGGATGGGTCGAGCCTTGTTGGAGTGTACGTAGTGGCAAATTCAAAGGGCATACTGGTCCCAGAGATGACGGACAACAGGGAGATAGCGAATCTTAAGAGCGCCTTTCCTGGCCTGCAGATAGAGGCCATGAGAACCAGCCTCAATGCGCTGAGGAACAACATACTCACAAATGACAGCATAGCGTTCGTGAACAACGAGTTCAACCCGCTGGAGGTCAAAAAGATAGCAGATGTGCTTGATGTTGAGGTGGTAAGGAAGCAGATAGGCAGCTACGACACCATAGGGGCGAACAACATACTTACCAACAAAGGGATGGTTATCAACAACACCGCAACGGATGAGGAGATAGAATTCGTCAAGAAGAGGATAAAGAGCGTCTCGCAGTCAACCGCAAACACAGGATCGTCAAGCATAGGCCTGTGCACTATAGCCAATTCCAACGGCGTAGTCGCAGGAGGCCAGACCACCGGGTTCGAGCTCGTTAGGATAACCGACGGCCTGGATCTTTGATCCAAAGTATTACTTATTAAATTATACTTGCAGATATATTGGTGAGAAAATGCCAGCTTCGCAGCCAAATACCCGGCAGGATATGAACGAAATATTCATGCAGCTTAGATACCTCCAGGACCTATACGGGCAGCAGTACGAGAACCTTGAGAACAACATAGCCACATACAACCTTGCCAACTCTTCGCTTCAAAGGAACATCGAGATGCTCGAGAAGTCGAAGTCGATGGAGGGATCTAACATAATGATCGGAGGAGAAGGAGGCGCGTACATGTCCGCAAAGGTGGGCAAGGCCGACAAGGTAATGACTTACGTGGGCGGAGGCTACATGGTCGATAAGTCCCTCGAAGATGCGCTAAAGTTCCTCAGGGAGAACGGGAAGAGGGGAGAGGCGATGCTTAGCAAGCTGCTCGCGGAGAAGCAGCAGATAGAAAGGGAGCTACTTGACCTACAGTACAAGATGAATACGCTGCAGTACCAGCAGCAGGCTGCAGGGGCGCAGCAATAAAGGTAGTCAGGATGTTTGACGGACTTAAGAAGAAGTTTTCTAGTTTTATAGACTCGCTCTCAAAGAAGGAGGCAGAGAAGGGGCAGGAGCAGGCAGCCGAGAAGGGCCGCGAAGCACAGGTCATGGCGGAGCCTCAGCCAGAGGTAAAGGAAGAGCCAAGGCAGCAGCCCAAGCCAAATCCAGTGCATGAACCTGCCAAGGAGGTAAGGTCTGAACCTGCTCCGCATATACATACTGTCGTGCACGAAGAGGCGACCAGGAAGGTCCAGCCAGCTCCAGCAGAACCAAGGCAGGAGCAGCGCTCGGCACCAATTCCCGAAGAGACTCAGATGAAGGTTCATGAAAGCCGCATAGAGCATAGGCCCGAACCGCAGCATCATTCACAGCAACAGCATCATCATGAGGAGATAAAAGCAAGGGTAGAAGTCCCAAAGCCCACGTATCAAGCGTGGAACAGCATGTACAGGCACCGAAAATAGAACCTGAAGCACACCATCCAAAGGTAGAGGAGCAGGCGCAGAGAAGGGAACCGAAGGTATCCACAGTAACAAAGATAAAGGGATTTTTCCTCGGGCACGTCAAGATAAGTGAGAAGGATGCAGATCCTTTCATAGAGAGCCTCAAGCTCGGCCTGCTGCAGTCAGATGTGAATTATGATGTGGCAGAGAAAATATCGGACAACATAAGGAACACTCTCGTCGGAAGGGAGGTAAACTCAAAGAACATAGAGGGAGACATAAGACAGGGAATAAGGGACTCGATAATGGGGGTTCTCTCAAAGAGTTCCGGGATAAGCATACTTAACAGGGTGCGCGAGAAGGGCGACGCCAACCAGCTTCCATACAAGATTCTTTTCGTAGGTCCCAACGGCGCCGGAAAGACCACTACCATGGCAAAGATAGCAAGCATGCTAATATCAAACGGGATGAGCTGCGTTCTGTCTGCAAGCGACACCTTCAGGGCAGCCGCGATAGAGCAGACTATCCACCATGCCAACAAGCTTGGCGTAAATGTGATAAAGGGCACGTACGGCGCTGACCCGGCAAGCGTAGCGTTCGATGCGATAGCGCATGCAAAGGCGCATGGAATAATGGTCGTGCTCATAGACAGCGCAGGAAGGCAGGAGACAAACAAGAGCCTCATAGAGGAGCTAAAGAAGATATCAAGGGTCACCGCGCCCGACCTCAAGCTCTTCATAGGGGAGAGCATATCAGGAAATGCGCTGCTCGATCAGGTCAAGGCAATAAACGAGGCGGTGAAACTCGACGGCATAATACTCACAAAGCTAGACGTTGACGCAAAGGGAGGCAACACCCTCTCGATACTAAGCGACACCACAATACCTATACTCTACTTCGGAACGGGCGAGAAGTACACGGATATAATGCCTTACGATCCGCAATTCATAGTAGACAACATACTCCCTAATAACTGATCTCAATTCAGATCCTTCCCACTTCGCCTTTTGGATCAAGTATCTTCTCAAGCTTCTTCCTGTCCATTATTTTCATCTCAATGCACACCTGCTTTATGCTCTTGCCTTCCCTTAATGCGCGCCTTGCTATCTGCGAGGCCTTGGCGTATCCTATGTAGGGGCTAAGGGCCGTGGAGAGCGACAGGTCCATCTCTAGCTGGCTCGATATCCTCCTCCTGTCTGCCTTTATTCCTTTCACGCATCTTTCTGTAAAGAGCTCTGTGCCCCTTGAGAGTATCCTTATCGAGAAGATGAGGTTGTATAGTATGAGTGGCGTGTAGACATTTATCTCCAGCTGGCCTCCGTTTGCAGATTCGGTCACAGCAGCACAGTTGCCTATCACCTCCTGGCAGACCATGTTCATCATCTCAGGCATGCTTGGATTTATCTTTCCTGGCATTATGGACGACCCCGGAATGACGTCCGGAAGAGCTATCTCGCCTATCGAGCTCCTCGGTCCTGAGGCGAGAAGCCTCAGGTCGCTTGCCACCTTGTTTATTCCCACTGCAACTTCCTTGAGCGCATCTGCAACTGCGAGCTCCTCTAGCCGTTGCTGCATCATCGCAAACCTGTTTTTTGCAATCCTAAATCTCGCCCCGGTAATAGAGCTAAGCTCCCTGACAGCATATCTTGAATAATTCTCATCGGCATTTATCCCAGTCCCTACCGCTGTCCCACCAAGAGGAAGCTCTAGGAGTCTTGCCTGCGCAGATGCAAGCATTGAAGAGCTGTTCCTGACAGCCAGAGCGTAACCTGAGAACTCCTGGCCAAGGGTCATGGTGACTGCATCCTGAAGATGCGTCCTTCCAACCTTCACTATGGTCCTGAACTCCTTCGACTTCCTGTCAAGCGCCCTCTCCAAGGTCCTTAGTGATGGGAGCAGAAGGTCCCTTATTGCGATATAAGTCGCTATGTGAACCGTGGAGGGCATAGTATCGTTTGTCGACTGCGACATGTTGACATGGTCGTTGGGGTGCACTATCCTATAATCGCCCTTCTTTCCCCCAAGGAACTCTATTGCCCGATTTGCCACAACCTCATTTACATTCATGTTTATGCATGTGCCAGCACCTGCCTGGAAGATGTCTATGGGGAACTGATCGTCCAGCTTGTGCGAAAGCACCGCGTCGCATGCCTTTGCTATGGCCAGCGCCCTTCTCCTGTCAAGCTTCCCATCCTTCATGTTTGCAATTGCCGCCGCCTTCTTTAGCATGGCGTACGCATGGAAGGCCTCCAGAGGGACCCTTACTCCTGAAACGTCGAAATTGTCAAGCGTCCTTTGCGTCTCAGGGCCGTAGTATGCATTCTTTGGCACCCTGACCTCTCCAAGCACGTCACTTTCAATTCTATAATGCATAGCGTTCATTCCTCGTTCTCGGGCAGGCTCTTCATGAGCTCTCCCTTTAGCATCTGTATTGCAGAGGCAGGATCCACTCCCTTCGGGCATGCCTTCGAGCAAGATCCTGAGAATTCGCATCCCCATGCCCCATCCATAGTGTCTATATCAAAGAGCCTCTTCTTGCCCTTCTGGTCCCTTGAATCTGCATGGTACCTGTACACTTGGGAGAGCGCCTGGGGCCCTATGAAGTTGGGATTGGAATTCACCACAGGGCATGCGTCAAGGCACAGGCCGCACATTATGCAGTATGAGTACGGCAGGAACTTGTCAAGCTCCTCCTTGCTCTGCTTGTACTCTTCCGTTGCCGCGTATCTCTCTTTGGCATCCTTCCTGTATAGATGCGGTTCCACCGACTTGTGCCTCTCGAAGAAGTCATCAAAATCCGTCACCACGTCCTTTAGCAGCGGATGCCCGAGCATCGGTGACACCTCAACAACGTCGTCCTCCGCAGCGCTGAGCACTCCCGTCTCGCAGGCAAGCACAGGCTTGCCGTTTACCACCATGCCGCACGATCCGCATATTCCCATCCTGCAGTTGCACCTGACAGACACTGTGTTGTCCTGGTAGTCCTTTATGCTCAGTAGCGCGCCAAGGACCGTGGTCCTCTCCGTTGCGCGCGCCTTGTATGTCGCACTGTCCAGCCTCTTTGTCGCGCTGTTAAACCTCTTTACCACAAATGTCACCAGCTTGCCTCCGGTGTTTTTTGGGACTGCCCTGCTAACCTCGCTCTCCCCATTTATGAGAGGACTCTTGCTTCCCGGATATGTCGGATGCAGGTATATCTCGAAGATTCCGCTGACCGCGAACACGGCAAGCGCCAGGGCCAGCAGAGCCGGAACCACAGTGTATGCATACGGGTTGTTTGCAAGAAGGCCTGCCACCATAACAAAGAGAAGCAGTGGGACTCCCATTATGCCTGCATATGTGAATATTGTTAATCTTGACGCCCTCATACGAACCACAATTTTACAACCCCAAGAAATCCTATCGCCCACACTATCATGACCAGATACGGCAGGACCCTAAGCACCGTGTCAAATCCTCCTTTGCGGACTGCATGGGCAGTGAATGACGCATTAAGCCTGCCGAAGACTGTTCCATGGCTTGCTATGATAGAGAAGGCCTTTATGGTCTCGAAGAGCTGGGGCGTGAAGAGTATCCAAAGCAGCAGTATGAGCACTCGCGATCCGTTTATGAAAGGCGTACCAACGTATTTGACCCCTATGGCCATGCTGGCTATTAGCAGCAGCGCGACGAATATCGCCACGCGGTAGAAGAGCATATGGGCCAGGCCCTCCTTGTCGAAGCAGAAGAGCCTGAATATGCCTGACTGCCTTCCGCGGACATCGTATGGTTCCTTGTCGTCCATATAATCACTAATATTTCCTCTCCTCAGGCTGCCACTCTGTAACCTTCACCGGCATGTATTCAAAGCGCAGACCGCCGATCGACTTCGTGGCTATCGTGTGCTTCATCCAGTGCTTGTCGTCTCTAGTCGGGTATTCCCTGACAACATGCGCTCCGCGGCTCTCATGTCTCCTGATGGCACCTTCAGTTATAATCCATCCCAGGTCTACCAGGTTTGCTATCTCGAATGCCTCCCTTAGGTTAGTGTTGTAAACCCTTCCCTTGTCGACCACGTTCATTTCCCTGACCTTCTTCCTGAGTGCGAGTATCCTCTTCTGTGCGAGCTTCATCCCTTTCATGTTCCTATAGACATTAAGGTGCTCGTCCATGGCATTGTAAAGCTCATCCCTTATCTCATAAGGGCTTACGCTGCCCTTTCTGTCCGCAAGATCCGTTATCCTGGATTCCTCCTGCTCAGCCATCCTTGTGAACTTCGCTGAGCCAGTCTTCCTCTTGAGCGCGTAATCTGCAGCCTCAACTCCGGTTATTCTTCCCCACACCGAGCACTGGCTTAGCGAGTTGCTTCCAAGCCTGTTCGATCCGTGAACGCTTACGCATGCGCACTCGCCTGCGGCCCATATCCCGTCCATGTGGCTATTTGTGTTTCTCATCACATGACCGTTTATGTCGGTGTGTATGCCCCCCATGGTGAAGTGCGTGGCCGGCCTTACCGGTATTGGCTCCTTGCTCGGGTCGATGTTGAGCATCTTCATCGTTATCTCCTTTATCATAGGCAGCTTTTCGTCTATCTTGTCGCTGTCAAGATGCCTCAGATCTAGGTGGATGTAGCTGATCCCCGACTCCCTGTCCTTGAGCCCCCGTCCCTCATTTATCTCGGTTATTATGGCCCTTGAGACTATGTCCCTTGGTGCAAGCTCCATCTTGCTCTTTGCATATTTCGACATGAACCTGTCCCCGTTTGCGTTCCTGAGGTATCCCCCTTCTCCTCTTGCAGCCTCGGTTATCAGTATCCCGCTTGGAATCAGCGCGGTGGGATGGAACTGGACGAACTCCATGTCCTTTAGCGGTATTCCTGCCCTGAATGCCATCGCCGTCCCGTCTCCCGTGTTCGAATAGGAATTTGTGGTGAAGCTGTAGACCCTCGACGCGCCTCCTGTGGCAATAATTAGAGACCTGGACCTGAACGCCTTCACGTTCCTTGTCGCGAGATCGAACGCAACGAAACCGTGTATTCCGTTCCCGTCCCTGATTAGCGATGTCGCAAAATGCTCGTTGAATATCTCTATGTTCTTGAGGCTCAAAAGCTCGTCGTAGAGCGAGCGCATCATGAAGAATCCTGTCTTGTCGGCTGCGAACGCGGTTCTTGGGATGCTCATGCCCCCAAATGCCCTCTGCGATATTCCTCCGTCATCCTTCCTGTTCCATGGCACTCCGATATGGTCAAGGAACTTTATCTCCTCAGGGGCTCTCTTCACAAGCACGCCTACGGCGTCCTGGTCAGCAAGGTAATCGGAGCCTTTAATGGTATCATAGGCGTGAAGCTTCTGGCTGTCCTTGTTGGCCTCCGGATAAAGAACACCGGATATTCCTCCTTCAGCTGCAACCGAGTGGCTCCTCATGACGTGCAGTTTTGAAACTACTGCTATCTTTAGGGATTCTTTAGACCTTCTGCTCGCATGTATCGCTGCCGTAAGACCCGCAATGCCGCTTCCCAGCACTACTACGTCAAAATCTAGTAGTTCCATTGGTAAAACTAGAGGCTTTAAACCTTATAAAAGATGTGGTCTTAGGGCTTATTTTACTGTGGTGCCCTTATGCTTCTTTCCGGTTATGGCAAGCTCGAGTTGCTCCATGTCGTCATTAACGAAGCGCACTTCTATGTGCCCTCTCTTTGCCAGTTTTGCTGCAACGAGGTCGAAGACAAAATTGGATCCTGCCACGCGCGTGTCCCTTATGGCCGCCACTTCAATCATCCTGTCGTGGCTCACCGTCTCAAGCTTCTTGGCGCTCTTGTCCGTCGGCGGTCTGTCGTATATGTACGCGTCCTCGCTCACGTTTATTAGCGTCTTGCTGCCTGCAACCTCGCATGTCAGGGTAGCTACGGCGTCTGTAGAGATTCCAGGAAGCAGTCCTCCCATGAAGACTATGCCATGGGCCTTGTTTGCCACCTTGAGTTCCTGCAGGTCAGTGACAACGTTCGGGTAGACGTCCATGTCAGAGAATAGATCCTTGACTATGAGCGCATTTATCCTGGTTATCGCGATGGCTATTTCGTCTAGCACTGCCTCATTCTTGATTATCTGCCTGGAAGAGCTGATGTAGAGCCTAGATGCGTATCCTCCTCCTACAGTTATTATGAACCTGTACTTGCCCGTATGCTTCTTGAGGAGCTTTGCAAGCCTCCTTATGTAGGAAACGTTGACGCCGTTCTTTCTAGAGACCATGCTTCCCCCTAGAGACATGCATATAGTATCCATCGGCGCACCATTACTTTGCTGTATTCAACAAATATAAGATTATCGCTTTTTCAACAAGCATCTTGTTCCTTGCCTGCTCCCAGACTATGCTGTTCTTTCCGTCAAGGACGTCTGATGTTATCTCCTCGCCGCGATGCGCAGGAAGACAGTGCATTACCTTCGCGTTTTTCTTCGCAAATGCCATCACCTCCGCATTGACCTGGTACTTTGCGAAAAGCTTTCTCCTCTTTGCAGCTTCGGCCTCCTGTCCCATGCTTATGAATGTGTCGGTGTATACGACGTCACAGCCTTTAAGTCCATCTTGAAGGTCATCTGTTGTCTTTATCGTCTGGAACTTGCTTGCCTGGAGCAGGTACTCGAAGTTTGCAGTGTAGCCACGCGGTCCTACAAGCGATACGTCAGCGCCCATCTTTGCGGCTGTAACCATAAGCGAATTTGCCGTATTTGCAGCCACGTCCCCAACGAATGCGATCCTAAGCCCCTTTATCTTACCGAACGCCTCCCTTACTGTGTATACGTCGCTAAGGGCCTGGCAGGGATGCTCAAGGTCTGTGAGCGCATTTATCACTGGCACTGATGAGTGAGAGGCAAACTCCTCAAGGTCGGTGTGCTTGTACATCCTCGCGGCTACCATGTCAACATAACCGCTTAGGACCCTGGCAGTGTCCGCAAGGCTCTCACCACGTGCAAGCTGGGAAGTCTTGGAGTCTATGTATATCGAATGCCCTCCAAGACCAAGCATCGCGGATTCGAAAGAGATCCTGGTCCTTGTAGATGATTTCTCGAACAGAAGTGCGAGTATTGGAGAGGTTTTCTCAAGGGGCTTACGAGATCCTTTCTTTAGCGAGTCCGCAATGTCAAATATCTTCTTCATCTGGGCAGGCGAAAGGTCGTTGGAGCTTAGGAAGTTCAAGCGATCTACCCGAATATCATTCCAAGCCCGCTCTCGCTCTCTTTCCTCTCCTTGTCCATCTCGGTTATGATCTTGTTCTCAAGATCCGGACCCACCCTTTTTATACTTGGCACGCCATCCTTGAGTTTTGGCTCAGCCTTCTCAAGGAACAAATCAACAGCACTTAGGACAAGATAGTACTTTTCGCGGTCAAGGCCCAGACTTATGCCGTCCTTTATCCAGTAATCCTGCCTTGCAAATATGACAGTGGCATTTTCATCCGCCTTCATCCTTGCAAGCTCCTCAGTGGTCTTTGACTTGTCAAGGAACGGATCATACGTCATGAGCTTCTTGAGGGTATCTGCATCCTTCTGGTCGCATTCGTACACTCTTGCTGGGATATTAACACCATTATATCTTTACGGCGTTGATGAAGCCCTCCTTTCCTGGCCTGTTGGTCACCATCGCCTTTCCGTCCTCAGTGTCTATGATCGTGCCCTTTGTTATTATGTTGAGCCTTGCGAAGTTCCTGTTGTCCTTCGACTCCATTATCGTCCTGATCTTTACCTTCTTGTAACTCTTGCCCGAAAGGAGGTTTGCAAAAGCGGCATACTGGAGCTTGTCCTTGTTGTTTCCGCCGCGCGATCGCACCCTCTTTACAACGTTCTTCTCGGCAAGCTTTGTGGACGTGAAGTATCCTCCCATCTCGTGCCTCTTCTTGTCCCTGTTCTTGAGCCTTATCTTTCCGTTGCCCTTCAGCCTCCTGCCAGATTTTCCATGGAACTGCGATCCGAATTGACTCATGTTTACCACTAAGTGTTGCTATTATCAACTACTTATAATTGCAGGGATAAGGATTTTAAAGGGTGCGGTAGAGATCGAATTGCACTGTCCAAAGGGGTTGGGCATCTGAGGAGAAGAATCCTTAAGTCAGTTTCTAAATTTGTTACCCAACTGCAAGGCTGTTGGGGCATTATTGCGAAGTAAATTCTGCTGGACAAGCTGCAAGAGAGCGACAAACTCCCAAAGAAGGACAGGGACGCGATAAGGGCCGCAAGGGAGGCCATGAAGGACATGGGGCCGATAGGCAAACTCACAGATGATGAAAGGAAGACGGAGCTAAGAAAAATCGCAAAGGAAAGCAGAAGCAAGAAGCAACGCGCACAATAAGATTGCAAATCAACTGGTGCAGAATCATATAACTGAGTAATGAACTATTAAACGGAAATCGTCGATTAGACGATAGAAATTTATGCGTTCTTATTTAAGTATTTATCAACATCTCTGGAGATATGAGTTTGTAACATGGCAGAAAAAGAGAAGGAAAGAGCAAAAAG
>VFSW01009178.1_pt1 | contig 14138 bp, 14 predicted proteins | sample 5358111 | NCBI WGS metagenome assembly VFSW01 (sample SAMN11554181, study PRJNA540505) | mine drainage metagenome | isolation source: sediment from site ElyBrook_90M | place: USA: Ely Copper Mine, Vershire, VT | collected 2017
CGCCGAATTTCCGAATACACGCCAGGGCGACGTTAGGCGCAGTCAGGCGCCCGTCGAGGAGTGCCGTGACTCGTTCTGGGGCGGTCGCCGCGCCGTAGCAGCTCCGGGTGAGCGTGGCAGGGCTGGTGGACTCGGCTTTGCGGGTGCTCGCCTGGCTCGTTTTCGAAGCGACCGCCGCCCAATGTCGCCAAGGTGTGAAATCGGCAAGAAGAGAAGGCCGCGCATGCGCCCGTTCGGCTCGCGCAACCAATTGCGAACCTCGAGCTGCCGCTGCGGGAGAGCGGTGCCGAACGTGATCTCGTGGCGCGCGACGACGTGCCGATGAGTGCTGAGCTCGGGCAGGACCAGCACCACGCCCAGGGCCCGGGCCTCCCAGCCGAGCTGATCGCGAATCGCGGCGGGCAGGACCCTCCGCTTCCGATCGAGCGTGCTCAAGGTGTCCTGCAGGTCCCAGAGGCGGGTCTTGATCTCGACGATCAGCAGTGCGCGCCGCTCCGGATGCCAGGCGAGGATGTCGGCGCTGCCTCGCTCCCCGTAGTGGTTGAAGCTCATCTCCGGCGCGAGTTGCCAGCCGTGTCGCACGAGCAACCGGGCGAAAGACTCGACCATGGCCGCGTGGGTGCGGTCGCGCAGCCGCTCGAGCTCGGGACTCCGCCAGCCCAGGATGGCGATCGGCGGCATCTCGAGCGCCCGGCTGATGGCCCGAAGCGTCGACACGGTCAGCCCGTCGATCAGTCCGCGCTCCAGACGCGAGACGGCTTCCCGGCTGACGCCCGCCCGGGCGGCCACGTCGACCTGTCGGAGGTTCCTGGTGACCCTGAGATCGCGGACCATCCGGCCGACGGCCACGTCGTCGCTCATGGCGGGATCGTGGCGCTCGTGGCTTATGAGCGGCTTATCTGCCGCTCAACTGGCGGCGCGGCGCCCGTGCCGCGGCCCGCGGCGGGCATCCCGCCGGCCCTACTCCGAGGCGCGGCCCCCGGCCCTCGTTCCGGTTGCGGACAGGGCCGCCGCAAGGCCTCGGTCGAAGTCGTCGCGGAGATCCTCGGCGTCCTCCAGGCCAACGGAGCAGCGCAGCATGCCGGGCGCGATCCCCGTGGCGGCGAGTGCGGCCGCATCCAGCTGGCGGTGGGTCGTGGACGGCGGGTGAGACGTGATGGTCCGAACCGCGCCCAGCGAGGCCGTTCGCTCGGAGATCACCATCGCGTCGAGGAATGCCCGGCCGGCATCGCGACCGCCCGCGAGCTCGAAGGCCATCATGCCGCCGAACACGTCCAGCTGCCGGACGGCCACCTCGTGGCTCGCGTCACCGGGCAGGCCGGGATACATGACCCGGACCACTCCCTCCTGCCCCGCCAGCCAGGCCGCCAGCTCCAGCGCGGTTTCGCTGTGCCGCCGCATCCGGAGGGCAAGAGTGGGCAGGCCGCGCAGCACCAGGAACGCCGCGAGCGGCGAGAGCGCTCCACCGGCGTCCACCAGGATCGGCCGCATGGCGTCCATCAGATCGCGTCGTCCGACGGCGATTCCGGCGAGGACGTCGGCGTGGCCGGATAGGTACTTGGTGGCCGAGTGGAGCACTATGTCCGCCCCGTGCTCGATAGGCCGGCAGGCAAACGGCGAAGCGAACGTGTTGTCGACCAGGAGCAGGGCGCCATGCCGGTGCGCTATCGAAGCGAGCGCCGCCAGGTCCGAGACCACGATGGTCGGGTTCGAGATCGTCTCCACGTACAGCGCATGTGATTTCGTCCGGGCGAGCGCCGCGTCCACGGCCGAGTGGTCCGTCGGGTCCACGAATTCCGTCCGGACGCCCAGGCCACCGAGGATTCGAACGAGCAGGTCGCGCGTGGTGCCATAGACCGCGTTCGTCACCACGATCGTTTCGCCCGAATGGACGACCGACACGATCGCGGCGTGGATCGCGGCCATCCCGGTGGCGAAGCTCAGCCCGGCCTCCGCTCCCTCGAGCTCGGCGACGGCCGCGGCCAGTGCCGCCGTCGTGGGGTTGTCGATTCGGCTGTAGGCGTAACCGGGGATGGCGCCGGTGAGGACGTCGCCGAGCTCGGCCGCGTCCGCCGTCGAGAAGGCCGCGGACTGGTAGATCGGGACCGCGGAGGGGATCTGGTTGACCTCCGGCGATCGGGTCGCGGCGAGGATGGCGCGGGTCGTGAAGCGGGTCATCGACGAATGCTAGCCGAAGCGAAGCCGCCTCGGCCCGAGCCGTCGCGGCAAGTGGGTTCCGGATTCGAACGCCGGCCGATTCGAGCGCCGCCGACGCGGTCAAAGGCATCGACCGCCAGGTGCCGCCGTCGCCGTCGCCGCCCGGCATCGACCGCCCACCGCCGACCGCCCCACCGGCCAGGCGCCGCCGTCGCAGGCGCCCCGGCCTCTAGCGATCCTCGTTCGAGTCCGGAGGCCAGTTGTTGGGGTCGCGAGGCAGCGGACGGAAACCCGGAGTGGCGTTGTGCGGCCAGCGAGCCAAGTCCGGCGGGACGTTCTCGCTCGGCTCCGCGTAGCCAACGACCTTGTTCTTGCCGAGCCGTTTGGACGAGTACATCGCCTCGTCCGCGGCGATCATCAGCTCGTCGGCCGTCTGCCCGTCCTCCGGAAACGAGACGACGCCGATGGAGAGCGAGGTGCGGATCTGCTGGCCGCCGGCCTCGACGACCATCTCCGCGACACTGCGGCGGATCTTCTCCGCCACCACGTACGCACCGCTCGGGTCCGTCTCCGGAAGCACCGCGACGAACTCGTCGCCGCCGTAGCGAGAGGCCACGTCGATGGCCCGGAGCCCGTCGGTGATCATCTGCGCCACTCCTCGCAGGACCGTGTCGCCCTGGAAGTGGCCGAATCGGTCGTTGATGGCCTTGAGGCCGTCGAGGTCCATCATCAGCAGGCAGAAGCCGCGCTTGAAACGCCGGCCTCGCTGGATCTCCCGGTCCACGGCGTTGAACAGGAAGGCGCGGTTGTAAAGGTCCGTCAGTGGATCGAGCGTGGACAGGCGAACGGCCGCGTCGCGCGTCTGGCGCTGGACTCGGGCGATGACCATGCACGAGTAGGTGAGCAGGATCAGGGCAGTCATGTTGACCGCCACCCGGACGCCGGCGTCGCGTCCGGCCTCGCCTTCGATCGGACCGGCAAGGGCGGCGATGACGAAAGCGCAGCCAGCCTCGAACGTCAGGGCGAGTGCCACCACCGGCCGTGAAATCAGGGCGATGCCGCCGACCAGGAGCGGAAACAGGAAGAAGAACGGGCTCGAGGCGTTGCCCGTCAAAGCCACGAGGAGCGTGATGAAGAAAATCCCGACGGTGGCTTCGATGAGGATGCGGGCCGTGCCCGGCCGGGGCGTCGGCGACAACTCGTGGCCGATCAGAACGAAAACGCCGGCCAGGATCAGAGTGGCGTAGATGGCGACCTGCTGGTCCGGCCAGCGATTGCTTGCCGAAACGATCAGCAATACGGCGAGAATGAACGACCAGGCGAGGATCCGGACCGCGCGATTGACTGAAGCCGCCGCGTACGAGCCGCGCAGGACCGCGTTGAGCTCGTCGTCCCAGTAGTTGGGCAGCCGGCTGGTCGCGCCCTCGCGCTTGGAGAGGCGCCGGTCACGGGGGACGATTCGGACCGTGCTGCGCGGCCGCCCTTCCTCTAGGTCGTCGAACGCCGCCCGTTCCGGCGCGCGGGGAAGGTCGTTGGGGCGCCAGGGACGGCCTCGTTCACGGGGCTTCCGCTCCACTTCCACGAACCGGCCATGGAGCGGGCCGCGACCATTCAGGGCTGCCACAAGTGCTGCAGCCAGGCCCACCAGCAGTGCGATCGTCACTGCCAGAATCGCTAGAAGTGCCTCCGAGGAGACCATGTTCCCCTGCTAGATGCGGCCCTCCGCCGCCGCAGCGCACATGTTAGTGCGAGTCGCGTTCCCAGCAGCCCCTTCCGAGCGTTCGTCGTTGCGGCCGGGCAACGCCGGAGGTATGGGCCCGGCACGACTGGTGGGGTCTGGTGGGGTTAGGGGTGATAGCCCATTTGAGTCATCGGAGACCCGGACCATCGGAGCCGCCGGTCCATGACGGCAAGGACCGATTCGCGGGCACGCGGCCGGGTTAGCATCCACCCATGCCAGCCCGACAGGCCGACCCCGAACGCATCGCCCGAATCGCGGCCGTGCTGGCGCACGCCTTTCCCGACGAGCCGCCCGGAAATGGGCCCGAACCTCCCCGGGCAGCCGGCGTCGAGCTTGTCCGGGCGCCGGGTCGGGTCAACCTCATCGGCGACCACACGGACTACAACGACGGCTTCGTCCTGTCGGCGGCCATCGAGCTGGACTGCTGGCTCGCCTTCCGGCCCCGGCCGGATGGGCTCGTCAGGCTGGCGTCCTGCCAGTCGTCGACGACTGCCTCGTTCTGGATCGACGACGTCGAGCCGCGGCCGGTCGGCCCGCGCGGAGACGGCTCGACCGATTGGCCGGACTACGCCGCCGGGATAGCCTGGTCGCTGCGCGAATCGGGCATGCCGATCACAGGGATCGACGGGGTCGTGGACTCGATCGTCCCGATGGGCATCGGACTGGGATCATCGGCCGCGCTCGAGCTCGCCTGCGCGCTGGCGTTCGCCGGGACCGACCGAATCGTTGCCGCCCCGGTTCTCGCCGCCCTTGCCCAGCGCGCCGAGCGAGAGTACGTGGGCGTGGACGGCGGGATAAAGGACCAGTTCGCCAGCGCCGCCGGCCGCGCGGGCAAGGCGCTTCTGCTCGACTGCCGGATGCTCGAGACCAAGGTCGTTGCCATGCCTCCCGGGCTGCGGATCGTCGTCTGCGACACGGGCTCGCGGGTCCGGGCAGACCATGCCACCTTCGCCGAACGGCAGGCCGAATGCGCCCGGGCCGTCGCCCTGCTGTCGGAGAGAATCCCGGGACTGTGCTCGCTGCGCGATCTCGACGCCGGCACGCTCAGACGCTTCCGTTACCGGCTTCCCGAACGTCTGGCCCGGCGAGCCGAGCACGTGGTCGAGGAGAACGGACGAGTTCTCGACGCGGCCGTGGCCTTCGCCTCGGGCGATCTGGACGAGATCGCGCGGCTTTTCGCCGAATCCCACGCTTCTCTGCGCGATCTCTTCGACGTGGGGTCGGCTCGGGTGGAGATGATGATGGAGATTGCCCGGTCCGTGCCCGGAGTCGTTGCGTCGCGGATGAGCGGGCCCGGTCTCGGCGGCTGCACCGTCCACCTCGTGCTCCAGGACGCGATTCCGGCTCTCGCGGCGGCCGTCGAGAGCCGCTACCCGTCGCTCGCGGGCGTCGAGGGCCACGTGTACCCACTCGCCGCGGTGGACGGCGCGGGCAGGCTGCCCGGGCTCGACTGACCCCTGTTCGTCCTCGCCGTCGCCCTCGTCCTCGCCCTCGCGAGGATCGGCGCCGCGCTCAGTCCGGAGCGGCGGCGGTTCGGTTGGCGCCCGCGAAGCCCGGCAGGATCGAGGCCAGCCGCTCGTATTGACCGCCGTAGTTGTAGGCGTGAGCCGACAGTCGAACCAGGATCTCGAACTGGGTGCTGTCCGGAATGTAGCCCCAGTCGACGAGCCATGGAGACGGCCAGGTGATCAGCGGAACCTCGAAGCGCCGGCCTCTCATCGCCGAGTCGATCATGGCCACTCGCCGAATGGCTTCCTCCCTCGGCCAGGGGCCGCCGGGAAGTCGAAGCGAAGCCATGGAGCCGATCATCTCGTCGGGAGCCGGCGGGAGCATCCGCAGGGCGTCGGCCACCATCGACCGCGCCTCGAGGGCAAGCCGGTTGTTCGCCTGCAGGACCGCCGGCCAGCCGCCCGGCATCATCTCGCCCAGACCGTCTATGGCCGCCGGAACCGTCAGCCAGGCGCTCGGATCGAACGTGCCGGTCCAGTCGAAGTCCAGGCGGAAGCGTGACCGGTCCGCGCGCTGGTCCGTGCCGCCGCTGGAGATGGCGAGCGGCTTGACGCCGGCCTGTCGATCGCGCCTGACGTACAGGAAGGCGCTGCCCTTGGGAGCGCAGACCCACTTGTGGAGGGCGCCGACGTAGTAGGCAGGGGCGAGCTCTGCCAGCCGCAGCCGGCGCATCCCGGGACCGTGCGCTCCGTCCACGAGCACGTCGACGCCTTTCTCCGCCAGCGCCGGGACGAGCTCCTCTATCGGCAGAACGAGCGCGGTTGGACTCGTGACATGCTCGATCACCGCGAGCTTGGTCCCGGGAGTGACCGCCCGCATGATCGCGTCGAAAGCCTGATTGGACGATTGGACTGGGAACGGGACCCGCGCCACCACGATCTTCGCCCCGGTCGTTGCCGAAGCGAACCGGGCCGCGTTGGCGGTAGAGCTGTAGACGTGGTCCGTGATGAGGATCTCGGCCCCGCGCTCGAAGGGAATGGAGCGCAGGACGGTGCTGATGCCCGCGGTGGCATTGGTCATGAGCGCCAGGTCGTCCGCGTCGGCGCCGACGAACGCGCCGATCTCGGAGCGGGACCAATCCAGCAGCTCGCCGAGGTCGCGGGCGAGGAACCTCACCGGCTGGGCCTCGAGCTTGTCGCGCCAGCCGCGCTGGACCTCGAGGATGGCTCGCATGCACGCGCCGAAGGAACCGTGATTCAGAAAGGTCACAGTGGGGTCGAGCGCCCAGTCGGAGACGGGCGAGGCGGATCGGCCGCTTTGCGGGCTGTCCATGTTCGCTTCGGTCTCACACCTTCATCATGCGCGGACTGCGCGCAATCGGCACTTGCCGCGCCATCTCACGCTGGATTCCACGCGAGCGGCCGCCGTCCTTGGTATCGGCTGTGCCGACCCCTCTGTGGAGGACTTTTCGCCTGATGAGCTTCCCATCGAGGATCACTCGTTTGAGTATTGCGTCCTGGGCGGGACCGGCGTAGCGTGGAGGAGTCTCATCCGCACCCAGGAACCCTGGAGGTCTGATGAAGGCAGCGGCGACGGCTTCAGGTTCGCGACTCATTCGCGATGAGGGCGGGTATCACCCGTTCACGGCCGACTCGACTCGCAGCGCATTCAACCTCGAGTGGCAACCTCGCGCGGGAAACATCAGCGAGGACACTCGAGCTGGCAAAGCCGCGCGGTAGGGGCCAGCGCCACTACCGCGAACAGCAAGATGCTCAGGACCGGCGCAAACGCAGCGCCGGTCTTGTGCTATCTGGCGGAGTTCGCCGCCGCGGGTGAGGCGGGGGAGTGGGGGGCCGCGTGGCGCGGGCCGGGCGGCCGCGGGAGAGGCGGCCCGCGCGGTCGTCGCCCTACTCGGCGATCACCAGCCGATTCGTCCGGGCGATCTCGCCGAGGAACCGTGCGGACGGCCGGATGATCCGCTCCTGAGTCTTCCGATCCACCGCGATCAGCCCGAACAGCATCTGGTACCCGTACGCCCACTCGAAGTTGTCGAATGCGGACCAGTGGATGTAGCCGCGCAGCGGAATCCCCTCGCCGATGAGTGGATGGAGGGCCGTCAGACCATCGCGGATGAACTCGATCCGCTCCTCGTCGTTGGCCGTGGCCACTCCGTGCTCCGTGACCAGTATCGGCTTGCCAGGATGAAGCTCGGCGACTCGCCGAACCGTGGCGGCCACGGCCTGCGGCCGCCACTCCCAGCCCATCTGCGTTCGGCGGACGCCGTCCCGCATCAGCAGCTCCGGATCGCTCGCGGCGGCCGCGATCCGCTCGGCGACCCTGGGCACGACCCGGCGCTCCAGCGCGCCGACCGACAGCACCACCCGGCTGATCGGACCCATCGGCGCGGGTAGATCGATCCGCTGGCGCGTGTACGTGTTGACGCCGATGTAGTCGTCGTCCTTGCACGCCGCGAGGAAGACGTCCTCGTTCAGGCGGCGCGAGTACTCGAGAGCCGGCCGCCCGCCCCAGTTCGATACCCACTCTTGCATCGAATGGGCGACGCCCGCCCTGGCCGCCGGCCGAAGCTCCTTGATCGCGGCGCGGGCGAGACGGTGAGCGGCGATCAGCCCGGCAATGGACCGCCGCCAGTTGTCGACGCCACGCGTCGCCGGCGGGAACGGGATCGCGCCCAGGTATCCTCCGAAGGCCACCACTCCCGGCTCGTTGATGGTCATGTACCAGTCCACGCGATCGCCGAGGGCTTCGACGACGCGCCGGACGTAGCGCTCGAACAGCGCCGGCGTTCGGTCGGAGAGCCAGCCGCCCTGGGCTGCGACCCACTTCGGCAGGGTGAAGTGGTGGAGCGTCAGCAGCGGCTCCATGCCGGCGCGCCGAACCGCCGCGACGACTCGCCGGTAGTGCTCCAGGACCGATTCGTCGAACCGGCCTTCCTCGGGCTCTATCCGTGCCCATTCGACGCCGAAGCGGTACATGTTGAAGCCGAGCTCGCCGAGCATCGCCGTGTCGCGGCCGTAGTGGCGGTAGTGCTCGATGGCCTTGCCGCTCGGCTCGCGGGTCGGGGTGTCTGGCCGAAGCTCCCAATCCCACCAGTCGCTGTTCGAGTTGCCGCCCTCGGTCTGGTGCGCGGAAGTGGCGGTGCCCCACAGGAATCCATCGGGATACACGAGCTCGCTCATGACTTCGCAGCATAGCGAGGGCGGAAGCCTGAGACAGTCCGCCGACGGCTACCTCGATCGTCCCTCAAGGCGCGGGGGCCACCGAGACGGGCAGGCCTCCCACGTCGAGCACCGTTCGATCGCCCAGCGGCTTCTCGAGAGTGGCCGCGGCCGTGCGTAAGGCCCCGACCGCGGTGCAGGGCACTGGCAGCGTGTTGCGGTTCTCGTAGACGATCACGACCACGGCCCGGTCCGATTCGACCGCCTGTGCCGTGTAGTCCGCGCCGCAGCCCTGGCTTGCCGGGTTCGGCGCGCCGACGATGTTGACGGTCAGGTGAAGGCCGCCGGGATCGATCACGGCCGACATGATCCGCGGCACGAACGGGAGATTCCCATCGGGCAGCGGCGCCGGCGCCTGGATCTGCGCGGCCACGGCCACCTGATCCATCCTGACCGGGGTGTCCTTCAGGCTGAACTCCCAGGCCGGAACCTGGGCTTCGCCGCGGCTGGTGTCGAAGGTCGCCGTTACCAGCGTCGCGCCGGTGACCACCAGCGGCTTGCATTCCTGGCACGAGCTCTCCTTCGCGCCCTCGGCCTTCATCTCGTCGAAAGCCCGTTGCGCCGACACGACGTCGACCGCTCGGGTGGAGCCATCCGACCATCGAACCTCGCCCGCCGGCGGCGTCTCGGCCGGCAGCTCGATCGACGCCTCGTACAGGCCGGCCATCATCGCCATCTTCGAGTTGCCGCCGTCGATGTTCGGACCCCAATCGCCGCCGGCCATCAGCGTCGACCCGCCGACTATGACGAGCCCCGACGCGGGTCCGGCCGAAGCCGCCGCGGCATCCCAGCTCGTCAGGACATCCTGGGCCCGCTGCTGAAGAGCCGATCGATCCGCGTCGCTCGGACCCGAGACGCACGCCACCAGCGAGAAGGCGACCGCGGCCCCCAGCGCCAGAAGCCCGATTCCCCTGCTTCTCTTCATGTCTCCCTCCCTCGCCCTACAACGTGAGTACGGCGGCCGGGGGACGCCGGATCAACCCGTCCGACTCCTCAATTCGGCTTCGCCTTTGCCGCAACGTCGTTGAAGGCCGCCTTCGACATCGGGACCATCTTGGCGACGCCGAACGTGACCTCAAGGGCGAGGGTGACGGCCAGCCGCATGTCGATCGCGCTCGCGACCTGGCGAAGGCCCAGCGCCAGCGCGAGGGCACAAGGAACGTGACGCAGGTTTCGGGGCAGCCCGGCAGCGGCCTGGGCGGCATCGACGGCCCCCCGAAGCTCGAATGCGACCTGTATCGGCAAAATGGTCGGCCGGTGGTCTTCACCCGCCGTCGTCGCGACCCGGCCCCACGCCGAGCTGCCGACCGATGCCGCCACATGCCGGTAGACCTCGCCGAGGTGGTCGAACGTCTCGATCGGGACAACCACGGGGACGAGCTCGCGTACGAGCACCTCCACGACCGAAGTCGGCGGAAGCTCGCCCAACTTGTCAGTGTCGCCGGTGAGGATTTCGTTGATCTTCGGTCCGAACACGGGCGAGCCCGGGGCGAGGCCGGAGGTCTCGATGTCGAAGACTCTTGCGGCAACGAGCGCGGCTTCTCCGGTGATGGACCCCAGGACGGCGACGTAGTCCTCCACGCGCGCTCGGCCGGACGGGCGCTCCTGTATCCGGACGAGGGCCGCCCCTGCCAGTCGTTCGGCCGCGGCGCGAACCGCCGGCATCGAGGTCAGCGCGCCATCGTCGAACCCGAACGCGCCCATCGATCACCCTCCGCTCCGCAGATCCCTATGGTCTCAGCTTCACGACGGGCCCGGAAGGGCTCACTGCGGCGCAGGTGAGGTCCAAAGCGTATGTGGGCTTCACGTCCCAGGAACCCCGCAGGTTCGTTCCCGCCTTCGCGGCCCGATGCGAACCTCCGGGTTCGTGTCCGCCTGCCGGTCGCAAGCCTGGCGTCAGCCAAGATCCACAACCCGTCAATCGCAAACGCCGCCCTCCAGATCGGTCGTGGATCTGGCCCGCCATAGATCAGGAGGCTGGCTTTCCGAGACCTGCCGCAGCGGCCAATCTGGCTATCATCTTCAGCCCAGGCCCTGTGGCGAACCGGCCTGCTATGCACGCGAGGTGTTGGATGCTGGGTAGGTTTCGCTCGGCTCACGGATCCGAGCCGACGATCGATGCGCCTCGACGCGTACCGTACTGGGGTGACAAGACTCTCGAGACGGCTGGACGCCAGGCGGACGCCCACGACTGGCGATCACTAGAAACCTTCCTTCGGGGCCTCTCCCCTCATCATGTCAGAGACGCTGCCCTCCTCGGACTCGTTCATCAGATCAATGGGCGTCCGAAATGGATCGACAAGTGGGTGGCCGAGCGACCGCAGGATTACCTCGCATTGACATTCAGAGGAGCACATTCCATCCACTGGGCGTGGGAAGCCCGTGGCCATGGGCGTGCGGCCAACACCTCAAGGTCGGCCTTCGACGAATTCTTCGCCCGGCTGGCGATGGCACGGGAAGATCTCCTGTCCGCCGCGCGGTTGGCGCCGGCAGACGAGACGGCGCCTTGGGTACACCAGCTGACCATGGCTCGTGGCTTGCAGTACGACAAAGCGGCTCAGCGGGGCATCTTCGACGAGCTCCGAGCCAGGGAGCCATGGCACCCAATCGGCTTCTCCTCCATGGTGCAGTGCCTTGCCCCGAAGTGGTCGGGCGATTGGGACTCAATGATGGAGCTAGCCAAGAGCACCCGCCAGGCCCCAGAAGGCTCGAGCGTCCATGTGGCTCTCCTCGAGGCTCATCGCGAAGGCGAAATCCAGCAAGGACCTGCCTATTGGACGACGCCGGGCATTCGAGAAGACGTCCTCAGCGCGGCAGAGCTGTCTATCGATTCGCCGCTTTATCTGACCACCATCCGATCCGTACGGGACCACAACTGGTTCCTGTACGCGTACGGTCGACTGGGCGAGGCGAGCGCTTTCGAGCGGGAGCTCCAGCAGGTCCGAGGGCGTCTCACCGCGCCGTTTACGCTGTTCGGAGATCCGGTCTTGACCTACCGAAGCCTCCGGGTGGGTGCGAACTGGTCGCGTTGACCGAGCAGTAGCAACCTAGATCTGCCCACCTTCGCGAGCGCGCCACAAGTCATAGGCAGCAAGCATCGCGGGTGCGATGATCTTGTCCAGGCCATGGTCCATTGGGATCTGGACTTGTTTGACTTGCTTGGGCGGTCGGCTGAGAGAGACTAGCGAGCTTCGCGGTCCGGGCCTGAGCATGACCACAAATACGGGATACCTGCGGCGCCCCACCAGCTTGCTCGAAGTCGCCATGCCCGCGACTTCGCCCCACAGAACAGGACCGGCGGGACGCCACCCGGTCCTGTCATCGAATCCATTCGCGGCCACGATCACGCAGGGTTTGCGCCGGATATTGCGGATGCCGTCATAGACCATGTATGGGCTCAGGATCGCGAAGAGGGCCGAGAGGCCGATCCCCTCTGGAGTCCATTGCGACTCGTGAACCAACCCCAACAGCGAACCTATTAGGGCAGCCAGGAACGCCACGCCGAAGATGAGTTCGAACCAATAGCTGAAGGCTCTTTGGCGCACAACTGCGCGGGGCAACCCAAGTGCCGGATGAAGCGGGTAGTCGGGGACAACAATGGGTTCGCGAAGCAGGCTGTTGGCCATGTATCTCCACAGTGAGCGTCTGGTGGAATCCATCGTATCGGACCTTCCGGCCGCGGTACGCGCGTCAGAGCATCGAGGTCAGGCGAACCGGGTGGCTTGGGTCTGATACGAACGTGCGCGCTCACTGCCCGTCCGCCCATTGCGGAATCGGAGGGGCCGGCCGGGCACGGCTTCGTCAAGCCTGGAGAGCCTCGCTCGCAGCCGCTCACCCTGATCGGGATTCGTCATCGTCTCCCCATCGGGCTCCTGCCGCTGCCGGATCGTCCGCGGACTCGTCCGGCTGACGATGGGCTGCCGCCATCGGCTGTCGAGGAGTGGCGCGGGTTCGTCGCGCGTTAGCTCACGCGCCGTATCCCTTCGGGCGTCGGGGTGTGGCGCAGTCTGGCAGCGCGCATGCTTTGGGAGCCCGGGCCGGCCCGCACGCTGTGCCGAGGGGCGATCTGAGCGAGACCCCGATCTCCAATTGCACGTCGGTTATCGTGTGATTCACGGAGACGCGAATCCCCTCCCGCCCCCTGTCTCTCCCAGCGACTCTTGACGTTCTGGACTAGACTAGTCTGAGACCAGATGGTAGGAGTTGTGTGGCATGCGCCAAGTCGGGGCCTACGAGGCCAAAACCAACCTCCCCCGGCTCCTGGACGAGGTGGCATCCAGCGGGGAGCCGATCGCAATCACCAAACATGGAGTCCCCGTTGCCGTACTCCGACCCGCGTCCACTCGCGCGCGTCTGACCGCTAGCGAGGCCATCGCGGGTCTGCGGGCATTCCGAAAGGGCCATCACCTGAATGGACTCACGCTTCGCGAGCTCATCGACGAGGGACGACGGTGAGCCTGGTCATCGACGCTTCGGTGGCTCTCGCCTGGTGTTTTGCAGACGAGGTGTCTCCAGTCGCGGACGCGACCCTGGAGCGACTGGCGGAGGAAGAGGCACTCGTACCATCCATCTGGCCACTCGAGGTCGCCAATGGTCTCCGCACTGCTGAACGGCGCGGTCGACTGGATCTGGCGGATCTCGCAAGGGTCCGGGAGTTGCTGATGTCTCTCCCGATCCGTGTTGAAGAAGTTGGGTTGGACGCAGCTCTCGGCGAGGTGTCCGATCTTGCGCGCAACCTGGAGCTGACGGCCTACGACGCGGCGTACCTGGCCCTGGCTGCCAGAAGCGGGCTCCCCGTGGCCACGGCAGACGAGCGCCTCAAGAGAGCCTGCGAGACGGCCGGAGTGAAGCTCGTGGAGTAGTGTCCGTGTGGAGCGGGCCGTATCATGGGTGCCGCCCATCGATATGTCCATCCGCCTGAGCGGTGTGGGACAAGGCCCGTTGGGATAACTCGGGAGCATGTGCTGTTCCCGAGCACAAAACGTCGGGGTGTGGCGCAGTCTGGCAGCGCGCATGCTTTGGGAGCATGAGGTCGCGGGTTCGAATCCCGCCGCCCCGACCATCCACCGGCGGCACCCACCACCGCTTGTTGCGAGTCGAGGGGTAGAGCATGCGTCGGATCGTTACGACCGCCATCGGCCTCGTCCTCCTGCTCTACGGGCTGCTGCTAGTCGTAGGGGTGGCCGCCAACTCCGGCTGGTTCCACGGAAGACTGCCGCCGGACACCCTGCCGACGAATGCGTCGCAAGCCGAGGATGTCGCGTTCTCGGTCGCTTCGAACGCGGCGTGCGGCGACTTCGAGGGCGGTTTTAACCCATCGTCTCCAGCGGCCTGGTCGTTTGACTGCCGTATTGGGGACGTCCCGTACGGCATATATGTCTACGGTGGGGACGAAGCGCGGTCGGCGGGCCTTGCCGAGCTTCGTGCGGATGGCCGTCCGTTCGTGGCGAAGGCCTACTACGCCGTGACGGTGCTTCGATCAGGCCCCACGAAGGAAGAGGCCCTCACCGCGACGCCTCCACCTGACCCGATCATGGACCCGTTCAGGTAGGTGC
>VFSW01009179.1_pt1 | contig 14137 bp, 12 predicted proteins | sample 5358111 | NCBI WGS metagenome assembly VFSW01 (sample SAMN11554181, study PRJNA540505) | mine drainage metagenome | isolation source: sediment from site ElyBrook_90M | place: USA: Ely Copper Mine, Vershire, VT | collected 2017
TTCTTGTCTGAAGAACCTCCCCTTTAACACTCGGCGTGTGAGATATGCGGGCTAGACGATGTGATGCACACGTTTGTCCAGGGTATTCACTACGAGCAGAGCCAGCATCAGAAGGAACGCGAAGAGTGGCAGAAAGACCTCGAAGAGCATCCTGACCAGAAGCCGGCAGAGAAACAGTGAAGGCGTTCAGACACCGACACCCCGCTGCTCCATGATCGCAATCCCGGCCATTCCGGCGGGGTACACCGGACAGGAGGCGGTGCTAGCGCGATGACAGAGCGAACAGGGTGCGCCAGAGGCCGACTTTCAAGAACCTATCTAGGAGACCGCGGCATCATTCAGTTGCGGCAGGCTGCCAAAGCTCGATACGGTTTCCTTCCGGATCGGTGATCCAGCCGAACTTTCCGAAGTCATAGCTTTCGCGTTTTGGATCGACGGTGACACCTTCATCGATCAGACGGTCCAGCACGCCGTCTAGGTCGTCCACCTGGAGATTGATCATTGCTTTCTGCGCCGGAGGGAAGTATGCATTGTCTTGCTTAAAAAGAGAGAAGACGACCTGAGCGTGTTGCGTCGGAGCAGGAAACGCGAATGCCCCGTCGGTCTTCACCAGGCCAAGATGCCGCTCGTACCATTGATACAGTGTTTTTGGATCATCCGCCCGCAAAAATATACCGCCAAAGCCAGTAACTGAAGTCATGCAGCCTCCTATGGGAAAGGGTTGACAGTTGTGAAGACGAAAGGTCTGGGCTTACGCCCCGGGCTTTTGAATTATTTGATCATAAATTCGGTAGCGGGAATGGGTAAGGCAGGGGCTTTGCGGCGGAGGATGGCGGCGGAAATGAGAGTGATGATCAGGCCGACAGGCAGCGGCTCCATGAAGGTGTAGGCCATGTTGACGAAGGGGTTTTGGTAGAGCTGCTGAGAGTGCTCGATGGCGGCGACCTGCGCGGTGGTGGTGGCGGGGTCAAGTCCCGAGGACTGGACCTTGTGAATCTGCGCGGCCCAGTAGCTGTCCATGAAGTGGGGCATGAAGTTGAAGTAGAGAACCTCCCACATGGCCACGTAGCAGACGCAGGTGATGAGAGCGATCAGGATGCCGCAGGCGAAGGCGCGACCGAAGGAGATTTGGCCGTCGAGGGTGTTGTCGCGGTAGCTGCGAGTGCCGAAGTAGATGAGCAGGAACGACGCCACCATGATGGTGTAGCCGAGAGCCATGCTTTGGCCGGAGCCGATCTTGTTGGCGAGGAGAAGCGAGCCGCCCATAAGAACAGAGATCATGACGCCGGAGATGAGTCCGAAGGTGAGAACGGTTTTCTTCATGTAAGGCTCCTGGTGAGAGTGACGATGGAGTCACGATGCGGTGAAACAGGGCCGGAAGTCGTCATCCTTTCGGATGATTTTTTGAGGAATGGAGCGGAAATCATGCTTACGGGCGACGCTGTTACGGCAGCAAGCCCAATTCTTTGCCGCGCTGGACGGCCTGGGTACGGCGAGCGGCTCCGAGCTTGTCGAAGGTGCGGGCGCAGTGTGTCTTGACGGTATTTTCGGAGACGAAAAGCTGCGTGGCGATCTCGCGATTGCTGAAGCCTCGGGCGACCAGTGTGAGGATTTCGAGCTCGCGCGCCGTGATGCCGAGGGCCTGCTGGCGGGCCGTGTTGGGAGCGAAGGGGGCGGAGACTGCGGCGGGGACAAGCACTTCCTTCACCACGACCGTTTCCCGAATGGTTTCGTGGCGGCGCGTGATGCGGAGGCCAAGCCAGATGCCGAAGGCCGCAAAGAGGATGGCGACGAGCGCGCTGTAAAGTTCGACGGAGTGCTCGATGACGACGAAGCGGTATTCGGTGTATTGGAGGGTGGCGATGAGGAGACCGCCGACGAGACCGAAGATGAGGACGTGGCGCTTCATGAGCGGTTGTGCAAAAGTATAACGGAGACCGGCGAGCAAATGGCCTTACCGGCCAGAAAACCGAAGGGCCGAGGCGTGATGCGCTGGTCATTTCATAGTGCGAGCTGCGGGGCTAAAGTCCGCGATTCTTGGGGCGCTTTGCGGCACAACTAAACAGCTTCCGGAAAAGAGGCTGACTTTTATAGGCAAGCTGTGAAGCCGTGTTCTTCAAAACCCGACTTTCACTACGGGTTAACCCCTACCCCCTAATCCCGGCCCTTAACCCCTAATCCAATCCGCCAACCAGGGCCCCGTTGCTCTACACTCGACGGGAAGGTGAATTCACGCCGAGGATCCGGTCCATTGAGAAAAATCGCTTTTGTTTTCCTGACAATTTTCGCGTTTGCGCTGCTGACCATTGTGCCTGCGCTGCGCGCGCAGAAGCTCCCCCTTGCCACTGCGCCGGGCGCTTCGCTGGCCGATCGCCGGGCGGCACTGAACGCCGTTTTCGAGGACTACTGGCAGGACACCCTCAAGCACTCGCCGGAATATGCCTCCACGCTGGGCGACAAGCGCTACAACGACCAGATCTCGGACTACTCCGTGAGGGCCGTGAATGCGCAGTTGGGGCGCGAGCAGGAGTTCATGATGCGGCTGGCCGAGATTGACCCGGACGGCTTTACCGACCAGGAGAAGACGAGCCGCGACCTGCTGCTGCGCGAGTTTACCGAGGACCAGGAGGGGGCGGAGTTCAAGCAATGGGAGATGCCGGTGAACCAGATGGGCGGCATCTACACCGAATATCCGCAACTGGTGGCCGAGCTGAGCTTTACCACGGTGAAGGATTACTACGACTGGATCGCCCGCCTGCACGCGATTCCCAAGGCATTTGAGCAGGAAACTACCAATATGTCCATCGGCATGGACGACCATCGCGTACCGCCCAGATATCTGCTGGAGAAGGCGTTGGCGCAGGTGAAGGGGCTGGCCGGGCAAAAGCCCGAGGACTCGCCGCTGGCGCTGCCCTTGAAGAATTTTCCAGCGACGGTTCCGGCCGCCGAGCAGGAGCGCATCAAGATCGAGATGCTGTACGCAATCGGCAAAGAGGTGCTGCCGGCCTACCAGCGCTTTGCGCGCTTTCTTGAGGCCAGCTACATTCCCGCCGGGCGGTTGCAGCCTGGCATCTCCGCCTTGCCAGACGGGGCAAAGTATTACCAGTTCCTGATTCGTCGCACGACCACAACGGATCTGACCGCGGCGCAGATTCACCAGATTGGCCTGGACGAGGTAAAGCGCGACGAGGCCGAGATGTTGGCCATTGCGCAGAAGCTCGGCTTCAAGGATCTGGCCAGCTTCCGCGCAAGCCTCAAGACCAATCCCAAGCTGAAGCCGGCCTCGGCCGAGGCACTGCTGGCGGCCTATCGCGGCTACCTGACGCCGATGGAGGCCAAGTTGCCTCAGCTCTTTGGACGGCTGCCCAAGGCGGCCTTCGAGGTGGTTCCGGTTCCGGCTTACCTTGAAAAGACTTCTGCTCCCGCTTATTACCAGCCGGGCGCGCCCGATGGCAGTCGCCCCGGACGCTTGTTTATCAACACGTACCACGCGATTGACCGCAACCTCTACTCGGTGGAGGATATCGCTTACCACGAGGGAATCCCCGGCCACCACTTACAGATCTCCATTGCGCAGGAGCTGACCGGCATTCCAACCTTCCGCAAGCACGAGCGGTACACGGCCTATACAGAAGGCTGGGGACTCTACGCCGAGCGGCTGGGCAAGGATGTGGGCTTTTACCAGGATCCCTACTCCGACTACGGCCGCCTGGAGGGAGACATCTGGCGAGCGATCCGCCTGGTGGTGGATACCGGCGTCCACTCACAGAACTGGAGCCGCGAGCAGATGGTTCAGTACTTCCACGATCACTCGAATATCGACGAGACCAGCATTCAGGCCGAGGTGGACCGCTATATCGCGTGGCCCAGCCAGGCACTGGCCTACAAGATTGGCCAGTTGAAGATTCTGGAGCTGCGTGCGCGGGCCAAAAACGCTCTGGGAAGCAAGTTCGATATTCGCGCCTTCCACGACCAGGTGCTGGACTCGGGAGCGTTGCCGCTGGACGTGCTGAGTGACAGGATTGATGGGTGGATCGCAAGCCAGAAGGCGGCAGGAGAGTGAAGGTCGGCAATGATGCGAACATTCCCGACGTGTTAACCTGAATGGTTCCTTTTAGAATCTGGAGGCGCACCGGCTGGGGCCGGGCGCCGTGGCAGGTTCATACATCGATTTGGAGAGAACCACTATGAAGCGTCTTCTTGCACTGGCAGCTTGCTGTGCATTTTCCTGCGGTCTGTACGCACAGGTCGTCGACACAACCGTTTGCGATATTCTCAAGGCTCCGCAGTCGTTCAATGGCAAGATTGTCCGCATTAAGGGAACGGTCGCCGCCGGATTCGATCAGTTCGTGGTGAAAGGGCCCACATGCGGCCAGTTTGTAGATGCAATCTGGCTTTCCTATCCGGTAGGCACAAAGGCCAAGTCGGGCGCGGCGGCGATTATGGAGATGCAGCCAGCCAAGAATTTTGCCGGCACGTTTACCGCAGTGACGCGGACGCCGGTGACCCTGGAGAAGAACAAGGAATTCAAGCAGTTTGATTCACTGCTTTCCGCGCCTCACAAGGGCGGCGCAATGTGCCTGGGATGCGTGCGCAACGAGGTGAGTGCGACCTTGGTAGGCCGTTTGGATGGGGTGGCCGATGCCTCATTGCGCCGCAACGGTACAGGCAAGATTATAGGACTGGGCGGCTTTGGAAACCTGAACGCCTATGCCGCGCGCCTGGTTCTTCAATCGGTCTCCGATGTTTCCGCCAAGGAGATCGACTTCTCGAATACAGACTCGATCACCAAGACCGATGTGCCAGCGGATGCTGCAGCGGGGCCTGGAGGTTATCCGGCGGGAGAGTCCGATCCGGTGGCGCAAGCCCACAAGGCGGCCACTGCGCTGGGCGCAGGAGGTACATTTGGAGCCGAGCTTGAGCGGGCCGTCGCGGTATATGGCAAGAAGGGCGAGGAGAACGGGGTAACTCTCAGCTACGGGCTCACTAATGAAGCGCCTGCAAAACTCGATGAGCAGGGCGCGACGGATTCGCCGGACGGCGTGCTGTATACCTGCACCTTCAATAAGAGCCGTTTGGAGGGTGACTCGCTGAGCCGGGCCGTTGTTCATATCGGGCAGCACGTTGCCGATGTGCGCAGCCCGGAGAAGGGCGGCGAAAAAGCCGTCTATTATGAACTGGAGTTCCGCGCCTGGATGACGACGGTGGTTGACACTGTGGCCAGCGGCCAGAAAACCCTGACGCTGCCCGGCAGCTATCTGCTGTGGAATTTAGCATGGCCGACAGATGATCGCACCAAGCAGGTGGACGACAATCTGAAGAAGTTCCTTTCGACCGAAGAGCTTCTGAGCAGGTAGGCAGCAGGCAAGCGGCAATCGCTTGCCCAAGCGTATCATTCATCTTCAAGGCCGGATTGCGTGGCCGCTATGAACAAAGCCGGGACAGCCTCACAGGATGGGGCTGCCCCGGCTTTTTGCATTGCCTTACTTCGCGGCTGGCAGCGCGCCGATAGAAGTTTTTTCAATTATTAATCGATAACTAACAGTCCTTTGTTGGTTTTCCCTCAGAATTCATTCTAGTTTCTACATTTTGCGACGGCGAACCCACTTCAGGGATTGTGCCGCGCATCGTGTGCATGACGCAGGCTGTTTGTTGCCGCGCGGAATGCAGCAGCGCCGGCCCGAGAAGGGTCAGCGCATCTCTCCACTCGCACACCGTCCAGTATCCGCGGGTGCGATCCGCAAAGAAAGGGAAGTTCATGATTCGAGGCCTTATTTCTTCCAAGTTAATTTATCTGGCACTGCTAAGCGCGGCGGTTGCCGCGGCGCAACAGTCAGGCCCGCAACCCACAGATGCGTCCGATGCCGGGCAGCAGAAGATTTCTCATACCGAGACCATTGTGGTGACCGCACCAGGAGAATTTCGCGATCAGCAGGAGTTGCAGGCTCCCGTGCTTCTGGAGGAGGCGCCCGGCACCAGCCCCATCAAGAGCCTGGAGAAGCTTCCCAGCGTAAACTTTCAGGCCGCCGATCCTTACGGCTCCTATGAGTGGGCGGTGCGCATCTCGGTGCGCGGCTTCAATCAGAATCAGCTCGGCTTTACGCTCGACGACATTCCGCTGGGCGATATGTCGTACGGCAACTGGAACGGCCTGCACATCAGCCGCGCCATTATCGACGAGAACATCGGTCGGGTTGTAGTCTCGCAGGGCACAGGCGCGTTAGAAACGGCATCGAACAGCAACCTGGGCGGCACCTTGCAGTTCTACTCCGCCGACCCCGCCGACAAGCGCAGCCTGACGGTGAACCAGACCTTCGGCAGCTTCAGCGCCTATCGCACGTATGCGCGCTATGAAAGCGGCCTGCTGCCGAGCCACACCAAGTTTTATCTCAGCGGCGCTTATCAGCTCTCCGATAAGTGGAGAGGTCACGGCGACATTGGACAGAACTACTGGCAGCTCAACGGTAAGCTGGTTCACTATGTGGGCAGCAATGGCGAACTGTCTATCTTTGCCGACTACTCTGACCGGCGAGAGGTGGATTACCAGGACGTAAACAAAGTCTGGACACAGAAGCTCGGCTACAACTGGGACAACTACGGAAACTGGGCGCAGTCGATTCAGGCGGCCTATGCCTGCGACGGTATTGGCAGCTATCCATCGCCGGTAAACACCCTCGCCTCCAACGAGGATCCCTGCGACGCCGCTTACTACGGCGGTGCTGGACTGCGCAAGGATGTGCTGGGCGGCATCAGCTACAAGCAGGCGCTTACTGACCGGCTAACCCTGAAATTGACCGGCTACGGCCATCACGACGACGGCCGCGGCCTGTGGTTCACGCCATATGTGCCGACTTACACAGACATCTATACGAACAGTTACGCGTCTTTTGTTTCACCCATCTCGGAACGAACTTCGGAGTATCAGATCAACCGCGGCGGCTTTCTGGCTTCGCTGGCTTATGAGACCGGGAAAAATAGGGTGGAAGGCGGCGTATGGTTTGAGGGTGAGCGCTGGAACCTGGCGCGGCGCTACTATCCAACCAGCATGTCAAGCCCGGTGCAATCGCTCTACGACTTTCCGACGAACCCCTTCTTAACCCAGTGGGAGTATGTCTTTAACACCCTCGTCTACCAGATTCACCTGCAGGACCAGTACAAGGTAAGCGACAAGCTGACACTTTCTGCAGGCTTTAAAACTGTGGATACAATCACAGACGGCGAACTGTCGCCGACCTTCCTTTCAAATCCTCCGGTGATGGCCGACGCCTCATTGCAAGGCGGACTTGGATACTACGCGGGAAAATACGCACAGGGAGAGCACTCCTCCGGCAAGCCATTCCTGCCCCAGTTTGGCGCTGACTACAGGATCGACAAGAGCAGCGAAATCTTTGGCGATGCAGCTTATAATGTGCGCGCCTACCAGCCCGGCGGCTACGGCTACGGCGCCTCACCCTGGAATACGACCCAGCAGGGCTTCGATTCGGTGAAGTCCACCCTCAAGCCCGAGACCTCCTGGTCTGAAGAGGCGGGTTATCGCTACAACTCGCAACTGGCATCGGCCCAGGTGAGCCTCTTCCACGTCAACTTCCAGAACCGCCTGCTGGCCTTTTCGCAGGGGCCCGGCATTGCCGGCAACGCGTCGATTCTGGGCAATGCCGGCGGCGTGACCACCAATGGCGCGGACGTCGCCCTCACAATCAACTTAGGGCCGGAGTTCTCGTTCTACAACGGCGGCACATGGAGCAAGTCCACTTACAACGACAACGTGGACTATTACAGCACGTCGTGCGCCAACAACACCTGCACCTATTACACCAAGGGCAAGGTCAACGTCGATACGCCGCTGGGCATGTACAAGACTTCGCTGGATTGGCACAAGTCCGGAGCCTTTGCCCACCTGGGCGGCGACTATATGTCGACGCGTTACTTCACCTACTCGAACGACGGTAGCGTAGCCGGTCGCTTTTTGGCCGAACTGGGCGCCGGATACAAGCGCGATCAACTGGGAGCGTTCAAGGATCTGAAAGCCCAGTTCAACGTCTACAACCTGCTCAACCGCCAGTATTACGCCTCCATCGGCACCAACGGATTTATCTATAGCGATCCGCTGGCGGTGGGCGACAATACTCTGCAAGTGGGATCTCCGCGCACTCTCGTGGGAACTCTGTCAGTGCGTTTCTAAGACCTAAATCCTCCATTGCACGTCTCGAGGGCGCGGAGCTTCCGCGCTCTCGATTTTTTTGCTTGGACAAATACTTGCAGTAGTAACCCCGTCACGAGGGCAAGCCGGCGGGCATTTCCGGCTCGCCGGGCACTCGCGCAACGGAAGCGAGTATTCTGGATGGAGAACCACTACCTTCACCCAAAGACAAGGAAAAGCATGACGGAGATAGCCGTTGAGGCCACCGAAGTACCCGCGCAACTGCCCCATGTCCGCGTAGCCGTGCTGGGCGCCGGCAAGATGGGCGGCATTCTGCTGCAGGCGTTTCTGAAGCAGAACCTGTTTGCTCCCGACCAGATTCACGCCACTGTGGGCCACGCTGAGCGGGCAGTGGCGCTGAGCACGCAATGGGGTGTGGACGTGAGCACCGACAACCTGGAAGCGGTGAAACAAGCCGACCTGATTCTGCTGGGCGTAAAGCCCTTCCAGGTGCCTGCGCTGATGGCGGAGATTCGTCCCGCGCTGAGCAAAGACAAAACGCTGGTTTCCTTTGCGGCTTCAGTGAAGACAGGCTCGATTGAGGAGGCGGCGGGGATGGAGATTGGCGTGATTCGCGCCATGCCCAATACCCCTTCGGCGTTGGGGGCGGGCGCTGCCGCGCTCTGCCGCGGGCGATTTGTTTCTGCCCCGCAGATGGAGCTGGCACAGCGCATCTTTGAGACCGTGGGGCGCACGGTGGTGGTGGACGAGAAGCACATGGACGCCGTTACAGGGCTCTCAGGCTCCGGGCCGGCCTATATCTACATCATCATCGAGGCCTTGGCCGAGGCGGGCGTGAAGGTGGGACTGCCCAGGGATGTGGCCACGCAACTGGCTGCGCAAACCGCGTTTGGCGCCGCCAAGATGGTGCTGGAAACGGGCTATCATCCTGCTTTGCTGAAGGACGCCGTGACCACTCCCGCCGGCTGCACCATTGACGGCATTCTGGAACTGGAAGAGGGCGGGCTGCGCGTGACGCTGATCAAGGCTGTGATGCGGGCCACCGAGCGAGCCAAACAGTTGGCGGCAGGGTAAGATACTTCAGGCATTCCCAGGTCTCAAACGAGGCCTGGGTAGCAGTGCGCCCTGGGACGAGGAAGAGCGATGAACGTGATCGAGGGAACGAGAAGGATGCAGCGCGCGGGCCGGTGGATGGTCGTCCTCGCTCTCGGTTTGTGCGTTCTGCTGCTGTGCTTGACGGCGATTTCCTTTTTGCTTCCTTCCTATGTACATGGCTACGGTGTCTCTGACTTGATACTGCTGCTCCTATTTATCGCGGTTCCGGGAGCAGTACTCTGGCTGGCTGGCTGGATTCTCGAAGGCTTTGCCAAAGAGGCCCATTGAGCATGAGTTTGTTGAGACCAGGAAGCCAGAAGACGCCCCTTCAACGCCCAAGCTGGCTCCCCGCCTACCTGCCGGAACTGCAAGGGCTGCGCGGGCTGGCGGTTCTGGGTGTGGTTGCATATCACTGCCATCCGCGGCTGGAGGGCACATGGCTTTACTACGGCTCACTGTGGGGATGGTCGGGCGTCATCATCTTTTTTGTGATGAGCGGGTTTCTGATAACGAGCAACCTGCTGGGAACGCGGGATAAGCCGCATTACTTTCACAATTTCCATGCGCGCAGGGCGCTGCGCATCTGGCCGGTATACATACTGGTGCTGGTGGTCTGCTACCTGAATGCGCCGTGGTTCATCGGTCCATCCATCTGGGACGCGGTGAAGGCTGCGCCCTGGCTGGCGTATATCTTCTTCGTGCAGAATCTGTTTCACCTCACTCTGCCGCCGGCCATCGGTCCCACATGGGCGCTGGCCATCGAGGAGCAGTACTACTTTATCTGGGCGCCAGCTGTGCGCTTCTTGCAGCGTCCGTCGATGCTGGCGACTCTTTTGAGCGCCGCGCTGATCGGCTCGCCGCTGCTGCGGCTGGGCCCCCATGCCTGGCTGACACCCACACATACGCTGATCCACCTGGACGGGATCGCGCTAGGCAGTCTGATGGCGCTGGGCGTCTACACGCTGCCCATCAGCCGCCGCGTATGGCTCTGGATGGGACTGGGTGGAACGGTGCTGGGCTTTCTGGCCGCTGCCACAGTTGCCGGAGGCACGGCATTTCTCGATTCCGCGCTGGCACTCTGTTTTGGCGGCGCGGTGCTGACCCTGGTGGCCTCGACGGGCGCGCGCAATCCGCTATGCGCCGCACTGCGACGCGGCCCGCTGGCCTACTATGGCCGCATCAGCTATGGTCTCTACATGATTCACATCATGATCTTTATCTACTTTGGCTGGTTTGACCTGCGGATGGACCGCTATGGCACGGCAGGCAATCTGGCCGTCGTGGCCTTCCGGCTGGCTGCTTCCACAGCGGCGGCCACCGTGCTTTGGTATGGTTTCGAGTCGCGCATTCTGAAGCTTAAGCGGCATTTCTAGTGGGCCGGCTGACGCGCTGAAATAAACCGTTCATTGCTCTGCATGGTCTTCTTATGCTTCAGCAGCAAGTGGCCGGGATCGGGTTGACAGCAAGCGATCGAAACCCGGAAGTGCGATGTGCGCCAAGGTACTAATAGTGGGTCAGTTTGAAAGAACTTATCCTTCAGTGGCTAAAGCCTGGATGGTTTTGTGGAACTTGAAGGGTACGGGCTGAAGCCAGTACCCTTCAAACCGGCTTACTGCCAATGTGCTTCGCTGAGGATGAACCGGGATGAGAATGAGAAGTGGAGCGCTGTCTCACGAGGTGAACCGTAGTCTCACCTGAGTGTGACTTCAATCACCCGCGGCTTGGCCCCATGGCTGCTAGGCTCATCATGTCGCGCAATATGAACCTTGCGAGATGGATCTTGAGCGAAATAACGCGTAAAGGCCCGTTGAGTCCGGAGTTGCCGGCTGCGAAGGCTGATGCGGCGGAGCGTGATATTCCGGAGCAATTCAACGGCGCCGCTTGCACGTGATAGAGAACGGCGACGACCTGCCAAGACAAAGGACTAGAGCTGGCCGAAGGAGCCAGGCGCTGTCAAACTCTGGACACACCATATGCAAGCGCAGAGAGCGGCTCACCAACTAACCTGCTGACACGATCAGCCCAACCTAAAGAGGTTTCCATTCATGACATCTTTGCCCGTATTGGTTTTGAACAGCGGTTCTTCTTCTATTAAATTTTCAGTCTACGAAGCCGGTGACGGCGAACGGCGCAAGCTGCATGAGGGTGCGGTGGACGGCATTGGCACGGACCAGGGCAAGTTCTGGATCAAGGACGCCGAGGGCAAGAAGCTGGTGGATGAGACTCCGGAATTGCCAACGCGCGCGGTTGCCTTTGCGCTGGTTGCCAACGCGCTCCACTCTGGCAGCTTTCCGGCGCCGGCGGCCATTGGTCATCGCATGGTCTGCGGCGGCCCCACCGTGCAGGAGAACCAGCGCATTACGCCGGAACTGATCGACGAGATGGAACTCTACACGGCCTTTGCGCCACTGCATACGCCCATTGCCTGCTACATCATGCGCGAGTCGCTTCGCCTCTTCCCCGGCGTTCCAAACTTTGTTTGCCTGGACTCCTATTTCCATCGCACCATGCCTGAAGTCGTCACCCACATGCCCATTCCGGAGAAGTATTCCGCCATGGGCGTGCGGCGCTACGGAGCGCATGGAATTTCTTACGAGTCGATTGTTTACCAGTTGCAACCCAACGTGCCGGAGAAGCTGATTGTGGCGCACCTGGGCAACGGCGCCTCCATCTCCGCCATCCGCAACGGCAAGTGCCTGGATACATCGATGGGCCTGACGCCCACCGGCGGCATTATCAGCGGCACGCGCACGGGCGACATCGACCCTGGCGTACTGTTGTTTATTCTGCGCAAGATTGCCGAGACGACCAAGGACGCCACCGAGGCTGCCGACCAGTTGGAGATTGTGGCCAGCAAGAAAGCGGGCCTGCTGGGCGTCAGCGACCTCTCGAACGATATGCGCGACCTACGCGACGCAATTAAAGAAGGCAATGCCAAGGCGCGTCTCGCGGTCGATGAGTTCACATGGACCATCGCCAAGTGGATCGGCGGTTATGTCGCCGAGTTGGGGGGGCTAGACATGCTGGTCTTTACCGGCGGCATTGGCGAAAACGATATCGCCTCGCGCGCCGAGATCTGCGCCGGGCTTGGCGCGCTGGGCATTGTGCTGGATGCAAAGCGCAACGACGTTCGCGGCGAGGCGGTTATCTCGGCGGAAAACTCGCCGGTTACGGTGCGCGTGATTCCGCCCGCAGAAGATTTGATTATCGTGAACCATGTGACGAGGCTGATGGCGGAGTAAGCGCAGCCGCATTTCCACCACCAGAGTCCTGGCTCCGCCGCGCGATTTATGCTGAATGCCGCGGCAGGGCCAGGACTTTCAATTGCCTGCCAAGTTTGGAAAACTCCGGATCGGCCGTAACCAGCATGGCCTTTGTGCGCATCGCCAACTCTGCGGCAAAGCAGTCCGCCAAGCCGAGCTTGTAGCGCGCGCGCAAAATCCCTGTATCGATAGCGATTTGCTCATTAACGGATACAGGCTCGGCAACTCGACGCACTCTTTCGATGTATATGAGTGCTTTTTCCTGACCAAAATACCTGGTAAGCACATAGAGTACTTCAGTGAAATTGACCACTGACATGGCCAGATGTGCCCGCCCCGACTTGGCTTGCCCAATCAGACCTTCTACGGTATCGGCTCCCGGTGCGTTGCGAAATAAGCGCACCAAGGCATTTGCATCCAGTACATATTCCTTCACAGTAATTCCTTAATCTTGGCCTCCTCGCGCTCATACTCTTTGCGCTTTTCCTCTATCCACCAGGCTTCAACGTCCTCTACATGGCTCAAACATCCGCGAAGAGCAAGGAGCGCGTCGAATGGGTTAGGAGTCAATGTAATCTCTCCGCCCCGCTCGCTCACAGCAACCCGTGTCCCGCCCTTAATCCGGAGTTTCTTCCGAATCTCGGCAGGAATCACGATTTGTCCCTTTGAGCTGACCGTCGCCATCTGCCCCATAGTGTCTTACCTCCAGGTAAGACATAGTGTACGCCCGGTTTCATTCCGTACTCAAGCAGCCAGGCGCGCCAACCGGTCTCTTGCTTTACACTGAGGGGTTCCATATGGAGCCTTCCTCTATGCCGAACGCAGCTCTTCCCACCGCCGCAGATCGCCTTCCCTCGCCCGCCTTGCGCCGCTACTCCTGGGGAGGGCTGGCTTACTTTATAGCCGTGATTCTGTGGGGCACGCTGGTGCGCGCCACTGGCGCTGGAGCCGGCTGCGGCAACCATTGGCCGCTCTGCAACGGCACGGTCTTGCAACACTCGGCCAGCGTGGACACGCTCATCGAGTTCACCCATCGCCTGACCAGCGGCATCTCGTTTTTTGCGGTGGTGGGCCTGCTGATATGGGTCTTGCGTTGCACAGTGCGCGGCCACCTGGCGCGCGCGGCAGCCGTTGCGGCAGTGGGCTTCACCATGATTGAGGCGATACTGGGGGCGCTGTTGGTGAAGCTGGGACTGACGGCGCAGAGCCAGTCTCCGCTGCGCCCGGCTTACTTGGCGCTGCACCTGGCCAATACGCTGCTGCTGCTGGCCGCGCTCACGCTCACGGCACACCTGCTCAGCCGCCGCAAGGGTTATCTGCGAGGCAGCGTACGCATCCGTGCGCCTTTCATGGCTGTTGCCGGCGTTGTCGCAATCATGATTGTGGGCGTCACCGGCTCGCTAGCCGCGCTGGGAGACACGCTCTTCCCGGCTTCGTCGCTGGATATGGCGCTGGCCCAGGACTTCTCTACTGCCAGCAGTTGGCTGGTGCGTTGGCGCTGGATGCATCCCACGGTTGCTTTTCTGGCGAGCATTCTGCTGATCTGGCTGCTGGTGCGCGCGGCCCGACACAATGCGCACTGGGACAATCGCAGGCTCTCCGCTGCTGTGCTGCTGCT
>VFSW01009180.1_pt1 | contig 14136 bp, 12 predicted proteins | sample 5358111 | NCBI WGS metagenome assembly VFSW01 (sample SAMN11554181, study PRJNA540505) | mine drainage metagenome | isolation source: sediment from site ElyBrook_90M | place: USA: Ely Copper Mine, Vershire, VT | collected 2017
GATGAACGCCAGGTTCCTGCGCTTGTGCGAACGGCTCGCCCGGACGTCGGAGGCCGTCGCGATCGGATAGATCACCCCGCGCAAACGGAACGCAGTCAGGGTCAGCCCGAGGTATGCCCGCCCTCGCAGCCGCCCCGATCTCCTGGATTCCGTCACGCGGCCGCGGAATACCGTGCCCTTGGGGACGACCACCCGGTCGCCCGAAACAATGGGATCGTCCAGGTAGGCGGAGAACCACTTGCCGGGGCGGCTGTATCTCGTGCTCAGGCTCTCCGCCAGGCGCACCCGGATGCGGCTTCCCGCTGGAATGACGATCGCGGGCGGCGGCGCGTCGGCCGGTTGGCCCGTCACCATCGGGCCGTTGGCCATGGGCCCCGGCGCCGGCGCGGGAGCGGGCGGACCCGCATTGGCCGGCCCCGGCTGCACCGGCGCGCTCGCGGCCTGGGCGCTGTTGGGCGCCGCGGCCACCGGTTGCTTGGGCTGCCGGCTGCAACCCGCCGTCCACAAGCCAATCATCAGCACAAACCCCAGCTTACCCATCGTCCAACTCACCTCCAGACACATCGCCATGCAAACCTGGGACCAAACCGCCTTTGTCCAATGTTCACAATCCCGCGCCCGCTCTCCCTGGTACAGAACACCCTTCGAAATCGCACCCCCCGGGGCGTGACTATGGAAAAACTACCGGCCGCAAACCCCGGCTATAATCGTCCGTTGATACGAAGACTGCGCATCGCGGCCTATTGGGCGCTCCCCGCCATGCTCTGCCTGGTGCTCTACTGGCCCGGCCTCATCGCATGGTTCCAGCAGGACGACTTCGTGTGGCTGAACCTGCCCAACCAGGCCCAAGGGTGGGACGGGCTGCTTCGCACGCTCTTTCAGCCGACCGTACAGGGCACCTGGCGCCCGCTCAGCGAACGCGCCTTCTTCCTCGTCTTCGGCGCCCTCTTCGGAAGCGACGCCCTGCCCTACCGCGTCTGGGTCTTCCTCACCATGTTCGCCAACCTGGCGCTGCTCCAGTCCGTCACCGCGCGCATCACCCGCTCCCGCGCCGCCGGCTTCTGGGCCGCCATTCTCTGGGTCTCCAACAGCAAGCTCGCCACGGTCATGTCCTGGACTTGCGAGTACATCCTGGTGGCCTGCGGCTTCTTCCTGCTGCTGGCGCTGCACCTCTTCCTGCGCTACATCGAAACGGGCCGGCGCCGTTACTACGCCTGGACCTGGGCCGCCTTCCTGACCGGTTTCCTGGCCATGGAAACCAACATCGTGTTTCCGCTGCTGGCTGCCGCCTACGCGCTAGCCTGCGCGCGGCGGCACTTCCGCCGCACCCTGCCGTTCATAGCCGCCTCCGCGGTCTACGGCGTTCTCCACCTGCTGCTGGCGCCGAACCAGGGCACCGTGCCGTACACCATGCACTTCGACCTGGCCATTCCAGCCACGTTCGTCTCTTACTGGCGGAGAGCGTTCGAGCCGATCGGCCTGCATCACATGTTCCCCTTCCCGCCGCTGGCCGGCACTCTGCTGATGGCCGCCTGCACCGCGGCGCTGCTGGCGTTCGTCATCTACCAGGCGCGGCGCCGGCAGTGGCTGCCGCTGGTCCTGCTGGCCTGGTACGCCATCACCCTGGGCCCGGTCATTCCGCTGCGCGACCACATCACGGATTACTATCTCACCCTGCCACTCATGTGCCTGGCCATGCTCGGCGGCTACGCGCTGGCCTCCGCGTGGCGCGCCGGCCCCGCCTGGAAGCTGGCCGCCGTGGCGCTCACCGCGGTCTTCCTGGTCCAGCAGTGGCCGGTCGCGCGCGGCATCGTCCGCTGGTATCGCCAGCGCGGAGACGCGCAGCAGGCGCTGGTGATGGCCGTCGCCCGCGCCCACGAACTGCATCCCGGCAAGGTCATCCTGCTCGACGGCGTCACGGACGACCTGTTCTGGGGGTGCCTTCAGCAGCGCCCCTTCATGTTCCTGCGGATTTCGGACGTATACCTGACGCCCGGCTCGGAGAGGCTCATCGCGCCCAACCCGGAGATGGACGACGTATCCAAGTTCGTCCTGCCGTCCCGCGAAACGCGCCACGCGCTGGATCGCGACGAAGTGGTGGTGTATCGCGCCGGACAGGGTCCGCTGCGAAACATCACGCATCAATACCAGCCGCCCGCGGACGAAGCGGCCGGCCCCGGGCCGCTGCGCGTCGATGTGGCCGACCCGCTGGCCGCGGACCGCCTGGGCCCCACCTGGTATGCGCGCGAATCCGGGTTCCGCTGGATGCCCCTGCAAGCCAGCTTGCGTATGCCCGGACCCGCCGCGCCCGGTCAGAAGCTCTACGTGACCGCCATTTGTCCGCCGGCCCAGATCGGCAAAGGGCCCCTCCAAATGACCCTGACCATCGACGGCGCGCGCCTTCCGCCTGTGCTCGTCACCAGGGCCGGAGAGGCCACCTTCGTCTTCCCCCTCCCCGCCTCGGCCCTGGCAAAGCCCGACATCGCCGTCACCGTCGAGGTGAGCCGCACCATCCGGGCCGGCGCCGACACCCGCGATCTGGGACTGGCCTTCAGCCGCTTCGAAATTAAGTAAGCCGCCCGCGCCATTTGGGAGTAGAATGAGCGTGGGTGGACCGTTATGCTCAGCACCATGGCAAAACGCATCCGGCACGACGAGCAGATCCTGAAAACAACCTCGCAAGGCCTGCTGCGGGCCGCCGGAGTCATGCTGATTTCCCTGCTGGCGCTGCTGGCCGTGTGCGCCTGCATCCTCCTGCTGGGCCGCTGACCTGCTCCGTTCGCGGTCCGGTATTCGCCATACGACCCTCCAAATACGCCGTTTAGCCACAGCCGGTCGAGGAACGGGGAAACCGCTCCTACAATAACGGCTATGGCCGAGTTTAAGGTAATACAACCTGAAACAACCTATTCTGGCTCGCGCATCGAGCCGCTGCGGAAGGGCCTCCCCAAAACCACCCAATCCCTTTGCCCGGAATGCACCCAAATCCTCCCGGCGGAGATTTTCGAGGAAGACGGCCGCGTCATCATGCGGAAATCGTGTCCCACGCATGGCGAATTCCGCGACATCGTCTTCTCCGACGCGCGCCTTTACCTCAAAATGGAGGAGTGGCACTTCGGCGACAATCGCGGCCTGTCGAACCCCGCCGTAGCCACCGCCGCGAACTGCCCCGACGATTGCGGCCTTTGCAACATGCACACCAGCCACACCGGCGTAGCCAACGTGGACCTGACCAACCGCTGCAACCTCACCTGCCCGGTCTGCTTCGCCAACGCCAATGCCGCCGGCTACGTCTACGAGCCGGACTTTGAGCAGGTGCGCGGCATGCTGCAGGCCCTGCGCAACGAGCGGCCGGTGGCGGGCCGCATCGTCCAGTTTTCCGGCGGCGAGCCGACCATCTATCCGCGCTTCTTCGATGTGCTGCGCATGGCCCGCGACATGGGCTTCTCGCACCTCCAGGTGGCCACCAACGGCTTGAAGTTTACGGACCTGGAATTCGCCCAACAGGCCAGAGAGGCCGGCCTGCACACCCTCTACCTCCAGTTCGACGGCGTGTGCGACGATATCTACCGCCGCACGCGCGGCCGCTCCCTGTGGGAGCAGAAGCTCCAGTGCATCGAAAACGTGCGCAAGGCCAACCTGAAGATCGTTTTCGTGCCCACCATCGTCAAGGGCCTGAACGACCACCAGATCGGCGATATCGTGCGCCTGGCGCTGGAGAACATCGAGTGCTCCAGCGGCATCAGCTTCCAGCCGGTGGCCTTCACCGGGCGCATCGCGCGGCACGACCTGATGGCCAAGCGCTTCACCCTCTCCGATTTCGCGCACGCCATGAAGGAGCAGACCGGCATCTGCGATCCTTATGAAGACTGGTTCCCCCTGTCCTGCGTCTCGCCGTTCTCCAGGCTGCTGAGCGCCATGCGCGGCGAGCCGACCACCACCCTGACCTCCCATCCCCACTGCGCGCTGGGAACCTATCTATTCGTCGATCAAAACCGCCGCGCCGTGCCCGTCACCCGTTTTGTGGACGTGGGACCCATGCTGCAGGCCATGGACATGCTGGCGCGCAAGACGGAAGCGCGCCGCGTCAAGCTCTTCTCCAGGATCGAAAGCTGGAACATCCTGCGCAAGTACTTCCGGCAGGATCGAGCGCCGGAGGGCCTGACCTTCAAGAAGTTCCTGCAAACGCTGCAAGGCATGACCGACAAACGCTACGGCCGCGGCAAACTGGAAAAAGAAGGCTTCACTTACCGCACCTTGATGGTGGCCGGCATGCACTTCATGGACTCGTATAACTACGATATCGAGCGCGTGAAACGCTGCGTGGTCCACTATGCCGCTCCCAACGGGCTGATCTATCCATTCTGCGCGTACAACTCGGGACGCGTCTTCCGCGAGAAGGTGGAGCGCCAGTTCGCCGTGCCGCTCAAAGAGCCGGCGGAGGTGGGGGAAACGCCGGAGACGGTCTGCCGGTAGCGGCCGGATGCTTCAATCCGCGGCCTGCGGCATTTGCGCGGCGGCCTCCGCGTTCAGCTTCTCGAAGAACTTCTTGATGAGGTAGCGCGACGTGGTATCCAGCAGCCGCTGGCCGACGCCGGCGATCATGCCGCCCACCTGCACGTCGCCTTCATAGTGGACATCGGTGGAGGTATACAGGGAGGTGAACGTCAGTACGCCTTCGCCCTTCATGAACCCCACTTTGCCGGAGCCTTCCACGATCAGCCGGAAGCCCTCGGGCGGGTTGCTGTCGGCGATGCGCACCTTGCCCGCGAAGAGGCCTTGAATGCTGGAGATGACCATCTTCATGCGCATCTCGTATTCGTCGGGCGCGATCAGCGCCATATGATCGCAGCCCGGCATGGCGCGCGCCAGCACCGCCGGATCCTGCATGAGCGCATAGGCCCGGTCGCGGTGGATGGGAACCGTGTAATTGCCCGCCAGCTTCAAGACGCCCTCGCCAGCGCAGCCTTGAGCGCGCGGGCGGTGTAGACGCGCGCCATCTGGCAGCGGTACGCCGCGGAGGCGTTCAGGTCGGAGTTGGCCTCCACCCCATCGGCCACCGCCGCGGCGGCTTTTTCGATGTCGCCGGCCGCAAGCAGGAGGCTTTCCACGTTGGCCGCGCGATAGGCTTTGGACGCCAGGCCGGTGATGCCCACCCGCACCAGTCCGAACCCGCCGTTGGAGCGCTCCAGGCGCACCGCCGCTCCCACCAGCGCGAAGCCCGAGGCGGGCTGGTGCATCTTCTGGTACGAGACGCCGGCGCCCTTGGATTCCGCGGGCGCCACGATCCCGGTAACGATCTCGCCCGGTTCGAGCGCGGTGGTGAAGGTATCCACCAGGAACTCGCTGAACGCCAGGACCCGCTCGCCGTGGACGCCGGCCACGCGCACCTGGGCTTCGAGCGCGAACAGCGCGGCCGGATAGTCCGCCGCCGGATCGCAATGCGCGATGCTGCCGCCGATGGTGCCCATATTGCGCACCTGCACGTCGCCGATGTGCGACGCGGTCTCCGCCAGCAGCGGGCACTGCGCGCGCAGCAGGGGCGAGGATTCAATCTGGTAGTGCGTGGCCATGGCCCCGATGTGGATGCCGCCGCCGGTCTCCCGGATCTCGTTCAGGCCGGGCACCCGGCCGAGGTCCACCATGTGCGCGGGCGCCGCCAGCCGCAGCTTCATCAGCGGGATCAGGCTCATGCCCCCGGCCAGCACCTTGGCGCTGCCGTCCGCCAGCAGCGCCAGCGCTTCCTTGAGCGTCGCCGGCGAAGAGTATTCGAAGTCCTGGGGAATCATTGTTGGCCTCCCGCGTGAATCAGGTTCCACAGCTTTTCCGGCGTCATGGGCATGTCGATGTGCCGCACTCCCAGGCCGCTCAGCGCGTCCACCACGGAATTGACGATGGCGGGCGAGGCGCCGATGGTCCCGGCTTCGCCCACGCCTTTCACGCCCAGGGGATTCACCGGCGAGGGCGTTACCGTGTGGGCGCTTTCGATCCACGGAACCATGGTCGCTTTCGGCACGCAGTAGTCCATCAGCTCGCCGGTGACGAGCTGCCCGTTTTCGTCGTAGACGGCCTGTTCGTACAGGGCCTGGCCCATGCCTTGCACTACGCCGCCGTGCACCTGCCCGGCCACCAGCAGCGGGTTAATGATATTGCCGCAATCGTCCACCGCCACATAGCGCAGGATTTCGACCTGCCCGGTGTCGCGGTCCACCTCCGTCACCGCGATGTGCGCGCCGAACGGAAAGGCGAAGTTGGGCGGCTCCCAGAAGTGCGTGGCCACCAGGCCGGGCTCGGTGTCGGGCGGCAGTTTCATGGCGCGATACGTGGCGGCGGCCACTTGAGCCAGCGGCACGCTCTTGCCCGTGCGATTGTCGATGCACCGTCCGCCCGAAAACGTGACGTCATTGGACTCCAGCAGCACCTGGCCGAACTTCACGATCTTCTTCTTCAGATCCTGCAGCGCGTAGTACAGCGCCGGCCCGCCGACCGCCGTGCCGCGGCTGCCGAAGGTCCCGATGCCGTACTGCACCACGGCGGTGTCGCCGTGCACCACGATGACGTCGTCCAGGGGCACGCCCAGTTCGTCGGCGGCGATCTGGGCGAAGGTGGTCTCTTCGCCCTGGCCGTGCGGCGAGGCGCCGGTCATCACCGTGACCGTGCCCGACGGCTCGATCTTGACCGTGGCGCTTTCCCATCCTCCGGCCGGGGTCGCCGGCGAGGGACCGAACGCGCAGATTTCGCCGTAGGCGGAGATGCCGATGCCCAGCAGGCGGCCTTCGGCTCGCGCCTGCTTCTGCTCCTCGCGCAGCTTGTGATACTCCACCATGTCGAGCGCCTTCTTGAGCGGCTCGGCGTAGTTGCCGCTGTCGTAGCTCAGGCCGGTGGCGGTGGCGTAGGGGAACTCGTCGGCGCCGATGAAGTTGATGAGCCGCAGCTCCGACGGGTCCATGCGCAACTCGGCCGCCAGCAGGTCCATCATGCGCTCCACGCCGTGGGTGGCCTCGGGACGGCCCGCGCCGCGATAGGCGTCGGTCGGCACGCAGTTGGTGAACACGCCGATGATGTCCGCGGAGATGTTGCGGAACTTGTAGAGGCCCGGCATCATCAGGACCGACAGCGTGGGGATGGCGGGAGTCAGCAGTTGATGGTAGGCGCCCAGGTCCTGGATCAGCTTCAGCCGCAGGCCCAGCACCGTGCCGTCGCGCCGGGCGGCGATCTCGTAGTAATCCACGTGGCCGCGGCCATGAATGGTGCACTGAAAATTCTCGCGGCGCGACTCGATCCACTTGACCGGCTTGCCGATCCGCATGGAGATGAAGCCCATCAGCGCCTCTTCGGCGTACACGTTGAGCTTGCTGCCGAAACCGCCGCCGACCTCCGGCGTAATCACCCGCAGGCGGTTTTCGGAGAGGCCCAGCATCTGCGCCACCAGCGTGCGCAGCAGGTGCGGAATCTGCGTGGAGGAGTACAGCGTCAGGTGTTTGTCGGCGCCCAGGTAGTTGGCCACCACGCCGCGGGTTTCCATGGCGGTGGGAATCAGGCGCTGGCTGATGATGCGCTGCCTGACCACCACTTCGGCCCCGGCGAAGGCCTGCTCCGGTTCGCCGCCTTCCTGGTGATAGGTGAAAGCGATGTTATCGGGCCACTCCGGGTGCACGGCCGGAGCGCCCGGTTCCAGGGCCTTCTCGGGGTCGGCGACGGCGGGGGTGGGATCGTACTCCACTTCGATGGCGTCCACCGCGTCGGCGGCGATGTAGCGGTCCGTGGCTACGGCCACGGCTACCGGATGGCCCACGAAATAGACGCGGTCGGTGGCCAGAATGGTGTGCGGGGGCACGCGCAGGCCGGGCAGCGAGGCGCCGCACGGGACCGGGCCCACGCCGGCCACGTCGGCGCCGGTGAACACGGCCACCACGCCGGGACGTTCCAGCGCGGGCTTCACATTGATGGACTTGATGCGCGCCGCCGCGTGCGGGCTGCGCAAAATGCAGGCGTGGTGCATGCCGGGCATCTTAATGTCGTCGACATAGGTGGCCGTGCCGGTGATCAGGCGCGGATCTTCCTTGCGGCGGATGCTCTTGCCGACCAGCGTCTCGGTCCTGGTGATGGTGGCCGCCATGGCTTACGCTCCCGCTTTCGCCGCGGCTTCCTGAACCGCGTTGACGATGTGCTGATACCCGGTGCACCGGCACAGATTGCCTTCCAGGCCGTGGCGGATCTCCGCTTCGCTGGGATGCGGGTTGCGCTCCAGCAGTTGCCGCGAGGCCAGGATCATGCCGGGCGTGCAGAACCCGCACTGCAGGCCGTGCTGGTTCCAGAAGGCCTCCTGCAGGGGGTGGAGGCCGCCGTCCGCCGCCAGGCCTTCGATGGTCAGGATTTCGCGGCCGTCGGCCTGCACCGCGAACATGGTGCAGCTTTTGACAATCCGGCCGTCCAGCGCCACCGTGCACGCGCCGCAGATGGACGTTTCGCACCCGATGTGGGGGCCGGTGAAGCCGGCCACTTCCCTCAGGTAATGGATCAGGAGCATGCGCGGCTCGACTTCATCGGAAAACGGTTTTCCGTTGATCGTCAAAGAAATTCTTCGTTTCATGGTACCCAGCCTTTTTACGTGGAAGGCGCACCGGACAGTTCGGGGCCCGTGGTCTATGATGTTGACGAAAATCGCGGCGAAATGCAAGGGGGAGCCGCGGCCGGCCAGGGCGGCGATCCCCGAAATTGCAAAATGCCCCTTGACACCGGCGGCTACTAAAGTACAATCCAGAATGGCGGCATTTTTCCAAACCGAAAGGGGCACGAATTGTTCAAAACAAAAAAACCGCGGCCTGCTGCTCTGCCCAGCGGCGGCCAGTACACGAGCACGGACGTGGCCCGTGTCTGTGGCGTAAGCCTGCGCCAGTTGCAGTGGTGGGACGAGCGCAACGTCGTCTCGCCGCGGCAGGACGGCCACAAGCGCGTGTATCTGCCCCAGGAGGTCCTGGAAGTCTCCGTCATCGCCGAGTTGCGGCGCAAGGGCTTTTCGCTGCAGAGAATCCGGCGCGTGCTGCGTTTTCTGCAAAAGGACATGGGCAAGCGCCTCAGCGACGCCCTGAAGAGCGACTCGGAAACGCACCTGCTGACCGACGGCAAGTCGATTTATCTGGAGGAGGCGCCGGACCGGATCATCGACTTGCTGAAGAACGCGCGCCAGCCCATGTTCCTGGTATGCGTGAGCGACCAGGTGCGGCGGCTCACGCAGGGGCAGCGCAAGCCGGCCCGTTCGGAGACCGGCCGCGCCGTCCGCAAAGCCCGCGCGGTATAGCCCGTTTGACCGGCGCGGGTCCGGTCCCCTATACTGAAAGAAACGCGATGTATATTCTGCTGACAATCGTTCATGTGATAGTGTGTGTCTTCCTGATCATTGTGGTGCTGCTGCAGAGCGGGAAGGCGGCCGATCTGGCGGGAGCCTTCGGCGGCATGGGATCGCAGACGGCGTTCGGTCCGCGCGGGTCGGCCACGCTGCTTTCGAAGGCCACCACGGCTTCGGCGATCGTTTTCATGCTCACCTCCATGTCGCTTTCGATTCTGGCCACGCGAGGATCGGACACGGCGAAGACGGTGCTGGACACTTCGGGCGGCGCCAAGACGGCCCCGGCGAAGACGGCGCCAGGGAAGGCCCCGGCCGTGCAACTTCCGGGCGGCCAGTCGATCCCGCTCAAGATCCCGGCCGCGCCGGCCCAGCCCAAGAAGTAGAGCCCTTGCGGAGGTGGCGGAACTGGCAGACGCACTAGCTTGAGACAGCAGAGTTACGCGGATGTGGCGAAATTGGCAGACGCACAGCCTTGAGGTGGCTGCGGGGGCAACCCCGTGGAGGTTCAAGTCCTCTCATCCGCACCAATTCTCCGACGGATCTCCGGCTTCCACGGGAATGAACGGACGTGATCCGTGCCGCGACCCAATGGCGCAAAGCCACCCATCGCGCCCCCGTCCCGGTCGATGATGCCCCTCAGCCGCTGAAACAATTCAGGTGCACGGTGAACTTCGCAGCATTTACCCAGTGCCGGACGAAGTCACACTAAAGGCTGCGATTCTCACCCTGTCAGGGCGTAGGATCGCCTACTTGCCGGGAGCGGCCGCACCCGACGCGATGGACGCTTCAAGGTCGCGGTCCACGGCTGTCAGGCGATTGAGTTCCGTCTGCAGTTGGGCCCACTCGCTGCTGTTGGCCTTCGTGGCGATAGGACGACTGAGGTCCTGGTAGAAAGCCAGGATATCGCTCCTGAGGTCTTGCGGCACATCGGGGTAGTGGCCTTCCAACTTGTGCAGCAGTTTCGCGTACGCGGCGTCCGCCAGTTTGTATGTGCCCGCTCTAGTGACTTCTCCCACGTCGATATTGTCGTTGGGCATGGTGAGTCCGCCACTGCCCACGGCGGCCAGCAACTCGCGATAGCGCTCGATCGACGCATTGAAGCTGGCCATATAGAACTTCTCGGTTTCCGGCGTCAGCTTCTTGAAGGCCAGGGCCTTGAGTGGGCCTACCCTGGGCACCAAGCGGAAGAGGAACGCCAGTATTCTCGACTTGATACCCGGCCGTTGATAGGTGGCGCCCCAATTCTTCTCGTAGCTGGAGCGAGACAGATTGTACAGAAATTTCTTACGGGTGATGCCAGGGATCTCTTTCCGGATCTCCTGGCTCTTGATTTGCCACGCGACTTTGGTCAAGGCCGGAAGGAATGTGCCGACCGCCCGGCGGTACGACCCGATCGCAAGATCCACGTTGAAGAATACTTGCTCGATCCTGATTCCATAGGTGTCCAGGAAGGCCCTCTGGAGCACGCCTTTTGCTACTTCAAAGCCGATAAACTCTTTGTAAGCGTCGGAAGCGTAGCGGCGTTTCGCCGCCTGAAACACATCGAAGGCAAACTCCGTCTTGGTGTGCGAGAAGGGGTCGTCCGCATACGTTATGGAATCTCCGAATTTCAGGCGAAGCTTCGGGTAGATCACCGGCACCGAGACGTTCACGGCCATGCGGTGGCCATTATTGTCGGACGCGTAATGGGCAAGCGCGCCCAGCGCGAAGGCATACTCATTAAGGTCCTGCGACTCGCGAATCAGGTTCAGGACAAAGTCGCCGCTGCGGACATAGTGGGTTAAATCGCTGTAGAACTTACTGCCGAACGGATAATAGCCCAAATCGTGAATGATGCTTCCGCCATAGGCGTAGGCGTGCGCCTGGGTCAACTCATCCTGTGTGGAAGCGGGGAAACGCTTCAGGAGCAGGGGCTTAATGGCACTGTCCCAAGTGGAATCGATGACGGCTTCGTGGGTGAGAACGGAATATGCGGAGGCGGGTTGCGCCGAACATAGAATCAGGAGCGCGAGCGCGGAAGACGGCAGCGCCCAGCGCCGGCACGAATCGTTAAGTCCCTTCATGGCCCCATCTCACTTTTCGGCCTCGACCTGCTTCAGCCGGCCGGCGCTGGTTGTATGCGGAATGCCGCCACCGACTTTGCGAAGGTCGCGACGCAGGCAAATCCCATCAAGATAAAGATCTTGGTGATGAGCGCGAGGGGGGTGAAGACCACCCCGGTGGCAAGGAATCCGGCGGCCCAAAAGTATTGCTTCGAACGGATCGCCCGCTGTACCAAGACGACGGCGCCCAGGCCAATCGCGAAATCCACCACGGGCCCGTAACTCGCGGCGCAACACGTAAACAGGGAGGCAATCAGCAGGACCGGGATGGAAGCCCACTTGACGATTCTGGCGCTCACTCGGAACATCGTTTCTCCTTCGGCCGCACTCTACCATAGGGCATTTCGGGGTCCACCCGCGGCGGACCCGTGCGGGCTATATGCGCCTACACGGGGGACCCGCGGAGACGGAGCGATGGCCCTGGTGAGGTGACCGCGCGAAGTCATCTGACCACATGTGGTCAGCGCGCTTTTGGACGGCGCGCTAGAATCGCAGCATGTCCCGAATCTGCGTTCTGCTGTTGTGCTGCTTTTCGTACCTGGGCGCCCAGACGGCTCCTTTAACCGGCCTGGACGAGTACGTCGCCGATGCGATGAAGACCTTCGACGTGCCGGGCGTGGCCGTCGCCGTGGTGTACGATGGCGGCGTGGCGCTGTCCGAAGGCTATGGCGTGCGGCGGATGGGTGAACCGGCGCGCGTGGACGAGCACACGCTGTTCGGCATCGCGTCGAACACCAAGGCGTTTACCGCGGCCGCGCTGGCCATGCTCGCCGACGAAGGCAAGATCCAATGGGACGATGCGGTGATCGACCACCTGGAATGGTTCCGCATGTACGATCCCTACGTCACGCGCGAGATCACCATCCGCGATCTGCTGACGCACCGCAGCGGGATGGGGCTGGGCGAGGGCGACCTGCTGTTCTTTCCGCCATCCAGCTACACGGCGGCGGAGATCCTGCGCAAGCTGCGGTTCATGAAGCCGGCGTCCAGCTTTCGCAGCCACTATGCCTATGACAACCTGTTGTACCTGGCGGCGGGGCAGATCATCCCGGCGGTCACGGGCACGCCGTGGGAGGATTTCATCCGGCGACGGATCTTTCAGCCGCTAGGGATGACGGACAGCAACACCACGGTGGCGGACTACCGGCCGGGCGGCAACTTCGCCACACCGCACTCGGAGGTGGAGGGTAAGCTGTCGCCGCTGACGCCGGCGCGGATCGACAACACCGCGCCCGCGGGGGCGATCAACTCCAGCGCGGCGGACATGGCGAAGTGGATTGCCGCGCAGTTGAACGCGGGCGCCATTCCGGGAACGGACCGGCGGCTGTTCAGCGCGCGGCAGTCCAAGGAGATGTGGTCGCCGCAGACCATCCTGCCGGCGCCCGATCCGCCGCCGGCGCTGGCCGCCCTGCACACGGATTTCGCCGCGTACGGCCTGGGCTGGTTTCTGCGCGAGTATCGCGGCCACAAGGTGGTGGGCCACACCGGCGGCCTGCCGGGCTACGTGTCGCAGGTGACGCTGGTTCCGGACATGAAACTGGGGGTGGTGGTGCTGACCAACCAGGAATCCGGGGGCATGTTCAGTTCGGTCACCTACCGCGTTCTGGACGCCTACATGGGCGCGCCGGCGACCGGCTGGATCCAGGCTTTTCACGACCTGGCGCAACATCAGCGGGCGGAGGCGGAGGCGGCGGAGAAGAAGGACGCGTCGGCGCGGGCGGCGGAATCCAGGCCGTCGCTGCCGCTGGAGAAGTACGCGGGGCGCTACACGGATGCGTGGTACGGCGACATCCGGATCACGCTGGAACAGGGCAAGCTGGTGATGCGCTTCAGTCACACGCCGGCGCTGACGGGCGACCTGGAGCACTGGCAGTACGACACCTTCAAGGCCAGGTGGCGCGACCGCAGCCTGGCCGCGGATGCCTTTGTCACCTTTGCGTTGAAACCCGACGGATCGATCCGGCAGGTGAACATGGTTCCGGTGTCGCGGCTGACGGATTTCAGTTACGATTTCCAGGACCTGCTGCTGCGCCCGGCCAAGGAGGAGGGCCGGTAGGTCACTTAGCCGCCATCTTTTTCTGGATCAGCAGCGCCTGCGCGTTCAGGTTATTCATCTGGCGAAGATCCTCCTCGGCCATGGCGATGGCATCCTGGATGCGCGCCAGGTCGGCGCTGCCGGTAGCGGGAGCGTCGGTACGCTGGGCCGCCAGCACGCCGGCGATGGAGCGGTACTGGTCGGTGATCTGGCGGTAGCGCCGCAGAATACTGTTCAGATAAACCTCGCGGCGCTTGTGGACGTCCTGCAACTGGGCCGCGAGATCCTGGACGGTGGCTAACTTGCGCGCGTCGGCGCCGCCCCGGTCGCGCAGCTTCTGGTAGGCGATCTCCACCTGGGTCACGCGGTCGCGGCTGCTCTTGAGTTCCGCCTGCAAGGCATCCACGGCCTGATTGGCGGCCGAGAGATTATCCTTGAGGTCGGCCTCGGAGGCCGCCAGGCGCCGATTATCCAGGCCGAGGTTCTGCACCTGGGCCTCGGCCTGGTCCGCGCGCGATTGGAGGCGCGCGATGGAGGCGTTGGCGTCGGCGAGGCTGAGCTTCAGGCGCTGGATGGCGATGGCGTCCTCGGGATTCGCCGGCGGCCTAGCCGCGCGCGGCGCGCCGGGGCTTTCGGCGGCGAATCCCGAG
>VFSW01009181.1_pt1 | contig 14136 bp, 4 predicted proteins | sample 5358111 | NCBI WGS metagenome assembly VFSW01 (sample SAMN11554181, study PRJNA540505) | mine drainage metagenome | isolation source: sediment from site ElyBrook_90M | place: USA: Ely Copper Mine, Vershire, VT | collected 2017
GTCAAACAGGCTGACGGCCGGCGTCGCTGTGTTATTCTGCTCCATGGCGTGATCTCCCTCGGCGCGCCAACGCCGAGTCTGGTGGCTGGACTCACCCGGAGATTGCGCCACCCAGAATTTCCACACCCCTCGCGACGGTACCTGAGCAGCCGGTCCAATCGGCTCCACTTCGTTTGAACTGATCCAGGAAAAAATAGAACTCATTTCTTCTTGGTGTGGCGGGCGATGAGGTCCTGCGCATCGCGCTGGATCTGCCGGAGATGCTCCTCGCTGCGGAAGCTCTCCGCATAAATCTTGTAGACATCCTCGGTTCCCGACGGTCGGGCGGCAAACCAGCCGGTTTCAGCGACCAGCTTGATTCCGCCGATCGGTTCGTCATTGCCGGGTGCTCGCGTCAGTTTCGCTTCAATCGGCTCGCCAGCCAGCTCTTCCGCGGCGAACCCGGCGGAGTCAAATGTTGCAAGAAGCGCCTGCTGCTCACGCGTGGCCGGCAAATCTATCCTCTCGTAAAGCGATTTCCCCAGGTCTAGCGTGACAGACGCATAAAACCGGTTCGGATCATGGCCGGTTCGTGCGGTCATTTCCGCGGCGAGCAGGCCCATGATCAGTCCATCCTTGTCGGTCGTCCATACCGCCCAACCTCGCCGAAGAAACGGTGCGCCGGCACTTTCCTCGCCGGCGAACGCCAGCGATCCGTCAATCAGGCCGCTGCTGAACCATTTGAAGCCCACTGGGACTTCGATAAGCTTGCGTCCCAGCTTCGCCGCGATGCGATCGATCATGCTGCTGGAGACGATGGTCTTGCCTATTGCGCTGTCGCAGCGCCACTCCGGCCGGTTCGCGCATAAGTACGCAATTGACGCCGCCAGAAAGTAATTCGGGTTCATGAGTCCTCCCGACGGGCAGACGATTCCGTGCCGATCGGCGTCGGTGTCGTTGGCGAAGGCGATGTCGAATTTGTCCTGCAGCGCGATGAGCCGCGTCATCGCGTAGGGCGAGGAACAGTCCATCCGGACCTTTCCGTCCCAATCCACGGTCATAAAGCGAAACGTTGGATCAATGGCATCATTCACGACGGTCGCGGCGATCTTGTAGCGCTCGATGATCGGTTGCCAATACTGAACGGCTGCACCGCCGAGCGGGTCGATCCCGATACGCACGCCGGCTGCGCGGATCGCGTCCAGATCGACGACATTGGCGAGGTCGGCGACGTACGGCGTGATGTAGTCATGCGCCTGAATGGGCGCTGCCCTACGGGCGCGTTCATAGGGAATGCGCACGACGCCATTGAGTTTCTCGACGAGGAATTCGTTCGCGACCCTCTGGATCCAGCCTGTCACATCAACATCCGCCGGGCCGCCATTGGCAGGGTTGTATTTGAAGCCGCCTTCATCGGGCGGATTGTGCGATGGGCTGATCACGATCCCGTCCGCAAGGCCCGTCTTTCGGCCGAGATTGTAGGAAAGGATGGCGTGAGAGATCACCGGTGTAGGCGTATAGCCGCCGTGCTCGTCGATCATTGTCTCGACGCCGTTCGCCGCGAGCACCTCGATCGCGGTCGCGAAGGCGGCCTCCGACAGCGCGTGCGTGTCCAAGCCGAGGAAAAGCGGCCCGTCGATGCGGGCGTGGCGCCGGTAAAGGCAGACAGCCTGGGTGATCGCCAGAATATGCGCTTCATTGAATGTCGCAGCAAACGCCGAACCGCGGTGTCCTGATGTTCCGAACACGACGCGCTGCGAGGAAACCGCGGGATCCGGCCGTCGCGCGAAATATGCCGTTATCAAGCGAGGAATATTAGTCAGCAACGATGGCGGTACCGGTTTTCCGGCAAGCTGGCTTATGCGTTCCGACATGGCGGACTCATTATGATCCCATCACGACAAGTATTCGGTGTGTGGCGCCGTCGTCCGCCAACGAGACGACAATGTTTTTAGTCTCGGCCAACCGTTCGCCGTCGAGCGTCATCGAGATCACCCCCCGACAGACGCCAAGCGGGTTTTCTACCGCGATCTCATAGCGTGCCGAGCGATGGCGAAAGACGATCTCGAAACCGGCCCAGTGGCGCGGAATGCAGGGATCAACCGCCAGAGTCTCGCCCTGCAACCGAAATCCGAGAAGCCCCTCCAGGGCTACGCGGTACATCCATCCGGCCGAACCCGTGTACCAAGTCCATCCCCCACCACCGACGTGCGGCGGTTCGGAATAAACGTCGGCGCAGATGACATAGGGCTCGACCCTGTAACGATGAATGGCGGCGGGGCTGTCGCCGTGGTGGATTGGGTTAAGCATCGACAGCAACTCTCCCGCACGGTCGCCATCGCCCTGCATGATGAACGCCAGCGCCGCCCAAACCGCACCGTGGGTATATTGCCCACCGTTCTCGCGAATGCCGGGAGGGTAGCCTTTGATGTAACCTGGATCGTGAGTCGGATGGTCAAAGGGCGGGGTAAACAACAGCAATAATTTGTCATCCCGGCGCACGAGAAATTTATCGAGCGCTGCCATCGCCCGTGCCGCACGCGCTGCCTCTGCAGCGCCCGAGATGACAGCCCAGGACTGGGCAATCGAATCGATGCGGCATTCATCGTTGGCGACAGAGCCAAGCGGTGATCCATCGTCGAAAAAGGCCCGTCGATACCAGTCGCCGTCCCAGGCTCCGCGCTCGAGCGACTCCTTCAGGGAGGCCGCGTGCTGCCGCCACGCCACCGCTCGCCCTGGATTGCCATGCTGTTCAGCTAAATCGGCGAAAGCATTCAGCGTCGAATAAAGGAACCAGCCGAGCCATACGCTCTCGCCCTTCCCGCCTTCGCCGACGCCGTCCAAGCCATCGTTCCAATCGCCTGCGCCCATGAGGGGCAAGCCATGCACGCCAGTTTCGAGGCTCTTGTCGAGTGCCAGCGCGCAATGGTCGAACAAACTCGCCTTTTGATCGGAAATCACTGGCGCGAAGAAAGCATCGTGCTCAAATTCTTTCAGGACAGGCCCTTCAAGGAACGGTATCGGCTCGTCGAGGACGGCTATGTCGCCGGTGGCCTCGATATAGTGGGCAACGACATAGGCAAGCCACCCGCGATCATCAGAGACGCGCGTGCGCACACCGCGTCCCGATTCTGGCAACCACCAATGCTGCACGTCACCTTCGACGAACTGCCGCGCCGCGGCAGCGAGGATGTGCGCGCGCGCGATATCGGGTCGCGATACGCACAGCGCCATCACATCCTGCAACTGGTCGCGGAAGCCATAGGCGCCGCTCGCCTGGTAGAAGCCCGTGCGTGCCCATACTCGGCAGGCCAGGGTCTGGTAGGGAAGCCAGCGGTTGAGGAGAATATCGAGTGCGCGGTCGGGTGTCTTGACCTGTACGACCCCGAGGACCTCATCCCATTGCCGGGTCACGTCGGCGAAGACCGTATCGAGATTGGCCTTCCGATACTTCGCAAGGAGAGACAGCGCGTCGGTCTTGGTTGGCGATTGGCCGAGAAAGAAGACAATTTCGGTGGTCCCGGCGACGGAAAGTGTTACGCTCGTTTGGAGCGCGCCGCATGGATCAAGGCCGGCGCCTACGCGATTGGAGAGTTGCGCTCCGGACGTCAGGGCAAGCGGCCTATCCATCGCGCCGTGGCGCCCCAGGAACTCAGTCCGGTCACAGGTCCATGCCGTTTGCGAGGCATTCAGGTCGGCAAACGCCACGCGCCCGCCAAACTGATCGTTCCAAGGATTGCGCGCGAGGATGGCGCCGGTCTCGGGTTCGTGCTCGGTGATGATGAAAGGCGCGGCCGCCGAACGGCTCTGACCGAGGACCCATTCGACATACGCCGTGATTGACAGATGCCGCACGCGGCCGGAACGATTGGTGATCTTCATCCGCGAAATCTTGATCGAATCGTCGATTGGCACATACTGAAGAAGTTCAAGTGAAATGCCGTGCGAGACATGATTGAAACGGCTGAAACCCTGGCCATGCCGCGCTGAATAGGACGCAGACTTCTGGCGGATGGGAAGCGCGGTCGGCCCCCATACTTCCCAGCTATCTTCGTCGCGTACATACATCGCCTCGCCCGGCCCATCGCACACGGGATCGTTCGACCAGGGCGTCAGCTGGTTCTGCTGGCTATTCACCGACCAGGTAAAGCCGCTGCCATCGGTCGAGACCTGGAAGCCGAACGACGGGTTCGCGACGACGTTCAGCCATGGCGCCGGCGTCCGGCTGTTGCCTTCGAGGATCGTCAGATATTCGTGCCCCCCGTTGGTGAACCCGCCGAGACCATTGAAAAACTCCATCTCGGGGCGCGGAAATGGCGTTTGCGGCGCCGCGGCCGGCGGGAGCGAAAGCCGGGGGGGAGGTGCGCTGGCCCGATTGAATTCGCGAGCGCGCTTGATCTGGTCGGCCAATGAACCACGATTGCCATGGAGCACCGCGCGGGCACAGACGTTCAGCAGCGCGCAAATCTCCGGAGATGCGAGATCCGCGCGCACCACAAACACGGCGCCGCGGGTATCGTCGCTCGGGAGTCGAGGCATTGATCGGTTCATGCGTACGAGTGCGTCGAGTGAACCTTGCAAATCCTGGGGATAGGACGCGGTTCGCTCGTTTAGGATCACCAGATGGACGGGTAGTTGCTTCAACCGCCAATATTCGTGAGCGCGCAAGAGCTGTCGGACGAGTTCGACCTGACCGTCATCGTCGACCCGCACAAATACGATAGGAAGATCGCCGGAAATTCCCTGCGACCAAAGTATTGAGGCCTTGCCTGCGCCGCGCTTGAGGACATCACTGGAGGGTCGCAGTGTCGGATCCGAATAGAGAATATGATTGGCAAGGCGCTGGAACTGGTTCGCCTCGTCCGAGACAACGTCCAGATGGTGCAGTTGCATCTGGGCTTGGGTCCAGGCAAGCGTCTTCGCCCGCTCGAACGCCATCGGATCGCGATGCTTGTCGGCCAAAGCGAGCACGTCTTCGCGTGACGCGGCGACCAATGTCCAGAACGCGACACGCGCCGTTGCTCCGCGCGGGATCCGCACGCGCCGGCGCAAGCTGAAAATGGGATCGAGCACGGCGCCGACTGTATTGGAGAGCGGCCAGGCTTCGGTGATGGCAGCAGGCGAGCGAATGGTTTGCCCACGCCCGAGGAAGCGTTCGCGATCGGTCTCAAACTGTATGTCTTCGGGACTATCGCCCTCGACGATGGCAAGATGCGCCGCCCACACGAGCGGGTCACGGGCCGAACGTCGTCGCCGGGTCGCGAGGATCGCGCCGAGATCAGCGGCGAACTCCGTCTCGACGAAGAGCGCCGCGAATGCCGGATGCGCCACATCGTCGGGCTGCCGCGCCAGGACGATTTCGGCATAGGACGTTATTTCGATATCCAGCGCGCGCATTCCATGATTGGTAACTGAAACACGGCGGACTTCCGCGTCGTCCTCCGGCGAAATAATTACCTCGAGCGTCGTCGTGACGGCCGCGTCGCTCCGCGAGATCTCGGCGCGATCTTCCGAGAACGTCACCTCGTAGCTGTCGGGATCCGCCACGCTTGGCTGGTAGCCAGCCGACCACGTACTGCCCGTGCGTACATCGCGCAGGAAGATATAGGCACCCCAGCGATCGCAGGTGACGTCCTCGCGCCAGCGGGTAATCGCGACGTCATGCCACCGGCTATATCCGGAGCCCGCCGCCGTGATCATCGTCGAATAACGCCCGTTCGACAAAAGATGGGTGCGCGGGATACGCGAATATGGCGACCCATACCGGCGCTGCGTGTCACGCAGGAAGCTCTCGCTTTGCACTGCCTCGTTCACCGGAGCCTCGGCGACCCTGGCGACAGCGAGGTCGCGGGGCATGCGCTCCTGCAGCAACAGTTCCGACGCTCTAACGATCGGTTCGGCATGAAACCGTGCAGGCATCCTCCCGTCGTGAAGCGCGTTCGCGATACTGACGACCGTCATTCCCTGATGATGGGCCATGTAGGCGCGGATGATGGCGACCTTGGCACCCTCCGGCACGCGGGCACGGGTATAGTCGAGCGCCTCGTACCAGCCATAAGTGCCGGATGCGCCGATCCCGGCCATGCGCTTGAAGTTGCGTGCCGCCGCGGTGGGATCGATCATGGCCGCTAGTCCGCTCGCGTAGGGCGTGACAACGGTGCTGTCGCCGAGGCCGCGCTTGTAGGCCAGATCGGGGATTCCGAAACTCGAATATTGGTATGTCTGCTCGATGTCACGAACATTGTATTCCGATTCCGACATACCCCATGGCACACCCAGCCCCTCGCCATATTTCTCCTGCCGCCACACGATCAGCCGGTTGGTCTCACCCAGCAGGCTGGCCGAAGGCGCACGCATCACGAGAGACGGCATGAGATATTCGAACATCGATCCCGACCAGGAGATCAAACCCGAGCTGCCATTGATCGGCGTCAAGGTACGTCCCAGCCGGAACCAATGCTTGGCAGGCACATCACGCTTGGCGATGGCGATGAAACTCGCAAGCCGCGCTTCAGACGCAAGGAGGTCATAAAAATTTCCATCCAGCGTGCCGTCGCTAGGGCGGTAGCCAATCGAGAGGAGCTCGCGGTCGGCATCGAACAGGAAACCGAAATCCATGCCATCGACCATGGCTCTGGTCAGATCGGCCATCGCCGCGAGACGATAGGAGAGTGATCGTGCGGCCTCGGCGGATCGCTCCAGCGCTTGCGTCAAGCGCGCCATGTCTGTCGGCGTCCCATCCTCTTGTCGTTTTGCAAGCATGCGCGAAATCGCTGTGCAGCGCTCAGGAAGCGCCGCCAAGGTAGGGGTTGTTTCCAATAATGCATCCGCCTCGTCACCTACCAGCCATTGGCGGTCGAGCTGTTGCGCCCACGGCATAAGCAAATCGATTTCCTGCCAATGAGCGAGTGTGGACGCACGCAAGGCCTCCGCCCAGACGCTGACTTCCGCGTCGGAAGTGTCTGCGGGGTCCAGCGGTCGTGCCCGTACGCAAGTGACGATCGCATCGGATAGTCGCGTCAGATCCGAGAGGCGCCGGCTGACCTCCGCCGGTGTCACTGCGGCATGTTGGAGGCACGCGGCGTAAGTATCGATGGCATTCTCCAGCGGCGCATGAACGGCACCCGATGACGGTCGCTTCCCGTTCGGCCGATGCACCGCGTCGCGCAGGAGCGTGATGGTGTCATTGAGACCAGAAATCCAGTCTTGACTGCCGACCGCACTGTCGGCGATCTCGCGGCACGCATTGCCCACCACAATAAGGTGACCGGCAAGATTGCCGCTATCCACCGAGGAGACATAAGTTGGCTCAAGCGGGCGCAGGTCTATTGTATCATACCAATTGTAGAAGTGGCCTCGAAACCGCGCCAGCTTGCCCATCGTGGCAAGTGTGCCCTCGAGCCGCTCCATGGCGCCAAGCGTGCCCAGCCAGCCGAAATCGCGTGCGGCGATAATCGACAGGAGATACAATCCAAGATTCGTTGGCGACGTGCGATGGGCGACGGCCGGAACCGGATCTTCCTGAAAATTGTCGGGCGGTAGCATGTTATCTTCCGCCGTGACGAATTTTTCAAAGAAGCGCCAAGTGCGGCGCGCGACGAGTCTTAGCGTCAGGGTATCCGCCGGCGATACGGACATATGACCGGCCGAAAGCGGCGCTCGGCTGGCCCAATGTGCGACAAGCGGTGACAGCGCCCACCAAGCCACGAACGGCGCCGCGATTGGCCAACTCCGCAACCCCAAGGCGTAAAATAGGATTCCGACAACTCCGGCAGATCCCAGGCTCGCCGCGATCTGCCGCGAGAATCCACGAGAGTCGAATCGCGATTCCTCAGTTCCCGATACCGGGCTAGCCCACTCGAGCAAGTGGCGCCGACGAACGAACAGGCGGAAGAGCGTACGGACAACCGCATCGAACATAAGCCAAGCCTGATGTGCCAGGAATGTGATGAGGAATCCGCTCTGCAAAAGGCCAAGCGTTAGATCGCCACGCAATGCACGAAAATGATTCCGCCACGAAATGCCTTTCCGCTGCGGTAAGACGCCGGCGATCGCCGGTAGAAGCGGGGGCAAGGCTATAGTCACAAAAATATAAGCGGTCCAAATTCCGGCAGCCGGCATCGGGAGCAGCCAACCGATCAACATGGCAAGAAGTGCCGTGGGCGCCGACAGCGATCTGCGCAAATTGTCGAGCATTTTCCACCGCCCCATCAGCGGGATCGGCGTCTTCCGAGTGTCGTCGTCGCCCTTTTGATGAAACCCGAAGATCCAGGGCAGCAGCTGCCAATCGCCCCGCACCCAGCGATGCTGCCGGGCCGCCGAGACGGCATAGCGCGACGGAAACTCCTCTACCACCTCGACATCGGAGGCGAGTCCCGCCCGTGCAAAGATTCCCTCGAGCAGATCATGGCTCAGGACAGAATTCTCCGGGATTTCTCCCTCGAGGGCTGCCTCGACGCTGTCTACGTCGTAAATTCCTTTGCCACAAAATGAGCCTTCTTCAAACAAGTCCTGATAGACGTCAGAGACCGCGAATGCGTAGGGATCGAGCCCATTCGATCCCGAAAAGACGCGCTGGTATAGGGAGCCCTCGCTGCCGATGGGCAAGGATGGTGTCACGCGCGGCTGGAGCATGCCGTGCCCGCGCACGACCACTCCGGCATGAGGATCGAAATACGGCTGATTGAGAGGATGCGCCATCTTTCCGACCAGCCGTTTGGCAGCGCCGATCGTGAGGCGCGTGTCAGCGTCAAGTGTGACGACGTAGCGGATGCCGGGCGGAAGGGACGGCAACTGGCCGTCGATCGGCAGGAACGTCGTATCGGTCGCGTCGCGAAGCAGGCGATTTAGCTCATGAAGTTTACCGCGCTTGCGTTCCCAGCCGATCCACATTCCCTCGCCCTCGTTCCAGATCCGACGGCGATGGAGAAGGAAGAAGCGCGGGGAATTCGCAACCGGCCCGTAGCGAGCATTCAATCGGGCAATACCGGCCGATGCACTTCCGAGCAGGCTTTCGTCGGTCGTGTTATGCTGGGTGTCGCAATCCTGCCAATCCGATAGCAGTGCGAAAATGAAATTATCGTCCGGGTTGGAAAGATGGTGATCCTCAAGCCGCTCGATCTGCTTCTCGATCGCCGCCGAGCCCGTGAGCAACACCGGCACGACCACGATCGCGCGCAGATCCTGCGTCAGGCCGCCGCGTAATTCCAATCCCGGCAGAACCGTCCCGCCAACGCGCCTGGTGATCGTACGGTTCACCACTGCGATTCCTACATCCGAGGCCGGAACGAGACCAACAATCGCCAGAAGAAGCAACAGCCATCCCGAAATCCCAACATCAAAAACGATGGTCATTACGATTGCCAAGACAATTGCGGTTACGACAGCAATCATTCCCACATAGCTCGACACCCCCAGATCGGAGTTGAGCTGAAAGAGCCTGGTCCCGAAAGGCACGCGGCAACCCAGTTCCTTCTCCAACCCGCGGCGGCCTTTGGCGATGAGGTAGTATCCTGGATCGAATTCGCGCCGCTCACTAGAGTCCCGCTCGCTGTTCTGCTCCGTGGCTCTTCTTGCAGCCGCAATGGCTCTCTCAGTTATGTCTATTTCTTCGCGGTCTGATTCGCGCGCTAGTTCCTCGATTGCGCGCCGGTAGCGGTCGCGTGTCGAGAAATCCATGGCCGCAAACTCGCTCGCACCGCGCAACACGGCATCCACCGGGCTCACGCTTTCGAAGAACTCCGCCCAATTTAACATGGAGACGAGGCGCATGCTTGTGATCACATTACGAACCGTGACGTCCGTTGCGCTTTGGCGTTGAAACTCCTCACGAACGATCGCGTCAGTCGTGGTCTTTTCGGCCGCCAGTCTCGCGTTCAGCCAGCGCAGCGCTGCCGTTGTATTGGGATCATGGTTACGCAGACGCTGAGTCAGTTCCACGCCGAATCTGGTCGAACCCGTCGCCAGATCGAGGTTACCCGAACACGCCGCGGAGCCTTCAGGATCCCCATCGGGCAGATCGAGGATCCGATCTGCTAGTGCGTCGGCCAATCCGCTTTCCGCCAGTTGAGTCACAATCGCTTCGGCCAGGCGGCGCAGGTTTTCAACGAGCGTTATGCGCAATGTGATTGCCAACGCCCATAATTCGCCGATTGTCAGCGGTTGTATCCGTTGATACGCTTCAACAAAACGCGTCAGTTTCTCGAGGTCAAAGGCGCTGTCGGTATGAGCCACGAGTGCCCACGCAATGCCAGAGATTCGCGGGTAACCCCGCAAGGGTCCGCCTGCCAGTTTCGGCAGCTTGCGGTAGAAGCCGGGCGGCAAATCGTTCTTGATGTCGCGAATCTGCTCGTCAACAACATGAAAATTGTCGCGCAGCCATTCCGCCGCAGGCGTAATTGACAGGCGCGCCGAACTGGCGCGGACGACAGCACGATGGCTTTCGGTGAGAACTCTGGCGTTTTCATGGAGCCGTTTCGAAAGTCGAACGCCCTGTCCAGGGTTCGACGTGACACGCTGCGCGACCGCCAGGCTCTCGGCGTGTTGCTCAAGACGTTCCACGCTAAAGAGTTCGGAACGAATCGGTGGTTCCGGGGACGTCAACGGGACTTGCCTGAAGATGTAAAGAGGTGCGGCGTCCGAACGAGCGTTGTCGAACGGCTCCTCGACTTTCCGCTTGGTCATCCTCGCGTCACGCATGTCGTATGTCTCATTTCCGTGCATGAGGCATTGCCCTAAGTGTTAGCGTCGAACCCTCCTTGCCGATTAGCACTATATTGCTGACATGTTCTGCACTTGCTTTTTGATCGGTCATCGTTAGATCGTCGAACGTATGGCGAGCGATCCGCGAGATAATCCGTCTGGCGTTGCGCGTGTCGTCCGCCGGCCACGTAGCAGGGCGCGTCATTCATCTTCGTTGCACCGTCGCACTTTTCATGCGCCTGAGAGGTCGACGAAATCCTCGTCCACGATGCCACGTAGCCCATAGCACGCACCGTAGACCTGCTCGATCTACGGCGCCCACCAGCGATTGATTGATCACCGCGGTAGGACCGCCGCCCTCGGCGATCACCAGCTTTCCGCTTCGCATTGGTCCGGGCTCCATTCTCGCACGAGCGCTCCATCTCGACCGCTTGATGGCGACTGGAGAGGCGTCGAGTGCGCCTCGTGGGGCGCCCGTACCGGCAGGGTAAGGCGCGCGTGCGATAACAATTCGCGTCGGGCTCACGAGGTGCGGCTGTCAGCGCGCCGGGCACATCACGGGTCCGCCACTGGCGGGACGCGACCGGACAGAACTGGCCGTGACCGAGCCCCGGTGCGGGTGATTGGCTGACAGGCACTGATCCCCACGCAGCGGCGGTGCGTCAGCTGCGGAAAAGGGGCCGCCGCCCGGCCGCCACGCGCCGCTGCTGCGTCGACGACGTTGATGTGCTGACGCGCATTTGCGGTATCCGGCTGCCCGGTTGCTCTGTCGGCATTTGCCCGCGCGACCACTCTGTCTGCTGCTCTGTCTGCGTCGGTGACTGAGCCGTTTCAGGTCGGGTTTCGTCTTGGGTCATCGTATCTCCTTCACCGTTCATGGCACCGCCTGTCGTCTGCGGAGGATTGCGATCACAATGTCAGCTGCTTCCAATGGCCCGCCGGTTCAAGATGGGGCGGCATTCGGGATGACGGGTCACGCGACTGGCGGTCGCGGTGAACCGCAGCCAATTCCCCGGGATTGGTTTTCAAACGAAATCGCTCTTTCAAATTCAGGTTAGCTCGAAAGACTCTTGCGCGGACAGACTCGGAAACTACTCAGCTTCGGTACGGGGTGGAATTGCTTCGGATAAGTGGAAAGCTCCTGATGCGTTCGAATGAGATGTCTGGAGATGGAGCGGAAGCGGTTCACGAGGGCGTTTGAGGAAGAGGCTGTGCGCCTGATGCGGACGAAACGGGAGATCGGGGGAGGATCTTGGGGTCAGCCTGTCGACGTTGACGCGCTGGCTGGCCGGCGTGCGGGAGCGGGAGATGGCGGATCCGCACCCGCGCGCTGCGGGTGAAGATCCGGCGGCGGAGCTGAAACGGCTGCGGCCGGAGAATGAGATCCTGCGCCAGTAGCGGGACATCCTGAAGCGGGCGACGGCCTTTTTCGCCAGGGAGGGAAGTCGATAAGGCTCGCCCTGGGCGACCGGGCGAAGAAGGACTTCCCTTGTCCAAGGACTTTGCCGGGTGCTCGGCGTCGACTGGTTCTGGTTGCGCCAGTCATGCTGCTGGCATCACTCTTCGATGTCCTCATGGTCTCGCCTCTTACGCCGGGGGTGTGTTGATGAGCCCGCTTCCCATCACCACGATCGCCGTGCTCGCCGCGACGACGGTCGTTTTCACCGCCGCGATGGACTCCATCAAACTCGCGGTCTACGCGCGCGTGCGCATCGATTGAATCCGCGATCTATTTCTCCAATTTCTTTCGGATCGTGAGCAACTCGCGGCGCCGTGCCTCGGTGGTTTCCGGATATTCCATCTTAAGCTCCTCGAGAGCACCGAGGACGATTTCCGAAACGATCAGGCGGGCATTCTCCTTGTCATCCGCGGGCACGACATACCACGGTGAATCGCTCGTGCTCGTGGCACTCAGGCATTCGCCGTAGGCCCTCATGTAGTGTTTCCAGAATTTCCGTTCCTCGATGTCGGCCGTGCTGAACTTCCAGTTTTTCTCCGGCTCGTCGATACGGGCAAGGAAGCGCTTGCGCTGCTCGTCCTTCGAGAGATGGAGGAAGAACTTGACGATGCGGGTTCCGTTGGCGTGGAGATGCCGCTCCAGGTTCGAGATCGAGCGATAGCGATCGTGCCAAAGCGTCTCGTCGTCGTGCGGGCGGTCCGCCAGCCCCTCGCTGAGCAGGATGTCCCGGTGCACGCGCACGATCATCACCTCCTCGTAATAGGACCGGTTGAAGATGCCGATCCGCCCGCGTTCCGGAAGATCCCTTGTCGTGCGCCACAGGAAATCATGCTGCAGCTCCATGGGACTCGGGTGCTTGAAGCTGAATACCTGGCAGCCCTGCGGATTGACCCCGGACATGACGTGCCGGATCGCGCCGTCCTTGCCTGCCGCATCCATGGCCTGGAACACCAGCAGGATGGCATGGCGGTTGGACGCATAAAGGAGCTGCTGTTGCGTGCTGAGGCGCGCAACATGATCCTCCAGCATCTCGTGGTACTGTTTTTTTGATTTGTACACTGGATCGACCTGCGTCGGCCATTTCCGGAGGTCGACATCGTCGCCCTCCCGCACGCGGAATTCCTTCGAACTGATCCCCATGTCCGTTCCTTCGCCAGCTTGGCGCGACATTAGGTGATCTTGAGGCGCTGGAATACGGGCACCTTCAGCAGGTCGAGCAGGATCGCGACGACGGCGGCCGCAGCCAGCGTGCCGGCCAACACCCAGATGGACAGCGGCGTCATGGCCGTGCCTGTCACAGCCAGCGTCGAGGCGATCAGAATGTCGGCGAACGACGAGAGCAGCAGCCATATACTGGGCCGCGACGACCACAAATGCTGGCGTTCCCGATTGGTATAGGTCGTTGCCTGGTTGCCGTACACGATGGCAACGAAGGCCAGGGTCTGCAGGGCGCTGATTTTGTACCCCATCCCATAGGCGCCGAATGCGAGGATGGCGATGCAGAAGAGCAACTCACCGATGCCCATGACAACGCCGGCGATTGTCAGGTTGCCGATCCGCCAGCCGTTCGGTGCTGCTGACGGCCGGACATTGTCGGTGGTCAACGACATGCCGAGGAAGTCGCCGGTGATCATGATCAGAACCATCAGCAGCGGGGTCAGGATCGCGTGGCCGGTGATCAGCAGGCCGACCGCCAGAAACAGCACCTGCACGATTTTCTTGGTAATGGAGCAAAGCGTGTAGCTCAGGATGCGCTGGAACGTCGTTCGCCCTTCCTTCACCGCGGCGACGATACCCGCGAGTCCAGGCTCGGTCAGCACCATGCCGGCCGCCGACTTGGCAACGTCGGTCGCGGTCGATACCGCGATGCCCATCTGGGCCTGGCGCAAGGCCGGAGCATCATTGGCGCCATCGCCGCACATGCCGACGGTGTGGCCGCCTTTCTGGAATGCCTTGACGAGCTTGTATTTGTCCTCGGGCAACACGCCGGCATAGAC
>VFSW01009182.1_pt1 | contig 14135 bp, 12 predicted proteins | sample 5358111 | NCBI WGS metagenome assembly VFSW01 (sample SAMN11554181, study PRJNA540505) | mine drainage metagenome | isolation source: sediment from site ElyBrook_90M | place: USA: Ely Copper Mine, Vershire, VT | collected 2017
TGTCAGGACTCATGCCTGTCTGCGAGATATGATGGTCGGCAGTAATTTCTTTGGCCAAAGGGCCAAGAGCACAAACACTGCACGTCGGATGAAGGCTCCGCAAGACTTTAGGTGTTCGCCGAAATATCTCGGCAACCAGCCCCATTTCCGAGGGTGTGGTGCGGACGTCGAACGGCCTGGTACGGAAATACTCTGCCGAGTCATAGGTTCGGCCACCCATCACGAATGAGGGCATTACCAAGGTGCGATCAGGCCCGCAAAGCTTGATCAGGGCATCGACAAGCTCCTTCGCACCGCCCTTGTACATCGGCACAAATGCATCGAACGAGCTGTGAACCATAAGGATTTCAGAGGTCACTGGCAGGCGACGCGTCAACTCAATAACCAAATCTTCTGTACTGAACGATCCGTGAACAACTGCTCGAACCGGTGCTAGCCGCTTTCGTACCGCGCCTTGCAGGCGCTTCAACGCGGTTCGGCGCTCCTGGCTGAGAGCGCGACGAAGTGTTGCTCGAACTTCGGCTCGCACGATGCTGAGCCTCCGAGATGCCTGGATCACAAAACACCTTCTAGAGTCGTTGTAATGTATACCAACATGAATGATTCCCAAGCAAGTCTCATCGGTTGGGTCTCAGTCCGGCAGCGGACTAATTCATATATGGACACGGAGTGTCCTCGCTAATCCCCGATTGCATGCAAATCGTGTCTCTGTATATGCGGTAAATCATCCAAAAGTAAGCCTTGCGCCGCAAGCATGAGGGCTGGCCACGCATTTCGACTGTCGCATGCTCGAAGGCCAGTCTTATGAAAGCCTTGTGACGAATTTTCTCAGACGTCGCAGTTGTTCGCGTCGTGTGAAAACAACAATGTCACGGGACACCGGTACCTTTGACCGCAGCAATAGAGACCAGATATACCCTGCGCCCAGTGCAAATCCGCTGATGACATATGGAGGTTTCGTCATTTGATAAAACATTCGGGATAATTCCCATACCGGATGGTTTCCTACAGAATAATCTTTTGCGCCCATTTTGAACTTGGCCTTCACGGCGCCTTGCTGGGCGGTTCCCATGACGCGATGATGAATGCATACCTTGTCAGTGAACGTCCGAGTCTTCCAACCCTTCATCCTTGCAGAGACGACGGCGACATGATCGATGCATCCGCCTTTCAGGGGCAAGTAGCCGCCGATCACTTGAAAACATTCACGACGAAATAGCTGGCAACCTCCCCAAACGTTCTCGATGTTTTGGAAGCGATAGTCGTACTGAAACTTTCCTTCGCGGAAGGGCGCCCCAACGACCCCCAACTGTGAGTTCTCTGCCATCTTTCCGATCAGGAACTCGAAATGCTCGGGGCCAAATGAAACATCGGCGTCCAAATTAGCAATGACCTCGAAACTACAATCTTTGACCCTCTCGTATCCCGCATTAAAAGCATGCACCTTCCCGGCGAAATGCCGTTCATTGCGGTCCGGCATTCTGAGCAGTTCAATCCATGGGGAGTCCGCGAGGTAAGTCCGCACTATTTCATCGGTCTGGTCTGTCGAACCATCGCTAACGATAACCCACTTGATGGGAGGATGGGTTTGCGCCACCATGGAACTTAGAGTCAGGTCGATGTACTGAGCTTCATTCCGTGCCGGCGTAATAATTACGTAGCGCAACTTTTTTTGCATGGCGAATGAGAGATGCTGCAGGTCGCGACGACAATTTCAATAACGTGATGTTGTGTCTCAAGACAATAGCTTGGAACAAGTTTTCAATGGTCTACCACCGGGCAAACGGATGCCACCAGAACTGGCGCTAGCTTTGGGATAAATGCTTAGTACAACAAGACTCGCGACCATTTTGCGCATTCCACGGTTCGGAAGCCAATCATGCAGAACATTCCCATATTAGAGAGAATTCGCGATTAACTTCTCTCGGGATGAGGACGTGCCTCATGCAACTTTGTTCACTGCAGCCACCAAATTCTCGTCACTTTCCGGCCGTTTACGAAGAGTCTTGGAGGTAAAGGTTAAGATCTCGTCAGCCACAGTGGTTTGCTGGATCGTCGTAAGATGTGGGAACATTGGCAGAGAGACAATTTCGGCAGAAACGCGTTCCGCGACTGGAAAATCCCCCAAGCGATATTTCAACGGGGCGTACGCTTTCTGCAAATGTAGCGGCACCGGGTAGTGAATTCCCGTACCGATACCGGCCTTACCCAAGTGCTCCATCAAGCCCTCGCGATCTTCCGTTCGAATGACATAAAGGTGGTAGACAGCGCGAGACCAGGAAGGCTCATACGGTGGCCGTACGGCCTCGTTCCTTGACATCAGGCGGTTGTATTCGCCTGCCCGTTCGCGACGCTGCATATTCCACTTTGCAAGATGTGCAAGCTTCGCGTGCAGTAGTCCAGCTTGTATCGAGTCCAGCCGCCCGTTGTAGCCTTCTACGTCGTGATAGTACTTCTTCACCTGGCCGTGATCGCGAAGCATCTTGATTTCTTGAGCAAGGCTGGCATCGTTCGTGGTTACTGCCCCACCTTCTCCACATGCCCCGAGATTTTTCCCCGGGTAGAAGCTGAATGCGGCTGCTTTCCCCATGGATCCTGCCTTCATCCAGCGATTGTGCTTTCTTGAGAAGTATTCCGCACCATGCGCCTGGCAGGCATCCTCAATCACGGTGAGACCGTACTGGCTGGCCAGATTGAGGATCGAATCCATGTCGGCCATTTGGCCGTAGAGATGCACTGGCACAACTGCGGTTACCGGCCTGCCACTCCGCAGACTGATGAGTCTTCCTGAGTTATCTCTCTTGCACTTCTTTTCCAGGAAATGCTGCAACACTTCGACCGAGAGGTTGTAAGTGTGCTCGTCTATGTCGACAAACTCCGGAATGGCTCCCGCCTGCGAGATGGCCTCCGTTGTAGCAATGAACGTATGCGGCACGGTCAGTACCACGTCGCCGGGACGCCCTCCACAAGCCATACTGGCGAAACGTAATGCATCCGTCCCGCTGCTAACGGCAATCGATTGGGTGACATCACAAAAGTTGGCAAAGGCCTTCTCAAAATCCTGTACGACAGGGCCACCAACGAAATCTGCTGTGTGCAGAGCTCGACGAAGCACTCCCGTGAGTTCTCGCTCGAGCTCTACATGGGGAGTGATCAGATCAAGAAAGGGAATATTATCAGAAATGTTCATTGTGATCTTCTTGTCTTTTGTTCGATATAACGCAAAATCCTAGCAGGATTGCCGGCAACGATAGCATTAGATGGGACATCTTTGGTGACGACACTGCCGGCCCCCACAATCGCATTCTCGCCAATATTCGTATTGGAGAGAATCGTACTACCGGAGCCGATGGATGCACCTTTCATGATGACTGTGCGTTCGACACTCCAGTCGGCCTCGGTTTGCAGATTGCCTTCAAGAGTAGTGGCACGCGGATAGCGATCATTAATAAACATCACTCCGTGCCCAATGAAGACGTTGTCTTCGATAAGAACACCTTCGCAGATAAATGTATGACTCGAGACCTTGCAATATTTTCCGACATGCGCATTTTTTTGAATCTCCACGAATGCGCCAATCTTCGTCCCGTCCCCAATCTCGCATCCGTACAGATTGATGAATTTTGATAGTCTAACGTTTGTACCCAGTTTGACGTCGTCCGAGATGCAGTTGTAGGAGTTCATAGATAGACCAGAGCTCCTCGTTTGTTTAATGACTCGCTGGCCGCTTCCAGCATCTTGACTACCCGCAGTCCCGCGCATCCGTTATTGAGCGGCTCCTGGCCGCTTGAAATGCAATCCACGAAGTATGACAACTCCTGACGGAGGGCCTCAGCTTGCTCCAGTTGTGGAGCCCACATGTCACCGGACCTATAGTTCACCAGCAGGTCGTAGACGCCTTCGCGGCTGGTAATATCAACTCCCCTGTCATAGACCTTTATCTTTTCGTCTGCCTCGAGGTCATTCCACACCAGCATTCTGCGCTCACCGCCGATGAGGGTGGTCCTGACCTTCACCGGGGAAAGCCAGTTAACATTGATATGCGCTATGACCCTCTCGGGGAAATAGAGTGTCATGTAGGCCACATCTTCGTGACCGTTCAGATGCTTCTGGCCGGTCGCAACGATGGCCTCGGGACTTGTTTTGATGAGGTAGTCCATGATGGAGAGATCATGCGGCGCAAGGTCCCACAGAACATTGATGTCATGCTGGAAAAGACCTAGATTGACGCGAGTGGCATCGTAGTAATAGAGCTTTCCAAGAGTTCCTTCCTCTAGTAGTTTCCAGATTTTCTTCACTGCTCCAGTGAACAAAAAAGTATGGTCCACCATGATCTTGAGATTTTTCTTCTGGGCAAGTCTAATCAACTCCTCCGCTTGCGCAACATTGCTGGTGAATGGTTTTTCAACGAATACGTGCTTGCCGTTCAGCAACGCGGCCTTGGCAAGCTCGTAGTGTGTCCAGACAGGAGTTACGACAGCAACGACGTCTATTTCCGTTGACAAGAATACGTCCGAGGCATCCGCAGTCACCTTTATGCCCGGATAAGCCTTCTGTGCGCGCAATCTCGCAGTTGGGCTCATCTCCGCGATGGCGAGCACCTGGGACTCCTCCAGACTCGCGAGGTTCCTCACTACGTTTGGTCCCCAGTAGCCATAACCAATGACACCGAATTTCATGATGCTTTCACCGCTCTCACAAACTACAGATGAAGGGGGATGTGTATCTGAGAAAAAGAAAGTCCGGCATGTGACGGCGACCTCTGCGATGCGAGCGCAGTGCGCCTCACGCTGATCTTAAGGTTGGGGATTATCTCCGACATTCAGCCAGAAAGGCATAGCTTCGCCCTGTGGGCTACAGCCCTCATCCTTTCTTCGTGTCTCACAATTAGGCTGACTTATGGCTTTACAAGTATGCTTGCACGATGATGGCCATACTCGATTAGACTCTAGTAGCCACACGACCCCATTTATTGCTTGCTCGTCACAAAGCTAAAAGCTAAGGAGCCATGTATTCTTCGCACATCTAGTCCTGGGGTTGCAGGTCTTGCATACAAGTAACAATAACTTGCATACATGAGACATTTTTGACGACATGCTTACTCGTTAGAAGTTTGAGATTTCTACTCTTAGAATTGCATGTTAACGGGAAGGTTCGTCTACCTCAGCGTGAAGCGAACGTAGTATCGGCTTAAGGATAGACTCAACCTCCGAACTCAGTAGGCACCTGCGCCCACGATCACTGCGCGAGGAGTGCGCATTAGAATCCTGAGGTCGAGCAATGGAGACCAAGACGTTGCATATTGCAGATCCAACCGAACCATGTCATCAAACTTAACCTTGCTTCGGCCGGTCACTTGCCACAAACCAGTAATTCCAGGTTTGACTTGCAATACCCTGCGACGGTGCCACGTTTGATAGGCGGCGACCTCGTATGGAAGTGCCGGCCGCGGGCCGACGAGTGACATGTCTCCGGTCAGGACGTTCAACAACTGAGGCAACTCATCGAGGCTGGTCCTGCGCAAAATCTTTCCCACTCGTGTGACCCTCGTATCGTTCGTGAGCTTGAATATGCACTCCCCATTCTTGTTCTCTTGTCCACTATTCTCCGCCCCGGAGATTAATTTTGTTGCATACTCTCTGTGCACGGTTTCGTCATTGTCGATGTGCATCGATCGAAATTTCAAAAATGTAAAACCTTGGCCGTACCGTCCGATTCGTTGTTGTCTAAATAGTACTGGGCCTTTGGACGACGCCTTGATTGCAAGAGCTATAACCAAAAGGAGAGGGCTAAAAACTATGAGCATCAGCAAGCTGCCAACAACGTCTATCACTTGCTTAACCCGCAACAGGGAATATTTCTCTTTGTTCGAGCTCACGAGATCAGGATATAGAGCCAGATTGCTCGGACGCCCGGGAGTATCGGGAACCCAATCATCCGGAAAGAAGTGAAAGGATAAGCTGACTTGATTAAATTGGTCTGGAGTCAATCTATCTCTTAGCGCGTTGCTTACTCTGCTGAGGATTGAGCTGAGAATTGAATTCTTATCATCGCTCGCGAGCCCTGTATATATGACGCCGACAACTGCTTGGTCTTTGTACCAACCGATTACGTCCGTCTCTCTGATGGATAGCAGCAGCACAGACAGCATCTTGTCGAGGGCTTTCCCATTCTTTTCCGACACCTGACGATTACCTGGCTCCAGTAGCATAAGTAGGAAGGGTTCTCTGGAACGCTCTGTTCTCTTTCGCTCGACGGCGATCATGCGCTTAAAGGTTTCTTCATTTAATATCTCACGTGTCTCAGCCCCTAAATGTACGAGCGAAGGATCAGCAGGTTTTAAAGGTTTATCCATGCGTAACATAGTCACAGCTAACTCCTCTCGAGACGGCGCCTTCGCTTTTCGATAGACAGTATCAATCGCGGCTATCGGCCTGCCCGCTTCCTTATTATTTCTGAGGTTCGGATAAATATCCGCTTCTGGTTTGTAATGTAGATGGGGATAGACAAGCAGCACAATCCAATAGCAGAAGATAGCAGATGGACTCACACTCGAGACGATTCATTTCACGAACGCCTCACCTAGTAGAGTGGTCGCTTGACTGTAGTAGTAGCTGCTGTCGGTTGCATTCGCTGAGCCATTCACTAGCGCACCAATCACTTTTTTGTGCTCGAGCGCTTCGAGTCCCCTTTGTAATAGCCGCTTTTCTGTAGTTCCCTGCCGCGTCACCAGAAGAATTCCATCGGCCAACCGCATCCAGACGCTTGTGTCAGCCAACGGCAACACCGGAGGAGAATCGATGACGATCCAATCAAACCATATGGCCAACTCATCCATCAGAGCAGACAGTCTTTCGGACTGAAGGAGTTCCTGAGCATTGCTCGGAGTGCTTCCCGCCGGGAGAATCCAGAGGTTCACGTGTTCGAGATGGTAGATGCTGGCCGTCAGAGTGCGCTCGCCTTTTAGATATTCACAGAGACCCGGATTCCTTCCGAGGCCGAACTTCTGCGATAGAGATGGACGTCGCAGGTCTCCCTCCAACAGCAGGGTTCGCTCATGGGTCTTTAGAGCAAGAGTGCAAGCCAGATTGGCGCTAACCAGACTCTTACCTTCTTGTGGAATTGTGCTTGTTATCAGCACCGTCTTGAGCGAGCGCTGTCGACGGAGATGCCGCAATCTCACGGCTAGCAACCGGAAAGCTTCTGCGGTCGGGCTAGCGCTATCCGTGATGCTGAGTAGCCGGCTCTGAGGATCAACTGAGGCCCGCAGGGATGTGAATTGACCGAACGGATCAGAGCGCGCGTCCAACTGTGCAATACCTGCTCCAACCTCTTCCATCTCCTTCGGGGTTGGCTGCACTCCTGGGAGGCTGAAATTCGTCTCTGACTCAGAATCGTCCGTCGCGCCTAATTCTTCAGCCAGAGCCGCCGCTTCCCATTTCGATACCGCTCTATGCTCGGCACGCTGCAGCAGCGTGGTCGCTCCTGGCAGCGCCGACAAGTCAATTCCAGAGCGTTCGGCCTCCGATCTTTGTAGCGCGTCAAATATATGGCTCATGTTTGCTCACTTCGATAGCTGCTGATGTGCCCAAATCTATATCGTTCGCGATCGGCCTTCGTAGGACTGCATACATATCAAGTAGCAGGTTTGTGATCCGTTGGGCATCCATCTCATTGGAGAGCTTATGTTTTGTAGCTTCCGGTGAACAGACTATGTCGAGGCGAAACTCATTCGCCACATCTCCTATGACCTCCGGTGTGACGCTTTGTAAACCCCTCGCATAAGCAGTCATGAGGGCATTGTCGCAAATTGTGTTGATGAGGCGCGGTAGGCCCTTCGAGTGGCAATGCACCGCCATAATGGCTTGGGCAGAGAACAGTGGCTCAGCACCTGCGTTTCCTCCAGCAAATTGCAATCGCTGCTCGATGTATCGCTTCGTCTCGTCACCATCCAGTGAACCAAGCAGCGTTCGAACCGCAATTCTTTGTTTCAGTTGTCTAAGTTCGACCGAATCGAGCTTCTCGTCAAGTTCGGGCTGTCCGACCAGTACGATCTGCAACAGCTTGTCGTCGTCTGTTTCAAGGTTCGATAGAAGACGTAGTTCCTCAAGTATGTCCGCAGATAAATGGTGTGCCTCATCAACAATAAGCACGGTGGTCATCTTCCTTGAGCCTCGTGCGCCTAGAAACTGACCTAAGTCAAACAATAGATCGCTTTTGTTCTTGCCAGAAACCGGAAGCCGAAAGTCGGAGAGGATATACTGCAGAAATTCGGTAGGAGAAAGCCGACCGTTGAAGACATATGCATAGGCAACATCTTTGCTCGCCTTTAGTAGCGTTAGCAAACACCGAAGCAGCAGGGTCTTCCCGGTGCCCACCTCTCCAGTCAGCACAACAAAACCCTTGTGGCTCCGAATGCCATAATAGAGAGCCGCCAGAGCTTCGCTATGCCGGTTGGTCGGGACAAAGCAAGTGGGATTAGGTGTGAGCTCGAATGGATTGCGTTTTAGATTAAAGAATGCTTTGTACATAAGGACGGACCCTAATCGTGCAGGTAGCTGAACGCAGAGCCAACTAGAATGGTGGCGACGGTTAATGTAGCCATAGCCCATCCCAACACCATTTTTTTCTTGTTGGTTCGTTCATCCAACGGACTCACGATCGCTGGAATTTCCGATAGGATCGACACTGGGAGCAAGATCTTTAATTCCTTCTCACTGTGCAGGCGATCATCCATATATTCAAATCCCCCCGCCATAAGGAGGCCCAACAAGAGGCCGAAGCCCAACCCCATACCACAGAATTTGAGGCGGTTGGGAAAATCTGGCTTCATGGGGAGACTAGGAGGGTCAAGGATGCTGAACCGCTCACCTTGCTGCATTTGTTCCATGCTGGTCGCCATCTCTGATTCATTTTGCTTCTTTAGTAAGTCGTCGTAGTTAGCCTGAGACTGAACATAGCCGCGGGTCAGATCTGCCAACTGCTCCTCGCTTTTCGGCTCATTGTTCAAGCGATCTTGATAGTCGTTGACTCTCGCTTTCAGGCCAGCAATTGCTTGCTCGCGATTCGCAATTTCAGCTTGGTTGGAGTGCAACTGTCCTTGCAATTGCAACAGAGCCGCGTTTTGGGAAGGATCTGCGGCGTCGGCCTGTTTTAACGGGTTGCCCGTCGTCCTCGGCTCGGCATTAGCGACGCCTCTGCTCCTTTCGACCTTAGCTATCTCGTCTTTCAGATTTTCGACTTCCGGGTAATGATCGGTGTAGCGAGATTTGAGGTCCGCTAACTTCGACTCGAGGCGATCTAGTTCCTGATCACCTGTCGGAACACCTTCGACACCCCGAGATGTCGGATGTAGATTTCGGTATTGCTCTAGCAGCGTCTGCAGATAAACTCGCTGCTGTTTTGCCGTATTGAGAGCATCCTGCTCATTCTGGAGCTGCGACTGAAGCCCGCTGAGGATCTGGAGGTTGCTCGCTTCCTGCGAGGGCAATTCGCCTTCATGCTTCCCTTTGAACTCTCGAACCTTTGCTTCCTGATCGGCCAGGCTCGCTCGCGCATCCTCCAACTGGTTCTCGAGAAACTTTGTCGTGTCTTCGGACTGTTTCTCGCGCACTCTCAAATTTTCGTTGATGAACAGGCTCGACAGTTCGCTTGTCACTTGCTGGGCCACATGAGGATCATGGGCCGAATAGCTGATTTTGAATGCTGTGATCTGTTCATCGTGGGAATCACGGACAAGCTCTATATCGATGTCTTTGCGCATAAGACCGACTTGTTCATCCGGGGTGAGTTGGCGTCGGGCATTTCTATAAAGGTGCAACTTATCGATGATCAGAAGAAGGCGGGTGCGGCTCAGAATTTGTTGCGTGATGCTTTGTAGTCGGTTCTGCAAGTCATCGCTGACATTGGGCTCGACGTAGTTCTTTGGCATGGTGGGTTGCTCGACCAGGATTTGGGTAGCAGATTTATAGCGCGCTGGGAGAACCCAGCTAGCACCCCACACCACGAGCCACCCAAGAAAAAGCGGTATTAGAAACTGCATGTGGCGGCGGCGGACCACCTGCAGGTAACGCTGGATATCGAGTCCTTCGGAGTTCTGTTCCTCGTAGGCTTCTTCCATGATTATCTTCCTAATGGCCTTGTGAACTGATAGGAGACGGAGATGAACTCGCGATTGCTATCAGGAGCGACCGAAAGTACCGCTATGCCACTGTAACTTTGGTTAAGGCGGACGTATCCGAGTTGCGCTTTGAAGTGGTCGTTCATCGAGTATTCGAGCGACACAGCTCCAGATAGGGCGTGCCCTCCTGGGGCGTATGGCGATGAGAATGGAGTAAAGTTCTTGCTGTTGGCATAGCTGCCGGTAGACTCTGCGATCCAAGTGCGAGCCATCTGCCAGCGTAAAGAAGCATTTGCACTGCTGGAAGTGAATGCGCCGGGCAAGCCTGTGTTTCCTGCAACGGTTCGCGAATAACTAACCACGAAATTGGTGTTACTTCGTTGCCATCCGATGCTTGCACTAGCTGAGGGTGTCCACGAGTGGAACGATGGCTGGAGTACTTGAGCTGCGGCAACATATTGCGGGCCGATTGCTACAGATAAGGAAAGGGCGGGGGTCAGGTAGATGGTATAAAACGGCAGCAGAGTGTGAGTCTGCACCTCCGTCTGTGTATTCGCGGGATTGGCTTTGGGGTCAACTGGTGTTCCGCTGCTCCTCAGGAATTGGTAAGTCAACCCAACATACTGCGTTCTGGATACGCGTTGGGTGTAGAAAGCCGAACCTCCAAGCGAGTTTGAATTATAGAGGCCCGTGGCCTCAGCCGGATTTGGATATTTCGTCTGATTAGCAATACCGCTGAAACCAATCATGCGATTCGCACTGAATTGATAGCTTAGTTCCGCATTCGTTGTGTTGCTTTGTTGGTCCGCGTAAGGAGCGACGACTGCTGCAGATGACGATTGCGCTGAACCAGATATAGATTCCCCCGAAAGAGGGTTGGGTTGGTTGAATACATTCGAGATCTTTTGAAAGGATTCGTTCAGGCTAATCGTTATGTGCTGGGTAAGACGGTATTGGAAATTCAGGGACACACTTTGATCTGCTGCATTGAGAGCGCTGGTGTGCTGGTAAAAGGTGAACCCTGGACTATAGGTCAATGTCCGCTGTTGCCGCGGTGTCTTCAGGTTGAGCGTAATCGTTGGCCAGATTGAATAAGAAGTATCACTGAGCGGCGTGGTAGTTCCTCCCGGGATGACGTTGTCGTTATAAGCGGTATTGAGGATCAAACCGGTGGCCAAATAATTTGAACGTCCTTCATCTCCGACGGTTGTCGGATAAGATTCGGTGCTCACAGGCGGAGGGACTAGCATTCGGGTCTCATCATCGGGTGTGGCCTGAGACCATACGGGAGTCGCCGTGAGCAGCACAAGAATGAGACAAACACGAGTAAGCATGGCAGCCTTCAAGGTACGACGACGATGTCGTGCGGCCTAAGCTGAACGTTCTGCTGTGAATTCTTTCCTTTAATGAAGGCCTTGTAATTGAAGGCGATCCGGGATTCACCACCCCCAATATTCTGACGCAGGATGTAAATGGTTTTCTGTTTGGCGAAATCTCGGGGTCCGCCGGCAATCGCAATTGCATCCACAATCGTTGGCGCGAGTGTAAGTGAATATGATCCCGGCTTTACCACCTGTCCAAGGATGTTGAACTTCTCGCTGTTAATCTGCTCGACCATGATCGTAACAACCGGGTTGGTGATATAAGTTCGAAGTTTGGCAGCAATCTCGTTCTCGAGTGCCAAGGGGGTCCGCCCGGCTGCCTGAACCTCTCCCACTAAGGGCAACGAAATTTTTCCATCCGATCGCACCTGAATCGACCGAGAGATGTCAGATTCCTTCCAGACATTGATCGCGAGGACGTCATCATTACCGATGACGAAGCTATCGTCGTGTGGCTTGATGCCAGATGATGCCAGTGGCGGTGCGGGCGAAGCCGCCAAGGTCGCGGCCGGGAGGTCGCGAGTCGCCCGGCTGTGGGTTGGAGCTTGACCCAATAGAGATCCGGAAACAACAATCCACACGAATCCCAATCTGGTTAGGAGTGGTCCTTTGCATTTCAAACCGAATCCTATCGAGGATCTGAGCGAGTCAGAATCGGGGGCCGTGGTGTGGGATCTGAATTGGTGAACGCACATGCTGGTCACATCGCTCTGCGTGATTACGACTTTTGGGACGGCCCTCATCCGAACCTGATCGACCCTTCGCGAACGGTAGTCGCTTGTCGAAGATCATGAACGAAGGACTCGCCAATCTTTCCAACTCCTGGCGCCTGACTGGACGGATGCACATCCGCAAAATCTCGCGCTGTAAGGGGTTCCACATCGGTCGCGTCAATTTCCATGGCCACGGACTTCGCCATCATGTCTACAGAAAGGACCAGACGATACAGATTCTTCTTGCGAACCAGAATTCCTTCAACGCCTTCGAGGGAACCTCGAGTGACACGAACCCTCTCGCCGCATTTTAGAAAGGGATGTGGTTCTACGCGGAAGGGTCCTTCGACTGCCCTTCGAATGGCATGAATCTCAGGCTCCGGGATGACCGCGACCTGTTCGCCGCGCAGCAAAATCATGTGAACCCCTGGAGTTGTCACAACCTGCAGCCGGCGATCGAGACCTCCGCGAACGAATACGTAGCACGGGAACAGCGGCAGAGTAATCATCTTTGATCTGTCTTTCCAGCGCCTTGTTGACTCGTAGAGCGGCAGAAACACCTCGAAGCCCTTTGCCGATAGCATGGTTGCCACCGTCTTTTCGTGCTGATGGCGGGTGTAGAGCGCCCACCAGTCCGAGGGTTCATGCATCCCGAGATCAATACTCTGCGAAGTCAGCATTTTGCTTTACTTCTCCTATTTACGGGGGGCGGGATCCCTGAAAATCCCTTCGAGGAGCGTAGCTTCGCCCTGTGGGCTACAGCCCTCGTCTTTCTCGGTGGCCCAGACTTCGAGCGATTGTGGAATCTACGGGTCGAGAGACTGCACGACAATGGCCTATTGGGGGAGATAGGCGAAAGCGCCCCTAATGGGGTTTATTGCTGATTTCTTCAGAAATTTGCGTGCTATGGTTACTTTGGTCGTAACTATTCACTCCCAACATGGCAGCGGATTGCATACATACGTAACAGTGACTTGCATAACATTTTGATACCTACTTAGACTTCATTGAAGGTCCTGTGAGGGCTGATGGGAAGCATCACTCGCTACCTGATGAACATGGCTGCCGCCGATTTGATCGCCAGGCGATCTGCCAAGCAAGGGCTTCCAACCCGTTGCCGTGTCATTAAGGCCGTTTGGGCAGAGAAGTTTTGGGTACGGAAGTGGTCCGTGGCGATGGGTGCCTTGAGGAGGGTCCGCCATCGACTGCCTGTCAACCATGGGCTTACCTTGGATGATGCGTCGCGGTCACGTCTACCGAAGCTGTGATTACGGCGCCGGGATCATCATTTTTGGCGAGAGTATCCCCCGAACAGCGATGGTACTCTCCCTGATTCAACACGAAGACCTAACGCTGGAAGCTGCTATCGCTTCGAGACGGCCGATCCTGGCCCATCACGGGCGCAGAATCGCATCAGAAGTTACGGAATCACGACGGTGATCTCGTTCGATGCAATGCTCTCTACACCGCTCGAATCGACGCTTTTCACTATGTAGTTGTAGGTGGTGCCATTCACAACCGTAGAATCCACGTAAGTGATAGTCGTCTCCGGCGATGGGTTCAGCAAGGCGAAGCTTCCGCCGCTGATCATTCGATAGACGTTGTAACCTGTCACTGGAACGGGCGAGCTGACGGGTGCAGTCCAGCTGAGGTCGACAGAATATGTGACCGGCGTGCCCGTTCCGCTCAGGGCTACCGTGGCCGTGCCGCCTGTCGTCGAGTTGCTGCTGATGGTCAGGCTTCCGGTCGCGGCTGCTGCCGTTGCCGGGTCGAACTGCACCTGCAGGGTCAGCGTCTGGCCTGGGCTCAGTGTCGCAGGCAACGTACCTCCGACGAGGGTAAAGCCAGCGCCCGTGACCACCGCCGAGTTCACCGTGACCGCCGACGTCCCCGTCGAGGTCAGGGTCAACGTCTGGGTCT
>VFSW01009183.1_pt1 | contig 14134 bp, 15 predicted proteins | sample 5358111 | NCBI WGS metagenome assembly VFSW01 (sample SAMN11554181, study PRJNA540505) | mine drainage metagenome | isolation source: sediment from site ElyBrook_90M | place: USA: Ely Copper Mine, Vershire, VT | collected 2017
GGAGCCAGATGCGCCGGGAATTCATGGGAAAGATCGGGTGGCAGCCCGCGGAAATAACGAAGTGCGTTCAATATCAGGCCAGCCTGAAAATGGTCAAAAGCATCGCCCAATACGTGGGAGTGTCGTGCGAAATCATGGCGGATACAATCACCCATTTCGGCAATCTTTCCACCGCGAACATACCGTTGAATCTTTAATCTGTACCTTCCGCGAAACGCCCGCAGTGGAAAAACACGCCCGGCGGCAACAGCGACAGGGCCGTTTCCATGTTCTGGGCATAGGGTCGGCACCTCTTGGCGCTGTTAGGGAAGCCCAGGTAGCGCTCGATCAGCATGTCAGCCTGGTGTCCGGGGCGGCGTAGCGCGTCGAGAATGGCTTGGCGATCCTCGATATTTGGGGCTGGGTATCGGAACACATGATTCTATGATGACGTAAGATGCGCGCCAGCCTGGACACGGTCTCGCTGCGATCCCGCGCCTGGCATCAGTCTGCCGGGTGACTAGAAAGCGAGGTTCAACCCGAATGTCCGCAGCTCGCGCCGCAGTCGCGCGTAGTCCGGCAAGATGCCCTGGACTTCCCGCCAGAACCGCGGCGAATGATTGCGATGCAGCAGATGGCATAGCTCGTGTACAACTACGTAATCCAGGATTTCGGGCGAAGCCTGCATTAGTCGCCAGTTGATGCTGATAGTGCCGAGTGCCGAGCAACTGCCCCAGCGGGTTTTCTGTCCACGGATGCTCAGACGCGCCGGTGCGCGTCCGACCAGCGCTGCAAAGTGCCGAATGCGCTCCGATACATGGTGCCGCGCCACGGTCCGGTACCAGGCCACAACCAGCCCCGGCACTTGTGCCGGGGCTGGCGCGCAGACGATTAGCTCCGAACCGCAACGCATGGCCGCGGGTCTTGTCCCTGCCGCCAGCCGTTGCCGCACGACGAGCCTCTCATCGAGCAGAGGCAGCTGCGCTCCATCGCCAACCGGCATCCGCGGCGCAGGCCGTGTTCTTTCGCTTAGCCTCTGTTGCTTCGATCGGATCCAATCCCAATGCGCGCGCAGAAAGGTGTCGATGTCAGCACGCCGCACTGCTGACGGAGCAGCCACCCGGACTTCGCCGCCGGGTAACACCTGCACGCATAACGTCGAGCGACGCGGGCTGAACCGGAGGGCGTAGCGCAGCCGAATGCCGTCGCAGTCCAGTTCTTGGATCTCGGAAAAGGCGCTGAGGGGTGGCACTCAGATCTCGATCATTTCAAATTCGTCCTTGGTCGCGCCACAGTCCGGGCACTTCCAGGTTTCCGGGACGTCCTCCCAAACGGTGCCCGCCGGAATTCCTTGGTCCGGGATCCCCTTTCCCTCCTCGTAAACGAATCCACAAATCACGCACATGTACGCCTTCATGCTGTTCCTCAAATCCCCTCCGGAGTTTTGTTGCGGCACGGACTCACCCGGGCCACTACTGCCTGTTTCCAGGCCTGCCCGGTACAAGCTGCTTGGCAGCCGGATCCGGGCAGGTACAAAATTCTGGCATGTTTTGCCTGCGGGTGAAATGCATTGGCGGCCCGCGGTACAATACCACTCCAACCGCTGCCGCGTGCCCGCACATGGAAAGCAAAACAGCCGTAGTGCTCTTTAATCTGGGTGGCCCCGGCTCTCTGGATGCGGTCAGACCGTTCCTGTTCAATCTGTTTTCCGACCCCGACATTTTCAGGTTGCCGTTGGCGTTTCTCACCCAGAGTGTCTTTGCCCGAATCCTGTCCCGCCGGCGCGAGCCGGCAGCACGCGCCGGATACGCCGCGATCGGCGGCAGATCCCCGCTGCTGGACAACACGCACAAACAGGCCGATGCCCTGCAGCAGTCGCTGCAGGCGCATGGCGCCTTCGAGGTGTTCATCTGCATGCGGTATTGGGAGCCGCGTGCGACCGAGGTTGTCTCGCGGCTCAACGAGCGCGGCTATGCCCGTATCGTTCTTTTGCCGCTCTATCCGCAGTACTCGATTACGACAACCGGAAGCTCCTACAACGAGTTCGTGCGTGAATGCGAGCGTCAGAACTACCACGCGGTAACCAGGCTCATTCACGAATGGTACGACGCGCACGACTATCAGCAGGCGATCATCAGCAGCATCTATGCAGAACTTGCCAAGTTCCCCGATCCGGACCCGGCCCACGTCTCGTTGCTGTTCTCGGCGCACGGCCTGCCGCAGAAAGTCGTCGATCGCGGCGATCCCTACGAGCAGCAGATCCGTGCCACATTCGATGCTTTGCGCCAAGAGCTCGCCTGGCCAGACGTGATGCTCTGCTATCAAAGCCGTGTCGGTCCGCTCAAGTGGCTACAACCATATACCGACGAGGTTATCCGCGAAAAGGCCCGTGGCGGTACCCGGCAGATGCTGATCTACCCGATCGCCTTCGTATCGGATCACACCGAAACCCTGTACGAGCTTGGCATCCTCTACTGCGAGCTCGCGACGGATTGCGGCATTGAGCATTACCGGGTCACGCCAGCGCTCAACGACCATCCGCTATTGATCCGTGCCCTGGAAAAGCTCATTCTTGCCGAGGCCCAGCAACTATGACCATGTCACACCTCCCGGTAGTCCTGGTATTCGCCGGCAATGATGCAACCGGCGGTGCCGGCATACAGGCCGATATTCAGACCCTAACGAGCCTGGGCTGTCACCCTGCGCCGGTGATTACCGCCATTACGGTTCAGGACACGATAGGCATGAAGCAGTTCAGCTCGATTGAATCCGGACTGGTCATCGCGCAGGCACGTGCCGTGCTCGAGGACATGCCGGTGGCGGCATTTAAGACCGGCATGCTTGGCAGTATCGCGAATCTCACCGCGATTGCCGGGATCGTCGAGGATTACCCGAAGATCCCGCTGATCGTGGATCCGGTCATGGCGTCTGGCCACGGCGAGGCGCTTGTGGAGGAACCCATTGAAGACGCGTTGCGTGCACTGCTCATTCCGCGGGCCACGCTGATCACGCCAAACAGCCTGGAGGCACGGCACCTTGCGCCCGACGCCGATACGCTTGATGCCTGCGCTCAGCAGCTGCTATCGGACGGCTGCCAGTTCGTGCTGATCACTGGGACGCACGAGAACACACCCCAGGTCATCAACCGCTTCTACGGTAACCGCCGGCTGCTCGATACGTTTACCTGGGATCGCCTGCCCGGCAGCTACCATGGTTCCGGATGCACGCTCGCCGCGGCCTGTGCCGCGACGTTTGCGCACGGTTTCGACCCGATCGATGCCGTGGCGGAAGCACAGAACTATACATGGAGCGCGATCAAGCATGGGCAACGCCTCGGCATGGGGCAGTATCTCCCGGACCGTCTGTACTGGGCACGTTCGGAAGAGGAAGACGCGCACGACGAGCATGGCGATTGAGCTGCCGCCAATTCCCGATCCGCTTTCCGCACCACCGGTCCGCAGCCGGCCGCGGGTGCGTGGCCTGTATGCCATTGCTGACGGCGCCTATCTTAGCGCGCAGCGGCTTGCGCCAGCAGTCGAGTTGGCGCTGCAGGGCGGGGCGAGCGTCGTGCAGTACCGCGACAAAGACGCGGATTGCGGCGTGCGCTACCGGCACGCCACTGGCCTTGCGCGTCTCTGCGAGCGCTATGCCGTTCCGTTTATCGTCAACGACGATCCCCGGCTCGCGCTCGACGCGGGTGCGCACGGCGTGCACCTGGGTCGTGACGACGGAGACGCAGCGGACGCGCGTGCTGTCCTGGGTGCGGACGCCATCATAGGTGTGTCCTGCTACAACGAATTTGAACGTGCCGTGCGCGCGGCGGACGCCGGTGCCGACTACGTCGCCTTCGGCAGCGTGTATGCTTCATGGACCAAACCGCAGGCGGTGCATGCCAGCCACGAGCTGTTGCGCCGGGCAAAGGCGGAGCTCGACTTGGCGGTGGTTGCGATCGGCGGGATTAAGCCGGAGAATGGCGCGGCCTTGATCGAGGCCGGCGCCGACGCGCTGGCGGTCATCGCGGGGGTCTTCGGCGAAGCCGATATCCGCGCGGCTGCCAACGCCTACGCTCGGCTGTTCCCCCGCTGACGGCGCGAACCCGACCACGAACCACCATGACTAAATTCAGCACATCCAGCCTGCTATTCCAGGAAGCGCGTCACCGCATACCTGGCGGGGTCAACTCGCCGGTGCGCGCTTTCAAGGCCGTCGGCGGAGACCCGGTATTCTTTGCCCGCGGCCGCGGCGCCTACTTGTGGGATGAAGACGGGCGGCGCTACATTGACTACGTGGCTTCGTGGGGGCCGATAATATTGGGCCATGCCGACCCGCAGGTTGTGGAAGCCGTCAAGAACGCGGCCGACAATGGACTGGGTTTCGGCGCACCGACCCGTATCGAAACGGAAATGGCGGAGCTGGTGTGTTCGCTTGTTCCCTCGCTGGAGAAAGTTCGCATGGTGAGTTCGGGAACCGAAGCGACCATGAGCGCCATTCGCCTGGCGCGTGGCTTTACCGGCCGGGATAAGATCGTCAAGTTCGAGGGCTGCTATCACGGCCATTCAGACTCTCTTTTGGTCAAGGCCGGCTCGGGGGCGCTGACGCTGGGCGTTCCGACCTCCCCGGGCGTGCCGGTGGCGCTTGCCCGCAACACCCTGACGCTTGAATACAACAATGTCGAGCAAGTGCGCACGACGTTCTCCGAGCAGGGCGCGGATATCGCCTGTATCATCGTCGAGCCGGTAGCCGGCAATATGAACTGTGTGCCTCCAATACCCGGTTTTCTCGAGGAATTGCGCAGCGTCTGCGATCTGCACGGTGCGGTCCTGATCTTCGATGAGGTCATGACCGGTTTCCGCGTGGCACTGGGCGGAGCCCAGGCTCTGTATGGCGTCAGGCCGGACCTGACCACTTTGGGCAAAGTGATCGGAGGGGGGTTGCCGGTCGGTGCCTTCGGCGGCCGTGCGCAGATTATGGACTGGATTGCTCCGGATGGGCCGGTCTACCAGGCCGGTACGCTCTCCGGCAATCCGCTGGCAATGGCTGCGGGACTTGCCACTCTGCAGGCGGTGGCACGGCCGGGGTTCCATGAGGCGCTGGCCGCCAGGACGCATGCATTCTGCGACGGCCTGCAGTCGCACGCACGCGCTGCCGGTATCCCATTTCTGGCGCAAGCGGTAGGGGGGATGTTCGGACTGTTTTTCACTGCAGCAGACCGGATTACGCACTTTTCCCAAGTCATGGCTTGCGATGTCGGGCGTTTCCGGCGCTTTTTCCACGGGATGCTCGCAGCCGGTGTTTACCTGGCACCTTCCGCGTTCGAAGCCGGTTTCGTATCAGCGGCCCACAGCGACGCGGATATCGAGGCATCGGTCGCCGCCGCCGCCGCTGTTTTCCGCAGCCTGAAATAAAAAAAAGGCCGGGACGAAGCCCCGGCCTTTCACGCCCACACCCCGGCTCGCTGGTCCTGGTTTATTGTTCCCCTCGTTTCCCTGACTCAGCTAGAAAGTATGTATTCGTCACCGAACCTCACCGCGGCCACATGTGGGCGCAGGGTTTCGTCGCTCAACGCGATATCGACGCCCAGGATCGCGGTTACGTCCTCATGATCCCGTACGCCGGGAAGCTCTTCGCGCAGATAGCCGTAGTGCGTCTCGTTCATGTAAACCAGGTTGGGTCGAACCCCGTGGTTTTTCTCGTAGCTGCTTACCAGGCTGACAATAAAGCTGAGCATGTTGGCTACTCCTGTTGGTTCCGGCCCAGCGGCACGTCCTGCCGCACTTTGCCGTCGTGGCGTACTGTTTCGATTGCCTTGGCTAAGATACGAGCAAGAGCTGTGCCAGGATAGAAATAGCTCGCAACATATTGATTTACCGAGGTTCAAGCGTCCCGCAAAGGAGAAGTCCGCACCCTTTACGGGATGCACGCCGGGGCAGGAGTGACGTGTATGGGCAATGCCGTGACGGAACTCACGGCATTACGCGAGACTGGAGCCTGCCCGGTATCCGTCGCTGGACCCGGGCGCGGTTAGGCGATGGTCTTCAGTGCAGGCCCTGGATATATTGGGCGACCGCGTCGATCTGCGCCAGCGACATGCGGAATGCGATGCTCTGCATGATGTGGTCATCGTTCTTGCGCTGGCCGTTCTTGAAGGCCAGAAGCTGTGTCTCGACGTAGGTAGCATGCTGTCCTGCGAGGCGCGGGAAGCGCGGCGGTATGCCGTCGCCTGCCGGCCCGTGGCAGCTCATGCACGCAGAAATTCCGAACTTCCGGTTGCCGCCGCGATAAAGACGCGCCCCCAGTTTGATCGTATCCGGATCCGCCTTGGTGGCCGCCGCAGCCGGTGTTTGGCTCGAGAAATAGCTGGCGATGTCTTCCATGTCCTGAGTTGAGAGGGACGCCGCCATGCCCGACATGATCGGGTTTGTGCGCTTGCCATCCTTGAAATCGGTCAGTTCTTTGACGAGGTAGCCGGCACTTTGGCCGGCAAGCTTGGGATAGGCCGGATTGACGCTGTTTCCGTCAGTTCCATGGCATGCCTGACACGCCACGGACTTTACCTTGCCCGCCGCCGCATTGCCCGCGGCATGGGCCAAGGTTAAAGAGCCGACAACGAACAAACCCAGAAACAGCGCTACTCGCTTGTGCATAGTACCCCCTTCAGATATTCCGCCCACAAAGTCCCCGAGCCGCATCAGATGGGCAGGAACCCTCCCCGCAATGCTACACTGTTGAACACAGGTGGCTTGCCCCAGGACGAAAAGCTTGCGCGATTCGGGCGTCGGCCGGCCCCTGACAGGAATGGGCCAGTCAGGTCTGATCAGCGGTGCCTTATATACCAAGAGCCCGTCCCGAGGTCAATTTGCGAACGCAAGTTATCGACATTTTTTTCCCCGAGGTGACCTTTCTCCTAAGCGTCGATACCCCGGAACAGTTGCCCCCTGACCACGGTGCCGAAGTGGCCTTTGCGGGTCGTTCCAATGCTGGAAAATCCAGCGCGCTCAATGCGATCGCCGGGCGGCGAACGCTCGCCCGCACCAGCAAGACCCCGGGTAGAACCCGGCTGATCAACTTCTTCGCTGTGAACCCGTCGTGTCGTCTGGTGGATTTGCCCGGGTACGGCTACGCCAAGGTCCCAGCATCGGTCAGGGAGCGTTGGCAGGAGTCGATGGCAGTTTTTCTCAATCAACGGCGTTGCCTGCGTGGTGCGATCATGGTTGTAGACATTAGACAGTTGCTGACGCCGCTGGACAGTCAAATGCTGACATGGTGCCAGAATGCGCGGTTGCCCGTTCATCTGCTTCTAAGCAAGAGCGATAAGCTGAGCCGTGGCGCGGCGGCACGCGCGCTTGCCGCCGTACGTAAGACACTGGATGAGACTGGAATGGCGGTGTCGGTGCAGCTGTTTTCGGCGAACAATCGCGAAGGGGTGAGCGAAGCCCGGACCCTCGTTCTCGACTGGCTTGGCGCTGCTGGTAACCAGGATAAAAAAAGCCCCGGAAACAAGGGGAGAGAGTCCGGGGCCTATAAGCAATCCCGGAAAAATCTCCGAGATTTTCCCCGCTCAGGGAGGAGGAGCGGGTAGGACGCGTTAGCGTCCATACCTCCATAGACTCCGCGGACCAGAAAAAGTTCCGACGACGCGAGACCGCCTTCCGGTCTGGTATCGCACGCAACAGCTGCGCCTGCATTTCAACGTCTTCAGTGGGCCTCATCCCAGTTCATGCCCGTGCCGATATCGACCACCAAAGGCACGGCCAGGCGCGCTACTCCGGTCATGCACTGGCGGATCTGCTGGGTAGCGGCCTCCAGTTCAGCTTCCGGAACCTCGAAGACGAGCTCATCATGCACCTGCATGATCATTCTTGTCCGGGCGCCTGACCTGAAAAGCCACGAATCCACCGCTAGCATAGCGAGCTTGATGAGATCGGCGGCTGTGCCCTGCATGGGGGCATTGATCGCGGTGCGCTCGGCATACTGCCGCCGCGCCTGGTTTGCGGCGTTGATCTCCGGCAGGTACAGCCGCCGTCCGAACACGGTTTCAACGTAACCGAGCGCATGCGCCTGGGTGCGCGTGCGTTCCATAAAGTCCTTAACGCCGGGGTAACGCGCGAAATACAGGTCGATATAGTCCTGGGCGGCATTGCGGTCGATTTTCAGCTGCTGCGCCAGGCCGAAGGCGGACATGCCGTAGATGAGACCGAAGTTGATCGCCTTGGCATTGCGCCGCATTTCCTCCGTAACCTGCTCCGGCGACACTCCAAACACTTCCGCAGCCGTCGCCCTGTGTACATCCGAACCCTGCTCGAAGGCCACCAGCAGCCCATGATCGCTCGAAAGGTGCGCCATGATGCGCAGCTCGATCTGTGAATAATCTGCCGACAGCAGCCTGTTGCCGGGTTCCGGAACAAATGCCTGACGAATGCGACGGCCTTCGGCCGTGCGCACCGGAATATTCTGCAGGTTCGGATCGGAGGACGAAAGCCGGCCGGTGGCAGCCACTGCCTGGTGGTAGGAGGTATGGACGCGGCCGGTGCGCGGGTTGACCATCTCCGGCAGTTTGTCGGCGTACGTCGATTTCAGCTTGGCGATGCCGCGGTGCTCCAGGATCACGCGCGGCAGCGCATAGCTCAGCGAAAGCTCCTGCAACACATCTTCGGCGGTCGAAGGCTGTCCCTTGGGGGTTTTCTTGAGAACTGGCAGCTTCAGCTCGGTGAACAGCACCCCCTGGATCTGAAGCGGCGAGGCGAGATTGAACGGCTGCCCCGCGAGCCGGTGAGCTTCCTGCTCTAGTTCCACCAGCCGCTGGGCCAGCTCGCCACTCTGGCGGCGCAGCATGTCGGTGTCGATCCTGACGCCATGGCGTTCTATTCGAGACAGTACCGGAACGAGCGGCATCTCGATATCCCGAAACAGTCTGGCGAGAGACGGCACCTGCTCGAGCCGCGGCCACAGGTTCTGGTGCAGACGCAGAGTGATGTCAGCGTCCTCTGCGGCATACTGAGCAGCCTTATCTATTGGGACTTCGCGGAAATTGATCTGGCTCTTCCCCTTGCCGGTGACCTCTTCGTACTTGATGGTCTTGTAGCCCAGGTATTTCAGAGCCAAGCCGTCCATGTCATGGCGCGAGCCAGTGCTGTCCAGCACATAGGACTCCAGCATCGTATCGAATTCGATGCCGCGAAGTTCGATTCCGTGATTTGCCAGCACACCCAAGTCGTACTTGAGGTTCTGCCCCACCTTTTTTTTCCGCGGGTCTTCGAGGAGACTCTTCAGTTTATGCAGCACCAGATCGCGGTCGAGCTGCCCTTCCGCTCCCGGGTATTCGTGCCTGAGTGGCACGTAGGCGCCCTCGCCGCAGCGATCGGTGAACGACAGACCCACGAGTTCGGCATTCATGACATTGAGGTCGGTGGTCTCGGTGTCGACCGCAAACAGATCAGTAGCATGCAGGCGCGCGATCCAGGTATCCAGTTGCGCCAGTTCCAGCACCGTGGTGTAGCGGGCAGCGCTTACTGACGTCTCTACATCGCCGGTCCGGTTGACCCCCCCGAGTGCGGACAGCCAGCTTTTGAACTCCAGGTCCCTGTACAGCACACGCAGCTGGCTGGTATCGGGCGCGCGGCGCTGAAGATCCTGCACGGTCATGCCAAGCTCCACATCGCGGTTTACCGTGGCCAGCTGATGCGACAGATCCACGGTCCCCAGGGACGCGCGCAGGCTATCTCCGACTTTGCCGCTGATCTCCGCGGCATGCGCCTTGACTGCTTCCAGCGATCCGTATTGTTGCAGCCAACGGCTGGCGGTTTTGGGGCCGACTTTGGGCACGCCTGGTATGTTGTCGACCGGGTCGCCCACCAGCGCGAGATAATCGACTATTCGTTCAGGTGGCACGCCGAACTTTTCCACGACCGCGGCGCGGTCGTAGCTTGTATTGGTCATCGTGTCGATGAGTGTGACGTGATCGTTGACGAGCTGAGCCAGGTCCTTGTCGCCGGTGGAAATAACGGTGTCCATGCCCGAGGCCACCGCCTGGTCGGCAAGCGTGGCGATGACGTCGTCCGCTTCCACTCCTTCGATCATCAGCAGCGCCAGGCCCATGGCCCGCACGACGGCATGCAGCGGCGCAATCTGCGCGCTCAGCTCCGTCGGCATGGGTGGCCGGTTGGCTTTATACTCGCTGTAGATCTTGTCGCGAAAGGTCCCCCCGGGCGCGTCGAATACCACGGCAATATACTGCGGATCGTAGTCCGAAAGCAGCTTACGCAGCATGTTGGCGACCCCATATACGGCCCCGGTATGTTGCCCGTGGGAGTTGGTCAGGTTGGGCATGGCATGATATGCCCGATACAGGTAGGACGAACCATCAACCAATACCAAAGGCTTGCGCTCGGTCATGCTGTGAGGATCTCCCGCTTTGTGCTACAAAGGCAACCATAACCATGAAAAACGAATTCCCCGCATCCCAGAAACCTGCCGACTCGTTCACCACCTCGTCCTCCACGCTCTCGCGCGAGTCCTGGAAGGTTTTCCAGATCATGGCCGAATTCGTCGAGGGGTTCGAGCGACTTGCCCTCATTCGCCCGTCCGTGAGCATATTCGGATCCGCGCGCATCCCGCCCGGGCATCCGTACTACACCGCAGCCGAGGAGATCTCGCGCCTGCTGTCGGATGCTGGATTCTCCGTGGTGAGCGGAGGCGGTCCCGGAATCATGGAGGCAGCCAACAAGGGAGCCTTCGCCGGAAAGTCCGCGAGTGTCGGGTTGAACATCAAGCTTCCTCATGAGCAGCACACCAACCCGTATCAGAACATCAGCCTGAGCTTCCGCCACTTCTTCGCGCGTAAGGTCATGTTTGTGAAATATGCCTCGGCGTACGTTGTCTTGCCCGGCGGCTTCGGCACGCTTGACGAACTCGCCGAAATTCTCACTCTGGTCCAGACTGGCAAAGGCAAGCGTATTCCAATCATCCTGGTGCACCGGCCCTTCTGGAACGGGCTCGTGAATTGGTTCAAGGACACCCTGGTGGCTGAGGGCACAATCAGCGCGGATGACCTGGGGTTGTTTGTTCTGGCCGACGGGCCGCAGGATGTCTTGGATGCCATATTCCGGTATTATGAGGGACGCGGCGGATTCGGACTATCCGCCGAAGAACGCGAGAAGGAGCTTGACCTGTGAATCGACGCGCCATAGGTGCGGGGTTTTCGATGCGCACACACTGGCTGCTGGTTGTTCTTCTGCTCCTGCCGTGCGGCGCAACGTATGCCGCTGACAGCAGTACGAACGATACGCAATCGCCGCCGGCCGCGAAATTTCCCCCACCGCATCCGCCTGCGGAGTCCACTGACCGGCTGCCTGCTCCGCAGGTTACCATCACGACCCGCGGGACGACCCGCTACAAGGAGTATCGTATCGGCGGTGTGCTGTACATGGTTGAGGTGATCCCGGCCAAGGGCCCGCCCTATTATCTGATCGACAGGGGCGGCACTGGGCAGTTAAGCCGCAGCAATATTGCGCCTCGCCTATCGCCCCCGATGTGGGTGATCAAGCGTTTTTGAGCGCCGGGGCCGTGACGGGTCCTGTTCCCATCGATCACAGCGCACTGCAGTTTTTCCTCGACGATTATGGGGCAGGCACCGTGCACTCCTGCCACGGAATTCCGTCGCTTTCCGATAGCCGAAATTTTCTCGTTGCCGCGGAGCACGGCAATTACGTGCTCACCATGTTCGGAGCGACTGTGGCAGGCGAAATTGCGCTGATTCCGGACCTAACCGACTACCTTGCCCGCCAACAGCTCCCCTGTCCGCGGCCGCTTCGAAACAGCTTGGGCGAGCGCATCGGAATCCTGCACAAGACGCCTGCCACCCTGTCCGAGCGTGTTCGCGGCAGCCTGCAGACTTCGCCCGAGCCGCTCCATTGCGCTGCCGCTGGAGCTATGCTGGCACGACTGCATGTCGTCGGCCGGAGCTTTTCGCCGCAATTGCCCGAGGATCACCGGCCGCACGTCTGGCGGGATGCCGCACATCGCGTGCGTGACCGACTGGGCCGCGATGATGCAAAACTGCTGGACAGTGAGCTGGGTTTTCAGGCGCTTTACCGCTTTTCCGATCTACCGCACGGCATCATTCATGGGGACTTGGTCCGAGACCACGTTCTGTTCGACGACGGTCGTATCAGCAGCGTGGTCGGTGTTCCCCATTTCCGCGCCGACGTTCTGCTGTATGATCTCGCGCTTGCCGTGAACGATTGGTGCAGCTGTACCGATGGCGCGATGGACGAACATTTGGCGCGGGCGAGTCTCGAAGCGTACCACGCGCAGCGTCCCTTGGGCGCGCTCGAACGCGGAGCCTGGCCGGTGCTGCTGCGCACTGCCGCCTTGCACAGCTGGCTGTCCGGGCTTTACGATACATACGTTCCGCGTCCGGGGTGGGGTGCATTCGGCAGGGATTCAGAGGTGTCAAGGCGCATCCTCCTGGATCGTATCGACAACGAATCTATGGTGCGCGAGGTCTGGCCGGGCGGGTCGCAGTCAACTGAACACAGATAAACTGCAGGAGCGGGCCTGCGTCTGTCCAAGGCACCCGATGTTTTGAGGAGGCGCAGCGTTGAAACCGAAGAGTAATGCGGCCCGGCGTGGCTGGTCGTGGATCGTTGGGAGCTGGAGTCTTCTGCGCAAGGACTGGGCGCTCTGGCTGGGGATGACCCTCGTTTACATGGTCATTGCCGTCGCACTCAAGATGATTCCTTTCATTGGGGTGCTTATCCTTATCTTGATCAGTCCGGCAATGCTTGCCGGTGTGCTGCACGGTGCCCGGGATCTCGAGGCGCTGGTTCACGGGGCGAACATCAGGGACGCGCGCGGAGCGCGGGGTCATTTGCATTGCGCCGTCCGCCAGCTGTTCAGCGGCTTCACCCGGGAAGATGAGCTGCTTCCGATTATGGTGATCAGTACGCTCACGTTGAGTGCAGCGGTGATCATTGAGATCCTCGCGCAGCTGCTCAAGGTTGGCGGGCCGGCACTCCCGGCGATGATCGCCGGCAGCGTCGGGCCGGCGGTCTGGTTGCCGGCGTTGCTGAGCCTGTTGATCGTCTTGGCGTTGCAGGTTGCTTTGGTAATGGCTATCTTCTATGCAGTCCCTTTAGTGCTGTTCAAGAAGGAGCATCCACTGCCTGCGATCGAAAAGAGTTTTCGCGCCTGCATGCACAACGCCCTGCCACTTGTCGTGTTCGGGTTGCCGTTCGCGATCATCAGTACCATCACAGATCTGCTGTACTTTGCGCTTGATTTCCCGAAGGATTATCTTGTCCTGTTCGTTCTCGGCCTGATCACACTGCCGTTTTTCGTCGGCGGACTGTACCGCAGCTATGAGGACGTGTTCAGTTAACAACAACAAAGTCTTAAACTGTATTGACGGCCACGCTTGTGGCCGTTTTTTTTCCGGCGGCGTGTCAGAGTGAGATGATCACGGTGAGTCGGCGGCGAGGCACAAGCGATATGCGACTGCGACTGTATTTCGGTGCGGAACTGGCGCGCTACGGTTTCGGTGGCGGTCATCCCTTTGGGACCGACCGGCTGGACGCGTTTTGGCGGCTGTGTGTGAGTAGCGGGCTAGCTGAGCGGGTGGAGGTCGCAGCGCCGGTGCTCGCCGAGGAGTCAGATCTGCTGCGCTTTCATACGCCCGAGTACATCGAGCGTGTACGGCGGCTTTCGCACGGTGAGGGCGGCTATCTGGACAGCGGCGATACGCCGGCATTTCCTGGCGTGTTCGAAGCCGCGTCCTACGTGGTCGGTTCCACCGTGGATGCGGTCAATCAGGCCGTTACGGGCGGTCGCGCGCGCAGCTTCCTGCCGATCGGCGGCTTACACCATGCCCGACGTGATTCCGCCGCTGGCTTCTGTGTCTTCAACGACATCGGCGTGGCAATCGAGACGCTTCGCAGTGTCCACCAGATCCGCCGCATCGCCTACGTCGATATTGACGCCCATCACGGTGATGGGGTCTTCTATACCTACCAGGACGACCCGGACCTGCTGATTGCGGATGTGCACGAGGATGGCCACTTTCTCTACCCCGGTTCAGGCGCCGCAGACGAAACCGGCACCGGCGCCGGGCGTGGGACGAAAATCAACATTCCGATGGCTCCGGGTGCCGATGACTTAG
>VFSW01009184.1_pt1 | contig 14134 bp, 16 predicted proteins | sample 5358111 | NCBI WGS metagenome assembly VFSW01 (sample SAMN11554181, study PRJNA540505) | mine drainage metagenome | isolation source: sediment from site ElyBrook_90M | place: USA: Ely Copper Mine, Vershire, VT | collected 2017
TGCAGTGCCTCGCAGCGACTGCCCCCGCAACTTCGTCCATCAATTTCATTATCGTGCCACCGTAAACGTTACCCTGAATGTTCGCATCCTGCGGCATCATCAGTCTAGCCGTTTCAAGCGCCGAGTCTCGCACTCTCTGGGCGCCTCTCCGCATTTCTGACATTGACCTTACTTCTGATTGAAAATAAACCAAGAGATTAAATCAGTTTTGATTCGAAGAGCTCTTGAAATGAGAAGGAAGCCGTGCTCTGCGGCCCCGATAAGTCCTAATTCGACTCTCAGCACGACTTCAAGAAGGAAGGCAATGTTGTCTCTTGAGATGAGACGGCTGGAGGAGAAGGGCGAGAAAATAGGAATCTCGAAGATGATGATGATGGAAAACGCGGGAGCGGCAATTGCGAGGTACGTGCATGACCATTTCGAGCCGTCGGAGAGGGCAGAGAGTGCTAGCAGGAAAGTAAGAGTAACAGTGGTGGCCGGGACTGGAAACAATGGTGGCGACGCTTTCGTCGCAGCGAGACACTTGCTTTATTGGAAGAGGAAGTTTCTCACATCTGTTGTATTGATCGGAGATGAGAACAATATTCGTGCGATGGAAGCCGCAGAAAACTGGGAAATACTGAGAAAGATTCGCGCAATAAAGAAGGTTACAATTGGAGACATCAAGAACTTGGGCAAGCTCGAAGAGGAGCTGAAACGTTCAGAAGTGATCATCTCCGCGATATTTGGAACGGGTTTCAAAGGAAAGCCCAGGAAATTGCAAGAGCTTGCAATATCAAAAATCAACAGGAACAACAATGCGTTCAAGCTAAGCGTGGATGTTCCGTCGGGCTTGGAGACAGACAGCGGTAAATGCAGGTACGCAGTAATGTCAGACGTGACAATTTCGTTGCACGCTCCGAAAGCAGGCATGTTCAAGACCCTCGCCGCAAGACAAAAGTGTGGGCAAATCGTGATCGAAAACATAGGGCTCCCATTTTGAAAATAGGCTCTCTTCTCATCGAACAGATTCCAGTCGGGCAATACAAGAATTTCTCCTACCTCGTTGCGGACACCTCGACCCGTGAAGCCGCCATTTTTGACCCTGCATGGGAAGTGCCGAAGCTCATAGCAGTGCTACAGGAAAAGGGCCTCGAGTTGAAGTACATAGTTAACACGCACGCCCATCTCGATCATATCGAAGGCAACCCGAAACTCGCCGCAGCCACGAATGCAAGAATAGTCATGAGCGACAAGTCCCTCGCGAAAAAAGACGTTCCCGCAAAGGACGGAGAGGAGTTAATGCTCGGAGGCGTAAGGTTGCGCTTTATTCACACTCCAGGCCACTCTCCCGAGAGCATGTGCACACTCGTGAGCGGCAGAGCGATTATCACGGGCGACACGTTGTTCATCGGGGAATGTGGCCGCGTGGACCTTCCCGGCGGAAGCGCCGAAGATCTGTTTGAAAGCTTTGAAAAGTTGAAGTCGCTCGACCCCGAACTGGTCGTGTTTCCGGGTCATGATTATGGTGCCGAGCCCAGCACTACCCTAAAAGAGCAACTTCAAAGTAATTACACGCTCGCAAAGCGCACAAGAGAAGAGTTCGTAAAGTTCATGAGTGAATAAATTTTCTAGCAGTAACAGGGCACTTTAGGACGTTACTTTAACTTTCCAAGAACGCTCCCGCACAGGACCCTTGCAAAAGGTAATAGGTGCACGTTCCAGTCAAAGAGGCGTTCAGCGCCCAGAGAATGCCAATAATTGTGAGAATGTCCACTGGGAGCGGGGCTTCCTCAGCTCTCCTGCTCGTCGCTTGCACCGAAGCGGGTGAGACCAGACGCGCGCGCATCTTGTTCCCTCAGGCGTCGATACGCGAAGCAGCTTATCGGCTCTTCGCGAAAGCCTTTAGCCTCGCGCCTTTCTCCCTTCTGAGTATGTCAAGCCGGGTGGACAAAAAGGAAGCGACCGCAAAAGAAGGCCTCCTTGAGATGCGGGCTTCTCTTCTCCTGCGATTCAAAGAACTCTCCGCTGAGATTGAGTCTCTCGGCAGGCAGCCGCGGGGCAGGCACGGCAAGCGCTATCATCAGCTGCTATCAAGTTTCGCGATGATTTCAAAACGAATCATAGACGTGTCATTGGCGATGCTGGACCTGGGCTTTGAGACAGAAAGTACCAAAACAGAAAACACGGATTTATTCGAGAGGCTCAAAAAGTCGCTCGAGCGCGAGAAAGAATTTCACGACCAGGCAGGGGAGACAAAGCAGCTCCTCATCACCCTTAGAGGAATTCATCGCGAAGGAAAGCGCAGCCTCATGCGTCACAAATGATCCACCAATTCGTAACTCGGAACGTATTCTATGCGTCGTGCTTTCTCTCCGCCCTTAAATAAACCTAAGGAATTGTGGAAAGAACGCGCCTCCGCTACAATTCAGCAAACGTCTACGCTGAGGAGATGGAGGAACCCTATCATCGCAATGGATTTCATACAATCCTCAAACTACTATTCTGCAAAAAAGGCTGTTTTTGAAGAAGGAAAACAATGTGCAGGGACTTCCTTTTTTAGGCGGTGTCTTGAAGAGACTGTCCGACTCGAACCCGTCCCGGGACTTCCCTAAAGGTCGGCCTAGAGCTTCACGCGCTCTTTAGCTTTCTTTTCTAGTTCCTCCTTCTTGAACAGGTCAGGATAATGCTTTGAAAGGAGGTTTGAGTACATTGCTGCTTCTTCATCGTTCAGATACTGGAACATGTACTGTCCCGCGTACGGGCTGGGCAAGCCCTCACGCTTTGAAAATTCCATGTGGATAAGAGGGTCGCCCCTCTTGATTGTGATGGGATCTCTTTCATTGTTCAGGTTCACGAGCTCAAGTGCAAGCCTTCCGACGAATCCGCTGTGCACTTTGACCGAGTTGAGGAATGAGAGCCCCAACCTGCCATACTTGCTCTTAGCGGTTAAATGCCCTACAACGTCGGGAGGAGTGAACACGACTTCGTGCGAGATAACATTTCTGTGTTCAAGATAGTTCAGCACCGTCTCTTCCTTCACCGTCAGAACGTAGCCGTCGCCGTCGAACAGCTGGTAGTCGAAAGGGTGAATGCACTTCTGCTCTTCGACGAGTTTCACCATGATGTCCTTCCCGAGTATTGTCATTTACTGCATTGCCTCAAGCGAGGCTATTTCACAATATTGGGTTTTGCTATTCTTTCTCGGGAAGATCCGACTCGGATTCCTTGATGACTCCCTTTTCTGAGATCGTTTCGTCCTCCACCTTGTGCTTTTGCGCTCTGATGAGGTCTCCACGCGAGATGTAGCCGGTGGGAGAGCCTTTTTTGTCGAGGACAAAGAGGAAGGAGGTGTCCTTCAACACCATAATGTTCAGCGCCTCGTATCCTGACTCTTCTTCAGCAATGGTGAAAAATTTCTGCGAGCATATTTTTTCAATTGTGAGCTCTTTTTCCCCAGTCGCAGCCCCCTTGTACACCTCGTCCCTGTCCACGACACCGAAGAGGTTCCCCTCTTTCATGACAGCGAGCCTCTTCCTTTCCCAGAGCTCTTGGTTTGGCTGCGATAGGCTTTTCATGATTGAGATGACGTCCCGGTTCGCATCAACGGATCTAAGAGGCTTGCTCATGAGCTGAGAAACACTCATCTGTCTGAGGGGGTTGTACTCGTAGATGTGCCTGACCCGAAGACCCCTTCGTGCGAGTTTCTCGGTCATGATCGAATCCTCCATGAGATACTCTCCAACGAGTTCTGCAATCACGACCGTAATCGTAATCGGGATTATGCCCTGGTATGCCTGTGTGACTTCGAGAACGAACAGAATCGACGCGAAAGGAGCTCGGGCAGCCGTACCGAAAACAGCACCCATGGCAGCGAGTGCGAAGATTCCCGGTGCAACGCCCATCTGCTGCAGCAGTGGGAAGACTGAGATCATCCCCGAGCCGTAAGCATAGCCCATAGCCGCCCCAATCATGAAAAGAGGCGCGAGCGTCCCCCCAGAGGTCTGGGAACCCATTGCCAGCAGCCAAGCCATGCCTTTTGCGGCCATGACCACGATCAGAATCACAAGCAGGTATCCGCCAAGAGCGTTCCCGACTGGGCCTATCGAAATACTGCTCAACTTTCCACTGAGGATGTCTGTGATAATGTCGTAACCTACACCCAAAACCTGGGGAACGAAGAATCCAATTATTCCGACGAAGAGCCCTCCGAGTGCTGGAAGCCAAGGCTGTCCTAAAGGAATACGACGAAACATGTCTTCCGACTTGTACAACCCTCTGGAAAGCGCAGAGCCAAGGACCCCGGCAATTAGTCCCAGCACTGCGAAGAAAGGAAGAAGCTCAAGTGTTCCAGTCGAATTGCCGCCGAACGAGTAAGCAGCGCTCGAAAAGACCGGATCGAAGAATAGAGGCTTGTTGCTTATCAAAAGAAAATGCATTAGCGACCCGATCGCAGACGCGACGCCGACTGGCACGAGTGACTTTACTCTAAACTCGAAAAGGAGTAATTCTATTACGAGGAGTATCGCTGAGATCGGAGTTCCGAACGTGGCTGCCATCCCGGCCGCAGCGCCCGCAGCGAGAAGTATCTTTCTCTCAGACCCCGTCATCGTAATCAACTGTCCCACAAAAGAACCAAACGCGCCACCCGTCTGGATAATCGGCCCCTCTGCTCCGAAAGGCTGACCTGAACCAATTGTGAACGCAGCTGAAAGCGCCTTGAGCACGCCCACTTTCGGCGCAATCTTGCTTCTCCTAAGGAGGATCGACTCCATTGCTTCAGGAATGCCGTGCCCGACGATTCGCTTCGAGCCATACTTTACCATGAGCCCTGCAACGATTCCTCCGAACACCGGAATGACGATCGCGACGAGGCCGAGAGTGTTCAGGTCGGGAGACACAAAGGTGGTGACCACTCTCTGGTAATACAGAACGTTCGTCAGGAGCCCAATCAGGTTATAAAAAGCGTAGGCGATGAAGCCTGCAGCGAAACCGATGGGGACGGAGATGACAGTGAGAAGGCCTATCCTAGACTCTTCCCTCTTGAACGCTGTAGAAGCATTTACAGTCAAAAAAAGTTCATCGCGCGCAGGACTTGAGCGCGTAGCCTGATTCATTTATTTTAAAGATAACTCCCGTGATTTGGAGCAGGAGGCCGAGTCGGCAAGAATTCTAAAGAGCGCCGGGGGTGGGATTTGAACCCACGAGACCAATTCGGTCACAGGCTCTCAGAGCAAAAGCAGATTGCTTTCGAAAGCTCGTGATTAGCCAGGCGTTCCAGGCGTGCGCGACACTGGCGTTCTTTCGATTGAATGAAAGACGCCGGAAAAGTCTGCGCCCTACCAGGCTGCCCGAAGGATCATCACAAGAACTTCACTAGGCGACCCCGGCCGTTCAGTTGTTTGCAAGTGCATTGTTCTTTCAACAAGTGGCATATTTCTATCTTATCGAAGTTATGCTAGCTTGCGTCATCTCTTTCCAACCCCTCGAGAATCGATTTCTTCAGCATCAGTTCTCCCATTCCCTCAGTTTGATCTTCATTACCTCTCGTCTTCCACATCTTGGGATACGTTCCGGCGTCCATAATCACGCGTCTTGTAATTGCGGTGATTCCATGCTGGCTGTTCCCAAGTTCAGATTCCGGCATCTGACTCTCTGCTAGAGCGACCAGCTCTCCCTTGCCGCTCAGGAGGCAGACGAGCTCTCCTTTATCCAGCCCGGTGGAGAAAGAGAGCACGCCGGGAACGGCAAGCTGAGCGCCGTGACAGATCGAGTCAATCGCAGAGTCTCTGATCCTTATCTTTCTCAGGAAAGGAAGCGAACTTTCTATTGGATTGACAACTCTCCGCAGCTTCGACTCGTCTCCTGATTCCTCGAGCCCCGCCTTTGCCTCAAAAAGGTCGTGCAAACGGAAGAGACTAGACTCTGTCAGGTCGCAGACCTTCGTTCGCCTCAGCTCGACCATCGTGGCACCCACCTGAAGTATTTCACCCAGGTCGTAGACGAGCTTCCTGATGTACGTCCCCGCTTCGCAAAGCACCCGCAGCAAAATCAGGTTTCCGACACGCTGGATGAGTTCCAGTTCGTATATCTCTCGGGTTCTCGTGGCCCTTCGCACCGAAGAGCGCTGTGGCGGCTTTTGGTAGATCGGACCTTTGAACTGCTCCAACCCCGTCTCAAGAACTCGTTCAGGTACGCTGTCGTGTATTCTTGCGACTGCAACATATTCCTTAGGGCCGAGCAGCAGAGCAGAGATTGCCTTTGTTCCAGATTCTAACCCGACTGGAAGAACGCCGGAAACCATTGGATCTAGAGTACCACTGTGACCTGCTCGTTCGATTCCCAGGATCTTTCTAACCCAGGCCACTACTTCATGGCTCGTCGGACCCTGAGGCTTGTCTAATGGGATGAAACCGTACTTAAGATAGCTTGAGATGGGTCTTGAAGCTGGATCACAACCGTACTTCGGGTCTGAACCCTCCTCGCGCAAGACAATATCTTTGAAATCTCTCTTTGAAGGATTCTTGAATCGGTCAAGATACAGCGGCCTCTCGTTATTATCTTCCAACCTTGGCTCACTTCCCTTCTCATACATGCTTCCGGAAACTTTTTCACATGGGTCGAGCGGTATCTTACTTCCCGGACCCTTTCCTCGAACGCTTGTAGTTCGACACAAGCTCTGCTGACAATCTTGCCACTTCATCAGCGGAGATGTCCTCAGTGTCAATCTTGAAATTGAAAACCGACAGATCTTGACCGAATCTAATTCCATACAACTTGCGATACAGATTCCTGTTCTGGCTATCGCGTTGTCTTATTGTCCTCAGAGCGCTTGAAAAGGGAATCGAGTCTCGCCCAGCCAGTCTCTTCGCGCGGGTCTTCTGAGAGGCGTCGAACCAGAGTTTGAGGCCGTCTTCATAGATCCAGGGAATCGGGTAGCTAGTCACGACGACTCCTCCTCGCTTTACTCTCTCGATCAACCTCCTGTCAACCTCTCTGTCAAAGTCCGGGTTATGGCTTCTCTCCAAGAGGAACCTCATTCCTTCAGTTGTGTCCCACCAGTCCGAGCCCGACGGTTTGTAACCCCGGTCGACTGCCATCTGTTTCAGCATGTCCCCCCCAGCTAGATGTGACAGTCGAAATTTCTTGGCAATGATATCGGCCGCAGTGGTCTTTCCCGCAGAGGGCATCCCAGAGATTATCACAGAGATCCTGGAGCGATGCCCTCGAACGTACGTCCTTTTTGGCATGGTTTAGCTATTCCTATATTTGCTATCGTCGTTTGAGTTGACTAGAAGGCTGAAGAGAGATCTAACGCATTATTCGCGTTATTATGTCTGCGCATTCGAGCTTCAACACTAACCGGATCGTGCCCTGACCTGGAGCGACTAGTCCATCGTGAGCCCAAAAAGTCTGCTAATAACGCCGCTGAACGAAAAGGAACAAATCATGTACCACCAGAAGAAAGGCATCGCCATTGGAATCGACGTGATGACCAGAGGGATAGCGATGGGAGAGACGGCAAGTACAGAGCTGACGCCGACCAAGTGCTGCATCAGATAGTAGACTCCCAGTAATGGAATCATGAATAGTAAGGAAGGCTTCAATTGTTGCATACTCATCTCAGCCTGCATCTTTGACATCTGCTGCTGCTTTTTCTTGAGGCGCTCCATTTTTTGTTTGTTCCCTTCCTTCGTGGCGGCCGACATCTCTGACCTAAACGCCTTCATCTCGGCGGTATAGCGTCTCATCTTGTCCATGTCTGTGAGTTTGAGCCTGCCCACCGCGTAGAGCAGGTTTACTCCGATCGCCATAACAACTATGAGACCAGTATTGAACAGGTCGATAGGATATGTCTGGGGGTTTGTGGCAAGCTGCGTATGCAGCAATGACGAAATCACAGTCAAGGTCAGCTCAATCGTTCTTGGTCACCACCCGGTCAGTTTGATAGTACCGCATTGATTATCTTTTCCGCTACCCCGTCAACAGAACCGGAAGGGTTTGGAACAACGAGAGCCGGGCAACCACAGACAAGGCTGGAAGCGTAAAGAAGCGTGTTAGCCGCGGAAAGTTCGGCTTCGAGAGACTCCTTGGTACCACTGTCCCTTGCCCTTGTCAAGTCATTCCGTCTACGTCCCAGGATCTCCTCCGCTGTCGCAACCACGAGGACAAGGTTCGTCGGCTTTAACGCCTGCAACACATCCAGAGGCATGCCTGGCCAGAATCCCTCGGAGGTGGCTATGAAAAGGTGCGTGTCAACAATCACGAGTTTGTCCTTAAACCCCGAGATTTCGTCAGCTGCTCTTACCTGCAGTTCTCGCTGCACTTCAACGGAGAGTTTTCTCATGTCGTCCCTTGAATTGATGCCGTGAAACCTAGAGGCCCTTTCCATCATCAATGTACCGTAATTCACAACCTTGAAAACTATTCTTTTTGACTCGAGCTTTTCCACGAGTTTGTTGACCACTGTACTCTTGCCTACTCCCGGGATCCCAACGATGACAACCCTCCGAGATCTTGAACTTTCAGCAGATATCGTAATCACCTTCCGGAATTCAATATTTTAGCCAGCTCGCCACTAGAATATCACTTTGGTTGGAAGCTGCGCCTTTTAGCTGCGGCCAAGGAGCGAACCCAGTCTTGGCATCATGGATTCGAGTTCCTCCTTGACAAGCATCTGGTAATACTGGATGATAATGTCCACCATCAGCAACAGCCCTATTCCTGTCCCAAATACGCCGAAGATGCCTGCAAGGGAAGCAAGCAGTCCGATGAAAATCCCCCCGATTATGGTGATAGTGGGAATGTACTTTGCCAGTATTGCCTCGACAGAAGTGCCCGTTCTCCTGAAGCCAGGGACCATGACGTCCGCTCCTATGAGGCTCTTTGCTGCCGCCTTTGGCGAAAGGCCGCCGATCTCGACCCATATCTTCGCAAACATGACGGAGAAGGCGACCGCAAAAAGAATGTACGTCAAAGCTCTGATGTAATCAGGATTAGGCCCAAGTATGTTCTGGGGGGAAGTCATGTAATAGATCAGACTGCCGGGAAGAGGCTGGTACGTTAGCGGGGAGGCATTCGCTCCTTGACTTGCGATTTGCGTAGTGTTGTACTGCGCCAGATACTTGATCCAGCCCTGGTTGGTTGAACCGAACGATTTCCACATATACGCGAAGAAAAATGAAATGTTTGCAATTAGAGCGGAGAACAGTATCACAGGAATGTTTGACACGTAAAGCAGTTTGATTGGATAGACTCCAGCAAAACCCCTGTACTTTGTTGAGGTAATCGGAATCTCAATTCGCATTCCTTCTACATACACGATGACCAGAATTGCGACCGCAGTCAGGATGAGTCCGAATATCGAAGGGAACTGTGGAGCGTTTGTCCTAAAGAACGCGTTGAACGCCTGCCCTGAGAATGTGGAGTTGAGCAGTTCAGGGATGGCTCCATAATAGGCTTGAACTACCGGAACTCCGGTGGTCCCCCCGCCGCTTATGGGAACCAGTAACGGACTGAAAATGTCCCACATGAGTTTCTGTGCGACGCCTGCGAGAATGAAGAGGCTGACACCGCTTCCTATGCCCCACCCCTTCTGCACAAGCTCGTCAAGAAGCATCACAATGATGGAGGCAGCAACGAGTTCGAAGAAAATTGCGATGGAAGCGTTAGGCGCGATCGAGCCGAACAACCCTCCGATCAGGTAGGCGGAGGCCTCGACGACGATGACGATGATCGTAAGGAACTTTGTTGCGGAGGTGAAGATGGCCCTGTCCTCAGGGTTCTGGAAATCTACCTTGATAATCTCTGAGCCCGCGAGAAGCTGAAGAATCAGGCCGGCAGTAACTATTGGACCGATGCCTAAGGTCATCAGACTGCCCTGGGTCGAAGCAAAGATGATGCTCGAATATGAGGACTGGCTCTGGGCTCCAACCTGCACTCCTGTGAGCGGAGTGACAGCCATCACCATGTACACGATGACTGCGATTCCCGTCCAGATGAGTTTCTCGTTCAGCGATGGTTTACGAATCGGCTTCCTGATTTCCGGGAGAACCGTCGCGACGGCTTTGATAAAATTCGAGACTGCTCCCATCGTGTCTAACCTATCTTCGAATTAGTGTACCCGAAAACGAAGCTCGCCTGGTTCTTCTTGGACATTCTAGGATACTTTTGCCTTATCCTTTTTGGATTCCGATTTGGACGGGGGCGACGACTTACCTATCTCCTTTTCGTCACTTGTCTTCTTGACTGTGGTTTGAGGCTCGGTCTCCACAGACCCGCCCGCTGTCTTTATTTTTTCGACCGCGCTCGAAGAGGCTCTTGACACTTTTACCACGAGCGAACGGTGAACTTCGCCCGATCCCAAGAGCTTGTCATAGCCCAGCGATGAGAGGTCCAATCTGCTCGAATCTCCTGCCAGTCTCTCCAGATCCGCGACGTTGACCCATCTCTTTGTCACCGTCCTGTTGGGAGGCTGGAACTTGTTTCGCCCAAAGTGATCAGGCGCATATTTTACCGTGTAGCTCCACTTGTGCTTGTGCATTCCGGCCATTCCAGTTCCTCCTCTTGAGCCGCTGTGTCTATGTTGGCCCATCTGACCCCAACCGTGCGTTCGAGAACCTCTTTGTCGTCTTACTTTCCTTAATCTGGTTGCCAACTCTGCTCACTTTCAACCCTAAATCATGTTCACGACTATCTTGAGGAGTTCCTTGTTCGGACCGAGTATTCCTCCTTCACCGAACTGCCTGCGAGTGGAGAGTCTAAAGCCTCCCTTGGGGGGGCTCAGCCTGAAGAAGGGTCTGAATCCTTGGGTACCATCGAGTCTTGCTTGACCCGAAACCAGTCCCGACGCTAGTTCCGAAAAGGAAGAAAAACCTCCCATGTTCTTCAATTCAGATTCCTTGACCTTCCTTCCGTTTGAGATTTCAAGCCTCTTGCTCAACAATGTCTCTGCGAAATGCGGATCGAGCTTGCACCATGCCACATGTTCCTTGGCAGATTGCAGCATTCCTCGAAACATTTCATTGTCGGGCACTATGGTTGCGTTGAAACGCCGCAGAAGTTTCAGCTGTTCAAGTGTTTTCCGAACCGGAGTTCGCGTGTTGATCAGGCCGCGCATGTTCACGACTAGGAGGCTTCCCCTGTTTTCATCGGCCTGTTGTATTCCGGCCGCGCTCTTCGAACCTGATTTGCTCAAAACATGTCACCCGCTGATAGAATCAATGAACAACTCCGATCCCATGGATTCTCTTTAGAGCGTCGTAGACTGCATTCGCAATGGAAGACATTGTACTTGTAGAACCGTATGTGCGAGTCCAAGCGTCCTTGACTCCTGCTAGCGTCAACAGATTCCTCACAGTCTCTCCCGCCACTAGACCTAGTCCTCTAGGGCCCGGAATGATCTCCACCCTGACGCTCCCTCCCTTCCCGCTGATTCTGAAGGGAACAGAATGCCTCCTTCCGCACCGGCACTCCCAGCTTCCGCATCCTAGCTTCACAGGAATGAGATTTAGGTAGGCGTCGTTGGTTGCCTTGTCAATCGCGTTCCGCATTTGAACAGCTTTGCCTCTCCCCACGCCAAACCATCCCGATTCATTCCCCACTGCCACGACAGCGGCAAATTTTGTCACCTCACCCGCGTCAGTCTGCTTCTGCACAATGCCAACGCTGACGACATTTGACTTCATGTCAGGGACAAGAATCCTTACGATTTCGGACTCTTTGATCTTCTGCCCGCTTTCGAAGATTTCCTCAAGAGAGGAAATCTTCCCGGAGGAGACCAGAACGCCCAATCTTGTCTTTGGGGTCCACGGTTGAGCCTCCTCTCGATCTCTCCTCCGATCCTCTCTTCCCCCAAAGGAACGCGGAGCGTTGCTCCTGCCTCCGACTGGTTGACCTGTTGCTTGTGCCATTTCTAAACCACAATCTTGTCCTGTTTTTCATTACTTACCGTCGGCATGGATGATCGCACTTTTGACCTGTTCTAAATGCGCTGAATACTCAGAAGGATTGAAGCCCGAAGCAATTGCTCCAGAGAATATCCTGACGTAGTCTTGTTTGTCTTTCTGTTCCAGTTCTTTCGCGTAGGCCGCGATGTGCCCTCCGCCCATCCTTTCATCATCTGGCAATGCTTCTTCGGCTACCTCTAGCTTCAGGCCCGCGTCCTTCGCCCCTTTGATCGCGGAGGCAATTCGCGAGCCATGGACGAATCTGCTGACCCCCGCGTAAAGGATTGCCCCGCTGATCTGCTTCTTTAGCGCTTTGTTGCCAAGAAGATATCCTGCGAGATAGGCTGCCGGAAGGTTTTTGCAAGACCCCTTCCACCCGTATGCCTTGCGAAGGTCTCGCGACGACGCAGAGCAGAGTGTGAGGTCACCCTTTGGAGTCGCCTCCAATATCTGTCCGTAAACATACTTATTCGAGACACGAACTGCAAACATCGGTTTTCTGCCCACAATAACTCCTCTGCGCTTGCGATAGTCAGTTTTACCGACTCTTCTCCTTCTCGGAATCTGAACATACGAACTTTTTGGCATTTGAAATCACTCGCAAACTTTACCGACGCGAGAGCTTCGCAAGCTCCTCGTCCAGCCTTTTTCCAGTTCTAATCTGACCGCCCTTAATCTGTTTGTAGAACAACTTAAAGTTCTGATTCGTGATGTCGCCTCGATCCCTCAGGACCTTGAGTTTGTATCTCAACATTCTCACTCTTTCAACCCAGAGTCTTTTCTTACCGACACGCGCTCCCTTGGCACCTTTTTTCGAACCCTGTCCCTTTCCCTTCTTCTTCCCTCTGAGGCGCCTTGCTCTGATCCTTCCTCTAGAAATCCCCTTGCGAGGTTCGACCCAAATGAGCCCGGCCGAGAGCCATCCACGGATACTTTCGCGGGTGATCGCATCTTGTAATTGTTCAGCGGCATCGGGGTCAATTTTGACTCTTGATTGACCGACGCCCAACAGGTCAGCCGCCATTCTTCTCTTGTTACTAAGATCTACCAAACTTAATCATCTCGCTTGCCCTTCTTCGGTTTCTTGCTCTTGCTGGGGAGCTTGCGATGCTTTTTCTTGGCTTGCGTTCTAGAACTCCTTTTCTTCGATGTTTCGACTTTTTCCTCCGTTATCTCGGGTTCTTTCTTCTCAGAGCTCTCTTCGCCTTCCTCTACAGTCTTCAAGCCGAAAAGGAGTCCGCGCCCGTTGAGCACCCGTATCCCAAGCTCCTTCGCCCTCTTTGCCAATTCGATTTTCTTTTTCCTGCCCACACCCGCCGCCAGTCTTGCTGCGTCGCGATTGGGCAGCAGAGCTTCGAGCTCCTCCACGTTGTGGACGAGCATGTCTCTGTATCCAGAGGGATGGAGGCCCCTGACTTTTCTCGGCACCCGGTAACCAATTTTTACAAGAACAGGCCAGCCCTTCACGGAGAGACGCATGTGACTGTCAACCCCTTTGGGCTTCCTCCACTCATCATGGATTCTCACGTAACGCCAAGACTCCTGCCTTTGAAACTTTGGAGTCCTTGCTTTGATCTCGCGCCTAAGTTCCAGCAGGCGCCACATGTCCTCACGCGATCTTGAGGGTTTACTTTGCGCTCTTTCTTGTCCGCTCATAGACATATACACCGTCAAGGAAGACCCTCTGATCCTTTCTCTTCACTGTAGTCGCTTGCTCAAGGTTTGCGGCAGTCTGTCCAACATCTTTGATCGAGACTCCGGTAAGGATAATGTCTTCACTCTGCACTTCCACTTTTGTGTCCCCGACGACCTTCGCGACTCTTGGAGACCTTTCCCCGTAGAAATTCTCGACCAGTACTTCTCTCCCCTGGACTTTGACAGAGACAGGAAAATGCGCAAACACCACCTTGAGCTTGTACTGGTAACCCTTTGTCACGCCGTCAATTGAATTTTGGACGTGCGAACGGGCTGTATTCATTATCGCTCGGTTTGTCCGTCTCGCACCCTGCGTCGAGACCTCCACCTTTTGACCTCGAATTGTCAGGTCCACAGGAATCTTTGAAAAGTCCTGCTTAACTTTCCCCAACGGACCAGAAACAGTCAGCTCCTCGTTCTGGAAAGTGGCGCTAACGCCTTCAGGTACCTCGACTGAAACACTCAGCGTCTGGTTCTTCTTCGAAATCTTCCCCTTTTGCTCAGTAGACATA
>VFSW01009185.1_pt1 | contig 14133 bp, 11 predicted proteins | sample 5358111 | NCBI WGS metagenome assembly VFSW01 (sample SAMN11554181, study PRJNA540505) | mine drainage metagenome | isolation source: sediment from site ElyBrook_90M | place: USA: Ely Copper Mine, Vershire, VT | collected 2017
CGTAAGGTCGGCCCAGAGGCTGAGGATGAGGCCGGGGAGGGCACCGGGGTAGGCGACGCCGGAGTTGCCGAGGTCTGCACCGGGACTGTGGGCGGGGTCGACTGCGCCGGCAGCAGCGTTGCGCCGCACATGCCGCAGAAGCGGTTTGTCGCCGGGTTGTCATTACCGCAACGAGGGCAGCGCACCGGTCCTCCTGATATGTTCCGTTATCGCTCGAAGATGATAGCTTACGATATTTTGCAGGTTCGATGCAGCCCGGATGAAAAGGGGTGGTGCTTCACTCCTGATTTCTGTGCGATCTTCGCGGTTCAGGGCTGTCGTTGTCGACAGAGAAATTGAGACGGAGAAATCAAGAGACTTTGACCGCAGAGGGCGCAAAGGGAAAGCCGCGGAGGTCGCGAAGAAATTCGAATGGAGGCTGCTCGGTAAAGAGAGCGCGTCGCTAAGTGCGGGAACAAATCGTCGAGCTGCGGGGTCTAACTTCCTACTTGGGAAAAATTGAACGGGAATATTTGTGCAGATCCATTTTCCAGGGGATGAACGGCGGGCAGAATTCGGAGTGTGCGATCTGTCGCAAGCAATAAAGCGGGCTCGTTTTGGAGTGGGATTCAAAATCTCAGTTTTCGAAATCACAGTGGAGGTTCGCAATGAAGAGGCATCAGGTGGCAGCGCTTTTCGTGCTCAGTACACTCGCCCTAATTCTTAGCTCAGTGGCTGCGGCTCAGGTGGCTGCCCAGCCAGTGAAGGTTGGCCAGAGCGTAATGTCGGCTCAGATGGTCAGGAAGGTCGCGCCCGAGTATCCAGCGGCGGCCAAGCAGGCGGGCATTCAGGGCACCGTCGTTCTCAAAGCAGTGATCGACAAAGCGGGAGACGTGCAAAACCTGCAATCGATCAGTGGAGATCCCATGCTCGCGCCAGCCGCCGTCGAGGCGGTAAAGCAGTGGAAGTACAAGCCCTATGAGCTGAACGGCGAACCGGTGGCGGTGGAAACCAACGTGACCGTGATCTTCACACTGGCCGATCATCCTCCGGAGGAAGGCATTGTGGGTTCCGCGCCCGCCGGCAGTCCATCGGGCGAAGCGGGCGTTCCACTGCGCGTTCGCGTGTCTCAGGGTGTGGCGCAGACGCTCATTGCCAGCAAGGTACAACCGCAGTATCCGGGCGACGCCAAGGCCCAGCATATTCAGGGCGAAGTCCAACTGAAGGCCATCATCGACAAGGAAGGTAACGTGGAGAATCTTCAACTGGTCAGCGGCCATCCCGTCCTCGCTGCCGCGGCCATCGATGCGGTTAAGCAGTGGAAGTACCGTCCCTATCTGTTGAACGGCACGCCGCTCGAAGTAGAAACCACGGTGACGGTAAACTTCACACTGGCCAACTAACGGCCGGAAGAGACGCGCGGCGGGCCAGGCGAGGTCGCCATGTGGAACTTCTCCCGCCTGAAGCCGCGACAACGAACCGGTTCGCGTTCCATAATGTCCGCATGTCTCAGAATCCGCCCGTCCGCCGCCTGAAGACTTACACCGGGGCGCAGGGATACGTTTACCAGTACTACTTTGTCGGCAAACGTCCGGCGCTGGCCGACGATCCCGAAGCCCCGGCCGTCGAATTTATTTTCGACGTTACCTCCGACCGCAAGCTGCCCTATGCGGTCAGCGTTTTTCTACCGGAGGCCTCGCTGGCGAGTTGGAGCAAGGTCCATGGCCGCGCCTTGAACGACGCCGAGCAATACGCCGCGGCCAAGACGCGTCTCTTCCGCGCCTTCGACGAACTGGAAGACGTGAAGGGTCAGGGGCGGCGGTTGAGCATCGATGCCGCGCTGCTCGAGGAAGCGCTGGGCAGCCTGGGTGTGGAGTGACTGATCAGTTCTCCCGCTCTGGCGGTAGCGCGGCACGGTCGACCCGCACCTCGATCTGTCATCCCTCGCTTTCGGGATGGCTAACGTTGGGGAACGCAAATACGTGAGGCCAAAACCCCTGTCGGCTATTGGACTGGTTTAGCGGAGGCCTGCACTTCCCGCGCCCGACTCACCAGCTTTTTCAATTTTCCTTCGATCGAGGCGTCGCCGATGTGCTCGTCCTGCAGCACGCCGTCGGCGTCAATGGTGAAGGTGTGAGGGATGGCTTCCACTCCGAACATTTTCGCGATGGGTCCGGTAAATCCGCCGTCGCGATACTGTAGCCAAGTCATTTCGTTCTTCACGATGAAGTCTTTCCACTTTGCTTCATCACTGTCGAGGCTGACGCTGAGCACCACCAGCGGCTGTCCCTGAAATTTCCTGGCGATATCCCGCATGTGGGGCAGAGCATCGCGGCAGGGACCGCACCAGGTGGCCCAGAAATCGAGCAGCACGACCTTTCCCGCCAAGTCGTCCATCGATACTCGTTGTCCGTCGGTGGTGGTGATGGCAAAGGCGGGGGCCATGCGGGCGCGAGCCAGGTCGGGCTGGCTGATGAAGCGCTGGGCGCGCTGCCGGTCGGGATCGTCTTCGGGGCGCATTTTCACGAAAGCTTCGAATCGCGCCCTGGCCGCGCCGTCCCGCCCCATGTGCGCCAGCACCATACCGTCGGAGTACACTGCAGCAGGAAAGTTCGCAACGGCCTCCAGCGCCTTGAGCATCTCTTCGTGAGCACGAACGAGCAGTTCGTCCTTGTGTTTGTCGATACCCTCATTCATGAGGACCGCGCCTAACTGGAAATGGGCAAGTGCGAGATTGCGGGCGCCTTGAGCCTGGGCTGCCATTTCCAGGGCTCCGGTTTCGGCGGTTTTCCAGTCGCGCAACTCGATGCCGAGCTTGATCATTCGCTTCTGGCACGCCAGGCAGTGGCCGTCATCCTGCTTGTCGGCTTTCTTGAAGCTGTCGAGGGCCGCATCCGTCATGCGTTGGTGGAGGTAGTCAAGCCCTTGTTTGAAGGTTTTCTGCGCTTTCTCGCTCACCGGACCGTCATCGGATTTTTCCTGCGCGAGTGCTGGTGCGAGTATGCAGACGAACGCCAGGATAACCCCTGCGTACCGCATCTTGATTCCTCCCTGCCCGCGAAATTGCGCCACGAAAGTATCATGAAAGCCGAGTCTTGGCGAGGATTTCTGAAGGATTTCTTGAGGCTGCGCACATTGATAACCGACGTGGCGCAAGCATATAAATGCTGACGGGGTTTCACCGTGAAAAGAATCTCGGACCGGTTCCCGGTTTTGATGCTGATCGTCATCGTGTTGCTGACCGGCGCGGTCATGGCGCAGACTCCGCGCTGGCCGGAGCAGAAGGCTAACGAGTGGTACGCACAGCAACCCTGGCTGGTGGGCAGCAACTACGTGCCGAAGTCGGCGATCAACGAGTTGGAGATGTGGCAGGAGGCGACCTTCGATCCCGCTGAGATCGATAAAGAATTTGCCTGGGCCGAGGCCATGGGGATGAATACGATGCGGGTGTTTCTCCACGACCTGCTGTGGCGGCAGGACGCGGCTGGTTTTCGCAGGCGGATCGATCAGTTTCTAGCGCTTGCGGCGCGGCATCACATCCGACCGCTTTTCGTGCTCTTCGATTCCTGCTGGGATCCTGCGCCGCAACTGGGGCCGCAACATGCGCCGGTTCCGGGCGTGCACAATTCCGGGTGGGTGCAGAGTCCGGGGGCGAAGGCGCTGGACGATCCCACCCAGTATCCGCGGTTGAAGGAGTACGTGCAGGGAGTGGTGGGAGCGTTTGCCAAGGATGATCGCATTCTCGGGTGGGACATTTGGAACGAGCCGGGATCGGACAATACAGGGAACTATCCGAAGACGGAACTGAAGAGCGAGGTCAAGATCGCGCGGGTTGCAGTGCTGTTGCCGCAGGCGTTTGAATGGGCGCGGGGCATGAATCCCACCCAGCCGCTGACCAGCGGAGTCTGGGATGTCGATACTTCCCGCGATGAGTCCGGGCTCGAGGAGTTGGAGCGGATTCAGGTGCGCGAGTCGGATGTCATCACCTTTCACAACTATAGCTGGCCGGAGTCATTCAAAAGCGAAGTAGCGTGGCTGCGGAGGTTTCATCGCCCCGTGATCTGCACGGAATACATGGCGCGATCGGTGGGCAGCACCTTCGATACGATTCTGCCCATCGCCAAGCAGGAGCGAGTGGGGGCCATTAACTGGGGGTTCGTGGCCGGTAAGACGCAGACTTATTATCCCTGGGAGTCGTGGGATCATCCCTATGTCAAGGAACAACCGCCGGTGTGGTTCCACGAAGTGCTGCGGGGGGATGGAACGCCCTACCGCCAAGCGGAAGTGGATCTGATCCGGCAGCTTGCGGGCAAGTAGGGACCCCGCCCGCCGTCGTGACTTAGAGTAAACTGACCAATCGTGCTGTTTTGAAGGCCTATGTCATTACTGTGGCTTCGTTTCGCGCTGGGTTGCTACTTCATCTCGCTGATCTACGCTTTTGTGGCGCTCACGCGCACCAGTGATCTGTTCAGCCGCATCGCCCTGCACGCGGCCAGCCTGGGGATGGTCTTCCACTTTGTCTCGCTGGTCGAGCTGTTCGTCTCCGGCCAGATCGTCTGGGCGTCGCTGCACAACGGGGAATCGCTGCTGGCCTTCTTTTCGATGACGTTCTTCATGATCGTCTATGCGATTTATAAGACGACTTCACCGGGCGTGGTCGTTTTCCCCATCGTATTCTTCCTGACGCTGGTTGCCGCGCTCGATCAACAGTCCGTGCTGTTGACGCAGTATGTGTCGCATAAAGGATGGTTGGTCGCCCATATCATCCTGATCTTCACCGGATACGCCGCGCTCTTGCTCAGTTTCGGCGCCAGCCTGCTTTACCTGTTGCAGGAGGGCCGCCTGAAGGCCAAGAAATCCACCAGCCTGATCTCGTTTCTTCCCGCTCTCGAAGTGATCGACCAGATTGGGTACCGGTCGCTGCTGCTGGGCTTTCCCTTCATGACGCTGGGTCTGCTGACCGGCACCATCCTGGCGGCTACCACTTATGGCCGGGTCGACTTTCTCGATCCCGTATTCCTGCTGTCGCTGCTGATGTGGGCGGTCTACATGCTGATGGTCTTCACTCGCTGGAACTCAGGGTGGCGGGGCCGCCGTGCCGCTGTGCTGGCGACGTTCGCCTTCTTCGCCGCCATCGTCGCCTGGGCCGCGAACTATTTTTCCACCATCCACAGGTTCGCCGCCTCATGAGATTCCATCTCATTGGCGTGAATCATAAAAGCGCTCCGCTCGAGGTGCGGGAGCGGCTGGCCATCCCGGAGTCGCGCCTGCCCGAGATCTGCCGCGATCTGGCGGCGTATCCCGGTATTGAAGAGGGCATGGTGATCTCCACCTGCAACCGGGTGGAACTGGTCACGCATACGGCCAACGGCTCAGCCGACCTGCGCGGATTTCTGCACCGGCATTTTCATCTCACGGCCGACGAACTGGATTCGCATCTCTACGAGTTCCGCGAAGGCGATGCGGTGCGGCACATCTTTCGCGTGGCTTCGAGCCTGGATTCCATGGTGGTGGGCGAGGCCCAGATTCTTGGGCAGGTGAAGGAAGCGTATGCGACGGCGCGCGCGGTGGGCGCGGTGCACGGACAACTCGACCAGCTCTTTAGCCGGGCCTTTGCGGTCGCCAAGCGGGTGCGTACTGAGACTGCGGTGGGAAGTTCCTCGGTATCGATCGCTTCGGTCGCAGTCGAGTTGGCGAAGAAGATTTTTGGGTCGCTGGAAGGGAAGACGGTATTCGTTGTCGGCGCGGGAAAGATGAGCGAACTGGCCGCGCGCCATCTGATGGCCCACGGCTGCGCTTCGATTTTCGTCTCCAATCGCACCTACGACCGCGCCCTCGGCCTGGCGCAGAAGTTCAACGGACAGGCCATTAAGTTCGACGATCTTTATGCCACTTGCGACCGCGCCGATATCGTGATCACTTCGACGGGGGCGCCACACGCCATTTTTAAGCGCGAACACGGAGAGCAGTTTCTATTGCGCCGAAAGAACCGGCCGATGTTCTTTATCGACATCGCGGTGCCGCGCGACGTTTCCCCGGAGATGGGCAAACTGGATGGCATCTTTACCTATGACATCGACGACCTGCAGCAGGCCGTAAGCAGTCACGTGGCCGATCGCCAGCACGAGGCCGAGCGCGCGGAGGCGATTATTTCGAGCGAGGTCGAGAGCTTCGCGCGCCGCCTGCATACCTTGGACGTGGTGCCGATCATCGTGTCGCTGCAGGATCATCTGGAGACGATTCGGCAGGCTGAGATCGACCGAGTGCGCGGGCGGCTCGGGCAGCTGACTGCAGAACAGGAAATTGCGGTCGAGGTACTCACGCGCGGGATCATCAACAAAGTGATGCATACTCCGATCACCACACTGAAGACAGCAGCGAAGGAATCTGAGGCGACGACGATAGTGGATGTGGTGCGGAGGCTGTTCAACTTGCGGGACAAAGGGCAAAGATCCGCTTCGTCTTCGGACAAGAAAGACGAGGTGGGAACACCCCAGTGACTTCACCGGGAGGCGACTTGCGGGGCGTGATTATACGTTTGCTTCGCGCAACCTTCGGTTGCGCAATCTCGTTGGCGCCATTCGTCGCCTTCAACTTGATGACTCGGCCGTAGAATCGTTATGACGATAACAGCTCGCATCTCTAATCCGGTCTTCTGGATTCCCAACCTGTTCGTCGCAATGATTCATTAGCCGTTTCGTGCATCATCGATGGGCGTTTTATGCATCACCAGATGACCAGACGTACACCTAAGCTCCGCATCGGTTCCCGCGGCTCGCAGCTTGCCCTGTGGCAGGCGAATCACATTTCCGCGCTGCTGCGCGGGCGTGGACTTGAAGTTGACATCGAGATCATCCACACCACCGGCGACAAGATTACTGACGTTGCATTGGCCATGGTTGGCACCAAGGGGATGTTCACGAAAGAGATTGAAGAGGCCCTTGCCGCCGGGCGCGTCGACCTGGCGGTGCATTCCCTGAAGGACCTGCCCACCGAACTTCCTCCAGGATTCGAAATCGCCGCCATCCCCGAACGCCAGGACCCGCGCGATGCCTTCTGCTCGCGCCACTATTCGAGTTTTCAAGAGCTGCCACAACGCGCGCGCGTGGGTACATCCAGCCTGCGCCGGCAGGCGCAACTGAAGGCGGTGCGGCCCGATCTCGATATTCATCCTTTGCGCGGCAATGTCGATACGCGGTTGCGAAGACTGGAGCAGGGAGAATACGACGCCATCATCCTTGCGGCGGCTGGCCTGAACCGTTTGGGAAAGACAGAATGGATCATGCAGATAATTCCAGCCGAAATCATGTGCCCGGCTGCAGGACAGGGGGCACTGGCCATCGAGATTCGCGCCGGCGACGCGGCGACGCGCCGGTGCCTGGAATTACTGAACGACCCGCCTGTCCGCGCTGCCACGAGTTGCGAACGCGCCCTGCTCAACCGTCTCGGTGGGGGATGCCAGGTTCCCATCGGTGCGTTCGCGGAGATGCGGGATGGCAAGCTGCATCTGGAATCGGTCGTGGCCGATCCCGACGGCTCGAGGCTTCTGCGCGACTCGCGCGACGGCGACGATCCGCAAAAGCTGGGCCGGGAAGCGGGTGCGGCATTGCTGGCGCGCGGCGGTGACGAGATTCTCGCGGCGGTGTACGGGAGCGGGTTGACCGTTCCGCCGCAACCGTGAGTCCGGAACGCGTGGACTGAACAGCGCAGGATGATTGCTCCCGCTGCTAAAGCTGCTATTTTTATTTGCGGCTTCCGCAGCGGCTGGAATTCGCGCCTTTCAAAACCTGACTGAGGGCCCAGGGTCTTGCCAGTAAGGAGGCCGTGACTGCACGCGATTTTGGAGCAGGCAGAATTTTCGACCAGAGGCTCGGAGAGGCGCACGACAATCGACCGTGTATATTCCTGAACATTTTCGAGTAAGCGACCATGCCGAGGCGATTGGGTTTATGCGGGCGAATCCCTTCGTCATTCTGGTTTCCGAAGGCGACTACGGCCCTTTCGCCAGCCACGTCCCGGTAGTGATCGAGGAAGCCGGAAAGCAACTTATCCTCCGCGGCCACGTAGCCAAGGCCAATCCGCACTGGCGCTATCTGGAGCGACAACCGAAGTGCCTCACGATTTTCCACGGTCCGCACTCTTACGTTTCGGCCAGCAACTACACCACGCGCGAGAACGTTCCTACCTGGAATTACGGCGCGGTGCATGTTTACGGAAACGCTCGCGTGTATGCCTCGTCGGACGGGCTGCAGAGCGTGCTCCACGAATTGATTGCCACGTTCGAGGCCGCCTACGCCCAGCAATGGGACAGCCTCGACCAGGCCTACCGCGACCGCATGCTCAGCCACATCGTGGGATTTGAAATCGCCGCGAACCGGGTTGAGGCGAAGTTCAAGCTCAGCCAGAACCGTACGAAAGAAGAACAGGCCAACGTGATTGCGGCTCTGGATATGGCCGAAGATACGGCAGTTTCCGGGGTTGCAAGAATGATGCGGGAACAGGGCCTGGGCGTGAGGAACGAAGGGGAGTGAGGCTATGGTCAGGGTTGGCGGGCAAGGGCGCCCGCCCCAGGGGAACAGGATGCGTCCATTTCAACCGCCGGCGAAACCCCTCAATGGAGTGCGGGTACTTGTGGGGCGCGCGCGGCACCAGGCGGGAGTCCTCTCCAGTGAACTGCGCAAGCTGGGCGCGACCGTGATCGAAATTCCGTTGATCGAGATTCGCAAGCCGCGGTCGTTCAAGCCTCTGGATGCGGCCCTGAAACAAATCGGTCAATACGACTGGCTCATTCTTACCAGCGTCAATGGAGTCGAAGCCTTGTGGGAGCGAATGGCACGGCTGCGGATTGAGAAGCAGAGACTGCGCCACTTGCGTGTGGCGGCGATCGGGCCGGCGACGAAGAAGGCGATCGAGCAGGGCGGCCTTCATGTCGACGTTGTTCCCCCGGAATATATGGCTGAGTCGGTGGTGCGCAGCCTGCGCCGCCGCATCAAGGGGAAGCGGGTTTTGCTGGTGCGGGCAAGAGTTGCCCGGGATGTGATCCCGCGGGAACTAAGACTGGCGGGCGCGCAAGTGGACGTTGTGGAAGCCTATGAGACGGTTGTTCCCAAATCTTCGCGCGCGCGCCTGCGAAGCTTGTTGCGAAATCCATCCCGGCGGCCGCATCTGGTCACCTTTACCAGTTCCTCCAGCGTGCGCAACTTTGTCGAACTGCTCGCCGACAGGCGAGTCCGTCCTGCCTCGCGGCAGGTCGAGCCCGGCTCCTCGCCTGATCGGAGTCTTGGGCAATCGAATCGCGTCCCAGCAGGTCTTGAGGCGGTTCGCTTCGCCGCGATCGGGCCGGTTACTTCCTCTACGCTGCGGGCTCTGGGTTTGCGGGTGGACATTGAAGCTTCACAGTTCACGATTCCCGGACTTGTGGAATCCATCGTGAGGGACGCTCAGGCGGCACGACTAAGCCGTCCATCTCGTTCTTCAGCGCGGGAGTAGACTGGTTGAAATCCCAGACAATATTTCAAGATGAAGTTGCAGCATATGCAACCGTATGACGTTGCAAGATATTGCAACCGTTGGAACAAGCGGTGCCGGTTTTTCTAATTTGTCTTGACTCCAATTTAGGCCATAGTAAACTTCGGAGGCTTTTCCCAGATGGGAATTTGATTTACAAAAGGGGCGTTTCGCATATGACGAATCGGCGGTCAGTTTGTTCGAAATTCGCAACCGTTTGTGCCACCATTAGCCTGCTGGTCTGCGCTGCAGCAGCCCAGAACGCATCTTCGCCGCTGACCGTTAGCGGCGATGATGGCCACGCCATTCACATCCTTCCTACTGTTCATTTGGCGCCGGCTCTCCCTCCTGATGTGGGCCCGCTGGTTTACAACGGTGGTCCGGTCATGCAGGGTTCGGTGACGACTTACGCCATCTTCTGGGTTCCGGCCAAGCTGCAGAACGGCGGCGCCACCAGCATGACGGTGCACTACCAGACCGTGGTCAGCAACATGCTTCGGGATTACCCGGCACACGGAATTGACAACAACAACACGCAGTACTATCAGGTCAACGGGACCGGCGTGAAGCAATACATTCAGAACAAGGGCGGCCTGGGCGGCACCTATGTGGATACCGATGCCTACCCGGCCTCGGGATGCTCGGACTCGGCTACGCCGGGCAACTGCATTACCGATGCCCAACTACAGACTGAAATCCAGAAAGTGATGACGCTCAAAGGTTGGACGGGCGGGCTCAGCAAAATGTTCCTGGTATTCACTTCGAGCGGGGAAGGTTCCTGCTTCGACTCAAGCAGCTCGTCTTGCGCCTACACCGCGTATTGCGCGTATCACAGCTACATCGGCGCCAGCACTCCGATTGTTTACGGCAACGAGCCCTTCGGTCTTACCACCGATTGCCAGGAGCCGGGCACGCCTTCGCCGAACGGCGATCCCCAGGCGGATACTGCGGCTACCGCAGCCAGCCACGAACTCACCGAGGCCACCACCGATCCGGAACTGGACGCGTGGTTCACCGCGGGAGGCAGCGAGATTGGCGATCTGTGCGCTTATAACTACGGTCCTAACACCTGGGATACGTCAAAAGCCAACCAGATGTGGAACGGCCGCTTTTACGAACTGCAAATGGAGTATTCGAACCACGTTCTGGGTTGCGTGAGAGTTGGGCCCTGAGCGAGTAGTAGATCGAAATAACCAGAAGCAATTGCGATGGCGGCCAGAACAGCGGCCGCCATTATTGTGTTCCGGGCTGCATAAATGGCTTTGGAAGGGCGCGACTTCAGTCGTGCCGCCCAGAGCCAACCAGAGCGCGCTGCAAAAGAGCAGGAAAGAAAAACCAGTCCGCGCGAATATCCCTATTCGGTCACGGTGCAGCTGCAATCGGCGGGGACGACGTGGGCCAGCAAGAAATCTGCAACCCGCTGGTAAGCGTTAAGCTGATTTTCGACGCGGGCGAAGCCGTGGCCTTCGTTTTCGTAAATCTTGTAATCGACCGTGCCCCCGCGCTTTTTGATGGCGTCGACGACCTGCTGCGTTTCTGACTTGGGGCAGCGCGGATCGTGTCCCCCGGCCAGCAGCAGCAGCGGCGCTTTGATCTGATTGATGAAGTTGATGGGTGAACGGTCTTCGTAGAGCGCTTTGTTTTTGACTACGTCGCCCATGGTCGCGAGATCGGATTGCTGCAGCACCGGATCTTCGTTTTCGATTTCGGTGAACCAGTTGACGAAGGGCACAATGGGTACGCCCGCAGCCCAAACATCTGGCGCCTTGGTCACCGCCATCATGCTGAGATAGCCGCCATAGCTGCCGCCCATGACGGCAATCTTTTTGGGATCGAGATGGCCGGTCTGCTTGATCCAGTCGACACCGGCCAGCACATCCTGCAAATCGCCGCCGCCCATGTCGAACAAATTGGCCTGCTGAAACTCCTTGCCGTATCCGGTTGAGCCGCGATAGTTGGGCGCCAGCACCATGTATCCCTGATTGGCCGCGAACTGCACGAAGCGGTTGAAAGAATTCATGCTCAGCGAAGTCGGTCCGCCGTGAATGTAGACGATGGCCGCATTCTGCCCGTTGCGCACCATGTTGAACGGCACATAGAGAAACGCGGAGATGGTCCACTTGCCGTCGCGGCTGGGATAGTGCACCAGATAAGGCTCGACCATGTCTTCGGAGCGCACGCCCGCGATGAGTGAATGCGTGACCTGATGCGATTTGCCCGTGGCGAGCGTGTAGACCCAGAGATCGCCGGGAGCGGTCGGCCCGTTATGCATGTATAGTAGGCGCGAGCCGTCCGGAGTGAAAGCGGAATGCCCGCCCGCCGGCTCGTTCACGCCCTTCGGGATCGGCAGCGCGGTGGATTTTCCGGAACCAAGGTCACAGAGGTAAATATCTTCGTTGCCGTCGACGTCGGCGTCGAAGGTGAGGTGCTTGCCATCCGGCGAGAACTCGCGGCCGCGGATTTCCCATTTGTCTTTGGTGAGCCAGGATGTCTCTTTGGCCGCGATGTCTCGCAATCCGATGTTGTCGTATCCGTTTTCTGCATTCGAGGTCAGCAGAACTTTCCTGCCGTCGGGCGAGATGTCGTTCGCCAGGAACCGCTGTTCGCCATGGTGAGGCGTGAGCAGCGTGCTCTTCCCCGTCGCCACGTCCGCGATGAAGATATTGGAGTCTGTGCCCTTAGCCTGCTCTTGCGTGTAGACGATGAACTTGCCGTCTTTCGACCAGATCGGATCCGAGTTGCTCTTATCCTGCGGCGTGTTCGTCGTGAGGTGCTTTACCTCGCGCATCACCGTGTCGTAGATGTCGATTTCGTACGCGGCGGACGTTTTCGGTTTTACTTCATAGGCCAGATATCGCCCGTCGGGCGACCATGTCGGATTGAGTTCCGCGATTTCGCGGGTCTGCGTGAGGTTGACGACTTTGCCAGTCTTGGGCGATACGAGGAAAATGTCCCATTGCTCGTCGCCGTCATAGTCGGATTGATAGGCGATCCACTTGCCGTCGGGCGACCACGCGGGCGCGGTCTGGCGCTGGTCGCTGACGGTGAGCTGGACGGGCCATCCGCCTTCGGCAGGGACAAGCCAGAGATTGTTGCGTCCGCTCATGTTAGAGATGAAGGCGACGCTCTTGCCGTCAGGCGACCATGTCGCGCGGCCCACCTGCCGCGTCATGTAGAGCTTCTCGATGGTCAGGCTGCGCGGCTCAACCTGAGCGTTGGGCTTGGAAGCGATCTTTTTCGGATCGGTGATGGCCTGGGGAGCGGGGAGAGTCTGCGCAGCGGCAGTTTCGGCGACGACGGTGCTCATGACTATGACGATAGCAAAGTAGGGGAAAGATCGCATGGAAGTGGGCGCCTCGCCTGGGGAGTGAAGAGAAAGTTTAGCAGAGCGCGGTCCGCCCGCCGGCCAGTGGAAGTTCCGGGCTACTCGATGATGCGAAGGTGGCGAAGCAAGTCCGCCGGCACGATTGCAGTCGTGCCCTTTCCCAAGACCGAACTGAAAGGCGTGCCTTTTGCAACCTCAGACGTTCGCCGCGCGCGTGGCATTGGATTTGATGAGGCGGTTGAACTGCTCCTTCATCTGCGCGAACAGCGTTTTTTCCTTGAAGGTGCCTTTATTGGATTTGAGTCCTTCGCGCGTTAGGTGCGACGACACGATGGCCTTGTTGGCGTTCTTGATGAGGGGATCGAGCTGGGTTTTCTTCATCTTCTCGACTTTGTCCATCCATCCCGGCAGGCCCATGTCGGCGACGAAGAAGTTTGCGATCATGCTGGTGTCGGAGCAGGAGATGATGTAGCAGCCGAGAATGGGGCAGTCCTTGAATACCGACATGTCGAGGGTGCCGGGATCGAGCAGGCGCTTGTTGCCGGCCTTCATTTCGGTATAGTCGCGACCCAGGATGTAGAGTTCCTGAATCAGTTTGGCGAGGGCGCTGGCCGCGCCGATGGCCGCGGTGGTGGCGGTGCCCATGTCGGCGAAGAGGCCGGCAATTTTTGTGGAAGCAGAAGCCGTGTTGCGCACCGCGTCCGCGGTGTTGGCCGCCAGAAAGCGCTTGATGATCACGACCACGGCTTCGGCGGCGGCTTGCGGATCGCCGGGCAGAACGCCTTCGAGATAGTAGTCGGATTTGTACAGGTCCCGCGCATTGGCCACGACCGCGCGCCAGGACTGCACCGACTTGTACGAACTGGTGAAGACGCCGATCAGGGGCGTGATTTCCGCGATGAGTTCGTGCAGCACGCTGCCGCTCAGCGCGTCCACGACGTCGGAGATGTCGTGCAGGTTCATGGACGTCTGGATCAATTCCATGGCATGTTGCTTGATGGCTCCGGCGGAGGGCATGGTCGCCGCGACCTTGGACCCGGTCTTGATTCCTTTGACCATGTTGGTGACGTTGGAGCGGACGCTATTGGCGTCGGAAAGAGCGCCGGCCACGCTTTTCGCGCGGGCGAATTTGGCGAATTTCAGTTCGGTGCCGGCGAACATGTTAGCCAGGTTGTTGTCCCTGGCCTTGGAAATGGTCCGCATCGCGGTAAAGTCAGCCCTGGTGAGTCCTGGTCCGCCCATTGGAAGTTCCTCCTCGTCCTCGTTCGGAAATAGCTCCGCGATTTTACACCAGGCGCTGGCGATCTTCCGATTACCTTCAC
>VFSW01009186.1_pt1 | contig 14132 bp, 12 predicted proteins | sample 5358111 | NCBI WGS metagenome assembly VFSW01 (sample SAMN11554181, study PRJNA540505) | mine drainage metagenome | isolation source: sediment from site ElyBrook_90M | place: USA: Ely Copper Mine, Vershire, VT | collected 2017
GCGAGCCCCGGAACCGGCGACGATCCGGCCGCCCGCTGCGCCGCGAGCCACGCCCGGAACTGCGGAGCCGGCATGGCACGCACCACGAACGTCATCTGGTCGTGGTACAGGCCGCAGTACCGCGCGCACTGCCCGCTCCACGTGCCGGGCTGCTTGACCGTGAACGCGAACCGGTTGGTGACGCCCGGGATGGCGTCCCGTTTGAAGAGGAAGTCGGGCACCCAGAACGAGTGGATGACGTCGGCCGAGTTCAGCACGATCTCGGTGGTCTGCCCGGCCGGCAGGACGAGCTCCGGCGGCTGCGTGCCGTCGCCGGTGACCACGACCCCCTGCCCCTGGTAGGTGAACTGCCAGGACCAGCGGAAGGCCAGCACGTTCACCGTCAGCGGCGGGTCGCGCGGAACCGCGTCGACCGTCGAGAGGGTCAGCAGGGTCAGCACCGAGAGGCCGGCCACCGTCAGGAAGGGAAGCGCGGTCCAGGCGAACTCGAGACGGGTGTTCTCGCGCACCTGGCTGGGCAGCGCGTCGCTGCGCCTGCGGTATCGGAGCACGGCGACGGTCGTGAGGATCCACACGATGGCGGCGACGACCCCACCGGCCCAGAAGAAGACCTGGTACAGGTTGAACGTCGCCTGGCCCTGCGTGGTGGCCGCCTGCGGCATGCAGCCGCCCGCCGCCAGCGCGGCGACCGGGAGCAGCGGCAGGGCCCGGCGCAGGCGCGTCACGGCTCGCCTGCCCGATGGGCGATCGCCTCGGCGGATCGCTCGTGTATCTCCTCGAAGCCGCCGCTGGCGTTGCGGCGAAGCGCGATGCCGCCCGGACGCGAGATCGGCGCGGAACCGCGGCGCAGGCGTCCCCGGGCCAGCCCGTACGTGACGAACCAGGCGGCGACCGGGAACACGAAGACCAGGACCCGGAACAGGACGGTCAGCGTCTCGACCGGGATCCCCAGCCACGCGCCGATCACGTCGTTGGCCCCCGCCAGCATCAGCACGACGAAGATGGCGGCGATCCCGACCCCGGTGGCGGCCCGCCAGGGCGCCTCCCACGGCCAGTCGAGCAGGTGGTGCTCCCGGTGATCGCCGGTGATCCTGGCCTCGATGAAGGGCCATGCCCACAGCCCGCCGAACAGCAGCCCCGGGATGACCACGCCGGGGACGAACGGTTCGGGAATGGTCACGCCGAACAGCGTCACCTGCCATCCGGGGGCCATGCGCAGCAGCCCCTCCAGCCAGCCGATGTAGTAGTCCGGCTGCGCCGGCGAGGCCGCCGTGTAGGGCACGAACGGCCCGTACTCCCACACCGGGTTGATCTGGAACAGGCCACCGAGCAGCGCGATCACCGCGACGGTGAGGAAGAAGAGCCCGACCGAGCGGAACGTCTGTCCCGGCCAGAGCCGCAGCCCGACCACGTTGTGCTCGGTCGCGCCGGGACCCTTGTACTGGGTGTGCTTCTGGAGCCACACGATCAGGAGATGGATCGAGATCCCGCCGATCAGCGCACCCGGCAGCAGCATCACGTGGATCACGAAGAGGCGGCTGATGAAGCCGGCCGACGGGAACGCGCCACCGAAGAAGAGCGAGGCGAACCACGGCCCGATGAACGGGATCGACAGGGCCGCCGAGTAGGCGATGCGGAGCCCGGTGCCCGAGAGCAGGTCGTCGGGGAGCGAGTACCCGGAGAAGCCCTCCCCGAGCGCGAGCAGCAGCAGCCCGAACCCGATGATCCAGTTCACCTCGCGGGGGCGCCGGAACGCACCGGTGAGGAAGATGCGCGCCAGGTGCGTCACGATCGCGGCGACGAAGATCAGCGCCGCCCAGTGGTGGATCTGGCGCATCAGCAGCCCCGCCCTGACCACGAAGCTGAGCTGCATGACCGAGTCGAAGGCGCTCGAGACGGTGGCGCCCCGCAGAGGCACGTAGGGACCGGCGTAGGTGGTCGGGGTGGTGTCGGGCCGGAAGAACAACGTCAGGAACGTGCCCGTGAGCAGCAGGACGACGAACGAGAACGCCGCCACCTCCCCCAGGAGGAACGACCAGTGGTCGGGAAAGACCTTCTGCAGCGCGTTCCGTCCGAAGGTCGCCAGTCCCGTCCGCTCGTCGAAGAAGCGCACCGCGCCGCCGACGATCGGGATGTTCTCTCCCGGCGCGGCGTAGCCGCCGGTCACCCCGCGGTCGGCGAGGGGCCGGGCGTCCCCTGGAACCCCGGCGTCGGAGCTCGGAACGCGCTCGTCCGCGGGCCCGGACGCCGCCACGCCGCCGCTCATGCGCCGCCTCCCGAGGTCATGTTCCAGAAGCTTGGCCCCACCGGCTCGGGGAAACCCCCGAGTGCCACGAACGTGCCGTCCGGCTGCAGCTGGATGGGGAGCTGTGGCAGGGGGCGCGCCGCCGGCCCGAAACTGGGGATCGCGCCATCGAGCACGTCGAACGTGGACTGGTGGCACGGGCAGATCAGTCGATGCTCGATGGCTCGGTACAGGCCCACCGGGCATCCGGCGTGCGTGCACACCTTCGAGTACGCGACATAGCCGTCGGGCGCCCACGCCATCCGGTCGGCCGGCAGCCGGAGCAGGTCCGGCGGTACCCGGATCAGCAGCGTCTGCGCCATCGCGTCGCCGACCGCGCCCTCCGGGAAGACGGTCACCACTCCATCGATCGGCAGCGCGCTCGCCTGCACCGGCTTCCCGTCGATGCCCACCACGCGAGAACCCTTCCTCCAGGCCGTCACGAACAGGCTGCGGCCCGGCGCGGGACCGAGCGACAGGACCGGGATCAGCAGCGCGGCGCCCAGCCCCGCGAACGCACCGAAGAGGAGCCCGATCAGCAGGTGGCGGCGGGCGAAGCCGGCCTCCGCCTCGCGCGTAGCGTCCGCCGTGGCCAATGCCTCGGCGGTCGGCTCCGGCTGCAACGGGTGCCGGTCCTCGGTCACCAGGCGGGTCGGCAGCAGCCGCTGCGACCAGACCACGATGCCGGCGCCGAGGCCGCCGAAGGCGAGCGTGAGCAGGATGCCCTGGACCTGGGTGTCGCCTCCCACCAGGTACACCACCAGCAGCGCGAACCCGGCCACCATGGTGACCGCGAACAGCGCCCCAACGATGACCTGCGCGCGGTACTCCTCGGACGTGAGCGGCAGGCCACGCACCCGCGGCCCCGAGTAGTCACGCTCCGGACGGCCGTCCAGCCCCGCGGGACCGATCACGGGTGGGGCCTCCGGGCGACCCAGCCCACCAGGAGGAGCAGCAGCACGAGGCCCACGGCGCCGGCCACGAAGCCCTCGGGGACCGGGCCGAGACCGCCCAGCGAGAAGCCGCCCGGGGTAGGCGCGGACTGGAGGTACCCGATGTAGGCGGCGATCTCGTCGATCTGCTGGATCGGCAGCCTGAACACCGGCATCGGCCCGGGGCCCGTCACCATCGCCTCGCCGACGGTCGAGGAGGCCGCGTTGTGCAGGCTCGGCGCGACGAACCCGCCGCCGACCGACCCTCCGGCCGCGTCGGCGCCGTGGCACGCGGCGCAGTTGTTGATGAAGAGCTGGCGGCCCGCGGCGATGTCGGCGCCCTGCGTGTCGACCGGAGGAATCGCGGGCCCGGGGGCGATCCGGGCCACGTAGTCGATCAGCGACTGGATCTGGCCCGGCGACAGCACGGGCTTCCGCTGGAGCGACGTCACGCCGTTCTCGGGCAACGGCATGCGGCCCGTGTAGAGCGCGTATGCCGTGCCCGCGGCACCCTGGCCCTGCAGGCTGGGCCCGTTGCCGGAGACGCCCTGGCCCGAGACGCCGTGACAGGCCGCACACGTCTGCATGTACAGGGCCCTGCCGGCGGAGAGGTCGCCGCCTGCCTGCACCGTCGCGGAGGATCCCGGGGGGCCGGCGGCAGACGCTCCGGGCGCGCCACCGGATCCGCCCTGGCCGGAGACCGGCCCGCCCCCCAGCAGCGCCAGGACCGCGACGGCTCCGATGGCCGCAACCACCGTGAGGCCGGCGATCGAACGGGCGAGCGGCACGGCACGCGACGGACGCTGCGGGCGCGTGTGCACGACGGGCGGGTCCTCCTCGGTTCTGGGGTGCTGGCGCTCGGCGTGGCCCGCGGGGCGTATCGCCTGGGGGCCGAATGTACCGCGGATGATAAGCCGAATTCCCTCCCCCTACCTGCCAAACGATAGGGAGGCCGTCGTGGCCCCGAGGTCAGCCGGCCGCGCTCGTCGATAACGGCTGCATGACAATCGCGCTCCACCGGGCTCCTGGGCCCGCCCGGGCGCCGGCCCTACGCCAGCAGGTCCCGGCGCCGGAACGCCCACACGGAGGCCAGCCACCCGCCGATCGCCGCGGCGCCCAGCACGGTGAGCCCTTCGGCCGGGAACACTCCTGCGTTCACCAGCGGCCCGGTGTCGAGGTAGTGGAACGCGCTCAGGTACGACAGCGCGTCGAGATGCGGGTCGATCCGGGCGAGGGTCTGCAGCAGGTACATCCCGACCAGGATCCCGGCCATCACGCCGCCGGCCGCGCCCCGGCTCAGCGTTGCCACGGCGAGCAGCGTCGTGACAGCCTCGATCGCCCACCCGAACGCGAGGATCACGCACCCGGCCAGCAGGAAGCGGCCGGTGTCCCACGACTCGCCGATCACGAGCCCGGACACCAGGATCGTGGCGATGGTGGCCGCGACCAGCAGCGCCATCCCGATCGCCTGCCCGGCGATCGACGTGGCGAGGTACGCCGGTCGCGATATCCGGGTGGCGAGCGGCAGCTCCAGGAAGCCACGGTCCAGGTCGGCCGCAACCGCGCGCGTCGCCATCAGGATCCCCCCGATGGCGGCCACGATCGGCCAGATCATCAGGAAGACGTAGACGTTGAAGAAGGTGCCGACGTCGGTCAGGTTCCCCGTGATGCTGAAGGCGGCCTGCATCTCCTTCGGCCACAGCTTCAGCATCGCGTCCAGGGTCGCCTGGTTCTGCTTGATGATCGGGTAGTAGAAGGTGATGAACCCCGTGTAGAGGATCGACGTGAGGGCCAGCCAGCCCAGCAGCGAGCGGCTCCGGCGGAGCTCCAGGCGCAGCACGGAGGCGATCATGGCGCCGCCTCCACGGCAGGCCGGTCGGCCGGCGCGCCGGCCCCGTAGAAGCGCATGAACACGTCCTCGATGTCGGGCGTGGCGATCGCGATGTCCCGCACCTCGAGCCCGGCGATCCGCCGCAGCAGCGGGTTCACGTCACCCATCACCATGAGGTGGGCATCGCGCGTACCGTCGGCCAGCACCCGCACGTTCGGCAGATCGAAGGTGCCGGGGGGTGCGGGAGCGGCCAGCACGAGGTTCACCGAGCGCCAGTGCTCGCCGAGCAGCGCCTGGACCGGCGAGATGTCCACCACGCGGCCCTCCCGGATGACCGCGACGCGATCGCAGCTCCGCTCGACCTCCGGGAGGTTGTGTGACGAGAGGAAGACGGTCCTGCCGGCCCCGCGAGCCTCCGCGACCAGGCCCAGGAACTCGCGCTGCATCAGCGGGTCCAGCCCGGAGGTGGGCTCGTCCATCACGAGCAGGGGCTCCTGTCCCATGAAGACCTGCACGACGGCCACCTTCTGCCGGTTGCCGCGCGAGAGCCTGCGGACCTGGACGGTCGGGTCGAGCTCGAGCCGCTCGGCGACCGGCCGCCAGGCTCCCCTCGCCAGGCCGCGAAGTGTCGCCAGGTAGTCGAGCTGCTCGGCGGCGGTGAGCTCGCCCAGGTAACCGGGATCGCTCGGCAGGTAGGCCATGGCGTGGTGGACCTGGGGTGCCCGCGCCCACGTGTCGAGCCCGAAGATGCGTGCCGAGCCCGAAGTCGGGCGGATGGCCCCGGCCAGGAGCCGGATGGTGGTCGTCTTCCCGGCGCCGTTGGGACCCAGGAAACCGAAGACCTCGCCCTCCGCGATGGAGAACTCGACGTCGAGGATCCCCCGCCGGGATCCGTACGACCGTGTCAGCGCGGTCGTCTCGATGACATTGGGCATGCCGATCACCGTCCCTGCGCCGCTCCGGAGGCGGTCGCGCGGAGACGCCCGCTGCCCCGGCACGATGCGAGGGGCGCCGACTGCGCGGCGTCGACGGGACAGGCTGAGCCCGCCGGCAGGGCGGCAACAGGGCCCTTCGGCCCGATCGACCCGACACTCGTCACGCATGAGCCGGCGTGACCTCCGGCCGTCTCGCCCGCCCCGGCGGCGAGGCGGAAACGGACGCGACGCCATCGCCGGACTCGGCGCGCGGCGCCTTCGCACCCCGCGGGGCCCTCCCGGGCTGTACGCTCTGGGCGTGCTGACGATCGAGACGATCCGGCGCGCGCCCAAGGTGCTCCTGCACGACCACCTGGACGGCGGCCTGCGCCCCGCCACGCTGGTCGAGCTGGCGCGGGACGCGGGCTACCACGGACTGCCGACCGAGGACCCGGGCGAGCTTGCCGAGATCATCCGGCGGGGCGCCGACCGCAAGAGCCTCGAGCTGTACCTCGAGACGTTCGCCCACACGGTCGCCGTCATGCAAACGCGCGACGCCATCGTGCGGGTGGCGGCGGAGTGCGCGGAGGACCTGGCTGCCGACGGGATCGTCTACGCCGAGGTGCGGCACGCACCGGAGCTTTCCACCGAGCGCGGCATGTCGCTCGACGAGGTGGTGGAGGCAATCCTGGAGGGGTTCCGCCGGGGGAGCGAGGGGCGCGCGATCACCGTCCGCTTCATCGCGACCGCCATGCGCACGGCCGCCCGCTCCCTCGAGATCGCCAGGCTCGCCGTGCGCCATCGCGACGAGGGCGTGGTGGGCTTCGATATCGCGGGTGCGGAAGCCGGGTTTCCCCCCAGCCGGCACCTCGACGCGTTCCAGCTGATCCAGCACGAGAACTTCCACATCACGATCCATGCCGGCGAGAGCTTCGGCCTTCCCTCCATCTGGGAGGCGCTGCAGTGGTGCGGCGCCGAGCGCCTGGGCCACGGGGTTCGCATCGTCGACGACATCTCCACCGGACCCGACGGGCAGCCGGTGCTGGGTCGCCTCGCCGCCTACGTGCGGGACCGGCGGGTGCCACTCGAGATGTGCCCGTCGTCGAACGTGCACACGGGCGCGGCGGCCAGCATCGAGACGCACCCGTTCGAGCTGCTGAGACGGCTGCGCTTCCGGGTGACGGTGAACACCGACAACCGGCTGATGAGCGGGGTGACCCTCTCGAGCGAGTTCGCCCTGCTGGCCGGGGCGTTCGGGCTCGACCTGGACGACCTTGAGTGGCTCACGCTCAACGCGATGAAGAGCGCCTTCTGCCACTTCGACGAGCGCCTCGCACTCATCAACGGGGCGATCAAGCCGGCGTACGCGCGCCTCCGCTACGCACTCTGAGCCCGGGGGAACGGCGCGTCGTCCCGGGGGAGGGCCGATGCTCCCGCCGGGTCACTCCCCCTCGCTCTCGATCCGGTAGTAGCGCCCGGTGGACCGGACGTGGCGGCGGGCAAGCCAGTAGATGACGTTGCCGGGGAACGGATGCTGGCGGAACGTTGCCCGGACCACCCGGTCGCGCTCCTCCCCGTCGGGGAGCAGCACCGCGCGCACCTGGACCGGCCCGGCGCCATGGCCGAGCAGCTCGCCCGACCCGGCGGCGTCGAGGTTGCGGGTCCATGGACAGCTCCCGTCCGGGTGCCCCAGGTAGCGCCGGCCACCGACGGTGAGCAGCCCGAGGAAGACCGACCGCGCAACGCCGGTCCGCCGGCCGGGCACCACGAGCTGGACCGTGTTGCCCAGCCCGAACCTGCGCCACCACGCCCCGATGGCAGGATCGAGCTGGTGCAGGAGCCCGTAGAAGCGGGGGAAGAACCAGTGCCACGCGCCGTCCATGGGCGCAGTATCGCGCCGCAAGCCCCGGGTGCGAATCCCACGTGTGGCGCTATGATGCGGCGCGAGACGCGCACGATTCCTGCGTGCTTCCGGCTCTTTTCGCAGGAGCGAACGTGGAACCCGGGCAGTGACGACCGTCGATCGCGACCGCCTGGCCGCGCTCATGGAGCGCGAGGAGCATCGGTTCGCCAGGGAGCATCCGCGCTCGCGGGAGCTCCACGAACGCGCGCTGCGCTCACTCCCAGGCGGCGTGCCGATGCTCTGGATGACGAAGTGGGCGGGGCCCTTCCCGGTCTTCGTGGAGTCCGCGGAGGGTGCCCGGTTCCGGGACGTTGACGGGCACGAGTACGTGGACCTGTGCCTGGGCGACACGGGCGCCATGACGGGCCACGGGCCGGTTGCCACGCTGGAGGCGGTGCGGCGGCAGCTCGGGCACGGCATCACGCACATGCTTCCCACCGACGATGCGGCCGCGGCGGGCGAGCTGCTCGCTGCGCGGTTCGGGGTTCCCGCGTGGCAGTTCACGCTCTCCGCGACCGATGCGAACCGTTTCGCCCTCCGCCTCGCGCGCGCCTTCACCGGGCGCCCGAAGATCCTGGTGTTCGACTACTGCTACCACGGCACGGTCGACGAGACGTTCGCGACGCTCCGCGATGACGGGACGGTGGGCCCCCGCCGCGGGAACATCGGGCCCGCCGTCGACCCGGCCATGACGACGCGCGTCGTCGAGTTCAACGACGTCGCGGCGCTGGAGCGCGAGCTCGCGGCGGGTGACGTGGCGGCCGTCCTGGCCGAGCCCGCGCTGACGAATATCGGGATCGTCCTGCCGGATCCCGGCTTCCACGAAGCGCTGCGCGAGGCGACCCGCCGGGCCGGAACGCTGCTGATCCTCGACGAGACGCACACGCTCTGTGCCGGCCCGGGCGGCTACACGGGCGAGCACCGCCTGGAGCCCGACATGCTGGTGGTGGGCAAGGCGATCGGCGGCGGGATCCCCTCCGGCGCGTACGGCCTGAGCGCCGATCTGGCCGGCCGCCTGGCCGGCCTGACCACGAAGGAGGACGTGGACGTGGGCGGCATCGGGGGGACGCTGGCCGGCAACGCGCTGTCGCTGGCCGCGATCCGTGCCACGCTGGAGCACGTGCTGACGCCCGACGCGTTCGCGCGCATGGCCCCGCTCGCGGAGCGCTGGACGGAGGGCGTGGAAAGCGTGCTCCGAAGGCACGCCGTGCCCTGGCACGTGACGCGGCTGGGGACCCGTGCCGAGTATCACTTCCTTCCGAGCGCCCCGCGGAACGGTCGCGAGGCGGCGGCCGCGGCGGATTTCGAGCTCGAGCGATACCTGCACCTGGCCGCGCTGAACCGCGGGATCCTCCTCACGCCGTTCCACAACATGGCGCTGATGTCGCCGGTCACCACAGTCGCAGACGTCGACCGCCACAGCGCCGCGTTCGCCGAGACGATCGGGGAGCTGTTCGCCGCGGGCTGACCGCAACGTTGCGGGTCCCGGTCCGGCTGTCCCCCGCCGATCGAGCGCATCGCGGGATCCGCGCCAGTCGCCGTTGCCTGATCGAGCGCGCCGCGGGGCCCGGTCCGATCGGCCGGGTGCAGCGCCATGGGGTCCGGGCCATGCGGCCCTGGGGAGGCCCGACGACTGGAGCCACTCGGGACGGCTGGATGTGACTTTTGGCACTTCACAATATTCCCAAATGGGACCCGGACGCGGTATGCTTACGTCCGTCCGGATGTTGACGCGTCCCCACATCCGGACGAGAGTCGACGCGTGCCCGCGGGCACAGGCAGGAGGACGCAATGGGCGGTTCCCCGGGGGGTTCGACGGAACGGATTCGCTCGGGCGGACTGCGCAGGTTCGTCATTGCGGCCGCAGCGGCCGCGCTCGTGGCGAGCGGATGTGGCTCCCTCTCTGTGCAGGCCCAGGCCGTGCCCGCCAACCCCTTGGCCAACGAGGTGGCCGTCGTCGGTGCCGACGTGCCGCTGTCCGCTCCCGTCGCGCCACCCTGGCAGGTCGCCTGGGTCACCCCGTCCGTGCAGCTGACGGGCCTCGCCGTGTTCAACGCGAACAGCGTCTGGGTCGCCGGATCGGACGGCGTCGTGTACGCGTGGGACGGCACCGGCTGGCACGTACGGCGCGTGGACGACGACATCATCCGGATGGCGGCCGTGTCGCCCACCGCCGCATGGGTGGCCAGCGACGACGGGATCCGCCACTGGAACGGCTCGAAGTGGACGCTCACCAGCCACGACGGCACCGTCCTTGCGCTGGCCGCGGCCGATGGACGGCATGCGTGGGCGGCGACGGCAGCCGGCATCCGGGCCTGGGACGGGAGCGGGTGGCCGCTGGCGTATCCGGACGATGGAACTCGCTTCACGGGGATCGCGGCGCTGGATGCCACGCACGCATGGGCGGTGGGAACGGCGCCCGACGGGTCCGGTGTGGTGGTGGCGTGGGACGGGTCGCGGTGGACCCTCCAGGCGACGATGCCCGAGCCGCTGTCCGCGGTCTACGCCTCCGACGCCATGAACGCATGGGCGGTGAGCCCGGAGGGGTCCATCTACGCGTGGGACGGCACCGCGTGGAGCCTGGCGGTGGACCTGCACCTGGCGCTCAACGGCGTGGCAGGCACCGACGGCTCGCACGTCTGGGTCACGGCAGAGTCCGGCCAGGTGCTGTTCCATGACGGCGCCACCTGGCACGTGCAGTACCAGGCGCCCACGACCGTTTCCGCCGTCGTCGCCGCCGATCCCACCGACGTCTGGGCGATCGGCTTCGACACCGTCTACACCACGGTCGCCTCGGCCGCGGACTCGGCATCCTCGGCGTCTTCGGGGACCTCGAGCGCCCACGGCTTCTGACGGGCCGCCGCTCCAGGACGCGACGAGACCGCAGGACGCGACGAGACCGCGCCGCGCCTGCGGAACGCGGTCTCGGGTTCGTTGTCCGCGGCGACCCCGTCCCAGTTCGGGATCGCCACCGACTCGCTGAGGTGCCCGGCGTCAGCTCGGGCGGAGCGGGTGACCGTTGCTGTCGTGGGGAAGATCGACGCAGGCGACCCGGCAGCCGCGCGCGTCGTGCCCGGCAAACGGATGGAAGTGACGCCACGCGCGGTCGGCGCCCGGGTCCTGCGTGAGCCGGCAGCCGCAGGCCGCGCAGGTGACGGGGGCCTCGGCGCCGCGGGTCGCGGAGAAACCAGGATCGGTGAAGCTGTACATGTGATGCCTCCGCGCACGAGAGTACGGAGGGCAGCCGTGGCGGTCGGCGGCGTGCGAGATACGGTTCGGTGGCGAGACGGTTACGCCGGTGCCGGGCTGCGGAGGCACCAGCCGACCGCCCGCACCGACACCAGCGCCGGTCCACCGGCGCCGTCGAGCTTGCGGCGAAGCCGCGCGAGGTGCGGCTTGAGCCACAGCGGATCGGGATCCCGCTCACCGGCCCACCCGGCGGCGAGCAGCCTCGCGTGCCCCACCAGCTCGCCCTGCGCCTGCACCAGCGCCTCCAGGAGCCGGTACTCGATCGGCGTGAGCACGAGCGGGGAGTCGCCGACGCGCGCTTCGTGTCGCCCGGGATCGAGGGCCAGCCCGCCGTAGTTCACCGGACCGGATCCGCGAAGCCGGCCGGACCCCGCCGCCTCTCCCGGCAGCCCCGCGGCCGTCCTCGGCGAACGACGGATGGCCGCCCGGATGCGGGCGAGCAGCTCCTGCTTGCCGAACGGCTTGACCAGGTAGTCGTCGGCACCGAGATCCAGCGCGCGCACCTTCGCCGCCTCCGCGCGCTCACCGCTGACCACGATGATGGGAATGTCGGCACCCTCGGCGCGCAGCTGGTGGGCCACGCTGAACCCGTCCGGCCCGGGCATCGCGAGGTCGAGCAGGACCAGGTCGGGCGAGTCCTCGCGCCATCGGCGCACGGCCGTCAGCCCGTCGTAGGCGGTGACGACCTGGTGCCCCTCCGTGCCCACCAGCGCCGTGATCGCGCCGACCATGGCGGGATCGTCGTCCACCACCAGGATGCGGAGCGTGCCGGCCCCGTTCACAGCGCCACCGCCGACGCGAGCGCGACCACGAAGCGTGCCCCGCCACCGACGGCCGGCTCGCACCACAGCCGCGCGCCCATCGCCTCGCCCAGCCGCCGCGCCGCATAGAGTCCGATCCCGGACCCGCGCGCGGCCCCGGTCTCACTGCGGCGGGCGTACGGCTCGAAGACCCGTTCCCGCCATTCCTCGGGCACGCCCGGCCCCTCGTCCGCCACCGACAATCGCGCGATCCCCTCCTGCAGGTCGGTGCGGATCGTGATGGTGGTCCCCGGCGGCGCGTACTTGACGGCGTTCTCCAGCAGGTGCTCGAGGATCTGCCGCAGTCGCGCGGCCTCGCCCAGCACGCGCAGCCCCGGGCGCCCTTCGTGGATCACCCCGTGGCGGCGGAGCAGCGGGCCCATGCCGGCCACGGTCTCCTCGACGATCGCCGTCAGGTCGATCGGGACGAGGTCGAGCGGGGTCTGCTCCTCCGGCCGCACCGACGCCAGGATCGAGTCGACCAGGCGGTCCAGGCGGGTGACCTGCTCGTCGGCGAGGCGGTGCCATTCCACCGCGCTCGGCACGGCGCCGGTTCCATCCTCGACGGATTCCGCGAGCAGGTCGAGATACGCGCGGACGACCGCCAGGGGCGTGCGCAGCTCGTGCGTGACCAGGGCCACGAGCTCCGCCTGGGCACGTTCGAGCGCCTTGAGCGACGCGACCTGGGCCTCGGCCTCTCGCTGCAGTCGGCCCTTCTCCACGATGCCGGCGAGCAGGTCCGCGATCGCCCGGAGCTGCGCGACGTCGCGGGGTGTGAACACGCGCCGCTGTTCCGTCTGCACGTTGAGCACGCCCACGACCTGGTCGTTCCAGGAGAGCGGCACGGACAGCATCGAGGCCACGAACCGGCGCTGGTCCAGTCCGCGCACCCAGAGGAACCGTTCGTCGGACCGGACGTCCGGGATCACCATGGGTTCGCGGCTCGCGGCGACCCGCCCCGTGATCCCCTGCCCGAACGGCACCTTGGCGCGCCCGATCTGGTAGCGGTCGAGGCCGTTGGTGGCCGCGAGGGTCAGCTGGCGGCCGTCCCGGTCGAGCAGGTAGAACGACGACACATCCGCCTTGAGCGCATCCCGGGTGCCGTCCACGACGATCGAGAGGAGCTCCTCCCAGGTCCGCGCGGTGGTGGCGAGCCGGGCGACGTCGTGCAGGAACCGCAGTTCCTCCAGCTGCCGCCGGTCGCTCTGCGTCGTGCGGGTGCGGGTCGTCTCCATGCCGGCAGTTCACGACGCAATGGCCAACCTGTCAACCTGCCGGTCCCGCGCGTGCCGCGGGAGCGGTGCGTGCTGCCCGCGCGTCGAATGGAACGGGCCGCATCCTGCAGGACTTGCAGGCCCGGAATGCTACCCGCGCACGCGCTGCCGCGGGAACGGGCCGCATCCTGCAGGACCTGCGGGTCGAGGACGCTACCCGCGCACGCGCGGCAGGGTACGGGCCGCATCCTGCAGGACTTGCAGGCCGGGAATGGTATGTCGGGTGACGGACGCCGCCGGTCGATTCCCGGCCGTGGCTGGCGTGCCGGGGGCGACACGTCGTGCTCGGCCGCGACGCGGAGCGACGGTCACCCGCGCACGCGCAGACGGGTGGGTCCGGGGACCGCGCATCACGTTCCTCCCACGCAAGGCCTGCATGAAACAAGCCCGCCTGCCGCCAGATGCGTTCCACGCCCAGGCGTCCCACACCCACCCAGGCGTCCCGTATCCACCCAGGCGTCCCGTATCCACCCGGGCATCCCGTATCCACCCGGGCATCCGGTCGCCCTCCGGGTGTCCCGTCGCCCCCCGGGCATCCCGTCGCCGTCTATGCGTGCTCCAGGAGCACCTCGCGCAGCACGACCGCCTGGTTGTGCGCTTCGTCGGCCGCGCCGTAGACCAGGGTGAGCGTGCCGGTCCGCGCCAGGGAAGCAAGCCGGCCCAGGGCCGCCTGCGGGTCGGGCGCCTCCAGCTCGGCGCGATACCGGCGCCGGAACTCCTCCCAGCGATCCGGATCGTGGCCGAACCAGCGGCGCAACTCGTCGCTCGGCGCCACCTCGCGCTCCCAGCCGGCCAGCCGGAGCGCCTCGCGCGACCGACCGCGGGGCCAGACACGGTCGACCAGCACGCGGCTGCCGTCGTCGGGGTCCGGCTCCGCGTATGCCCGCCTGATGCGTACGGTCATCCTCGAAGTGTGCAACGCGCCGCCATGAACCGGCGCCGCCA
>VFSW01009187.1_pt1 | contig 14131 bp, 12 predicted proteins | sample 5358111 | NCBI WGS metagenome assembly VFSW01 (sample SAMN11554181, study PRJNA540505) | mine drainage metagenome | isolation source: sediment from site ElyBrook_90M | place: USA: Ely Copper Mine, Vershire, VT | collected 2017
CTAAAGGGCGAGGGGGTGTAAGAGCGAAGGAATACATGTCTTTCTCCCCCTCGCCCTTTAGGGAGAGGGGGCTGGGGGGTGAGGTCCGTCTGCCACCGACGCGACGCCCGACGGGGGCATTGAACAACAGATCTTGAGACGCGGAAGGCATGATGAGAACGACGAAGATAAGACACAGGGCGCCGTCTAGGTTCCTGGCTACGATGTCGACGGAGCACATTGACCCCGGGCGCGAGGTCAAACTCCGCGTGCTCAAAGGCCGTGAACCGATCGATGGTTAGCTTTGTGATCGCCACAAGAAATCTCCTTCAATCCAACCGCACACGGACCCCCCGCTTCAACTGCGCCAGGATCCGACTGCGAAGCTCGCTGAGGAGGGCATCGAGATCTTCTTCGGTGGCCAGTTCGCGTCCACGCAGTTCGAGCTTCATGGGATGTACGGGCACTTCGCGCGTGGCCGCAAGAGCCTCATCCAAGAGATGATTCGCTTCGTCCTCGGCGCGACGTAACCGCTCGGGGAACCTCTCGCGCAGATCTTCAAGCGTCGGACGCAAGGCATCCCGGGCCGCATCAGGGATCACACGTTGAAAGGGTCGCAACACCGCATGGGATTCGTCGGCACCAAGCGCCGCAAAGCCCTGCCGCGCCTGAAGACGTGTTCTTGCCCCTTCGACATGCGCGCCAATCTGGGTAAGAAGCTCGCCCCGCGCGGATTGGTACCGCTTTCGGATGCGGTCCACGGACGCTCGCACGTCCGCGATGCCGTTCCACGGGGTGGGCAGGGCGAGCTGCGCGCGGAGCTTGTCGGCATCGGTACCGACGTCGTCGAGCATGTCCGCGGCGACAAGCTGTGCGAGGGGTTCCGCAGCCACGCTCCGTGCTTCGCGCACTTGTGCCACGGCTGGGTCCGTAAGGTTGGTGTGCAGCGCCGCGAGACTGTCGATCCCGTCCCGCAACGCGTCGAGCGATTGCTTGAGCGAAAGCACGACGTCTTCGACCCGCCGTGACGCCTGCGACTTTTCCAACGCGCGCGACAGATGGATAAGGGTGTCTGGCAGCGGAGCATCGAGCGTGCGCAACCGTTGTTCGACTTCTTGCAGCTTGGACTTTACCTTCGGAAAGTGTGCCCACACGCCGTCGGCGATGGCGTCGTTTTCGCGATCGAGGTCGGCACCGAGCCGCTCTTGAAACAACCTGCAAATGGCCGTGCGGTCGCGCGGTGAAATGTCCCCTTCTCGCGCAGGAAAAAACGACGCGAGCCGAAAGTCCCGGTCGTTGTTTGTAAACAGACCGTTGACGCCCACGTCGCGTACAGACGTCATCCTTGCCCCCTGCGCGGGCTGCACGATGATCTTGCTGCCGCGGAGCAACCCGGCGAGACAGGCTTTGACGACATCGGCCGGCCAGCCTGTGGGCGGACGAACAAACTGGGCAAGGATGTCCGTGCCCGTGAGCCCCTTGGCGTTTTCGAGCGCCTGGAGGATCCCCGTCGGGATGGCGCCGGTACACGAAGGGACATAGCGCCCGCCGTCCATGCTCAAGATGCCGAGACCCGTGCCGTCGAGAAACTTGGCCGAGGGACCGCCGAGATCTGCATGGAGCAACTGTTCGAGCTCTTTGGGGAGAATGGCGATGTCCGTGAAGCTTGGATAGAGCTTGGGCAGGGCGTCTTCTGCCACCGCGAGGAGGACGGATCCAAAGGCGTGGCCAGCGTCTTTGGGCTTGATGGGCCGACCGCGAAACCACATCGTGCCGAGTAGAAGCACTTCGGAGACCCGGTCGCGGACGCGCCGTTCGAGTTCCTCCAGCCGCGTTTCTTCCTCCAGCAACAATCGCTGGCCATCGTGGGAGAGGGACGATCGTCGAACTTCGTAGTTCCCTACCATTCGCTTGGAACGGGCGTACTCCCGGGCCGTGTGCTCGACGTGCTCGGGATCGCTCGACACCCAGATGACACGGTCACGAAGTTCTCCCTGGTCGGACTCGACGACCCAGCGCTCGTGCGCCCTTCGTTCACGGCTCCAGAGCAATCGCAGGTCCACCGTGGACTCGGTGTCTTGCGCGCGGGGCGAAGCAAGGTGCTCACCCGTCAGGTATTGTTCGTCGCTAAACCACGCGCTCCACGCAAAGGGACGACCCTTCAACCGCGGACGTTCAGGCATCGCGAGGAGACTCTTGAGCTGGTCTCGAACAATGCCCGAAATAACGTCCCGGGTGACGCCGATCTCGTCACGTTCCCGCTGCCACTCCTGCCCGGCGGCGCTCTGGATCTTGAAGCCATGCTTCTCGGAGTACGCGACAAGGTTTTCAGACTGGAGTGCTTCAAGCGTTTCGCGCACGCTGGCGAGCAGCGATCCCTGGCCGAGGGTGTCATAGAGGCAGCGCGCAATGAGTTCGTCCGTGGTGGGTCGCTGATCCTGGATTTGCTGTAGCAACGACACCACCCGGGCGACACGCCACGCGAGCGGATTCTTCGCGACGACGTCATGGGCATGCACCCGTGCAAGACTGTTTTGTAAGTCGACATCGAGCGCCGTGCGTTGCACTTCGTAAATCTCGTCGAGGGTGACAAGCGCTCCGACAGGCTTGTCTGCAAGCTGGCGTTCGCGAAAGAGCTCACCGAGCAACTGCAACAGCCCACGGAGCGTCTGGTCGTCGCCCTGCGCACGCGACGACCGCAGTCGCAGCGACGAGGTGATTTGCAAAAGCAATTCAACGTGCCCCGGGAGCATCGGGTACACCTCGACAAAGTCGTGCTCGGAGATGCTCTCGCAGTCGAGGCCATGGAGCTTGAGGTCGGCGCGATGCTGTCGAAACAACGACTGGAGTTCGCCTTCACGATCCGAGCGCTTTTGCAGCAAGCGCTTGTGCACGACATCGCGGATGTTGCTGTTGGTAAGATGCACGCGCAACGCTGGCGGAAAGCGGTCTTTGAGCTTGCCGAGCACATGGGTCTCGGACTGGTCTTCGAGTTTTTGCTGTCCCGTCGCGAGCAGCCACACCTTGCCGCGCAGCCGTTGACCGAGTTCGGACACCAAGCTTTGGAGCTTGAGCATCCGGCCTTCGTCCTGGTGAATGTACTGACTGACCTCGTCGATCACGAGAAAGAGGGTCGCGTCGGCCGCGCGGTGGGACAGCATCCTGCCGACGGCGTCGACGACTTCAGACACACTGGTGCCGGCGCCCGTGCGCGCGCCGGCGCGTGCGTCGATCCAGCTCATGGGTTCGACATAGCGCGTTGGGTCGAGCGCATGGAGCACGTGAGAGAAATGCTCTTCGGCAAGGGCTTCGTGCATGGCGACAGGCCAGGGTTTACCCAGTGTCGCGACGGCGGTACGGAGAAAGTCCTCCCACCGGCCGTCGGTTTCGAGCATGAGTTCAAACTCGGCGACCTGGTTGCTGCGGGGACAGTACCCAAGACGCTTTTGCACTTGTCGCAGCGCCGCGACGTGAACATGCTCGTCGTCGCGGGCCACGCCGCCGATGTCAAAAACCACGGCCCTGGCGTGGATGCGCGAGGCAAGCGCCTGCCAGGCATCCCGAAGCTCACGCGCGCGCGGGGCGTCGTCGCGTCGTAGCAAGGCCTCGGCGAGGGTCTCACCATCGGGGAGCTGAACGCCGTCGAGTGCGAGCCCAAGGAGCTTGGCAAAGCTCGATTTGCCCGAGCCGTAGAATCCCGAGATCCAAGAGGCCGGGAGATCCGTGCCGTGGGGGGCTTCAACCCCCACGCGGATGCGCGTGAGCAGCTTGACGTAAGCTTCGTGAATGCCATCGGGAACGCGCCGATGCCGAGGGTCGTCGGGTGGATAACCGCCGGTGACGATGTACTCGTAGACCTCAGCCGCAAGGCGCTCGGGGCTTTGCTCGTGAAAGTACACGACGGGCGGGATGTTGCGCGTGACGTCGTGGGTAAAAAGTTCGCGAATCTTCATGCAGCACCGGCCTACGGGTAGATCCTGGGACGGTAATCGCGATCGGTGGTCAACTGCCCGAGAAAGGACAGTCCGTCGTCGTGCCGCTCCCCGGGATACAGCAACACCACAGGGAGCTGGTGGGTGTGTCCAGCAAGATGCTTGAGTACGGAAGACGCCCGGGTAAAGGGATACAGTGAGGACAACCGCGAGAGAAAGACCACGGAGCGATCGTGCGCACCGGGATGCAGGGCGACAAAGGCGTCGAGCGCGCGGGCGACATCGCGCGCGAGTCCATCGGGTCCATCCAACAGCGGGACGAGCTGGTCTTTCACGTGGTTGAGGGCACGCGCAGGGTCGCGCGGATGCAACCGCCGCTCACGCTCGACGATCGACTGCCGGAGGGTGTCGGGCATCGCGGCAATGCGCGCAAGAAGCAGGTGCTGCATGGACAGGTCGCGCACGTGCCAGCCCTTGTGGGTGAGCTCTTCGGTGAGGCTGGCGATGCCACGGCGAAGGGCAAACTCCTGCGACGGGGGATACGGCAGGATGGCGTAGCGATGATTGCGCATGGTGGAGATGCGCGGACCGCCTGGAGCCAGGAGGTCGGCATGCAGGGCTTGGAGGCCGTCGACCCATGGACCGCCGAGGGGGGGCCTTGCGTCGGTCATGGGAGGGTCTCGGACCAACGGAGAAGATTCTCGTGGTGCCAGTCGAATTCCCAGAGGTTGCCAGCGCGGCGCAGGGCGACGGAGGCAGCGCCACGGAGATGGTGATCGAGGACAGAATCGGTGATTCCCAGGGAGCGAAGGTAAGGGTTGTCGACGAGGCTGCCGTCGAAGCGGATCTCGCGCAAAAGAAAGAGGAGGTAAACAAGCGCGTCGCCGGGCACGCGCGGGACGAGAAGCACGCGCGGATCGGGCGAAGGCGACACGAGCCCCGCGTCGGTACAGGCCGAAAGAAGTTTGCTTGCAAACTGCACCAGGGTGCTTTCGCTCCATCGATCGGCGTACTGCGTACGCATCCAGCGCAGGGCTGCGGGGCGATCGAGCGTGGCGGTGGTCGCCGTGCGTCGTGTCGGAAGAAAGTGTCCCGTGAAGCCACGATAGATCGGGTCGGAGAGCTGGAGATGCCAATGGCAGATCACCCGCCGGGCATCGGGTTCGAGCGACTTCCAACGTTGAAGCGCACGCAGCGCATTGGGAAAGGCGTCGTAGCGGGCCGCGAGGTACGTGAGAAGAAGGCGGATTCGGGAGAGGCTCTTGGCGCCGAACCAGCGTTCTTCAAAGGCACGGCGGGCACGGACGAGGGGCGCGTCGGAGACTTCAACGTGTGACCAGTAGGCGCGCGACTCTTGGATGCCGAGGGCAAGACGTTCGAGGCGGGTATGGATGCGGGTCTCTTCGGATTGCGGAAGTGCAGGATGCACGCCGTGACGGGACGGACAGGACACGGTGGCCGGAGCGTTCATGCGCGCGATCGAAAGAAAGCCAGGGGGTACTTGTCGGGCAGTGGATCCGTGGCGAAAAGCACGGCAGCGAGTTGCTGAACCGCGAGAAAGTGTGACGACGGCAGGGGCTGCTTGATCTGGCGACCGCCGGCGACGACGGTGAACTCGGGCGGGATGGTTTGTCGGAACGCGGCACAGGCATCCGCGCGCGAAAAGTGATCGAGCGAAATCGGAAAGGGCAGCGATGTGACGGACGCACCCTGGCGCTTGAGATCAAGGAGACGGTCGTCGAGGCGCTCGCTGAGTTCAAACCCGAGGGCGAAGAGCGTGGTGAGCGCATCGGGATCGCCAAGGGAAGCGCGACGATCGGCTTCGACGCGACGGGCGACTTCGCGCACGGAGGCGAGCGCGGCCCAGGGACCCGTGCGGGGTAAAAGCCGGTTGAAGAGATCGCCGGCACTGTTGGTGTCGACGAGGTCGGTGTTCCACCAGCCGAGGCGAGAGGGCTCGCCACGTTCACCGGCCCAGGCAATGGCGATCTGCCACGCCAGAATGGAGTCGAGATCGGACACCGCGGTCGAGAGCATGGCGAGGCGACGGTAGCAGATGTAGACCGTGCGTGAGGAGGGGGAGACTTGGAGGGCGCAGAGGGCGTACGTTGCCATGGTGACGAGAGAAGACGGCCTCCCCCCGGTGCCAACCGAGTTGACCCCCGATGCTGATCGCCCGAGCGATGTCATCGGGCACCTCGTGCCAACGTCGGACCCCACGCATCATCGGTCGTTGGCAGTTCTCGCGGCGGCCGCGGTGGTTGCCATCGCGTGGCTGTCGATGCCCGTGGGATTTGGTCTCGTCCTGGGCACGCTGCTCGCATTCACGCTGCAACCGCTCGATGGGGTCTTGCGCCGCAAACTACGTGGGCGCCCTCAGTTGGCTTCGCTGATCTGTGTACTGATCGCCACCGTGGGGGTCGTGGGAGCATTGGGCGGGCTTGGAACCCTGCTCATCGGGCGCGGCGTCGTGATGACCAACCGTCTCTACGTCGCACTGTCCCCCGGTGGTGCGTTGCGGGCGTTGATCGATCGTCCCGCTGCGCGTCTGCATTGGTCCGCGGCCGAAGTCACCACGCGCATTCAGGATGCTGCCCTGGGTGCTGCCGCACGTGCAGCCGCGATCGCTGCAGTAGTTGCAAGCGCAACGATGTCCGGTCTGCTGCTCTTGTTCTTCGTGATGCTCTCGATGCACTTCGTGCTTGTGCACGGCCCGCGGCTCGCCCTCGCGACAGAACGCATTCTGCCGTTGCCACCCCGGCATATCCGCGCCCTGCTGGCCGAGTTTCGCAAGGTCGGACGCAGCGTGCTGCTGGGCACGGTGCTCACGGGCCTCACGCAGGGTCTGCTCGCGGGCGTCGGGTACTTTGTCTGTGGCGTTCCCGACGCGGCGTTCTTCGGCGCTGCGACGGCCGTCGCGTCGCTCATTCCAGCCGTGGGCACGATGCTCGTCTGGGCGCCCGTGGGTGTCTGGCTGATCTTCGCGGGCCACCCCGCCGCAGGGATCGTGGAACTCGTGTGGGCCAGCATCGCCGTGATCGGCATCTCGGACTACGTGATCCGTCCGCGGCTGGTGGGCGGCGACCACGACACGCCGATTCTTCTCACCTTCATCGGGCTGTTGGGCGGGGTCGAGGTCTTCGGGCTTCTGGGGCTGATCGTGGGTCCCCTTGTGATGTCCCTGGCGATCGCGGTGCTGCGGATGTTCGCCCGCGAGGCCATCCGCTGGCCTGCAGGCGAAGAGTGACCCTTCGACGGGCTCTGCCACTTCGCGGTCGTCGGGCAGCGCGCGAAGCCCACCGCCCATTTCTCCCTCGACGACCATCGGGCGACAGCGGTCGCCTCGACCTGCTGACGGCCTGCCTTCGAGCGGGCCTCGGGTCAACCCATCGAAACAATCGCAGAAAACGTAGCGGGGTGGACGGGACTCGAACCCGCGGCCTCCGGCGTGACAGGCCGGCGTTATAACCGACTTAACTACCACCCCGTCCCTTCGGACGGTTCCCCTGAAGGGAGCGTGGGGATACCAGCGGAGGCGTCCCCATGTCAAACCCAAAGCGTCGTGGTCAGCCCTTGAGCACGCTCGCGGCAATCACGATCCGCTGGATCTCGCTCGTACCTTCATAGATCTCCGTGATCCTTGCGTCACGGTAGTGCCGCTCGACATCGTATTCCCGCACGTAGCCGTAGCCCCCAAGCACTTGAACAGCTTTGTGCGCGATGCGCGTGCACGCTTCGCTCGCATACAACTTGGCCGAGGCGCTCTCGGCACTGTGACGCACGCCCTTGTCCTTGAGCGTCGCCGCACGGAGCGTGAGCAACCGCGCCGCATCGAGTTCTGTCGCCATGTCCGCCAGCATGAACTGAATCGCCTGGTGGTTGGAGATCGTCACGCCGAAAGACTTGCGCTCTTTGCTGTAGGCCAGCGCTTTTTCGTAGGCCGCGCGGGCGATCCCCAGGGCTTGCGATGCAATCCCAATGCGCCCGCCGTCCAGCGTGGCCATGGCCACCTTGAAGCCGCTCCCCTCGTCGCTGAGCCGCAGCGTCGCGGGGATGCGTACGTTTTCAAAATAGATCGACGACGAATGCGCGGCGCGGATCCCGAGCTTGTCGTCATGGTGCGAACGCGTGATCCCCGGGAGGTCCAACGGAAGCAGAAACGCCGTTGCGCCCTTGTGCCCGATGCCCCGGGTGGTCATCGCAAACAACACCATCACGTCGGCGTGCGGGCCATTGGTGATAAAGTTCTTGGATCCGTTGATGACGTAGGTGTCTCCGTCGCGCTCGGCAAAGGTCATCATCGTCGCTGCGTCCGAGCCCGACATCGGCTCGGTGAGCCCAAAGCACCCAAGCTTGCGCCCGCTCGCAAACGGCGTCAGAAACTCCGTCTTTTGTTCCACAGTCCCAAACTTGAGCACTGGGTCGCAGTACAACGAATTGTTGACCGACATGATCACCCCGCACGAGGCACACCCGCGCGAGATCTCTTCCATCGCCAGCACGTAGCTCACGGTGTCCGCCCCCGTACCTCCGTACTCCGCGGGAATCGCCACGCCCATCAGTCCCAGGTCGGCCATGCCCTGCACGATCTCCGTGGGCCAGCGGGCTTCGGCGTCCAGCGCTCGTGCGACGGGATCCATCGCGCGCACTGCAAAGTCCCGCGCACTCTGCTGGATGATCTGCTGCTCCTCGGTCAACGTAAGGTCCATCGCGGTTCCCTTGTCGAAGTATCTAGCGCCCGGTGAAGACTCGCGGCGCGCGGGGGTTGTCAAGAAAGCCCTGCATTCCAGTTTTCTGGTCGTTGGTCGCAAAGCACAACGCAAACGCCGCGATCTCCAACTCGCACGCGGCCGCCATCGAAAGGTTTTCTCCAGCGTGCAGCACCCTCTTCGCGTGTTTTACCGCCAAGGGAGCGTTCGCCGCGATCTTGCCGGCCAGTGCATTCACTTCGTCCATCAGTTTCGCGTGGGGCACCACACGGTCTGCAAGTCCCATCGCAAGAGCCTCCGCCGCGTCGATCACCTGTCCGACGTACACCAACTCCCTCGCCTTGCCCACACCCACCCGCCGCGCCAGCCGTTGCGTTCCGCCAAAGCCTGGAATCACCCCGATGCCTACTTCGGGCTGTCCAAACCTTGCCCGGTCGCTCGCCACGATGAGATCGCACGCCAGCGACAGTTCCGTCCCGCCCCCCAACGCAAACCCGTTCACAGCCGCCACGATCGGAAACTCTGCGTCTTCCATCTGCCGTCCGAGCGCGTGCACCTTGCGGGCAAAGCATTCCGCTTCCGCAACCCCGTACCCCGCCATCACCGCAATGTCCGCCCCGGCTACAAACGCCTTGTCTCCAGCGCCCGTCAGCACGCACACCCGCACGTCCCGCATCGCTGCAAACGCCGCCGCGAGTTCGTCGATCACCGCTTCATTGAGCGCGTTGAGCTTTTCAGGGCGGTGCACCGTGACCGTCGCGACGGCCCCTTTCACGGACACCCGGATCGTCTCGTAAGCCATCGTACCGACTCCCTGCACTGGCATCCGTCTCGGCGAGTATCCCTCCGTCCGCGCCGCGTCAAGCACCGGATGCGCGTCACCCGACAGCCCACAGAGCCATTGACAGCCCTCGGGAACCGCGAAAGCATCGCCCTCGGAGTCATCCAGCGGGGAGGTGCGCGTTCGTCATGTTTGTTCAACACCGTGTCGTTTCGTTCCAGAGCGCTGTCATCGTCACGCTCGCCGCGACCGTCCTCAGCGCGCAATCCCCGCCCACCCCGCAGCTCATGGGCCGCGGCGGCGCTGAAGTCACCGTGGGCACCGTGGTTTTTCAAGGCCCATCCAGCGGGCTCGATGCCTCCGACGTCGCCGCCCTCGTCCGCGGTGGGAGCGAAGGCTATCTCGATTGCTACATGCCCGTCCTCCCGGCCATGCCCACCCTCGGGGGAGAAATTCAGTTGGAGGTCACCCTCGGTCGCAACGGCCGCCCCACCGTGGTCACCCCGACGCTTCTTCCCAACGCCGCGGATGTCAGCCAGTGCGTCGCGCGGGTCGTTCACGGCATGGTGTTTCCAAGGGCTCCCCAGCGCCAGCCTGTGCATTTCAGGGTGGGTGTGACCCTGCACCCGCCGGTCGCACAGCGCAGCACCGCGGAACCTCCCAACGCCGCCAGCCCGAACCACATCGTCGTCCCGGGGCTCCCCGGGAGTGTCATCCGCCAGACCTTGCACACGTACCACAGCGCCGTGGACCACTGTGTCGATCGCGCCACGCAGTCCGAACCCAATCTCTCGGGACAGATCGTCGTTCACTTCACGGTGGCGGCCGACGGGCACGTCGCCGAGGCCACGGCCGTCAATCCCGCACCCGAACTCTCCGGCCTTGCGGGTTGCATCACCAGCGCCGCCCTCACGTGGACCTTTCCCGCCCCCAGCAACGGTCAACCCGTGAGCTTTGACCACCCTTTCAATTTCAGCCCGGTGAACAACTGACGCCGACGGTCCGCCCAGGTATACACCCAGGCCATGGCTCCGCCCGACAAAGCCTCCCTCGATCGCCTGGTCGACCTGGCCTTTGACCACGCCTGCACCCGCCCGCTCTCCGACTACGTCTCCATCGACCGCGCGCTCGACGCCCTGGCGCTTACCGCCACCCCCGACCGCCTCGCGGCGCTCCACACCCGCTGGGGTGTTCCCTTTCGTGAGCGTGTGCTCCGGCAAGCCAAGGACAGCACGGTCACCTTGTCTCAATGGCTCCCGGACGACGTTGCCCAGGCCCTCACCGAGGCCATGGGCGAGCCTCTCCCACTTCCCCGCAAGCTGGTCGACGACACCGTGGCCACCGACCGTGTCCGCGAGTCCGTGCGCGCCATGCTGCAAGAAACCCTCGGGAGTTTCGTCGCCCGCGCCACCGCTGCAGCAAGCGACACGGGCGAACCGTCCGGGCGGGGTGGGCTCCGAGGCGCCCTGGGCTGGGGCGCGCGCGCCGTCGTCGCCTCGGGCAAGGGCCTCATGGCTGGCCTTGGAGAAGAACTCCAGCGCACCCTCCAAGACCGCGCAAGAGACTTTGTCGACACTGCGGTGAGCTCCGTGCAAGCCCGTATCGTCGAGAGACTCACGTCCGACGACACCGCCCGGGCATTGGGCCGCGCGCGGCGACAATGGTTTGAGCGCACCCTCGCCCGCACCGAAGCCTCCGTCACAGAAAGCCTCCGCCGTGCCCCCGTGGCCCGCTTCGACGCCATGATGCCCGCCGTGGTCGCCTACAACATCGCCCGGGGAGACCTCCGCGCGGTGGTTCACGGTCACCTCACGGCCGTCGTCACAACCCTTTCGCAACAGTCCCTCGGAGAACTGCTAGACGTCCTCGGGCTACGGGAATCGGCACGGGCGAGCGCGCACGCCGTGGGACTTCCGTGGCTTGAAGTCTTCGCGTCCACCGAAGGCTTTGGCGCATGGTGGCGTGCGCTCGAAGCGCGTGCCGGCGTGGATCCGTGAGCAACCGACCCTTCGACGCCGTGCTCTTGATCTCCTTCGGTGGCCCTGAAGGGTTGGCCGACATCCGGCCGTTTCTCGCCAATGTCCTCCGTGGACGCCGGGTGTCTCCACAACGTGTCGAAGCCGTCGTGCAGCACTATGAACGCTTCGGCGGCGTGTCTCCCTTGACCGCGCTCACGCGCCAACAAGCCCTTGCGCTTGAAGCCACGCTCGTCGCCGACGGTCTCCCCCTCCCGGTCTACGTCGGCATGCGCAACTGGAAGCCGTATCTCCCCGACACCCTCGCCCAGATGTCCCAGCGAGGACTCCGTCGCACCGTGGCAATCGTCGCCGCAGCGCATCCGAGCTACTCCGCCTGCGGGCAATACCGTGAAAACGTCCGCGACGCGCGCATAACCCTTACCGCCCAGGGACGCTCCCCCGTCGACGTGGTCTACGCCCCAGACTTTTACCTTCATCCAGGCTTTGTCACCGCCAACGCCGATCATGTCCGCCAGGCCCTCGCCGCACTCGACCCCACGGTACGTTCCCGCGCACGGGTGGTGTTTACTGCGCACAGTATCCCCGTGGCGATGGCCGAAGCGTCGGTGTACCGCGAGGCGCTCCGTGCCACCGTCGAAGCCATCGCCCAGCGCTTGTCTCTCACCGACTGGGCACTCGCTTACCAAAGCCGCAGCGGTCGTCCCGAGGATCCATGGCTTGGCCCGGACGTGTGTGACTACCTCCGTGACGCACACACCCAGGGTTTGTCCGCCGTGGTGATCTCTCCCGTGGGCTTTGTGTGCGACCACATCGAAGTGCTGTACGACCTCGACCACGAAGCCGCAGCACTGTGCCGTACGCTTGGCATCCCCATGGTGCGAGCGCAGACGGTCAACAGTCACCCGGCTTTTATCCGTGCCCTCGCCGACCTTGTCCACAGCACGGTTGAACATCATTCCCGTCACCGGGTGCTTCCCCTCGTGGGCGCTTAGCCCGCCCATGGACACACTGAAGGCATCTGCTTGCGCTGAAACCTCTCTACCGTAGGATTCGCCATGCCCGGATTTGTCCCGCCGTCCCGAGGCGCTCTGGCGCAGTGTCTTTCAACCACGCGTCGCCGCCGTGCATCTCCCGCTGGCCGTGCTCGCGTCTTTCATCGCCGTCGACGCACCGGGAATCCCACCTGGAGAGTTTCCCTCCGAGCTTGCGTGGTACGCGATTGTCACGGGCTGCGCGCTGGTTGCCCTGGCCCTCGTCGCCATCGCGGGAATCTCCGACGCCGCCGCCGCCCGATCGCCGCACCGTGCACCTCCGCCCGTGCAGCAACCCGCTGCCTGACCAAGGACCCTCCAGACCCTCGGCTACCCTCTGGAGGCTTTGTTTAGACCCTCGGCGACCCTCTGGAGGCTTTGTTTAGACCCTCGGCGACCCTCTGTGGCTTTGTTTAGACCCTCGGCGACCCTCTGTGGCTTTGTTTAGACCCTCTGGCCGTCGTTGGAGCATGGCGTGGGCCGCCCGTCGCCGTGGTTTTTCATGCAACGCCCGCCCTTGATGTCTCGATGAACCGCCCCTATCGTGTTCGGGACCTTTGCTGCGAGGTGTTGGATGGTGGGACATGCCTATTCATGGGTGCCATTGGCTGCGTATGCGGGCTTTGGCGAGGTGTTGGCCGCGGGTGCGTGGGCGGCGGTCCCCGTGCCTGCTGCGTTGCTGACCGGCGGGATGGACGCCGCCGTGCTCGATCGTCTCGGCACGCTCCCACGGTGGAAACTACAACTCCAGCGCGCGGTGCTTGCCGCAGCAACCGTGCAGTCGGTCGCTTCGCCGATGGCCGAACTCGACGCGGTCTGGGACAACGCCTACAGACGTCTTGATCTTTTGGTCGAAGTCGCCCAGCGGTCTGAAAACCCCGCGACGGTGGCCGCAGGGACGAGACTTCGCGCCGCCCTCCTGCCGCCCGCACAGGGCGCGCCCAAGCCAACCGGCCTCAGCTTTGCGAAGGAATTCGATTACGGCAACGCCCTGACCGTCGCCGCGCGACAGCCCGCGGTCCATGCCGACGTGGTTCTACTGGGCCTCGGGACCGCGGTGTCGGATGTATCAACCGCCACGCGGGCGCTCGCCGAGGGCCTTGGATCCGCGCCGGGGTCCACCCGAAAGCTCACGAAGAAAGCCGAAGAGCACATCGCGCACGTGGCGTGCGTGGCGGCTTTCAACCGGGTCCACGACGAGATGGAATGGTTCTTGTCGAACTGCACGGACAGCCCGCTGCGTACCGCGGCGGAGGGGGTGTACCAGACGCTTGCGGATCTTGTCGCCCGCTACCCGGCGCCGATCCCGCGCACGCCCGTGGCCGCGGCGACGACACCCGTGACAACCCCCGCAACGGGTTCGCCGGACGTCACCGTTGTTCCCGCGGGCAGTGGTACGCACGCGGGGGCCTCGGGGAGCACGGTAAGCCCTCCGAGCACGGTGATCGCGCCGGGGGCCGTGTCCCCTCCAGGCGGGAGTCCACCCGCGGCGGCGCCGTCGGGACCGACCGTGGCCCCCGTGGTTCCGCCGGCTTCGACAACGGCGCCGACCCCGCGGCGAAAGGCAACCAAGTCATCGCGCGGAAAGACCGTTGCGCGACGGACGATCAAGGCCCCCGCGCCCGCGAAGAAGACCTCGGCCAGGAAAACCACGTCGGTCAAGAAGCCAAAGACCAAAAAACGCGGATAGTTTCTGCCGGCGACGCCACGGAAGGGATTC
>VFSW01009188.1_pt1 | contig 14131 bp, 14 predicted proteins | sample 5358111 | NCBI WGS metagenome assembly VFSW01 (sample SAMN11554181, study PRJNA540505) | mine drainage metagenome | isolation source: sediment from site ElyBrook_90M | place: USA: Ely Copper Mine, Vershire, VT | collected 2017
CAGCTCGACATGGTGCTGATCAATGCCGACAACTACTGCCAGTATAAACAGGTCGCACCTCTCGCCAACCCACCGAGCACGTGCCCGGCAGTGAAATAGGATCATGTTCTTGATAAACATCGCTTATCCATTCTTAGCGGTGTTAAAAAATGGAAGGCGGTGAGCAACGCAGCTGTCATAACTGCTCACCCACCGCCTCCAACCAATCCGGGTTCCCCACGTGGCTTTACTATTCACGGAAAGACACGTGGGGAACCAATGCAGTATTATAAACCTGAGCGCATGTGATGAATAATCAGGTAAAGATGCGATAATATGAACATTGTCGTGGTTGGAAGTCTCAACATGGATCTGGTAGTGCGTATGCCTCGAATTCCGCGGCCAGGCGAAACCATTTTAGGCGGAGTTTTTAAAACCTTTCCAGGGGGCAAAGGCGCCAACCAGGCTGTTGCCATCGCCCGCCTTGGATCGCGCGTCACCATGATTGGATGTGTCGGCGGCGATTCATTCGGGCAGGAGATGCGCGCCTCGCTCGACCGGGAAGCAATTAATACCACGCATGTTCTCATTCATCCGGATGAAGCTACCGGTGTGGCGCTCATCCAGGTGGATGCGCAAGGACAGAACAGCATCGCAGTCGCCTCCGGCGCTAATTTCCGCCTGACCGGCGAGGATATCGAAAAAGCCATGCAAACCATCCCGGATTTCGATGCGCTGGTGATGCCTCTCGAAACACCCCTCGATACCATTTACACTGCTGCCAGAATCGCTGCTCGCAAAGGCGCCAAAGTGCTGTTGAACCCGGCGCCGGCCCAGGTTCTGGAGAAAGACCTGCTCCAACTTGTGGATGTGCTGTTGCCGAATGAACACGAAATTGGCCTGATGACCGGGATTCAGATGCAATCCACGTCCGATCTTCATAAGGCTGCCGAAAAATTGCTCTCGCTGGGCCCTAAAAATCTGATGGTGACCATGGGCAGCCAGGGCGCAATACTTTTCAACGAAAATATGAGCCAGGGAATCACAATTCCAGCCTGGCCTGTGACCGCTGTTGATACCACCGCTGCCGGAGACTGTTTTGTCGGGGCGCTGGCGGTGGGAATGTGCGAAGGAAAACCTTTGCCAGCAGCAGCCGCGTTTGCTAACGCGGCTGCTGCCATCTCTGTCACCCGCCTGGGGGCACAGCCTTCGCTCCCCAGGCGGGAGGAAGTGGAACAGTTTATAAAGGAAAGGAGCAAAGCGAAATGAAAAAAACCGGAATTATCAATGCGCCGATTTCAACGGTGATTGCTCATCTCGAACATACCGACATGCTGACCGTGGCCGATGCGGGATTGCCCGTTCCAGCTACGACCCAGCGCATCGACCTGGCGCTGAAACCCGGCGTCCCCGGCTTTTTGGAGACCCTTGAAGTTGTGCTAACCGAAATGTTTGTCGAGAAGGCCTATGTTTCGGAAGATATTTTGACCAAAAGCCCACACATCTATGCCGGAATTCAAAAATTATTGGGCGACGTGCCCATTGAGACATTGCCGCACGTTGAATTTAAGAAATTGACTGGTTCGACCAAAGCCGTCATACGAACTGGTGAGTTTACACCTTTTTCAAACGTGATTCTTGTGGCAGGTCCTTGGGGCTTTAAATTATAAGCCAGCGATTTCAATGCCACTTTACCAAGCTAGGAGAAAAACATGAATACTACCCTGGGAGTCATTTTCGGTAACCGAGATTTTTTTCCTGTCCACCTTGTCAGTGAGGCGCGGCGGGATATTCTTGCCCTGTTCAAGGAATTGAATATTGAAGGAGTCATGCTGGATGAGAAAGACACGAAACTGGGCGCCGTCGAAACATACGCCCATGCCAAAGCCTGCGCCGAACTGTTCAAAGCAAACCGCGAGAGGATTGTTGGCATTCTGGTGGTCCTACCCAACTTTGGTGACGAAAAAGGTGTGGCAGATACAATAAAATTCTCCGGTTTGAATGTTCCCATTCTGGTTCAGGCCTATCCGGATGACCTTGGTTCCTTAAACGTCGAGCGCCGCCGGGATGCCTTTTGCGGCAAGATGTCTGTCTGCAATAACCTGCGCCAGTATGGTTATGATTTCAGCCTGACCAGCTTGCATACCATCACACCCTTGTCAGAATCTTTTAAAAACGACCTGAAAAAGTTCATCGGTGTCTGCCGGGTGGTGAAAGGCTTGCGCAACGCCCGCCTGGGAGCCATTGGCGCCCGCCCTGCCGCATTTAACACCGTCCGCTTTAGTGAGAAAATCCTGCAGGCTTCCGGGATTACGGTTACTACCGTGGATTTGTCTGAAATCCTGGGTGATTCAGCCCGCATGAAGGACGATTCGCCCCGTGTGAAAAACAAATTGGAAGAAATTAATGCCTATGCCCGGCATGATACCGTCCCCTCACCCGCCATGGTGCGGATGGCCAAACTGGGTGTGGTCATTTCCGATTGGATGGAGGCCAATGATTTACAGGCAACCGCCCTACAATGCTGGAATTCCATCCAGAAAAATTATGGTGTCAATGCCTGCACCCTGATGAGCATGATGAGCAACGAGTTAATGCCCTCCGCCTGCGAAACAGACATCACCGGTGTGCTTTCAATGTATGCCCTGCAGCTGGCCTCGAATTCTCCCAGCGCGTTGGTTGACTGGAATAACAACTACGCCAATGATCCGGACCGGTGCGTATTTTTCCACTGCGGCAATTGGGCGAAATCCTTCATCCCCGATATCGAGATCAAAACTGCGCCAATTCTGGGTACCACCCTGGGCGAAGAAAATACCTACGGAGCCATGTCAGGTCGCGCTATCGCTGGACCGATGACCTATGCCCGGGTCAGTACGGACGATATCAATGGCATTATTCGGGCTTATACCGGCGAAGGCGAGGTGACCAATGATCCATTGGATACTTTTGGGAGTCGGGCTGTCGTTTATACACCGAGCTTGCAAAAACTGCTTGCTTACCTATGTAAGAATGGGTTTGAACATCATGTAGCCATGACGATGACCCACGTCTCATCTATCTTGACCGAGGCGTTTTCTAATTATATGAAGTGGGATGTATATTCCCATGAAGGGTAGTTAGAGAAATCTAAAAACTTTAGTTTAAATGCATGTTAAAACTTATTGTTTTGCGAGGACACTTTTCTGGTATATAAAAAACAGGGCTGACCTTCATGGACAGCCCTGCAATTTTCCACAAGGATAATTACTACGGAAGGCTGTCCTGGCTTGTGCTGGCTACTCGAACCATCCGTCGAAGAGTTTGTGAAAGAAAAATTGGCACAGCCATAGTCGTCGATAATGTTGGCGAACCCCTCAAATAATGTAAGAGAAGCCTTGGCGCAATAACATCTTCCGTGAGGCTATGGAGCGCCGCCAAAACGGTTTTCCCAGCGAACATATTACGTCGTCAGACGAGACAAACGCCGCTATAATCAACGAAGTAAAACTCAACATAGCAGAAAATATCTTTAGAGGGCAATTCTGGAAGAGGGCATTTCTCCCAAAGTGGGAAGATAGCCTGGAACTGGCACTAACCATGGCGTAGATCGGAGAAAGCTTTGATATTCCCGCGGTAGCAATCTTAACAAATATGGCCTGATGTAAAAGCTCCACCCTTGGTTTTTATAGAAGAAAATATTTATTCCGACAGAATTGACCTGGATTAATGTAAGATTTTTTTTGGATGGGGAGGTTTCAGGGATATTTATATCCTTTGGGTTATTAATCCGGCATTTATTCAAGATGGAGCTTCTTAACTGATTGCCAGTCAAGCGTCTGTTGAGATAGACCTTGTAGATCTCATTGTGCGATCAGTTTAGGTCCACTTTGGATAACTTGAGCGTGTCCAGCAGTTCGCTAAATCAGGGGATGAGATCGGCTCGCTTTTTTAACGTCTTGTCAGTGATGCTTTTTCCCGGCTGGCCGATAATGTTCACCGCACAGACGCGGTGGTCCAGGCTGAGGTCTCCTATATTTGCAGATCACATGGTCAGCCTGGCCCGCCCGCCGTGCAAAAGCACGAGCGCCGGGGCGTCTTTTGGTCCACTCACCACCAGGTGTGTGCAGCCGTAATAAGCAGGGATGTCCATCGATTCGTAAGGTACAAGCCTGTAAGTCATCATGGTCTCGTAAGCTGCAAGGTATTCCAAATCACCTTGTTTACTTTTAAATGGGTATGCTGTGTTTTTTATTAGTTTCAGGCTTTCTTCTCACGGTTCAAAAAGAATTCCTGGTATGTTGGATCGTAAAATCTTTTTCAAATCGTTCATATCGATAAACCACCCCCGCCTGTCTTCTATTCCACATAGAGATTGAGGTTATCCTGGCAACAAATGTCAATGGTCTGGATATAATTATTATTAATCGCGTATGCAAAATGCTGATTCACTCATCCGCACAAAGTTGCGCCTGCCCTTCACCCGTCCAGGGCAGGTTTCCCGGCCGCGTCTTCAGGGGCAGATCGCGGAGGGATTGCGCGGTCCCCTCACGCTTATTATTGCCCCCGCGGGATTTGGAAAGACCACCTTAATGGCATCTTGTTTCGCTGGTGGTGGAATCCCGGTCGCCTGGTTGTCTCTCGATGAGGACGATAACCAGGGTGAACGATTCCTTACGTATCTCACCGAGTCGCTGCGATCAGTGGATGAAAAGATTACCTGCAGCGCAGCACAGCTCCTGTCCGATTTTCAATCGACCCCCTTTGAAACGGTCCTGACCAGCCTGATCAACGGCCTGGACAGCCTGAAGTCTGATATTGTTCTGGTTTTGGACGATTACCACCTTATCCATAACCAGGAAGTGAACAACCAGGTTGCATTCTTGCTCGAGCATAGTCCGAACACGTTTCACCTGGTGATCGCCACCCGTTCAGACCCTCCCCTGCCGGTTGCCCGCCTGAGGGCGCGTGGCCAGCTGGTTGAGCTCAGATCCGGCGATCTTCGATTTACTGAGCGTGAGGCTGCCCAGTTCTTGAATGACCTTATGGGCCTCAACCTGGACGAAAAATTCGTCACAGCGCTTGAAGAGCGGACAGAAGGTTGGATCGCCGGCTTACAACTGGCAGCTCTCTCGATGCGTGACCGCCAGGACGTGGCTGGCTTCATCAAGAATTTCTCTGGGACGAATCGCTACATCCTGGATTACCTGGTTGAGGAGACACTGACCAGACAACCGCCAGAAATCGAACATTTCCTCTTACGCACATCGATTCTGGAACGAATGACCGCTTCCCTCTGCGACGCCATTCTGGAGCAAATCGATGGACCGGCGCCGGAAGAGGTTTCCCAGCCCAATCCTCAAATCTCGCAACGTTCAGCCTCTATTCTGGAATATCTTGAGCATTCCAATCTCTTCCTGGTGCCACTGGATGATGAGCGTCGCTGGTTCCGCTATCATCATCTGTTCGCTGATCTGCTGCGGGCCAGGCTCTCCAATTCACCTCTGGCAGAGGAAATAAGGACGATGCATGCGCAGGCCTCTGCCTGGTTTGAGGCTAACGGCTATCTTGAGGAAGCCATCCATCATGCACTGGCTGCCGGGAATTTCGCAGAAGCCGCGCGGCAGACCGAGGCGGCTGCTGAAAATGCCTGGTTGAACGGCCAGTATGCCAGCATTCCGCGCTGGACCCGGGCGCTCCCAAGCCAGTATGTTTTCAGCCGCCCATGGCTGTGCATATGGAACGCCTGGGTTTCTACCCAATCGGGCACGAATCAAGAAATTAACCGGTGGATCGAAGCTGCCGAACAGGCGGCTGGAAACGAACATGAGGATGCGCAGACGCTTGCCATTGGGATAGCGGCCTTAAGGGCTTTTGTAGTCAGTTATCACCGGGATTATACCCAGGCGATTATGCTTGCCGAAAGCGTACTGACCGGCTCACCGCTAAAACATCAAAAGATATTTGACCTGATCCGATGCAATACACTGCATTTGCTCAGTTCCATGTTTTACGCAACCGGGCAGCTCGCCAGGGCTGAACAAATTTGCCTCGAAACCATTGTGCTGGCCGGCCAGATTGGGTTTCCGCTGCGGTATCTCCATGCAGTCAATAAGCTCATCTTGATTTACCTGGCGACCGGGCGGCTCGCAAGAACAACTCAAACTATTGCGGACGCCCAGGAATTTTTGGATGGACGGGGATACCATGACTATTTTGTTGCCCTGCAGCTGCAATTCCGCCGGACTGAGCTTCTATTCGAGTTGAACCACCTGGCGGAAGCACAGCGCCTGGTGGAATCGGTTTCCGACCAGATCCACTCAGTCGATGCACTTTATTTGTTGGTAGATTTCTATAATATTCAGGCGTATGATTTTCTCCTCAAACGCGATTTTGCGGCTGCGCAAAGCTCCTTAGACCGGGCAGTAGACCTAGCCCGGCGGTCGTACATCTGGGAAGGCCTGACCTGGCGGACGGAACAGCTGCAAACCAGGCTGTGGCTGCAAAAAGGCGACGGGGTCCATTTAGAAGCATGGATCAATGCACAGCCTGTTCCTGCTTCTGGTCAGATTAAATTTTCTGATGAGCGGCGCGGGGTGGCTCAAGCTCGCCTTCTCCTGGCGAACAGCTCACCCTGCGAAGCGATTTCCCTCCTCGACCGTCTGTCTGATGCAGCCGCTGGTGAAGGTAGAAAGGGCAGCCTGGTCGAGATCCGTACGCTGAGAGCGATCGCACTGCGAACCAATAGGGACACAAACCGCGCCTCAGCGGAAATTGAAAGCGCGCTTGCGCTGGCTGAGCCGGAAGGGTACATCCGCACATTTATCGATGAAGGCCAACCTTTGCAGGAGCTCCTCGTCCTTTATTTGGACCGTGCCAGGTCCAACCGCTTGAGGAATTACGCAGCTCATATCCTCGCCCAAATGGATGGGAGCCTCAAGATCAATACACCGGATCGTAAAGAGAACTCCGCAAACAGCCAGCTGGTCGATCCCCTCAGCCCGCGCGAGCTGGAAGTCTTACACCTGATGGCCCTGGGTAAGACTAACCAGGAAATCGCCAATACACTGATTGTAGCGCGCGGTACGATCAAAGCCCAGGCAGTCAGTATTTTTCGAAAACTGGACGCCGCCAATCGGACTGAGGCAGTTGCTCGCGCCCGGCAGCTTGGTATCCTTCCCTGATTTTCTCTCATTTATCCCATAACCCCAATAAATAACCCCTGACTATTTCCTTTGGCAGATGCGGGCTTCCTCACGGTGCGCTAGACTATCAGCAAAACCTGATGTGGAGGGCTGTAATGCCGGAATATTACGAGATCAAAATCAAGGGCCATCTGGATCATCACTGGTCGGATTGGTTTACGACCTTGAAGCTGGCGCATCTAAATGGAGATGAGACGCTGCTTTTTGGCCTGCTGCCCGACCAGGCTGCTCTGCACGGCCTGCTCGAGCGTGTCCGGGATCTCAATTTGATCTTGATCTCCGTCACGCGCGGCGATCCACCCGACGAAAATTCCGATAAGGATTAAAGCCTTCCACCCGCTGGGCAAAGCACGTTCTTACCCGCCAGGAGTGAAAATCATGCGTTTCAGAAAATTAATAAATTTCTGATTTTGAAAGGAGAAAACAAATGAACCGCTTGTTGATTGCATATGCGAGCCATTCAGGCTCCACCCGAGAAATCGTTCAGTTCCTGTGCGCTGAACTGTCCGCCCGAGGATTCGCCGTTGACACGCGACCTCTGGAAGAAGTTTCGGATCTCACGCCCTATCAGTTCATCATTGCTGGAGGGCTGCTCTACCGTTTTGGCTGGCATCCGGATATTGTCCGGTTTTTGGAAAAGAACATGCAGGAGCTCCAAAAGAAACGGGTGGCGCTTTTCGTGACCGGCATGCACCTGGTGAAAACGCCGAAATGTGAACAGCTGTCCTACCCGGTCTTCGTGGATCCTGCCATCGCGAACCCTGTCTGGGCCCGGCAGAAACCCGGCATATTCGATGGGGGCTCAACAATCGATGGATATTTGCGTCACGCACTTCCCGTGATCGAACAAATCAAGCCCGTCTGCCTCGGTTTTTTTGCCGGCAAGCTGGATCTACGCACGCTCAAGCTGCCCGAGCAGATGATCATGCGGATTTTAATGCTGCTGACCGGAATGAAGGCCGGGGATTATCGCAACTGGGATGTGCTCCGCGCCTGGGGACAACGCCTATTCTCTGGGGTGCAAAATTAACCACAGGAAAATCTTTTATACTGGATACTGCAACAGAAGGGACTGGCTCAGCTATATCCAATAATCTCTTCCTTACCCTGCCAATAATCATACCTGGCATTCTGACAGTGTTTCGCTTTCGGTTTGGATCCCCATTTTAGTCGGAGTGCCAAATTGAAAAAGAAAGGAGTTAAAGATGAATAAACAAACGGTAAAGGTTGATTCGATGACTAATAAAGCACAACAGGCTAAGCGAATAACGGATTACAAAACCGGCATCATCCGCTGGTTCGGGCAGATGACTGCCGCCCTATTGCTCTCTTGTTTTATCCTGTTTCTATCGGCCGGCACCTTCAGCTGGCTCAATGGCTGGATCTATTTAGGGATGAATGCGTTTACCCAGGCGCTGAGCGCTATTGTGCTGATCCCGCGCCAGCCAGATATGCTGGACGAACGCTCAAAAGTGCGCGAAGGCACCAAAGGATACGATCGTTTCCTGGCCCCCGCGATTGTCGTTTTCGGAACCATGGCAGTTCAAATTACCGCCGGGCTGGATGAACGATTTGGATGGAGCATGAATGCCTCTACTGGCTTGATCGCCTTGGGGTTCATCCTATCCTTCGGAAGCCAGATGTTCGTTCTGTGGGCGATGGCGACGAACCCCTTCTTCTCGGCGACAGTACGCGTCCAGGAAGACCGCGGGCACCAAATCATTTCTAACGGTCCCTACCGCCTGGTGCGCCATCCCGGATATGCTGGCTCATTGGTCTTTAACCTGGCAATTCCGCTGGTTCTTGGTTCGCTATGGGCGTACCTGCCTGTACTTATCGTCAACGCGTTGCTGTTTGTCCGAACGACATTAGAAGACCGCACACTCCAGGATGAACTCCCCGGATATCGGGAATATGCCTCAAACGTTCGCTATCGTATTGTTCCCGGACTATGGTGAAAACGCTAATGAAAACGAGTGCCAATCATCCTGGATCGAAAGCAAGGGAGCATTTTCTGGCTACAATAAAAAAGTCTGAATCCAGCAGGAGTAAATCATGGCGACCTACCTGCGGAGTTTCCCCACCCCTGAAAAGCGTCTTTTCAAAAATCTAAATGATGAGGAATTCAAGCATCCATTTTTAACAAACCTGAAAATTTATATTTCGTTGATTGCAACCCTTTACCGGTCCGGGAGACTGCCTCTTATCGGCTGTTCCCGCACCATTATGCTTCTCACAACTATGGGAAGGAAGAGCGATAAGGCGGATCGTCGGTCGGGAATAGGCGTCCCGCGTGATGAGAATCCACACCACCGTGTGACGAATTACTACCAAGTTGGATGACGCCAACCGGACCGAGGCAGCTGTTCCCGCCTGTGCTATCCTTCCCTGAATTTTCTCTCCTCGAATAACCCATAAAAATAACCCCCCGGTTATATCTCCAGGTAGATGCGGGGAGCTTTGCAATTTGTTAAATTTGAGCTGTAAGAATATTTTGAACGGCAATCGAAAGAAAGGATGGTAGTTATGAAAATGAATTCCAAGAAAACCATTTTTGTCCTGGCTGTTTGCATGGCGCTCCAGATGACTGGCTTCGTGATCATCTTCCCCCTGTTCGCCCGCCGGTTTACCGAACTTGGCGCAGGCATCGCAGCCCTGGGAACCAGTGAAATGGCTTATGCCCTCACCAGCACCCTGGCGGCGCCGTTCATGGGCGCGCTGGCTGATCGATTTGGGCGCAAGCCAATGGTGCTGGTATCGCTGGTAGCTTATGTTGCAGCTTTCTGCGGGTATTTGCTGGCTCAATCCGCTGAGATGATCATCGTCGTTCGTGGATTGGCCGGCGCTTTAACCGCAGGCTTGATACCGGCGGTGATCGGTCTTGCTGCGGATGTAGCGCCCAAAGATCACCAGGCGCAGTGGATGGGCTTTATCAACGGCGGCGCTTCGTTCGGTTGGATCGCCGGCCCGATTGCCGGAGGATTGATTTATGACCGGTGGGGATATAGCGCTGCTTTGATGGTTTCAATCGGAATGACCATTCTCACGTTTTTGGCGGCGCTCCTATATATACCTGGAAACCATCTTTCTGAGCGTTCATTGAAGGAAACAAAAAGCAGCCAGGCAGGAAATAGAGAAAGCTTCCTGACCAATCTCAGGAGTACTTTACCACAATCGCTCTCCACCTTTCTTGTATTATTGTTCATCGCTTTTGCCGTACTATTTGCCTGGGCCTTCATCGAGCCACGACTCATGTTCTATGCATATAATGATCTTGGTTGGTCGTCAACTATACTCGGCGTGGTAATGAGCATGTATGGAATTGCCATGATGATTGGAGAGCTTATCCTGGGAGGGTTAAGCGACAGGCTGGGACGGAAGCCGGTGATCTTATTGGGCCTGATTCTCTTCTCGGTTCAATTCCTTGGCCTGGCATTTTTCAGGAATTACATCCTGATTGCAGTGTCTTTCGTCATTGGAGGGCTGGGTAACGCCTTGTATGACCCGGCGATCAACGCTTCCATTCTCGATATTTCCCCGAAGCAATCCTGTTCCCGTATCCTGGGGATCAAAAGTATGGTTGGATCCGCTGGATCTATCCTTGGCCCGGGGCTTGTTGCCCTGTTGAGTCCATCCATTGATGCGCGCATCATATTCCTGGCCGCTGTAGGAGCTGTCTTTCTCACTGCCCTGGCTGGGCTGGCTTATCCGGCCAGAAAACGAATTCAGGATGGTGTAGATAAAGCTACCAGCGTCGAAACGAAAACCCCCATCGATTTATTAACTGCTGAAACCAGCAGCAAACCCTCATAATAAGGAGGCACGCCATGATGAATATATTCAAAAAGCAAAACGGAATGAGTATTGTTGGGCAGGGCGGGAAAATCATTGTCTTTATGCTGCCGTCTTTGATTGTAGCCATCTTAATCCACATGTATCTACCCCAAATCTCAGCATTACCCGAGAAGATCAACTTCATCAGGCCTTTGGGATATTTATTCCTGCTGCCTGGGTTAATCCTTTGGGGAACTGCGATGGTTCAATTATTGACGGGCTTTTCCAAAGGTAAATTGGTGACTACCGGCGCATACGGCGTTGTTCGCAATCCAATCTATTCCAGCGTGACGTTTTTCATTCTTCCTGCTGTCAGCCTGTTTACCTTGACCTGGGTCTATCTGGTCCCTTCAGCCTTTTTATACGCTGGTGTGATGATTTTCATCGGCACCGAGGAAAAGCAGATGACTCAGGCCTTTGGCAAAGAATATGAAAGATATATAAATTGGGTTGACCGGCTGGTTCCATTCAAAAAACCATAATCACCCAGAAACGATTGATCAGAGGTAAAAATGTCCCAATCAACACCAACTATTCCTTCATTCGTCACTGAGACCATGAAATTTTTGTTACGTTCGCCAATGCACGGGATGGTCAGCAAAACTGTCTTATTGATCACTTTCACCGGTTGCAAAAGCGGGAAATCCTTTACGACGCCGGTTGACTACTCCCAAGAGGGCGATCAGGTAAACATCTTTTCCCATGCGAGCTGGTGGAAGAACCTGCGAGGCGGCGCGCCAGTCACAGTCCGCATTCAGGGCCGGGAATTGAAGGGCCTGGCAGAACCGGTCGCCGATGACAAAAAAGCCATCGCTGCCGGCCTGACAGCCCACTTGCGTAAAGTGCCGAGTGACGCCAGGTATTACGGCGTGACCTTTGACGAGAACCGGAATCCGAAGGTAGACGAAATTGAAAAGGCAGTCCAAACGGTGGTCATGATCCGCGTCCGGCTATGTTGATGACCTTATTCTGTGCGATCACGATACCGAAGGAATAACCTCATGTCATCTTCCTTGATTTACGTTCTAATTGGCCTGGCCAGCATCCTGGTATTCGGGATTGCATGGATCGTTATTCTTTATTCCCGGGATTTCCGCGCCGCCCGCAAACGCCTCGACAGCCTGAACAGCCGGATGATCGAAACAGCCAGCGGGCCGATCGAGTGTGCCATTCTGGGGGAAGGGTACCCGGTTCTGGTCGTACACGGCGCGATCGGCGGTTTTGACCAGGGATTGTTTTTGGCGCACAACATCGATCTTAAGTACCACCAGGTGATTTCCATTTCGCGCTTCGGCTACTTGCGTACGCCAACGCCGCCAGGCGCAACGCTTGACTCCCAGGCGGATGCTTACGCCAGCCTGTTGGACGCCCTGAGTATCCGGCGGGCGGCCGTCTTAGCCGTTTCAGCGGGATCAACCTCGGCGCTGCGCTTTGTCGCGCGCCACCCACAGCGCGTCTCGGCGCTTGTCCTGCTTTCGCCTGATGCCCCCGGCGAGGTCTACATGAAACTGCCGCCCCGCTTTGTCTTCGACGTGCTGTTCCGTAGTGATTTTCTCTATTGGGCGATGCTCACGTTTTTCAAGAAGCAGGTGCGAACCGCGTTTGGCCTGGTTCCCAAAGGCGCCGCTCTCACCCCGCAAGACGCCGCGTTGGTCGATAAGGTCTTATTGGGCGATCTGCCAGCCAGCCAGCGTATGGATGGGATCGTTTTCGAGACCTATACGTACGATGACGAGTTCAAAACCTTTCTGACCCCGGCCAACCGCTATCCATTGAGTCAGATCGAAACCCCTACGCTGGTGATCAACGCCGCGGACGATCCGATATCTCTGCCTGCGAATGTGCGCACCCTGGCAGAGCAAATGCCCAATGCGCGGTTGTATATCGTGCCCGATGGTGGGCACCTGCTTTTTGGCCATGGAGAAGAAGTGAAAGCCGAAATTGCCAGATTTCTCGGCAGTCATGAGGCTGAATTACAAAATGTAACTGCTGTATAATTTTTTTCAAGTTCACTTTGTGGGGTAGCATATGCCGAAAATATCGATCCGAGACGTTTCATTGAATGTGAAAATCATGGGGCGTGGAACGCCACTGGCGCTGATGCACGGCGGTCCAGGTGCGGACCTCTACACCATGATGTCGTTTAAGCCATTAGCAAATCAATTCACCCTGGTCTTCTATGACCACCGATGCAATGGGCGTTCCGAGGGGGCGGATGTCTCGAGCCTGACCTGGGAGAATCTGACCGCTGACGCCGATGCCCTGCGTGAGAAGCTGGGCTTTGAAAAGTGGGCGGTGCTCTGGCATTCCTTTGGCGGATATGTCGCCCTTGAGTATGCACTGCGCTACCCTCACCGGCTGTCTCACCTGGTGCTGGTTGATACAGGCGGCGACAGCTGTTGGGCGCAAGAGAAAGCCCCAGAAATATTGGCTCAGCGCGGGTTCAGCCCGGAAATGGTGAACCTGGCCCGCCGTTTCTTAAATGGCCAGATTGAGCCCGGTGAGATGTTCCCAGACCTGATGAAGTTAGGCAAAGCCTACACCTATCACGTTACTCCAGGGCAGATCCCCCATATGATTCTCGCAGGTTTACAGACCAGGCTGAGACCCGAAGCCCTGATCTACGGCGCAACCCATTTTCTTAAGGGCTGGTCTGTCATGGACCGCCTCAAGGAGATCAAAGCACCCACCCTGATCCTGGCAGGCCGTGAAGATTTCCAGTTCCCACCCGAACACCAGCAAGAACTTGCCGCAGGGATCCCCAATTCCCGCCTGGTGATCATCGATCGCGCAGGGCATAACGTCCAGGATGAGCAGCCTATAGAAGTTCAACGGGCCATCAGAAACTTTTTGGCTAACAACACTTCCCAAAAAGCCTGATTCCGCCCTGAATTCATCCATCCGATTAAGGAAGATTTCCGATGAACTCAAAGAATATCCTGTTAGGACCTTTGTTGGCGGGTGGAACGCTGGCGCTCCTCCAGCTGGCTTTACCCAATGCCGTTTCCTCAAAGCCAAAATCTCATCCATCTGCTTATGCAGCCATTGACGTCTATATAGAAGACCAGATGCGCCGTCTGAGCATCCCCGGCGTGGCGCTGGCTGTCGTTGAGGGTGACCGGGTTGTCCACTTT
>VFSW01009189.1_pt1 | contig 14128 bp, 8 predicted proteins | sample 5358111 | NCBI WGS metagenome assembly VFSW01 (sample SAMN11554181, study PRJNA540505) | mine drainage metagenome | isolation source: sediment from site ElyBrook_90M | place: USA: Ely Copper Mine, Vershire, VT | collected 2017
AGAGTTGGTAGCAGCCCACACGTCTCGTCCGCCGCGCATACCTTTGCGCGGCGTACCAACGTTAGCCGCCATCTCGACAGATCAGCAGCCAAGGCTCGGCTGCCCTTAGCGTCCTGCGAACAGCATGAAGCCCGCTGCGCCCGCTTCGAGCCAGCGTAGTAGCACGACCACCGCGATCAGCATCAGGATCAGCAGAAACGCGATCACGATCCAGAGGCGCGAGCGGCGCTCGCGTGGAGCCGCTTGTGGTGGCTCCGTCATGCGCGAGCCGGGCAGGGCCGCCCGCATCTCCGCGTGCTGTGGCGCCTGGTAAGCCGACGCCATTGACGTCATCGGTGTCGACTCGAACGGGCTGGGCTGCGCTCCCTGCATCTGTTGCATCTGCGACGCCTGTTGCATCTGTGGCATCTGTGGCATCGGCTGCGCTGGATAGCCCTGCTGCGCGCCACCTAGCATACTGCCCGACATTCCGAAGGGATATGGGTCTGGGGCGGGCGCCGCAAATGGCGTCGAGACTGTGGGCATGCGGCCAAGCGTGCGCGATGTGAGGAGTCCGTGCTCCGCGCCGGTTGTCTGGGCATCGGTGAAGCCACCCATGCCACCCATGCCTCCCACGCTGCTCGAACTCGCTAGCGATGAGGCATTGCTTAGACCGCTCATACCGCTGCGCGCGCCGCTACGCGCGCTCGGCCCCTGCCCGCTGTTGAACGGCCCAGCGCCACTCCCGACGCCACTGGCCGCCGCCACACCCGCCGAGCCGCTAGCGCTTTGCAGACTGGTGAACGGCGTGTTCAAGTCGGGCAGAATACCGGTGAGCGAGGAGGACGCCGACGGTCTGCCTGCGCCCCACTCACTGCCGAGCGATGCGGATTGGCTGGCTGAGCCACTTGGCCGTTGGCCCTGCGCGTCCTGCGCATTCGAAGCGCCCGCTGTCGGCCGACTGGCGTTCTGCCGCCGCCAGGGCGGCGCCCCAGTGAGCTGAGCGGTTGGCTGGTCATATGGATCAACGATCGGCATCTGGCCGGTCGGTCTAGACCCGCCATGCGCCGAGCTGCCCAGCGTGAACGTCGGCGCATCGTCGGTGTCGGCGATGAGCGCGCTCAGCAGCGCCGCGCCCAGCTCGCCCGCCCGCTGGAATCGTTCGGTAGGCTGCTTGGCCATCGCCCGCATGACGACCGCCTCCATCGCGGCGGGAACTGCGGGATTGTAGCGCCGCAGTGGCGCTGGCTCTTTGTAGAGATGCGACTGCATCACCTCGCGCGATGAGGAACCTGAGAATGGCAGCCGCCCAGTGAGCAGCAGGTAGAGCACCACGCCCAGCCCGTAGATGTCGGAGCGCGAGTCGCTATTGCCCACCACTTGCTCAGGCGCCATGTACTCCGGTGTGCCAGCGTCGGGACGGTTGCGCGGCGCCTGCGCGGAACTATGCGAGGCGTTGACGATCTTGGCGAGGCCAAAATCGGAGAGCATCAGGCGACCGTCGGCATGTACCAGCATGTTGGCGGGCTTCACGTCGCGATGCACCACCTTGCGTTGGTGGGCATACTCCAGCGCGTCGGCCATCTGCGAGCCGTAGGTGACAACCTCGCCAATTGGCAGCGGCGTGCGCGACAGCAGATCTTGCAGGCTGCCGCCACTCACGAAGGGCATCACCAGATAGAGCGCCTCGGTGTCGCCGAAGTCGAAGAGCGGCACGATGTTGGGGTGGTCGAGCGCAGCGGCCACGCGCGCCTCGCGCATGAATCGCTCGCGGAAGCCTGGGCGCTCCGCCAGCTTGCGGTCGAGCACTTTGACTGCTACTTCGCGTCCCAACCGGATGTCGCGGGCGAGATAGACCTGGGCCATCCCCCCTTCGCCCAACCGTCGTAGCAGCTCGTAGGAGCCTAGCCGCCACTCCCCCATGCTGTCAGGCCTTTCCTCACTGCTGCTCGCCGCCATCCCTGTCGGGAGTTTCAGATGCCGCTTGGTTGTATGGATATAGTGTGTGTCTCATCAGTCTCGTCTGACTACACGCTGGCCATTATACTCCGTCATATCGTGATGCGCCCCCTTGCCATGACCTTGGGGTAGTGGCGCCCTCTCTCGCATGGCGCGCCCATGAACTCCGCCCACCCAGGCTATCCGGTGACGAAGAAGGCGCCGACGGCCACGATCAGGTAGAAGACGCAGAGTTGCAGCCCTTCGAGCCACGTAGACTCGCCATCGAGACTAATGAGCGCGAAAAGTCCGGCGACCAGCCCAAAGACGACAAGCTCCAGACTGCTGAAATCCAGGTCGAGAGTCTTCCCGATGAGCGGACTAACCAGAATCAGTAGTGGCGCGATCAAAAGCGCGATCTGGATGGATGAGCCAGCCGTGACCGCCAGCGTCGCCTCCATGTGGTCGCTGAGCGCGGCGCGCAGCGCGGTGGCGAACTCCGCCGCGCCGCCGACCAGTGGCAGCACGATCAGCCCAACGAAGAAGGCGCTGAGATGCAGGCGCACTGAGAGCGGCTCGATAGCGCCAGTCAGCTCTTCGCTGACCACTGCGACCAGCGCAGTCGCCACCACCAGTGTCGCCACATCGAAGAGCGGCCCGCGCGCACGCCAGCGTCGCAAGACCCCCGCGACGCCACGCATACGCGCGCCCGATGCTGGCGTCGCTGCGGCGCGCGATTTCAGCGGCCACTCCTCTTCGCTGTCGCCCTCGGCGGGGCCAGCAATGGCGCCAGGAGCGGCGGGCGCGACTTCAACATCGGCAGTGGAGCCTTCCACAGGGACGCGACGCTGGGAGCGCAGCCCGAAGACCGAGAAGGCGAGGTAGCCGGCGTAGCTGACCAGCAGCAGCGCCGCCACGACCAGGCTCATCTCATGGAGCGCCAATCCGTGAACGGTCTCGGAGCCCGAGACGCTGCTGGCCCCGAAAGTGGCGAGGAGCGAAGGAACCGAGAGGCCAACTACCGCCAGCGCCAGCATCAGCGCATACTGCCCGGCATTGCGCGTCTGGAAGCGCTGCACGCCGAAGCGCCAGCCGCCCAACAACATGGCCGAGCCCAGCGTGAAGAGCGCATTGCCGATGATGCCACCGGCAATCGCCGCACGCACCACATCGGGCAGGCCCGCCGCCAGCGCAGAGACACCGATGATGAACTCCGCCGCGTTGCCGAAGGTGGCGTTGAGCAAGCCGCCGACCATCGGCCCTACCCGCTCCGCCAGTGACTCGGTGGCCTCGCCGATCAGCCCCGCCAATGGGATGATCCCCAGCGCGGCCAGAATGAAGGTGACGAGCGGCGAAGCATGCGCCGCCGAGCTGACCAGCGTGGCGGGAATGGCCAGCAGCAGCAGATACAGCCAGACGGGCATCGGGACTCCTTCGGGACTCCTTCGGCGAGGCGAGCGTTCCCAAAACTGCGCTGCCCGCAGACGCCGGGGCCAGCCGAGAGGTAGTATACCTGACCGCAAGCGCGGCGTGCCGGGCGCGCCACCCCCCTCATCCGAAGCCCATCTTGGAAAGAGCGAGCGAAACCAGTCAGCGCAGATGTATCTGCTTTTCGCCGTCGCAGCTCTGACGCTCCACGCGCCCTGGTCGCCATCAGGGCATCACGGCGTACTCGGCGGCGCGTCCACTGCCGCATGCCGCTGGGCCACTGCGCGCTCACGCGCCGCATCGCGTGCGGCCAGATGGTCACGCGCACGGACGGCGTCGCTCCGGCTGATCGCGCCGACGATGCGCCGTGAGCCATCCTCGCTGACGACCGGGAGCATGGCGTAATCGCCCGCGACCAGGCGCGCCAGCGCGTCGCTCAGTGGCTCCTCCGGGCGCGCTGAAACGAGTTCGCGTGCGCTGAGCGCGCTGATGGGCTGAGTCAACCGTTCCGTATCCTCGGCGGCGTCGAGCAGATCACCACGCGACACGATGCCAACCAGCGCTCCCGCCTCGTCGACGAGTGGGAAGGTCCACTGCTGGCGCGGCAGGCCGCTGGGGGCGCTGCCAGGCGAGTCGTCCGCTGCGCCACCTTCCGCGATGCTTTCCGCAACGGTGGCAGCCGCAGGCGCATGGCCATTGCGCTCGGCGCGCTCGCGGGTGGCCACGCCGAGCCCCTGGAGCGGGGGCGCGCCCGCCAGCAGGCGCAACGCGTCGGCCAATGGCAGATTTGCGCTGAGCGCAGCGACTGGCGGGCGCATCACCAGCCGCACCGGGAGTGTCGTGAACTGGTTGGCCTCCAGGTCTTGCGAGACACGCAGCCCGCGTCGCGCCAGCCGCTCGGTCATCACTGACTCACGCATCAGCGCGCGCGCCGTCAGGTCAGCGGCCATACAGCCGATCATTAGCGGCACGATGGCGTGGACGTTCCCGGTCAGCTCGAAGGCGAAGAGGAACGAGGTGAGCGGGGCGCGCGCCGCCGAGCCGAACAGGCCGCTCATCGCCACGATGCCGCAGAGCGATGGGCTGAGGCCCACGCCAGGGATGACCGCGTTCAGCGCACGGCCGTAGCCCACGCCAACGCCTGCTCCCACTAGCAGCAGCGGCGCCAGCAGGCCACCTGAGGTGCCAGCGCCGAGCGAAAAGACCAGCGCCACCGCCTTGCCGATCGCCAGCAGCGCCACCGTTGGATTACTGTAGCGGCCATCGAGGATGTTAGTGATGATGGTGTAGCCCATGCCTAGCACGCGCGGCTCAACCAGCGCCACCAGCCCCAGCACGACGGCGCCGAGCGCAGGCTTAAAGATAATGCTGACCGGAAGGTGGTCGAAGAACTCCTCGATACGATAGAGCGACTTGCTAATGATGACCGCGCAGACGCCGATGAGAACGCCCAGCGGCGCGAGCCAGAGCAGGTTGGTGGGCGCGCCGAGCGTGACAGGCACACTCACATGGAACATGACCGCCGAGCCGAGCAGATAGGTGCGGCAGGCCGCCGCCACCGCGCTGGCGATGATGACTGGCACGAGCGAGCGGGCGCGGAACTCGAAGAGCAGCAGCTCCAGCGCCAACGCCACGGCGGCCATCGGTGTATTGAAGATGCCTACCATGCCAGCGGCGGCGCCACACGCCAGCAGGATGCGCCGCTCATTCGCCGAGAGATGCAGCGCCTGCCCGATGAGCGAGCCGATGGCGCCGCCCGTCTGGATGATCGGCCCCTCAGCGCCGAACGGCCCGCCAGAGCCAACGGCGATCGCAGCGGAGATCGGCTTGAAGATCGCCACACGCGCACTGATCTTGCTGCCCTGGGTCAGCACCGCCTCCATCGCCTCCGGGATGCCGTGGCCACGAATACGGTCCGTGCCGTAGCGCGCCATCACGCCAACGAGCAGCGCGCCGACTACCGGGATGATGAGCGCGCGCACGCCCAGCCCGTGATCCGGCGGATAGACGGGCGTCTGAAGCATCAGCCGCCCGTAGAAGGCGAATCCCGTGAAGATATTGATGAGGTGATAGAGCAACCATGCCGCCAGCGCCCCGATGACGCCCATCGGGATCGCCGCGAACGAGAAAATGATGGTCTGGCGAATATCGCCCTGCCGCGCCGGATCGCCCCGGACGCCGCTCAAACCACCCGCGATACCTTCACGTACCTGAAACGACTCCTGAAAAGACTCTTGCGCCATACCATCCCCTGCTATCCGGACCACGCTACAACACCCTGCCCCCAGAGTATATCGCACCGCGACACAAATGCGCAGGTCGAATGCCAATTCCGCAGTCCAACGTCCCTCGATGGCGGCGCGAGTCAGTCAGGCGCAAGCCTCCTGGTGCAGCTTTCAAGCGCTGACCCCTCCCTGGCGACACGCCAAAGGCGTTGCTTTGCATGCAGGCGACGCGCGCCACATCGGGTCGCCGATGTTATAATGGCCCTCATAACTGGCCAGTTTGCCGGGTGTGACGATGACGCCCCCCGGCGCAGCGGTTGCCGACGCAACGGCAGGTCGGAGGGTAGGCGGCATGGCGACGCAGAGCAAGTATTCACCTGAGCGCGTGGGCGATTGGGGCGTTCCAGCGGCGGTGCGGCCCGATGGCTACGAAACCGATACCCTGGCGATGAGCGATGGCGTCAAGCTGTTCTATCGCGCCTGGCGCGGCGACGAAACCGCGCCAACGCTCGTCCTGCTGCACGGGCTTGGCGCGCACACCGGCTGGTTCATTGACATGGGCAACGAGTTGCATGCGCGCGGGTTGACCGTCTATGCCATGGACCATCGCGGCTTTGGGCGCTCTGAGGGTCCGCGCGGCCATGTGCGTGATGGCGCCGTCTATCTGCGCGATATCAGCGCATTCCTGGCGGAGATTCACAAGCGTCACGCGGCTAGCCCGCTCTTCATCCTCGGTCACAGCATGGGCGGCATCTTCGCGCTCAATGTCGCGGCCGATGACTCTGCACGCGAGCGTCCGCTGCTGGCCGGGGTCATCCTGATGAATCCATGGATTGACGATCAGTCGAAGGTGTCCCCTGCCTCGGTGGCTAGCCTGGTCGTCTCTGGCATGCTGGGGTCGTCGCGACCATTTAGAGGCGCGGGCGGCGTCGAGACGATGACCACCAACCCGGAGGCGCGTACGATGCTCGGCGAAGATCAGCGCTGGGTGCGCGAGCAGAGCGCCTCATTTCTCTACCAGATCACGCGCATGCGCCTCGGGGTGATGACGCGCGCCCGCCGAACCCGGCTCCCGGCCCTCGTGATACAGTGTGAGAAGGACCTGGCGGTCGTTCCCGCAGCCACGCGGCGCATGTATGACGCTCTGGCTAGCGCGGACAAGACCTGGAAATCCTACCCGAACTTCGGACACGATGCGGAGTTTGAGCCGGAGCGCGCCATCCTCGATGACGATATTGCCCAGTGGATCAAGGCCCACAGCGTGTAAGGCGGGAATCCCGCCGCGCTGGCTCGTGGCCTCGCGCTGGGCCAGTGCGGACAGATAGAGACTCGAACTTCATGCCTGAAATGCTTGACCTGCCTGAGATAATCAACGACCTCGCGCGCGCCTTTCGCGCGCATGGGCGCGAACTCTATATGGTCGGCGGCTGCGTGCGCGACCTGCTCTTGCGCCGCTCCGGCTCGCCCGACCTCGACCTGACTACCAACGCCCGCCCGGACGAGATCAAGCGACTCGTCGCCGCTACCCATCCACTCGATGTGGTGACCGTCGGCGAGATGTTTGGCACCGTGGCGCTGCACTACCCGCGGCCAGAGACCGCCATGCCCGCCGACGACGCCACTACGGCGCAATCGCGACGCGAGCCGGAGTTCTCCTCATTGACGGGCAATCACCCCCCCGGCGTCGAGGTCATCGAGATCACCACCTATCGCAGCGATGTCAATCGGCCAGAGTCTCGCAAGCCCGAGGTCACCTTCGGCGACACGCTGGAGGGCGATCTGCTGCGCCGCGACTTCACCATTAACGCGATGGCGCGCGACCCGCTGACCGGCGAGATCATCGATCCCTGGGGTGGGCGAGCCGACCTGGAGCGCGCGCTGATTCGCGCCGTTGGCGATGACCCACAGCGGCGCTTCGACGAAGACCCGCTGCGCATGTTGCGCGCGGTGCGCTTCGCGGCGCAGTTCGGATTCGAGATCGAGCCTGCGACGGCTGAGGCGATCCAGCGGCAGGCGGCGACGCTGGGCAAGATCAGCAACGAGCGCATCCGCGATGAGCTGACCAAGGCGCTGCTCAGCCCGCGTCCCGACCGCGCGTTGCGGCTGCTGGTGACGCTCGGCCTCGCGCCCTACGCCCTGCCGGAGCTGCTAGAGCTGCGCGGAGTCAGCCAGGCGCCCGTCCACTCGAAGGATGTCTTCGAGCATGTGCTGCGCGTCGTCGCGGGGACAGCGCCGCGCCCCGGCCTGCGCTGGGCGGCTCTGTTGCACGACATCGCCAAGCCGCGCACGCGCAGTGTCGAGAATGGCAAGGTTCACTTTTTCGGGCATGAGGATGTCGGCGCTGTCATGGCGCGCGATATCTTGCGGCGACTGCGCTTCGACCGTCCGTTCATCGAGTTTGTCTCGAAGCTGGTGCGCATGCACATGCGCGCCAACGCCTACATGCCTGAGTGGACCGACGGCGCCGTGCGGCGGTTGATGCTGGAGGCCGACGATGCGCTGCCCGACCTGCTCGACCTCTCGCGCGCCGACATCACCAGCTATCGGCCTGAGAAAGTCTCGCGGGCGGTGGCGCGCGTCAACGAGATGGAGGCGCGCTGCGCGTGGCTGCGCGAACAGGCGCAGCTCGTCCCCATCAAGAGTCCGCTGGATGGCAACGACCTGATGCGGCTCTTCGAGCGGGAACCAGGGCCGTGGCTGCGTGTGGTGAAAGATCGCTTGCTGGGCATGGTGATCGACGGCGACCTGGCGCCCGACGACCGCGAGCGCGCTGAGCAGATCGCCCGCGCCACGCTGGCCGAGCTAGAGGCGGCGCCTCAGCCTCAGCGGCCGTCCCGGCGGCAGGCGCCACCCGACGAGCCACCCGCCCCCAAGCGCTTCGACTCCAGCGCGGCTCCGGAGCCGGAACCGCTGGCTGACGGCGCGGGGCCTGCCTCCAACTCGCCCGCCACCAAGCGCGCGGCGCGCGCAGCCGCACGTCGCAAGTCGCGCGAGGGACTGCCAGAGCGACCCGCTGGCCTGACGACGCACTCGCCACAGCAGGCAAACCAGCCGGAGCAGCCCCGCAGCCGTCCGCCACGCCCGCAGGCCACCACGCTGACCCGCGCTGCGCCACGCCGCGCCGCCAGTGTCCATCCTGCTCCAGCGCCAGAGCAACAGGGCGTGGCGCAGCCTGCCAGCCGCGACGCCATCGTGCGCTTCCTCGACGACTATCTCGCCGTGGTTCGGTTCCGCGACATCTGCCCGAACGGCATGCAGGTGATCGGCAAGGGCGAGGTACGGCGGGTTGCGCTGGGGGTCAGCGCGCACCTGGAGCTGATCGAGCGGGCAATCGCTGCGCAGGCCGATATGATCGTCTGCCATCACGGCCTCTTCACCGACCGCGACCCGCGTCCAATTCTGGCGCGCGAGAAACGGCGGCTCAAGGCGCTCTTCGACGCCGATGTGTCGCTGCTGGGCTACCATCTCCCGCTCGACGCGCATCCAGAAGTGGGCAACAACGCGCTCTGGCTGCGGCGACTTGGCTTCGACATCGAATCGCACGATCTCGGCGACTACCACGGTCAGCCCATCGGCGCCATCGGCTCGCGGGCTGAGCCGCTGCCCTTCGAGCGGCTGGTGGCGCAGGTCGCGGAGATTGCGGGCGCCACACCGCGTGTCTACCAGTGCGGGCCAGAGCAGGTTCGTCGGCTGGCGGTGGCGACGGGCGCTGCGCCTGGCAGTCTGGCGGAGGCGGTCGCGCGCGACTGCGACGCCTACCTGACTGGTGAGACGGCGGAGGGTACCCAGGCGCTCGCGCGCGAGGCAAGCGCGAACTTCATCGCCGCGGGCCACTACAACAGTGAGCGGCTGGGTGTGCAGGCGCTCGGCGATCTGCTACGCGAACGCTTCGGCGTCGAGACATTCTTCATCGAGGTAGCGAACGACGTGTGATAGCGCAGGGTGAGAGGGGCGTGAATGTATGGCGCGCGACATCGCCGAGACGACGACGGAGCTCGATCTCGATGCGGAGACTGGCTCCGGCATCGACCTGACGCGGCTCTACAAGCTCTGGGAAACGAACAACTGGAGCGCCTTCGCGATTGACCTCACCGCGGACGCGCGCGACTGGCGCGAGAACGTCACACCAGAGCAGCGCGTGGCGGCGCGCTGGAACTATGCGATGTTCGTCCAGGGCGAGGAGGCCGTCGCGCGCACACTTGCGCCCTTCGTGACGGCGGCGCCCACTCAGGAGCAGCGCATCTTTCTCACCACGCAGATCGTGGATGAGGCGCGCCATCACGTCTTCTTCGACCGCTTCATGCGCGAAGTCCTCGGCGAGAGCGGTAGCTACGAAGACGTGCTGGACGCCATGCGGCCGGAGCTCACGCCGGGATTCCAGCGCGTCTTCACCGAGCTGGATCGCGTCACCGACCGCCTGCGTCGCCTGCCCGCTGACCGCGCGCTCTACGCCCAGTGCATCGCACTCTACCATATCGTCGTCGAGGGGACACTGGCACATCCTGGCCAGCATTTCATGCTGGAATACCTGCAACGGTTCAACGTGATGCCGGGGTTCCGCACCGGCATCGCGCACATCGCGCGCGATGAGTCGCGCCACATGGCGTTCGGCATCCAGGCGCTCGGTGAGCTAGTGGCGGCGTCGCCGCTGACCCGCCGCGCAGTGATTCGCCTGCTCAATCGCGTCCTGCCGTGGGCGGTCTCGGTGCTGGCGCCGCCAAACCTCGACTTCAGTTATCTGCGCTCGTTCGAGATCGAGGTAGAGGATCTCTATGCCTTCAGCCTGCGCTCGCTCGAAGCCAAGCTGGGCCGCGCAGGCATTCAACCCGGTGAGGTGGCGGCGCTGGTGAAGCTGGGCGCGGACGACCCGCCCGCGATGCAGGCGACTCGCGCTTTGGCGTTGCTGCGCGCGGGCATGGTGGGTGACGTGGCGCCATTGCTCGTCAATGAGGAGACGCAATCGCTGCTCTTCGGCGCTGTCGAGCGGGTGGCGAACATGCGTCCTGCCGCGAGCCTGCCTACCATCCAGTGGGACTTCAGCGACGCCGAGCCGTGGTATCTCGCGCCGCGCGATGGCATGGCGCAGGTCGCGCGTGGTCGGGCGTCTACGCCAGCGCTCACGCTGCGCTGCTCCGCCACAGACTGGGCGCGCATCGCCACTGAGAAGCTCAATCCACGCGTCGCGCTGCTGACACGGCGACTCAGCGTCGCAGGCGACTGGCGGCTGGCGCTGCGGTTACCTGCGCTGCTCGGTGTCTGAGCCATGAGAGACGTTGGCGATGCACAAGGTTGATGGCGATCACCCGAAGACGGCGACATGCGCGTAAATCGGCGGCGAGGTCGCGCGTCATGTGCATGTGCGGACACGACGCCGCGCCATAACCTGCGTGGATGGCAAAGGGGAGTATATGCGAGACTGGCTCCTGACTCGCTGGCTCCCAACCGGGTCGTTGTGGCGCATGCTGGGCATCGGGCTGTGCTTCTCGTCGGCCTCAACGCCACACGCGCTGGGCGGCTTCGGCGCGCTCCGCGCCAGTGGTCGCAGCGCCGCTGTCGAGAACGGAGGAGCAGTGACAGCCAACGACCTGCCCTCTGAGGCGCAGCTTGCCGCCATCTATCGCGAGTTCAGCGGCCAAATCCATACCTACGCCTTTCACCTGCTGGGCAATCAGGAAGACGCCGACGACATCACCCAGGAGGTCTTCATCCGCGCCTACGCGCGTATGGCCCAGCTCCGCGAGCAGGCGAGCATGCGCTCCTGGCTGTATCGTATCGCCACCAATCTATGCATGGATCACCTGCGGCGTCGCTCACGAGTGAAACGCATCTTCGGCGTGGAGGTCGCGCTCGGCGGGTCTCCCGGCTCCGATGAGCCGCCGCGCGACATCGCGCAGCCGATGGCCCTGGCCGAGTTGGAGGGCGTGGCCGAGCGCGATCATATCGCGCTGGCGCTCAAGCGTATGTCCGATAAGTATGCCATCTGCCTGCTACTGCATTCACTTCAGGGCCTCACCTATCGTGAGATCGCCGATGTCGTTGGCATTACACCGGGCGCCGCCGCTGTGCGACTGCGCCGCGCGCGCGATCTGTTCGCGCGCTACTATGAGGAGCTGAGAAGGGAGGACATGCGATGAACGACCGTGATACCCTTCACCCGCTCGACTGCGGCGCCATCGCGCCCTATCTCGCTCCCTTCGCCGACGGCGAGGTGGCCGAGCCGCTGCGCACGCAGGTGGCCGCGCACATCGAGGGTTGCGAGCGTTGCGCCCAGCGCCTCGAACGCATCCGCGACATCGACCTGCTGCTGCATCGCCTGCCACAGACGACGCCCTCAGCTGGCGTCTTCGAGCGCACGCTAGCCGCCGCGCGACGCTCCGCCAGCGACCCCCGCGCTGTTACCCGTGAGGCGCTGCCCGGCATGAACGGCGCTCGGCTGCGTCGTCACCTGCGCGAGGTGATCGCCCGCGATGTCGCGGGCGAGCCAGACGCCGCGAGCGCGGCGACGGGGTACGCGCCTGCGGCGCCGGCTGGGTCGCTCGCAGCGCGACGCAAGAGCTGGATCGCGGCGGCGATTCCAGCCATCGCCGCGCTGCTGCTGATCTCGCTCGCGCTGACGCTCTTCACTCGCCTGCCCACCGGGCCATCACATGGAACGTCGAGCCATCAGCCGCCCAGCGCGAGCGATCCGCTGCGGCAGACACGCGCCGCCGTGGGCGCGGTCGCCAGCCAGCTTGCCTTCACTCCCGTCACGCCGGGATATCTTCCAGACGGCGCCAGCGCGGCGACCGTCAGCGTCGGGCCGGAGCAGGTGGACGCCATCTCGCGCTATCTGGACATTACCTGGACCTTCAGTAGTGGGCCGGCGCAGTCGATGCACCTGCGGGAGACACCGACCGGGCTTGGGTTCTACGGCTACTCGGCACTTGCGGTGTCGCCGACGGTCCCACTCGCGTGGAGTCTGCCCGCGACGACGGGCTGGCAGGCGCTCGGCGTCTCTGCTTGCGCTGCCTGCCTCGCCGTCGGTGAGGCACAGGGGAACATCCGCCTGGCGCTCGACGCCCAGCCGCGCAGTGGAGCCAGCGTGGCCGCCAGCGCCGCGTGGCTTCGGCTCGTCAGCCTCTCACTCGACACACCCTATCTGCCGCTCACCGTCAGCCTGAAGGCGCCGACCGACGCCGAAGCCTTACACTACCTGGCGACCATCGCCGATAGCCAGGGGCATTTGTGGTCATGGGATGTCAGCGTAGCGGGCGCCACCGCCAGTCAGCAATTCTCCAGAATCACGGGCGCTGGTGTAGATGTCAGCGAGATCATCAACAACGGCGCCGCCGCGCGCCTCGACAACCTCACCCATACCTACCAGCCGCTCGCGCCACCACTGCCCTCGGCCCTGCCGCCGAGCGGCGTCACCCAGCCGCTCTTCGCGCCCAATGCGTTCATCGCCGCTGGTGAGCTATGGAACCTCGGCGTCCGACAGGTGACGCTGCCCGATGGCCGCGCGCTGAGGGTGAACGACCTGTACTGGGTCAACGCCGCGCAGCCAGAGCATCTCTACGCCGATGCCGCGAGTGGGCAGGTCATCGCGCTGGTGGTCACCTCGCCTTCGAGCGTTCATCCTGGCGGCGCGAGCGGCGATACGAACTTTGTCTCGACGACCGCTTGCCCGCCCTATACCATTACCTACACCTTCATCACGTACATCGCGCCCGCGCAGTTGCCCGCCAGGCTGTTCGACACGCAGCAGCCCGTTGGCTGGCGCCAGGGAGCTGTCGCGCCTGGTGTCACCTGTAAGAGTTGAGAAGCGGCGCGTGCGGGCAGCGCAATGCCCACACACCGCTCACACTTCGCAGACCTCGCTGGCGAAACGGTTCGGCGTGTGACGCGCACGGCCATCTGTGCGTCTGGTCACTGTACTTGAGCCGAGACGCAGTGTACAGGCCGCCTGGAAGGTGCTACACTGAAGTCTTGTCACCCCCCTGTGGCTCAGGCTGTTCGGTCGAGTATTCCCTCTCAGGCGGAGACGACCCGGAGGCGACGCGATGGATGCCCGTCAGGTGTGGCAGGCTGCGCTCGAACGCATACAGGAGCGCGTCTCGCGTGGGGCTTACACAACCTGGTTTCGCGGCGCCGTCGGGGTCGAGTTGTCGCACAGGACGCTGGTCGTAGCCGTCTCGAACACCTTCGCCGCCGAGCATCTCGCGCAACGGTTCGCCGATGTCGCGCGCGTCGCCGTCAGCCAGGCGCTCGGCGCTCCCGCTGAGGTGCGCTTTATCCCAGCGTCGCTGAACGCACGCCCAGCTAGTGACATGCTCCCCACCCGCGAGCCGCGCCACAGCGCCGCGCAGTCTGTCGCCAGACGCACACGCGTCGAGTCGGCGCAGAGGGCGGCGCTGGCCACGCCACCGCGTCCAGCGCCCCGACCGCGCAGCGACCGAGCGAGCGCCACCACGCTCCGCGCGCAGCCACCACTGCCCGGCCTGACCGCCCGCCCAACCCCGCCACTCGCGCCATCTTTCGCCCCGTCTTTCGCGCCGTCGTTTGCTGGCGCGGTGGGAGGC
>VFSW01009190.1_pt1 | contig 14127 bp, 11 predicted proteins | sample 5358111 | NCBI WGS metagenome assembly VFSW01 (sample SAMN11554181, study PRJNA540505) | mine drainage metagenome | isolation source: sediment from site ElyBrook_90M | place: USA: Ely Copper Mine, Vershire, VT | collected 2017
CCCTAAAGGGAGCCCTCTGAAGAGGGTGTGGGATTTCTCGCTCACTTTGTTAAGCCTGCGTAGCTAGTTCCCATGCAATTCACGTTTGACGTTTCTAGATCGAACGGTAGACCTCGCGATTGCAACAAAAGGCGTTTGGCCGCGGGCAGGAAAAGGTAGCGGAGTATTGGATTAAGCCGGACTTCTGCGGCCTGCCCAGGCGAAAATGGGATTTGCAGTGAGGACCGTAACAAGAAGCTCTAAATAATTTTCATTCGAAGGGTTAGTCAGGAGAAGCATGATAGTGATGAAATTCGGAGGTAGCTCCGTTGAGAACGCCGAAAGAATAAGGAGAGTTGCGGCAATCATAAGATCCATGAGGGAAAAGAAGCCCGTGGTGGTTGTTTCAGGGCTCGGAGGCGTCACAGATGACCTGATAGAGGCGGCCGGTTCCTCGGCGAAGAGTGGCAAGACGGGCGCCGAGGTTGAGAGAATAATCAGAAGGCACTTGGAGGCAGTTGAAAAGCTAGGGCTTGGCCGCGAGGTAGTAGAAAGCGAGATCAGGCAGCTGCGTAAGCTTTCGGACGAGATCGCATGGGCAGGAAGGCTTACGCCAAAGAACCTTGACAAGATGATGTCCTTCGGAGAGAGGCTGTCGGCCAGGATCATCGCCGGATATCTGCGGCTGGAAGGGCTCAGTGCGGTAGCGTACGACGCTTATGACATTGGCATGCTGACCGACTCCAACTTCGGCGATGCAGATGTACTCCAGGAAGCTTACCAGAAGATTAGAAACTCGATAAGGAATGTAAGAGGAGTGCCGATCATCACTGGATTCGTAGGAAAGGATGAGAAGGGGAACATTACAACCTTGGGGAGGGGCGGCAGCGATTATACGGCTACGATAATAGGAACGGCGATAGGTGCGAGCGAGATACAGATATGGACAAACGTAAACGGGATAATGACAGCTGATCCCGCAGTAGTCAGAGAAGCCAGAAACATACGCAACATATCGTATGAGGAGGAGGCAGAATTGGAGTTCTTAGGTGCGACTAAGCTCAACCCCAAAGGGATACTTCCGGCAATGGAGAGGAAGATCATGGTGAGGATACTCAACACGCTCAGTCCGGAACAGAACGGAACGGTCATTACGGATGAGATAAAGGCGAAAAGAAGGGTTGCCTCGATAACGCAGAGGGAAAACGTTAAGATGATAGATGTCTGCAAGAGGAGGATGTTCGCCGATAAGAAATTCGTGCGCAAGACACTGGAGATCCTAGAGAGGCACGGACTTCCGGTAGACCTGATATCACCATCTAGGACAAAAGTCGCAATCGTCATAAGCAGGGTAAGCGAGAGCGGAGTTGCCAGACTTGTTGAGGATCTGGAAATGACAGGAAAGGTGAGTGTAAGGGAAGGCATGTCAAGAGTCTCGGTAGTGGGAAAATCGGTGTCAGGCATGCCGATGATCTCTGCCAGAATCCTTGGCGCGCTGGGAAAGATCCCAATAGAGGCAGTAATAGTTGGCGGTTCGCATCTCAGCCAGAGCGTCGTGATGGACAGTAAGTACGCGGAGAAGGCAGTCAGACTGCTGCATGAGGAGTTTTTTGGATGAGGAGAATTGGGATCGGAATTCTAGGAGCGACCGGGATGGTTGGACAGACGCTTGTGCGCATGCTGGAAAGCCACCCATGGTTTGAGGTTACAGAACTTGCCGCATCGGGAGACTCGGCTGGAAAGACATATGAGGAAGTGATGGAAAACAGGTGGAATGTGAGCCAGGCAATACCCGAGTATGCGAGAAACATGAAGCTCAGGGAAGCGAGACCGGGGCTTGGGTGCGAGATCGTCCTCTCGGCGCTGGACTCGAGTGTCGCGCTTGAGATAGAGGAGTCTTTCGCGAAGGCGGGATATGCTGTTTCAAGCAATGCAAAAAACCACAGGATGGAGAGGGACGTGCCACTGCTCATCCCCGAAATAAACGCAGACCACCTTAGCATGATAGACGAGCAGAGGAGGAGACGCGGCTGGAAAGGATTCATAGTCACCGACCCTAACTGCTCGACAATCCACATGTGCCTTGCGCTCAAACCGCTGCTTGACGACTTCGGCCTGGAGAAAGTGATGGTTACAACGCTCCAGGCGCTCAGCGGGGCAGGATACCCTGGAGTCCCTTCAATGGACATAGTAGACAATGTGGTGCCTTTCATAGGTGACGAGGAGGAGAAGCTGGAGAACGAGCCGCTCAAGATATTCGGCAGACTTTCTGGAGGGAGTGTTGCAAGTGCTAAAATAAGGATAAGCGCAAGCTGCAACAGGGTGGCAGTAAGATACGGTCACACCGAGTGCATAAGCGTAAAGCTCGCAAAGAAAGCGCAGAAGGAGGAGGTAATCGCCTCGTTCAGGAAATTCATGCCGAGGATAAGTTCTCTGCTGCCTTCAGCGCCAAAAGCCCCTGTCGCCTATCTCAGCGAGAGGAACAGGCCGCAGCCCAAGCTCGATTCTGAAAGGGAAGGAGGCATGGTCTCTGTTGTAGGAAGGCTTAGGGAGTGCGGAATAATGGACTATAAGTTTGTCGTGCTGGGAAACAACCTTGTAAGGGGGGCGGCTGGTGCGGCGATCCTGAATGCCGAGTTGCTTAAAGAGCGCGGATACGTGGGCAGATAGGCCCATAAGCAGGATCATGAGAGCCTTTCAGAGTAGTCGTAATAGTCGAAGCGCTTTATGATCTCTGCCTTTTTCTTTCCGGCGGCGTGGAATGCGATCGAGGGAAGCGCAACGCCGTTGAATGTCGTCATCTTTACCATCGTATAAATAGCCATGTCAAGGAAGACTACGCGGTCACCTGGCCTGAGCCTCTTCCCAAACGAGTACTCCCCTATGACATCTCCTGCAAGGCAGGTGAGGCCGCGGATCTTGTACGTATACTCATTCTTGCCAGGCTCGCCGGCGCCTATTATGTCAGGCCTGTAAGGCATGGCAAGCACGTCGGGCATGTGCGCCTCTGCGGATGTATCAAGAATGGCTATGTTGCCTCCCAGTTCGGGGCTTCTCTCTATCACGTCGAGCACTTTGGAGATGAGCACCCCGGAGTTGAGCGCGACCGCCTCGCCGGGCTCAAGATGTACCTGCACGCCGTATTTCTCCTTGAATTTGTTTATCGTCCTGACAAGCAGCCCAATGTCATAGTCTGCTCTTGTTATATGGTGCCCGCCGCCGAAGTTTATCCATTTCATCTTATGAATGTGCTTCCCGAAGAGCTTCTCGAATGACTGCAAGACGCGCACTAGCACGTCTGCGTTCTGTTCGCACATGGCGTGGAAGTGCAGGCCGTCTACCCCCCCAAGGTCCTCCCCTTCGAGCTCATTGGGCATTATCCCAAGGCCTGCGCTGGGCAGGACTGGATTGTATAGGTCTGTCTCGATCTCAGCGTGGCCCGGATTTACCCTTAGCCCTATCGATATCTTGCGCTTGCTTTTGGAGATTAGCCCGCGATACCGTTTCCACTGGCCTATCGAGTTGAAGATTATCACGTCGGAGTATTCCATCAGGGCTAAGATGTCATCTTCGGAGTATGCCGGGCTGAAGGTATGGACCTCCTTGCCAAGCAGGCTGCTGCCAAGCCTGGCTTCGTTGAGTCCGCTCGCGCAGACTCCGTCGAGATATTCCCCGACTATCATAAATGTCTTGTGCATTGCAAATGCCTTGAGAGCTATTAGAATCTTTGCCCTAGTCTGCCTTTTTACGGAAGAGAGTATCTCGAGGTTGCGCCGCAGGGCGGCTTCGCTGACAAGAAAACACGGCGTTTTTTTTATCGTATCGGTGATTTCCGCAGGAAAGTCCATTGCCGCAGACCCTGCTGCAGCGGCCCTGGCGGAGGCATTTAGATAATGTCCTGGTGACTTTTCTGCCAATTGATCGCCTATTCTGGCATCTCGCCGCTGAATTCTACCTCATTCCATGGAAGGCCGTATCTGCTTAACGCTTCCATGAAGCTGTCCGGATCGAGCTGCTCCACATTAAACACGCCTGGCTTTCTCCAGATTCCCTTCACCACCATCATGGCGCCTATCATCGCGGGTACGCCTGTTGTGTACGAGATCGCCTGTGCGCCGAGCTCCTTGAAGGATTCGGAGTGATCGCAGACATTGTATATATAGACTGATTTCCTTTTGCCGTGTTTTATACCTGTCATCACGTTTCCTATGACAGTCTTTCCGGTGTAGTTGGCGCCGAGACTTGATGGATCTGGGAGGAGCGCCTTTAGGAACCGTATCGGGATCACTTTCTTCCCCTCGTAGTCAACCTCGTCTATTCGCGTCATGCCGACATTTTGCAGAACCTTGAGGTGAGTTATATAATTCTCAGAGAAGGTCATCCAGAACCTTATCCGCTTAAGACCCTTGATGTTCTTAGCCAGCGACTCCAGTTCCTCATGATAGAGGAGATAACTCTCCCGCGCTCCGACTACAGGATACTTGAAGCTGAAATGCACGCTGTTTTGGTCGAGGATTGCGGGAGTTTCTATCCATCTTCCACGCTCCCAGTGCCTTACCTTCTGCGTGACTTCACGTATGTTTATCTCAGGATTGAAGTTAGTCGCGAACGGATGACCGTGGCTGCCCGCATTGCAGTCGAGTATGTCTATGTAGTTTATCTCGTCGAATAGGTGTTTTTGGGCGTATGCGCAAAACGCGTTTGACACTCCCGGGTCAAAGCCGCAGCCGAGGACAGCCATTATCCCCTTCTCTTTGAATTTCTCGTGATATGCCCACTGCCAGCTGTACTCGAAATGGGCGACTTCTGGAGGCTCATAGTTTGCCGTGTCTATATAGTTGACTCCTGCTTCAAGGCAGGCGTCCATTATCTTGAGGTCCTGGTAGGGCAGTGAAAGGTTAAGCACGACATCTGGCTTGAATTGCCTTATCAGTAAGACCATCGCAGGCACGTTGTCGGCATTTACTTCGGCTACCTCTATCTCCTTCCCGAACCTCTGTTTTATATCGTCCTTTATTGCGATACATTTTGAGATGCTGCGGCTTGCCAGCATTATGCCAGTGAAGACATCTGAGGCCTGCGCGCATTTGCTAGCCGCGACCTTGCCGACGCCTCCTGCGCCTATTATCAGTATTCTTGCCATTTCCAACCGCTTCGTTTTGCTTTATGAAGCTTCGTTTTGCTTTATGAGAATACAGGTAAGATTATTAAGTATTTACGTTAGATGCGTGCATTCCGATGCGGGCCGCTTTCCAGAATGAGGATTGGTATCATTCGTTCTTGCTGGTCAGCAGCTTGTTGTAGAAAGCGAAGATGTTGTCGGTAAGGTGGTGGCAGTTGGCCATGTCTCCCTCCCGTGCGCCTATCTCTCCGGCGCATGTGAAGCCCACGAGCATAGGATTTCCTATCTTTTCCCTAATCTTTTTCATGTCATCCGAAAACTTCTCGCCCATGACATTCCTTCGCGTGAAGCAGGACGTTATAAGCACCAGCTTGGGATCTACCTTCCCCTCAGTATAGGATTTGATGTCGGACACTATTTCGTCAGTAGCGGTGAGGAGATTCTCTACGGCTCCGTCCATCAGAAAGATTGACGACCCTTCTATGACAGGAGCGGCGAATGCGAGACTTTGATTATCCGGGCCTGTCGGGGTTCCTCCGCCCCTCACTACTATGTTTCCCAGGTTGTCAACCATGCCTATCGGCCACCTCTGGGTTATGCTCACTGTAAGCGCGCTGTTGATGAAATTCTCATTGCTCATCTTCAACTGTTTTGCATACCAGTCCACAGTCTTCTGGCCGTTTATCTCATCTACCACATAGCCGTTGTTTGATGTTTTTGTCACTATCGCGAGCGAGCCTGTCTTCTTTGCGCCATGGGCTATGGAATAGCCGTAAAGCATGCTTGTCACCGAAAAGAGGACTATTATGCCGTCCTTGTAGACCTTTCCGGAATGCAGCGAGTATATTTCGTACTTCTTGTCGAAGTTCTCTAGAGAAGTCTCAAAGGCGCCTCCCCATATGGGAATCTGCCTTCCTATCACGTCGGATATGCCGGCAATTGTCTTGTTCTCCTCTCCCATCTGGGGCAGCTTGAAGCCGGTCGTGAAGACGTGCATATAATACGGGGGTATCTTGACTATGCCCCTCATGTCGCCTCCCTTGAGCCTGAGTGCCTGCATGTACGGATCAACGTAGCTGTCGATCGCTATCTTGGCGACTGCCTCCTTTGCCACCTTCCTTGCCGTCTCCAAGGCATTTTCCAGGAAACCGTCAGAAGAGGCCACGCCGATGTGCAGGAAATCAGACTGAATGCTTGCAACTACGATACCCTTTTCTAGTATCTGATTGTCGTAGATTACGCTGTCCCCTAATCCACCGACGAACTCGCTATCCTTGAGAACCTCCTTCAGCCCTTTGGTCAGTTCATAAGGATCGTAGTCTCCGGCAAAGAAGATGTAGCTTATTGTTGGCGCCTTGCCGTTGAGTTTTGATAATGCTTGGCTGGCGGCCTCTTTGGCGGCCGAATACGCGTCGGCGTTGACAGACATGCCGGTGCCGGCAAAGATGCTGTCCGTGGCGTCTTTGATGTCTTGCAGCTTTATCCATTTTGTCGATATGCCTTCTTCCATCAGTAATTACCGAAACTTGTTTAGTCGGATGTTTCTGAACAGTGTTGTTCTGTTTTAATTGAAAGGGAGGTTATAAGAAGTTTGCTAATGGCAGTGAGTACGGCCATACAACTCGAATAGTGGGACCGAGTATTGTCATTCGATAGCCTGGACTTTAGGCTGCGCGATTGCTTATCGGTAGTTAGAACTTGAATGCGAAGACAGCGATCGGGCCGTGCCGGCGTTTCCAGCAAGATTTCTTATCTTGTTTGCTCGCCGGAGACGCCCACTGACGTCTTAGTCTTGTAGAGCGAAAGGACATATTCGGCTATTGTTATGTCAGGCGAGATGCCCATAACTTTCACTATATTCAGTATCTCGGAGACGCTTGGTTCGTTGCCAACGGCAAGCGGGTATAATAGTGCTATGATGTAAGATATGTGGTTTTTGATACGAAGCGTTCCGGTCAGATTAAGAAGTTCCCTTTTCTTGGATGCCCCCGCCGCGTACATCACTTTCTCTATATTGTCTTTGACCTGCTCCCTGGCTGAAAGTCCGAGAAGGTTTATTGCTGCCACTAATGGCAGGATATCTTCATCGCTGAACTGCGTCAGGTGCTTGTCGCGCACCAGTATTTGAGGTTCAGCCATCACCACATCGAGCAGCTCGTTGAAGAGGCCATAGACTATATCTTCAACCCGCTTGAAGACCTGGAGCTGCTCGCTCGCCAGGCCCGAAGAGAGATCAGGTTTGTCTTCGCTGGTGTTGAACTTCTTGCAATAGTCGATTGCGTACTGCGCCATAAGCAGGTCTGGATTCGCTTCCATGGCCCTGGCTATGTCCATGCAGCCCTCCAGCGTGGGCTCCATGCCTATCGCCATCATGAAATAGAACGCGTTTATGTATATGCTGTAGGTTCGGTAGTGAAGGGAGCGCACGATCTGGAGAAGCGTCGGATTCGGAGTCATGTTTATGGCTGATAGAAGGCCTTTGACAGAGTCTTCGTCTACATCCTTGCAAGCGAAGATAAGGACACCGGCGGTTATTATGTAGTTTATTATGCCGCCGTTTAGGTGCGATACTACGTCGGCATTTTCTAGACCGCTCCTGAGCTCTAGCATGAAGAGGAAGGCCTCTGCGCTGGCCGCCTTCTTCGTTATGAAGTCCAGCTTTTCCCCCATATGGCTTGGTATCAGGGTAGTCTCCTGGGCCACTGCTTGATCCTGGTCAATTGCCATATTACCATTAAGTAAACGTTAGGGTACCGAAAATCTAATAATCCTTGTTTTCGCCTGGCAGGAAGTTTCCTCCTATTTCTACCTATACCAAAATGGGCGTAAAACCTTCTGCAAACGATCAGTTTTGTAGAATAGATGCCTGCAAATATGGAACGGGAAGGGTCTGCATCCAGTAAGCCCGGTAGGGTTTTGCAACGCATGCATAAACCATGGACAGCCCGAATATGCTCTATCCGTAGGCGGTTCCACTCTGACTCTTTGTCTTGACTTAAAAGTTGCAGAAGAGGCCGCCGGATTCCTGCTCTCAGGCAACCTACCTGTACTGGTTTTGGAGAGAACTGGGAGCCATACGCAAGATAGGGATCGAAGGTAATTTTTCACGAGCTCGTGAGCGAAGGAGTACAGCGCGCATCGAAATACTCTTTTAGGCTTTGCGGAGTTATAGGAAATGGGTGCAATGAGGATACTTGATTACGATTTGGTAATTCTTGGCAGTGGAATTGCAGGATTCAAGGCTGCGCTGCATGCACGCGAGAAGGGCAAGGAGCTTCGCATCTGCATCATCTCAAAACTGCATGCCATGCGGAGCCACTCGGTATCCGCCGAAGGAGGCATCTCAGGGGTGCTTTACCCGCATGAGGGCAGGGATTCTCAGGATCTCCATTCATACGATACAGTAAAGGGCTCGGATTACCTTGCCGACCAGGACGCGGTGGAACTGCTTGCGAGGAATGCGCCTGCTGAGATAAGGCATCTTGAGCATATAGGGGTGCCATGGAACAGGACGGCGGAAGGGGAGATAGAGGAGAGGCCTTTTGGAGGAATGAGCATACCAAGGACAGCGTTTGCCGCAGACAAGACGGGATTCTTCATGATGCGGGCACTCTATGACAGGATCCTTGAGGATGGGCAGATAGAGATATTCCACGAGCACTTTGCAACCTCGGTGATAGTCGAGAAAGGCAGGTTTTTAGGAGTAACAGCAGTCAATATCGCAACCGGTGAGCAGTTGGCATTCGGAGGAAGGGCCGGAATAATTGCCACCGGAGGTTTCTCAAGGATGTATAAATTCACCACGACCTCGTACTCGGCCACAGGGGACGGCACCGCATTGCTCTTCAATGCTGGCTTTGCGCTCAAGGACATGGAGTTTGTCCAGTTCCATCCTACAGCTCTTGTGCCAAGCGGCATTCTGATAAGCGAGGCTGCGCGAGGGGAGGGAGCTTACCTGCTCAATTCGAAGGGCGAGCGCTTCATGTCAAGATACGCAAAGACTAAGATGGAGCTGGCGCCGCGGGATATAATATCAAGGGCCATGATGACCGAGATAAATGAGGGGAGGGGCTTTTCTGCGGATGAGTACGGCTTTGGGTACATAAACCTGGATTTAAGGCACATTGACATGGAGAGGCTCAGCGAGAAGCTGCCTATGATAGAAGAGGTAACGAAGAGAATGATCAAGATAGATCCCAGCAAGGAACCGATTCCAGTAAGGCCCGGGACCCATTTTACCATGGGAGGAGTGCATACGGACATAGGCGGCAGGGTGCTTGATGGAAAAGGCAATGCCGCGCAGGGCCTTTGGGCAATAGGCGAGTGCGGATGCGTCAGCGTCCATGGGGCCAACAGGCTTGGAAGCAATTCCCTTAGCCAGTGCGCAGTATGGGGCAGGATTGCAGGATACTCTGCTGCCGATTACATTGCAGGAAGCACCGTAGGAGATAAGACCGCGTTCGCGAAGAAGGCTGAAGCCGAAGAGGCAAGAGTCGAGATGCTGCGAGGCAGAAAAGGGGACAAGAACCCCTACGATATCAGAACGGAGCTCCAGGACGCCATGGATTCCCACTTCTTCGTCTTCAAGACCGAAAGCGAGATGAGGATAGGGCTGAAGAAGATAAGGAAGTTGAGAAAAGATTTCGCAGACATATACATAAAGGACAAGGGGACGAGATTCAACACAAACTTCACAAATGCCATTGAGATAGGAAACCTTCTCGACCTTGCATTGGCAACTTCGGAGGCGGCCTTGAACAGGAAGGAAAGCAGAGGATCCCATGCAGTAGTCGAGTACCCGAAGAGGAATGACGAGGAGTGGCTTAAGCACACAATAATAACAAAGAAGGAGAAGGAGATCGCGATCTCGTATTTGCCTGTGAGGATAACGAGATGGAAGCCGGAGCCCAGGATTTATTGATGATTTGATGGATCAGTCCTATGATGTAAGAGGAAGACAGTCGAGCATGCTTAGGCTTAAGAGATTTTACGGCGCGGCATTTATCCACATGCTCTTTTACAGGATATTGATATTCGTTGCACCCATAACTGCAGTATTCATACTTGTAGGTATTGTGAGCGGCTACCCTGCGGCAATATTTGCATCCAGGATTCTCATACTTGCCTCGTGGATTCTCTTTGCGCCGCAGCTCTTCGCCGCGCTTAAGGCCTTCTCCCTAGTCTCAAGCAAGGGCACGGCGTTCGGAAGGTTCAGCGAGCCGTTCGCAAGGCTACGTAGCGTAGGCTCCTCCGGCCATCTTGTTTATAATGCATTGCCGTATGTAGGAACGCTCATATGGACCGCAGGGTTTGCCGTAATTGTTTTTGCGTGGTTTGTATGAGAGCATCAAGATACATGATACTGCTTTACGCTTCGATGCTGGCAGTCCCGCTGCTCTTCCTGATACTTGCAATCGCCGAGATTGCAGCTAACACAGTTCTTGCAGATGTCTCGGAGATTCTCGCTGCGGCAGGCCTCGTGGTTTACGGTATAGTAGGATTCATCGAGGTGTTCGGAAGAAGGGCAGAGCATGCGAACTCGCTTGGAAGCATTGCAGGCAGGAAAGCCGCAGACATCCGGAAAGCCGGAAGCGATGGCGGCAGGAAAGTCAGACTTGAGATTGGAAGATTTATCAGCGACAAGAAGGCGCTGGAGAATGACACGTATGAGGTTAGCGCAAATAGGTTCACAACGGTCCTAGACGCGTTGCTATCAGTCAAGGAGAAACAGGACAACACGCTTGCGGTGCGCTACAGCTGCAGGATGGGAATATGCGGTTCTTGCGGCATTGTGATCAACGGGAAGCCCTCGCTTGCATGCGAGACCTGCCTTCTCGATGTCGCAAGGGATGGGAAGGTAGATGTGGAGCCGATGCAGGCGCACCCGCTCCTCAAGGATCTTGTCACCGATTTTGACGACTTCTTCGAGAAGCACAAATCAGTTAAGCCATGGCTTTACAGGAAGAACGCCGCCGAGCAGAACAAGGCCGCGTCCGTGTATGCACAGACAGGAAAGGAGCGGGACGAGTACCTGCCCTTTTCTTATTGCATAATGTGCGGAATATGTATGGATGCTTGTCCAGTTGTAAATTCTAATCCGAAGTTTGTAGGTCCGCAGGCTCTCTCGCAGGAGTACCGCTACCACAAGGATTCGAGAGACCAGATGGGCGCAAGGCGCCTTGGCTTAATAGACAGCCTTGACGGAGTCTGGGGCTGCGAGTACGCTGGCGCGTGCTCGGAAGTCTGCCCGAAGGGCGTCGACCCGGCGGCTGCGATACAGGCGCTCAAGTTCGAGATGTTTGGAAAAGTCATGGGAGATGAGGATGAAGGAAAATAAACACGCAAAGTACAGGAGAGAAAGGGATGCGCTTGGCATGGTCAAGGTGCCATCTGATGCTTACTACGGCTCTGATACGCAAAGGGCCCTTGAGACCTACAGCAGCATATCAGGGATGACGCTGCAGGACGGATTCCTTATGGTCTACGTGAGGCTTAAGAGATGCGCTGCCAGGGCGAACATGAGGACCGGAAGGCTCGAGAGGAGGAAAGGGGCTGCTATAATGAAGGCATGCGGGGATGTTCTTGGCGGAAAGACCGGGAATCGTTTCCTCTTGGACGTCTTCCAGGCGGGCGCGGGGACAAACACCAATATGAACGTCAACGAGGTGATAGCCAACAGGGCAATCGAGATCCTCGGAGGGAGGAAGGGAGAGTACTCCATAATCCATCCCAACGACCACGTCAACATGTCCCAGTCCACGAACGACACAATGCCGACAGTGATAAGGGTCTCCTCATATCTGGAATCGGAGAAGCTCGTTGCCTCCCTTGTCCTTCTTGGAAAGGAGCTGAGCGGAAAGGCAGCGGAGTTCCACGGGATAGTGAAAATCGGGCGCACACACCTACAGGATGCTGTTCCCATCAGGCTTGGAGATGAGTTCGGAGCCTATGCCGCAGAGGTAGGCCATGCACGCAAGGCCGTGGAGGTTGCGATGGCAGGGCTTCTCAGGGTGCCGATAGGGGGGACTGCGGTAGGCACCGGAATGAACGCTGACAGAGAATACAAAAAGTATATGCTGGAGGAGATGAGAAAGGAGTTCGGGATAGGCATAAAAGGCTCCGAGAACGTCTTTGCTGACATGCAGTCCAGGCTTGCCGAGCTTGATCTCAGCAATGCGCTTGTCGAATCGGCCGTAGCGCTTGGCAAGATAGCCAATGATTTCAGGCTCCTCTCGTCAGGACCCGATGCGGGCTTCGCGGAGCTTACGCTTCCGGCAGTACATCCAGGGTCCTCGATAATGCCTGGGAAGATAAACCCGAGCGTGGCAGAGATGCTGAACATGGTCTGCTTCCAGGTGATAGGCAACGGCGCCGCGGTGAGGGAGGCTGCTGCCGCGGGGCAGCTTGAACTGAACGTGTTTATGCCGGTTATGGCTTTCGACCTCCTTTTCTCCATAAGGATACTCGCCAACGGCTCGAGGGTCTTCGCAGAAAAGTGCGTGAGAGGAGCCAAGGCAAATAAGGCCAGAATAACACAGTACACTCAGGCAAACGCCTCGATTGCCACTGCTCTGACTCCGTATATAGGTTACAGCAAGGCTGCCGAAATCGCAAAGCTGGCCAGTAAGAACGGAAAGAGTGTGAAGGAGGTATGCGTGGAGCGAGGCATCCTCGACGAAAAGATCCTGGACAGAATCCTAGATCCCAAGGAAAGCGTCTGAACGCTTATGCAGGAATTATGCGCGCCTAAAATGGGAGGATTCTAGGAGATCTTGGATTCCTTGACAAAGACAGGATTGGCAGGGAAGTCATATGATGACCAGGGGGAGAATTGCATAACGAGACAGCTATAGGACAGCTTTCCATTATGGCTTCTGCCCAGTTTGTCACTGCGGACCGGCCGAAAACGCTTGTAGGGACCTGTGTGAGTATGATGCCTTCTGGGTTTAAAAGGTTCCATGCCCTTTGAAGCAGTGCCGTATATGCGGCTGGAACCTGGGATAACGCGTTAAGGCCTCCTACAGGCCTTGAGAGGATTATATCGAACTTTTCCTTGAATATCCCTTTATCTTTAAGCCAGTCTTCCATTCGTTTCCACGTCTCGCGGAGCAGAACGTTGCCCTCTATGTAGTCTATGTTAAGACGCTTGCTATCTTCTGCAGTTATGGTGTTGTATACGCCGCCCAGCGCAACTGCGAGCCCATGCGTCAGGGGCAGGTCCCGAAGGACATGTCCGAAGCCCATGAAGTCGAGCACGTTGGCATGGCCCCTCGAGCTGCGAATCCGTTCAACAAGGACAGATATCCTGCCGTTGCAGAACGAGAGGAACGGCGAGAATGAGGAATCGTAAGGATACTCCTCGTTGTATACGGACCAGTAATAGTCATTGTCTGTCCTCACGTGCATCGCTTTGGCTATCTGCCCGTGCGCAGTTGCAGGTATCTGGCCGGGATTCTTTCTCTTGCCCCTTAAAATCATTGTGAGTGGATCAGTTTCGCCGTTTATCTCGACAATCAGGATGTTTCGTCGGGCGTCTTTGAGCGTCTCCAGGACTTCCTTTTTTCTAGTTTCGTATGGTATTCGCTGGATCGTATCGCACATCCCACTATACATAAGAACTTCGAGATACCCACCTCCAATCTTGAAGTGGTCTTGAATTGCACGCCTGGGAATCGAGGATCGGTATATGGCCCATAAATGAACAGTACGCATTTTTTCGTATCGCTCGCGGATACATGCCATCCATAGGTCGTTTATCTCGATTGCATGCAAATGGTAGCCCATACGCACACGGGATAGTGCCTCTTTGGGAATGATGTTTCCAGCATTATGGATTGACATCGGCCTGAACAGGCCGGTTTGCATGGCTTCGTGCATGCTGGTTATGATTCGTCCTTGATTATTAAAGATTATGGAGTTTGGTGGCGCTTGATTTTGTTCGGACAGAAGGGCTTGCAGACTGCCACTGCGAATTTACCCCATCTGACGCCTTCTTACGGCAAGCATCGTGACGAATGCAAGGTTTG
>VFSW01009191.1_pt1 | contig 14127 bp, 14 predicted proteins | sample 5358111 | NCBI WGS metagenome assembly VFSW01 (sample SAMN11554181, study PRJNA540505) | mine drainage metagenome | isolation source: sediment from site ElyBrook_90M | place: USA: Ely Copper Mine, Vershire, VT | collected 2017
CGGAAGCGGGCGTTCATGCGCAGCCAATAGTCGTAGTCTTCGCAGCCGAAGCAGGCGGGATCGTAGGGGCCTAGGATTTTCGCGGGCCAGGCGCGGTAGAGGAAACAGGCGCCGATGTAGTTGTTGTGGTTGTAATTCAGCTCGCCGGTGTCGTGCGGCAGATGAATGACGCCGGAGCCTCGTGGCGTCTGGTAGTCCCAGTAGAAACGCCGGTTACGGAGAGGCTGGCCGGCTTCATCGATCAATTCCTCGTCGGCGTAGACCAATTGCACGGCGGCGTTGGCTTCGAGATATTCGACCAACGTCGAGACCATGGCGGGCAATAGGCGGTTGTCGGCGGAGATCCAGGTATAGTATTCGCCGCGGACGCAGGCGAAGCCGGCGTTGAGAGCGGCGGGAAGCTTGCGATTGTCCTGGCGGAGGACGCGCAGTCTGCGGTCGCCTCGGAAGCGGTCGAGAATGGACGGCGTGCGATCGGTGGAACCGTCGTCGACGACGATCAACTCCAGCGCCGAGTAGGTTTGACCGAGGACACTGGCGACGGCTTCGGCGACGAATTTTTCGCCATTGAAGACGGGAAGGACGACGGAGACAAGGCCGGCGCGGCAAGGGGTGGAGAGGCGGGAAAAATCGAGCGGGAGACCTGCGGCGAGGCGGGACTTGAAGCGTTGGAACGGCGGGTAACCGTTGGCGGCGGCCCGAAGCATTCTCCTCAAGAAGCGGCGCGGACGCTGAGCATTTCGGCGCGGCGCCAATAGGATTCGAAGAGGCCGTGCATGGCCTCGCACATGCCGGGATGTTCGAACATGACGGCGGTCCAGGCGGGTTTGGTGACGATGAGGTCGAGGAGAGCGATCATCCCTTCGCGGCCGTCGAAGAGGGCGAGTTTCATGGGCAGCGACTGCGCCTCTCGCACTTCGACGCCGGAAGCGGAGTAATCCTCCAGTCGCTGGCGATGGGATTCGTCGAGCGTGCCGGTTTGGATGAGCAAACGGCATTTGACGCCGCGGGCGCGGGCCTGCTTTACGAGTTGTTCGTCGAGAGGATCGACGGCGTAGGGCGGGCGGGAGAACTCAAGATAGTCGTGCCGGACTTCGGAAAGCATCTTGCGGTATTGCATGGCGATTTGGCCCGGCTCGCCGACGATGCGCAGATAGTCGAGCGTTCCGCGGCCGCCCTGGCCCTCGGCGTACGCTCCGGCGAGATCGTCGACGAGGCCGCCGGCAAGTCGCGCCTGTCCGGTCAATTCCTGCTGGAGGTTTTCGGCGCGGCGGGCGAGGTAGTTGGGAATGGCCAAGGCGGGCTCGACGGCGGAAAAGAGCTTGGTCTTTTCCTGGACGACTTGAGCGAAGCCCTTCTCGACGAGGCTATCGAGCACCTCGTAGATTTTCTGGCGCGGGACGTGGGCGCGCGCCGCGAGCTCGAGCGCCTTGAACCTGGGATGTCCGATCAGCACAAGGTAGGAGCGGGCCTCGTAGGCGTTGAGACCCAACTGCTGAACGCGGCGCCAGAACCTCTGAAAATCCATCTCCGGCAATTCTTGTGTCATCTCCATGCTCATGAAGGTTCGAATCGAAGCATTTCCTCGGACAGAGCATATCACGGCTGTCGGGAGACAATCGGGCCGTTTGATACAATCGCCGTAGGCTGGAACCGAATATGTCAGAACTCCCCCGAACGCTAGGCCAGCTCAACCAAAGCCATTATTCGCGCCTCCACATGGAGACGCGCAGCGTGAAAGACGAACTGCGCGAGAACCTGATCTGCAAGCTGCGGCGGCGCGAGACGCTGTTCCCCGGCGTGATCGGATTCGAAGATACGGTAACGCCGCAAGTGGTGAACGCGTTGCTATCGCGGCACAACTTCATTCTGTTGGGCCTGCGCGGACAGGCGAAAACGCGTATCGTGCGGATGCTGACGACGCTGCTGGACGAACATATCCCCTATGTGGCCGGATGCGAGATTCGCGACAATCCCTACCGGCCGATCTGCAAGCGATGCCGGGAACTGATCGAACAGGAGGGCGGCGCGACGCCGATCGCGTGGCTCGGGCGCGAGGATCGCTACGTAGAGAAACTGGCGACGCCGGACGTCACCATCGCCGACATGATCGGCGATATCGATCCGATCAAAGCGGCGCGGCGCGGACACAATATTTCCGACGAGCTGACCGTGCATTACGGGTTGATGCCGCGGGCGAACCGGGGGATTTTCGCGATCAACGAACTGCCCGATCTGGCCGGGAAGATCCAGGTGGGACTGTTCAACATCATGCAGGAAGGCGACGTGCAGATCAAAGGGTATCCGGTGCGATTGCCGCTCGATATCCTGCTGGTGTTCACCGCGAACCCGGAGGATTACACGGCGCGGGGAAAGATTATCACGCCGCTGAAGGATCGCATCGGCAGCGAGATTCGCACGCACTATCCGCTGTCTGTGGAGCAAGGGTTGGCGATCACCAAACAGGAAGCATGGACGGAGCGCGCCGCGCCGGAGAAGCTGCGCGTGCCCGCTTACATCGGCGAGTGCGTGGAGCAATTGGCGTTTCTGGCGCGCGAGGACAAGCGTGTGGACAAGCGTTCCGGAGTATCGCAGCGGCTGCCGATTTCGGCGCTCGAAAACGTGATCTCGAACGCCGAACGGCGGGCGCTGGCGGCGGGCGAAGACGTCGCGGTTCCGCGCGTGTTGGACATTTACGCCGCGCTGCCGTCGATCACGGGCAAGCTGGAACTGGAGTACGAAGGCGAATTGAAGGGTGGCGACCACATCGCGCGGGAGCTGATCCGGAGCGCGGTGGGCAAAGTGTATGCGGGTTATTTCGACGGAGTGAATCTGGCGCCGGTTGTGCAGTGGTTCGAACTGGGCGGTTCGTTGAAGCTGAGCGAGGCGACGCGGTCGGACGAGATGGTGAAGCAACTGGGAAACATTCAGGGCCTTATGGAGAAGACCTCGGCGCTCGGGGTGGGCGTGAGCGAGCCGGACGCGGTGAGGGCGTCGGCGGCGGAATTCATTTTGGAGGGGCTGTACGCGCACCGGCGGCTGAACCGCAGCGAGGAACGCGGGTTCGTGGCCGACGAACGCAAACGGGAGAGCGCCGAACGCGACGAGCCGCGGCCGAAACCGAAACGCCAGTTTAATTAGCCCGCGCGGGCGGCGGAGAGGAAACCATGAAGTGGGTTCGCTATTCCAAATACACCGGCGGCGATCTGGAAGTCGACGCCGAGGACCTTCTTCGCGCGCTCTCCGATTTTTTGCTGTCGAGCGGATTTCAGAATCCGTACATGCAGTTCAGCGAGATGAACGAACGGACGCTCGAGGATCTGAAAAACGCCATCCTGCAGGCGCTTGAAGCGGGCGAGATGTTCGATCCGGAGCGGGCTGAGCGCATCCGGCGGCAACTGGAGAACATGTCCGGCGAAGACCTGGACCAGATGCTGGACCGGATGGTGGAGAAACTGGTGGAAAGCGGGTATCTGAATACCGAGGCCGGCCCGAGAGAGGGAACGGGACCTGGCGGAGTGGGCGAGGCGGAGAGCAAGGTGAAGGTGGAGGTGACGGACAAGTCGATCGACTTTCTGGGTTACAAGACGCTGAAGGATCTGCTGGGGTCGCTGGGGCGTTCCAGCTTCGGAGCGCACGACACGCGCGATCTTTCGACCGGCGTGGAGGCGAGCGGGGCGGCGAAGATTTACGAGTTCGGCGACACGTTGAACCTGGACGTGAGCGAGACGCTGTTTTCGGCGATGCGACGCGAAGGCGTGAAGCTGCCGCTCGATCTGGAGTACGAGGATCTTCACGTGCGGCAGGCGGAATACCAAAGCTCGTGCGCGACGGTGCTGATGCTCGATTGCAGCCACAGCATGATTTTGTACGGCGAGGACCGGTTCACGCCGGCGAAGAAAGTGGCGCTGGCGCTGGCGCATCTGATCCGGTCGCAGTATCCGGGCGACAGCCTGCGCTGCGTGCTGTTTCACGATACGGCCGAGGAGCTGCGCATTTCGCAACTGGCGCGGGTCCAAGTGGGGCCGTACTACACGAACACGCGCGATGGGCTGATTCTGGCTCAGCGGCTGCTTGCGCAGGAGCGCAAGGACATGAAGCAGATCGTGATGATCACGGACGGCAAACCGTCGGCGCTGACGCTCGACGACGGGCGGATTTACCGCAACGCGTTCGGCCTCGATCCGCTGGTGATCAGCAAGACGCTCGAAGAAGTGGCGCGCTGCAAAAAGCAAGGGATTTTGATCAACACCTTCATGTTGGCGAGCGATTACGGGCTGGTCCAGTTCGTGCAGAAAGTGACCGAACTATGCCGCGGAAAAGCGTACTTCACGACGCCGTACACGCTGGGGCAATATCTGTTGATGGATTACATGAACCGCAAAACGCGCACGGTTCATTAGCCTCGCATAAACACGTTCACAAGATTTCGATGGCGCCCGGAAAGCGGTTTTAGCGTTTTCTTTTCAAAAGCATAGGCCTATCGCGATACAGTCCGGGAGGGCGGTTTCCGGCTTGCTCCGATCTACACTGAAGCCGTTCGTGAAGCTTTCAGTGGGAGAAAACAAATGTCGAATGCAGGACGGCGCCCGGCGCGCCTTCGCCGGATTGTATCTTTTGGCGCAGTGCTGAGTTTGGCGGCGGCGCTGGCCGGAACGGCTAACGCGGCGCCGCAGTTAACCACGATCCAGGACACGCTGTTCAACGCGGATGGAACGCTCTTCAATGGATCGATCTCGATAAGCTGGCCGGCGTTCACCGCGGCCGATTTGTCGGCGATCGGCGCGCAGACGCTGACGGTGGCGGTGGCCAACGGATTCTTCAGCGTTCAATTGGTTCCCACGACGAACGCGGTGACGCCGGCGTTTTATACCGCCGTCTTCGAGAGCGCGGGAAAGAACCAATTCACCGAAACATGGGGGGTGCCGGTGAGCTCGACTCCGCTGCGAATTCAGGACGTGTTGACGTCTTCGCCAGGGAACCTCGGTGGCGGCGGCGGCGGCGGCGGAACGCAGATCCCCATCAGCGACGTGACCGGATTGACCGCCGAACTGCTCCTGAGGCCGACGATCGGAAGCTCGTTCGCGCTGGGAAGGACGGCGGTTATCGATTCGCTGGGCGAGATCGACGGGGCGAGCGGTAACGCGACGGATTGCATGCACGTGGACGGATCCTCGGGCGCATGCGGCGGTTCGGGTTCGGCGCCGATCGCTTTCTCCGATAACGAGATTCCCGGAGGCGCGATCAACGGTTCGAACGCGGTATTCACATTGTCGAACGCTCCCTCGCCCGCCACCAGCCTGAGCCTGTTCCGCAACGGGATGCTGCTGCGGCCTTCGCTCGACTATACGCTGAACTCGGCCGCGATTACGTTCTACACGGCGTCGATCCCGCAAACGGGCGATCGTCTCCAGGCGTCGTATCGCTACGGCGGATCGCTGCCGGGCGTCACGTTTATCGATCAGGAAACGCCCTCGGGTACGATCGACGGCACGAACGGCACGTTCACTCTGGCGAACCAGCCGAATCCGTCCACTTCGCTGACGATCTATCTCAACGGTCTGCATCTGATGCTGGGCGTGGATTACTCCTTCAGCGGATCGACGCTTACCTTCTTCCCCGCTTCGACGCCGCAACCCGGCGACGTGTTGATCGCCGATTACCGCATGTAACGGCGGTCAGGGTTCGAGGTACTTTTTCAGATCGGGGTTCAAGAGCGCTTGGACATCGGGATCGTTCCACTTGGTGGAGTCGACAAGGCGCGGCGGGAGGGGCTGCAGCTTGTCGATGTGTGCGCCGTGGATGGCGGCGACAGCCGACTTCAGGGCGATGTAGCCCATTTGGAAAGGGTCCTGAACGACCAGCGAATCGATAACCCCGCTCTTCAAGTCGCCGGCGAGAGCGGGGCTCCAATCGAAGCCGACCAGCTTCACCTTGCCTCGCCGGCCTCGAAGGGCCTGAGCCGCGCCGACGGTGCTCGATTCGTTCGAGGCGAACATGCCGGTGAGCTCGGGGTGGGCGGTGAGCATGTTCTCCGACACCGTGAGCGATTTGGCGAAATCGGCCATGCCGTAGCGTTGATCGACGATCTCGATGTTGGGGAAATTGCCGGACAGAAAATCGGTGAAACCTTTCTCGCGGGCTTCGGTGGAGGCGGCGCCGGGCTCCACTTTCACCATGGCGATCTTGCCCGCTCCGTTCAGGATCTTGCCCAGGCGCGCGGCGGCCATTTGACCGGCGGCGTAGTTGTCGGTGGCCACCTGGGTGACGAAGTTCGGCGTATCGACGCCGGAATCGAAGATGACGACGGGGATGTGTTGCGACGCGGCTCGATCGACGACGGAGGCCATGATCCGCTTGTCGATGGGAGCGAGGGCGATGGCGGCGACGTGGCGGTTGATCATCGACTCGACGATCTGAATTTGCCCGGCGTAGTCGGTCTCCTCGGCCGGACCGTTCCAGAGCACATTCACCTTCGCCTCGCGCGCGGCCTTGTTGGCGCCGCCGTGGACGGACTGCCAGAAAAGATGAGCCCGGCCTTTGGGAACCACGCCGATGACGACTCCCTGCTGCCTTCCGCAGGCGGTGGAGAGAAGGCAAAGCGCCAGAGCGGCGATCGGAAGCCTACCCACGAACGCTGGCCGCCGGAATCTTGCGCGTCATGTCTTTCAATTCGGCCAGACTTTCGTGGCCGATGGTGAAGCAATCGACGCAATTCTGCGCGAGGGCGAATTGCAAACTTTCGTCGGCTCTGTTCCGGAGTTTGCCGGCGCCGAGAATCTTCATGCCCATCACTCCTTTGCCCGCGGCCTTCATCTCGTGGAGCACGGCGAGAACAGTGGCCGGCGGGGCGTCCATATACACTTGGGCCGGATTGATGCGGGCCAGATCCACTTCAACCCAAGGCGTGGCAGCGGCGGCCTTCAGCGCGCCGAGCGTGTGGCAGGACGTTCCGTGGGTGCGGACGATGCCCTTTTCGCGGGCCTCCGAGATCACCGCCATCGCGCCCTTCTTGCGCTCGGGCCAGTCGTCGTCGAGCATGCAGTGGAGCAGGAGGATGTCGATGTAATCGGTGCCCAGCTCCGAGCGGAAGCGGTCGAGATCGGCGCGCATTTCACCTTCGGTGGAGGCTTGGGTCTTGGTAAGAATGGTGACCTTCTCGCGAGGGACGCCTTCTTTCAGCGCCATTTTCACGTTTTTGTGCGTCCCGTACTGATCGGCCGAATCCCAAAACGTCAGGCCCATGTCGTACCCGGCCTTGAGCAAATCGGCAAACCCCTTGTCGCCGAGCTTGCGCGTTTGATTGGAGCTGCCGCCCACGCCGTCGGTGCCGCTGCCCATGGCGAGACGCGTGACAGGAACTTTGCGCGGGCCGAGAAGGAGCCTGTCGGTGGCGAACTTCTTGGTTTCCGAAGCGAAGAGATGGTGGGGGAATGCGTTGAGCGCGGCCGTACCCGCCGCCGCGTGTCGAAGAAAATGGCGCCTGTTCATCGTGCCTCCAATCAGAGCAACGCTACCATAAAAAGAGAAACGCCGACAAGCGCGGCGGGCGAAGGAACGGCTATTTCTTCGGCGGCATGAGCACGGAATCGATGACGTGAATCACGCCGTTGGAGCAAACGATATCCGTCTTGACGACCGTGGCCTTGTCCACCGTCACCTTGCCTTTTTTAGCCACGATGCGGAGGGATGCGCCTTCGGCGGTGGGTGCTTTCATCGTGTGGACACTGGCGGCCATCACCGTCCCTTTTAAGACGTGATAGAGCAGTACCTTCTTCAATTGCGCCGGATCCGCGAGCAATTTTTCGAGCGCGCCGGGAGGAAGCTTGGCGAAGGCTTCGTCGTTGGGAGCGAAGACGGTGAACGGGCCGGCGCTCTTTAAAGTATCGACGAGCCCGGCCGCCTGGACGGCTTTGACGAGTGTGGTGAAGTTACCCGCGGCGATGGCGGTGTCGACGATGTCTTTGTCTTGCGCTTGGACGGCGAGCGGCGCGCAGGCGCAGAGCAGGCCGATTGCGAACAGGCGGAGTGTTTTCATTGGGGACCCTTCTTCGAATGGAGTTGCAAAGAGATTGCGGTTAGTAAGATGTCCGCAGCGCGATCGGGATTTATTTCCCGGCGGCGGCGACAAAGCGCGCGAACTCGCTCACCGGGGCGCCTTCGGGAGGGTAAGCGGTCATCTCCACTTCGACGTCGCTGCCGCCCGGGGCGAAGGCGAACGTGCCCCTTTCCAACTCGGCCGGGCTCAGTTCGTACGTGTAGTACTGGCCGGCGTCGTGGATTTCGAGCGTGGCGCGCGAGGGTTCGCGGAGCGAAACGGAACGGCGATTCCAAACGACGGCCAGCGCGCCGGGGCTGCTTGACAGGCGAAGTCCGAGAGCGGGCGCGGCGGGGAGAAAACGGAGGGGGAAATCGGAGCGCAGGAGAGCGAGGCACGCCAGCGCGGCGACCAGCCAACCGAGGAGGGCGGCCATCACTCAGACGCGGCGGGGGGGGGCAGGGATCTCCGCGACGTCCGGGATGAGGAGTGGCATGGGCGCCGGAGGCAAGGGGTTTGTGGAGCGAGCGTAAAACCGCGCCTCGCTTTTGCGGCCGTCGAGGCGGAGGATCAAGGCCACTTGCCGGCGTTCGGGAAACAGAAGGCTATAGACTTCGCGGCAGCGCTCCGGGAACTCCGGCGACGGGGAATTCCGGGCGAAGAAGCATCCGACGGGCCGAAACGCCTTCAGCGGTTCCTGTTCCCCGGCGTCGCGCAAAACGGACTCGATGCGCTCGGCGTCGCCATGGACGTCGACCAACATCCGCCCGCGTTTCGGTGCGGGGTTACCGGCGCGCCAAGCGCGAATGTGGAGGGCGGAACCGTCGAAGACGCCGAACAACACGCCGCACAATCCGCCGTGCTTCGACCATCGGGAACTGGCCGCGGACGCGGCGATTTCGCGCAAAATGGCGCGCGGGCAATCGAGAGAAAGAGGCGGAGCGTCCACGCTCATGCAGCAACCAAGCTATCACGGCGCGGGCGGAGGGCTTCAGACGCGGCGCAGCACGCGGGCGGGCAGAGTGAAAAGCGCCCAGATGAATTCCAGCACGCCGCCGACGACGATGCCGACAAGCCGGAAAGGCAGCAACACCAACCAGATGAAGGGATACAGGATCAAGGCGAGAAAGGCGATCGGCCAACAAACCACCGCCAGCAGGCACCACAGCAAGAACGTAAGCATGCGAGTCTCCCATAAGCAACTACGCCGCAACCGGGCCGTAAGTTCCTTCGCCGATGTTATAGTTGAGGCGCATTGACAATCGGCGCCAGTCTCGTTTTGCTGGCATGGACGGCGACGGCGCAGCCGGCGGCTCCGCGGGTGGTGGCGGTGTCGGTTTCCGGCGTCATTCAGCCGGTGACCGCCGAAATCCTTTCGCGCGCGGTGGAGCGGGCGCGCGCCGAACACGCCTCGGCGTTGTTGATCCGCCTGAATACGCCGGGTGGATTATTGGACGCCACGCGGAAGATTGTGGAGGAACTGGACGCGTCTCCGGTTCCGGTGATCACCTACGTCACTCCCGCCGGCGGGCGCGCGGCATCGGCCGGCTTTTTTCTACTGGAGGCGGGCGACATCGCGGCCATGGCGCCGGGGACGAACACCGGCGCGGCGTCGCCGGTGGTCCTGAGCGGGCCGATGGACCCGGTGATGCGAAGCAAGGTGGAGAACGATTCCGCGGCGCTGCTGCGGACGCTTACTTCGCGCCGGGGCCGGAATAGCGACCTGGCCGAAGAAACGATCCGCAAGGCGGTGGCGTTCACGGACAAGGAGGCGCTGGACCGGCATTTGATCGAAGTGGTGGCCACGACGGAAGCGGAATTGCTCCGCGAGATCGAGGGCCGGGAGGCGATCCGCTTCGATGGAGCGCGCGTGACGCTGCACGTGGCCAACGCGGCCATCGTCGAATTCGAGCCGACGGCGCGGGAAAAACTTCTGTCGGCGATCTCGGACCCCAACATCGGTTTCATGCTGCTTATTCTCGGCGCGCTGGGTTTATACGTCGAGTTCTCGCACCCCGGCCTCATCCTTCCCGGCGTGTTGGGAGCGGTATTGGCGTTGCTGGGGCTATCGTCGCTTTCGGTTTTCCCGATCCGCTGGATCGGCGTGGCGCTGTTGATTCTGTCGCTGGCGCTGTTCGTATTGGAAGCGAAATTCGCCTCGCACGGAATCCTGGGCGCGGGCGGCGCGGCGGCGATGCTGCTGGGCGCGCTGATGCTGGTGGACGGGCCGCCGGAAGTGCGCATCCGGCTGAGCACGGCGCTGGCGGTGACGATTCCGTTCGCGCTGATCACGGTTTTTCTGGTTTCGTTGGTGATGCGCGCCCGCGCGGCGAAGGTGGTGACCGGACCCAGCACGATGCTGAACCAAATGGCGGTGGCGCGAACGCCCCTCGATCCCGCCGGCACGGTGATGGTGCGCGGTGAGTATTGGAACGCGGTGTCGAGCCGGCCGGCCGCGGTGGGAACCCAGGTGAAGATCACCGCCATCGACGGGTTGACGCTGAGCGTCGAGCCGATCGAAGGCTCCGCCGAACGAACCGGGTAAGTTTCAACTATAGTTACTAAGAAAGAGCGATCCGCCATGCCCGACTACGCGTTCTTAATTCCGGTCTTAATCGTCGTCATCTATCTAATGCGATCGATCAAGATCCTGGCCGAGTACGAACGGGGGGTGATTTTCCGGTTGGGGAGGGTGCTGAAAGTGCCGAAAGGCCCCGGCGTAATTCTGGTTTTTGCGCCGATCGACCGCATGGTGCGCATTTCGCTGCGGGTGGAAGCGATGGAGGTGCCGCCGCAGGATGTGGTGACCAAGGACAACGTCACGGTGAAGGTGAACGCGGTGGTTTATTTTCGCGTGGTGGACCCGAACCGGGCGGTGCTGGAGGTGGCGAATTTTCTCTACGCCACGTCGCAGGTGTCGCAGACGACGCTGCGCAGCGTGCTGGGCGAAGTGGAGCTGGACGATCTGTTGGGCCAGCGCGAGAAGCTGAACGTGCGGCTGCAGTCGGTGCTGGACCGGCATACCGATCCTTGGGGCATCAAGGTAAGCATGGTGGAAGTGAAGCAGGTGGATTTGCCGGAGCAGATGATCCGGGCGATCGCGCGCCAGGCCGAGGCCGAACGCGAGCGGCGGGCCAAGATCATCCACGCCGAAGGCGAGTATATGGCCGCTGAAAAGTTGGGAATGGCGGCCGAAGTGATCCAGCGCCAGCCGGCGGCGATTCAATTAAGATACCTGCAAACGCTTGTGGAGATCGGCGCGCAGAACAGCACGACGGTCGTGTTCCCGCTGCCAATCGATATAATCTCTTCAGTGGCTCGCGCGTGGCAGGGATCCCTTGGCGCGCCGGTAAAACCGGAGGAATCGAAAGGAACCGCGTAAAAACCCTTGGCAAGAAACGAAGACGGCGACTTTGAGTTGATCCTCGGCAACGGGCAGTTGCTGAGCTTGTTCGTGATCCTGGTGGTGCTGCTCGGGATCTTTTTCTCGATGGGATACATCGCGGGCAAGAATGGCGGAGGGGCGGCGGTGGCGGCGGCGAGACCGGCCGACACCGGAGCGGATAAGCCCGCGGCGGCGGACACCGCGGCTCCGCCGCCGGCGACGGAGAAAACCAGCGCCGCGGGGGCTGAAGTAGCGGCGCCAAAAACCAGCGAAGCGGCGCCTCCTCCGTCCGTAGAGACCAAGCCCGCGCCCGATGCCGGACGGGCCGAGTTGAGCGATCCGGAACCGGGCCAGACGTTCTTACAAGTGGTGGCCACGGGCGAACGAGACGCGCGAAGCATCTCGGAGACGCTCCAGCGCAGCCAATTCCCTTCACGCCTCGCGCCGGGACCTAAGGGTCTGGTGAGAGTTCTGGTGGGGCCGGTGAAGAGCGCGGCCGATCTGGCCAAGATGCGGTCGGAGCTTGAGGCCAAGGGCTTCAGTAATCCCTTCGTGCAAAAATATTAGTTTGCTGGTTCAACTGGAGCACAAGCCCGCCGCTCCGCGCCTGCCGGAATGGCTGCGCGGGCGGCATACGAATTTTCCCGCCGTTCACGAACTGAAGAAGGATTTGCGGCGGCTGAATCTGCACACCGTTTGCGAATCGGCGCGATGTCCGAACATGCACGAATGCTTCGCGCGGGGCGCGGCGACGTTCATGATCCTGGGCAATCTGTGTACGCGCGGCTGCGGGTTTTGTTCGGTGCCGAAGGGATCGCCAGCGAAGCGAGAGTTCTCGCTCGACGCCGGCGAGCCGGCCAACGTGGCGCGAATGGCGGCGGAGCTGAAGCTGCGGTATGTAGTGATCACGTCGGTGAATCGCGACGACCTCGACGACGGCGGTTCGCATCACTTCGCGCGGGCGGTGCGGGAAGTGCGGCGCGCGCTTCCGGAGGCGCGGGTGGAAGTGCTGACGCCGGACTTCAACGGCGATCTCGACGCCGTCGCGCGCGTGCTGGAGGCGGGTCCGCACGTGTTCAATCACAACATGGAGACGGTGGAGCGCCTTTACCGCCGGGTGCGCCCGCAGGCCAATTACCGCCAATCGCTGCGCGTACTTCGATTCGCCAAGGGCCATCGTCCCGAGGTGTTGACCAAATCCGGATTGATGGTGGGCCTTGGAGAGTCGCAGCGGGAAGTGGAGGCGCTGCTCGACGATTTGCGCGGCGCCGAGGCCGATGTCGCGACGATCGGCCAGTATCTGCAGCCCACGCGTAGAAACCTTCCGGTAGCGGAGTATGTGGCGCCGGGCCAGTTCGAAGCCTATCGCGAGTACGGCTTGCGGGCCGGATTCAAGATGGTTTTCAGCGGGCCGCTCGTGCGCAGTTCCTACATGGCCGAGCGGGTGAATGAAGCGGCCCACGGCGCCTGAAATCGGGACGGCGGCGAATTTCGCGCTGGCCCTACTCTCGGCGGCGCTGCTCGTTCTGCTGTACCCGCGGTTCAATCTGGTTTGGCTGGCTCCCTTCGCGCTGACGCCGCTGCTGATCGCGGTCGCGCGCGAAAGCAGAGTCTGGTTCCGCTTTCTGCTGGGCTACGTGGCGGGCATCGTGTACTGGTTCGGCGTTTGCTATTGGATCGAAGCGGTGCTGGATCACTACGGCGCGATGGGACCGTGGGCGGGTTGGGGCACGTTATCGCTTTTCTGTTTGGCCAAGGGGCTTCATCTGGGAGTGTTCGCCTTGCTCGCGGCGGTGCTGATGCCGAAGCCTTATGCCATTCCGGCGGTGGCCGCGCTATGGACCGGAATCGAGCGCACGCATGGGCCGCTGGGGTTCGCCTGGCTCACGCTAGGAGACGCCGGAACGTCCATGGGACTGCCGATGCGCCTGGCGCCTCTCACCGGCGTGTACGGGCTGTCGTTTATATTCGCGATGCTTTCGACGGCGTTGGCGATGGTAGTCCTGCGAAGAAAACGGCGGGAGCTTTTGTGGTTGGCACCGCTATGGATCCTCCCGCTGCTCCCTGCGCCGCCCGCGCCGGCCTCGGGCGATCGTACCGCGTTGCTGGTGCAGCCGAACGTACCCGAGGACTTCGATTGGACGCCGGAATCGCTGCATCGATTCGAGCGCTCGCTGCTGGATCTCTCGTTGAGCGCGTCGCTCGCCAAGCCGGCGGCGATTCTGGTCTGGCCGGAGGCGCCCATTCCGCTCTATTACGACCTCGATCCCGGAATCCGGATGGACACCCAGGCGCTCGCCCGCGCCACACACGCCTATTTTCTATTCGGAGCGATTGGCGCGAACCGGCGCGGCGATCCGACGAATTCGGCGATCCTGATCGATCCGCAAGGCGAAATTGCGGGACGATACGCCAAAAATTATCTGGTGCCGTTCGGCGAATACATTCCGCCGATGTTCGGATGGGTGAAGCGCATCACGCAGGAGACGGGCGACTTCGCTCCCGGCCACGGATTTCCCGTTCTCGCGATCGACGGTCACAAAATGGGGGTGTTCATCTGTTATGAATCGGCCTTCCCGCATCTGGTGCGGCAGTTCACCGCGCAAGGCGCGGAGCTATTGGTGAACATTTCCAACGACGGCTATTTTGGAACGAGCGCGGCGCGGGAGCAGCATTTGAAACTGGTGCGTATGCGCGCGGCCGA
>VFSW01009192.1_pt1 | contig 14126 bp, 8 predicted proteins | sample 5358111 | NCBI WGS metagenome assembly VFSW01 (sample SAMN11554181, study PRJNA540505) | mine drainage metagenome | isolation source: sediment from site ElyBrook_90M | place: USA: Ely Copper Mine, Vershire, VT | collected 2017
CTAGGATCTTAGTCCGAATCACGGCGGGCGTAACCGCATTCACACAGATACCTTCCGTCGCTACTTCCTTGGCGATCGACTTGGTCATCCCGATGATAGCCGCTTTCGAGGCGGAGTAGGCAACCATGTTGGGATTACCTTCCTTGCCGGCAATCGATGCGACGTTGACTATGCGGCCATATCCCGCCGCGCGCATTTGGGGAATCACTGCACGGCAAAGATAGAATGGCCCGGTAACATTGAGGTCCATAACCATGTGCCAGTCCTCATCTGTCTGTTCCCAAACAGGAGCGGCCTTGCCCGCGACGCCAGCATTGTTCACCACAATCTCTAAAGACCCTGCGATGGCTATCGCATGGCTCACAGCCGAGGTGACCGAGTGCGGATTAGTTATATCAACCTCGATCGCGTAAGCACCATTGCCTACGGCCTTCGCCGTATCGGCCGCCATCTCACCATCGATATCTGCGATTACCACCGTCGCACCAGCGGCGGACAGTCTCCGTACAATGGCCTCTCCAATCCCCGACGCCCCACCGGTAACCATTGCCGTTTGTCCCGTCAATTCGAACATCTCATCACACTTTCCTGCTTAGGTTAGCCAAATCGCGCAGACGCTGCCGAAGGAGAATCGTCTCAGAGACATTATCGGAGCGATTACACCCCTGCCAGTCTACCCAAACATACTCGAGGGCGATCTTGCCGCTATAGTCGTTGGCACACAAACGCGACATCATGCCTTCGAAGTCGATGTTGTTATCCGTCAAGTTGGTTTGGAGTTTTCCCCGCGCTCCCGCCCGCGCATGGATATGCGATGCATGCGGGAGAAGACCATGGATCGCCGTAGAATCCTCTCCAAGGCAAATAAAGTGACCATAATCAAGAGTCAAAGTAAGATCACGAACACTCGCCAACATTTGATGCACTTTAGCTGTATTCTCGCAAACCGATCCGATATGCGGCTCGATGGAGTAAACGAGCTTGGCTTGCTTGCATTGATCAACGCGCCACGCTGCTTCTTCAACGGCGATTGCATAATCCCGCTCGGTTGCTCCATGATGCGCCCCTGGCAACCCGGTTATGTGCGTACAGCCGATGGTGTGACAGAAGTCGAGTGCGCGAAAGAACACCTCGCGATTCCTTGCCCGTACTGCGGGGTTGGGATCATTCGTCGACAAGTGGGCGGGCTCAAGACCGCACTGAAGAAAGACATCCGCTACCCGAAGCCCCGTCGGTTCTAGATCGGCCATTACCCGCTGCGTAAACTCAGCGGTCGATGTCATAAGTTCAGACGGAAGAAATCGCGGATTGCGTTCAAAGAGGCCGATATCCACCCACTGGAATTCGAATAGCCGAAGCAACTGCAGGGTCTGCGCGCGGGAGAGAAGCGGGAAGGTGTAATCAGCACACGAAAACTCAAGCATGGCGAACCCTCGTTGCGAGGCTCACTCGATATAACTCATCGATACTATCCAGTATGAGCCCGGCGTTTCCTCCCTCCCGCAGGTATTTAGCGATCGGTATTCCAGCCTTTTCTTGTAAAGGAATATAGCCGTCATATCTCGGCCGCACATACGCCCTGTTGATGTTGGGTAACGTTCTCTTAAAGAATCCATTCGTCAATCGGTTGAGCTCATCGTTCTCCCAGGCGCTGCGTCGCGCAGGTTGACCGCCGCAAACACCGTACAGAGTACTTTGGCAAGTGCGCCCGCTGACAAATGACGCGTATTCCCATGCGATGTCGCGCGAAACGCACGATGTGGAGATGGCCAGGCCTGTGCCACCCAGCACCGTACGCATCGGCACACCGCCGTCCAGCATCACCGTATCCTCGAAAACGATTGGCCTGGGGCTGAAACCGGCGCGAGCGTAATTGCTGTAGGTATATGCAAAAGGACAGTAAGCGAACTCGTCCTCGGACGCCAGCCGCTCATAGAGGGTAATCGGATTCCAATTGTAGATCTCTTCCGGCATCCATGAGGCCAATTCGCGCAGTTGCTCCAACGCCTCGCTCGCGATGGAGCGATCAAACAGAATGTCGCCGCCCATCGCTATTTCGCCATCCTGTGATACGCAAAGGCCCACGAAATTCAGAAAGAGGTCCGCTGGAAATCCGGGCATTCTTACCAGTCCATTTCGAGAGAGTTCCAGCAGATCCTTCCAATTTGCGGGCGCTGGATAGCCGGACCGTGCGAGCAAGTCAGTCCGCATGCTTGCCGCGGGTGCGGCGGCATCGATCGGCAGCGCGAACAACTGGTCTTCATATACATAGCTGACGAACGATGAGCCCGCAGAGTCCTTTGCCCAATCCGTCCACGCATCCTGGCCAAGCAACGAGCGCAGATCAAGGAGCACACCTTCGGCTGCAGCCGCGCCCATCATGGGATGGTCGACGACGAGAAGGTCATATTGGCGAGCCAATTCAGGCAGTCCGGCATGTCCAAACTCGTGAAGACTTCTCTTGTCCCAGCGAATCCGCACGTTGGTATTCGTTTCCTCGAAGCGCTGCGCGGTGGCAACCAGCGGAGGAAACGCACGGCTGTGATTCCACGTAATCGCTTTCAGTTCTGTTCGACCCATGCTGCCTCACCAATGGTTGATGTCACTCGAATTGACTCGCCGCTCACGGCGGAGCGGCACGCAGCTTCGACTGCGGCGATTGCCGCGTAGCCAAGGTGAGCAGGTGAGCGATTCACTGACGGGTCGTGTATCGAGTCGATCAGGTTCATTGCCGGAGCCATGTGAGGATAAATTGCCTGTTCCTCCAGGTCTGGGTAGATACATCCGTCGCCGTTCATGGGCACGAACTCCAATTTCCCGCGCCATAGATCCATAAAGAGCATTCCCTTAGTGCCAAAGATGCGAAGCTCAAAGTCCTTTCGGCTGATGCTTGTGGCTCCCGTGCTGGCGATCGATACCAGGGCTCCATTTGTCATGCGCATGTTGATGACATCGTAGATGTCCAGTGCCTCACCGTCATTGTGAAACCGGGCGAACACTTCCGCAGGCCAAGCGCCAGTAAGAAATGTCAGGTAAGCGGCAACATGCGGGACTTGAGTATAAATCTGGCCGCCTCCGGCGATGTTCGGGTCGCTGTAAGTTCCGTGTTGCGGATGGATATATGCTGTGCCATGAGTCGGTTCCGTGTCGGAACCGCGCAGCAGACCGCTGATCGGGTTAGTCATTAAAACGCTGATCATGCGCAGCTCTCCCAATTGACCTTCGTGCACCAGTCGACGTGCCTCCGTCGCGTGGGGTGTGTAGTGCCATGGGCAGCTGATGAGGAATTGGAGGTTGCGTTCTCGGGCCATCTGTACAAGGACGCCCGCCTCCCTGGCGCGAAGGGTCATCGGCTTTTCGATCAGCACGTGCTTCCCGGCCGATAGCGCGTCAAAGGCATGTTCGTAATGAAGATTGGGACTACTGCTGACGACAACTGCCTGCAAACCCTCGATCGACAACAACTCTTTTGCCGTGACACATGCGATAGGAACCCCGAAGTCATCCGCGATCTTGCGTGCTTCGGCTTTGCCGAGTGTCTGAAGAGCTATGAGTTCTGCGCCGTCATGCGCAAGCAGCGCGGGGATGTGTGCGTACGTTGCCCACCACCCCGCTCCAATCACGCCGCACTTGAGTCGATCAGGCATGCTCTCCCCATTCTCAGAAGACGATAGGTTCCAGGTAGTCGCGGTTCAACTCCACACCAAAGCCCGGCGAGTCGTCCAAGGTCACGTGCCCATTTCCCGGCAGCGGTTCCCCAATGATGGAGTCGAAGATGGGCCGCACGCGTGTGCCATCTCCGACGGATAGGTATTCAGCGAAAGGGGAATTCAAGTTTGATTGAACAAAGTGGTAATTGTAAACGCCGGCTCCGTGGGGAATGACCGGAATGTCGTATGGCTTGGCCATTGCAGCGATCCTTCGCACCGCAGTCAAGCCTCCGCACCACTGCAACTCCGGCTGGATTACATCGCAGGCCCGCGCCGCCAGGATCGCAGCGAATGCTTTGTAGTCGAATTCAAGATTACCGATAGCCACCTGGATGGGCGAAATGCGTGCGCGCAACTCCGCGTTCAGATGTTCGGCCGACCCGTTCTGCAGCGGGTCTTCAAACCACTTTACATCGTATTCCCTTACGCGCTCGGCAAGGCGGCTGGCGAATTCGATATCCCACGAGAGATAGCAATCGACCATCAATTCCATATCCTGTCCCAGTACAAGCCTGCATTGCTCAAGACACTTCCGCATCTTCTCCATTCCCGCATGGCCATCCGCACTTCCCCACGGCGCGGCGATCTTCACGCCGAGAAATCCTTTGTCTTTCCAATGCTCAACGAGGTCAGGATGCGTTGTAACGTAGCAGAGGATCGTCTCCTTTGTCTTGCCGCCGATGAGACGGTAGACCGGTTGCCCAAGGGCCCTGCCCATCAAGTCCCACAGCGCAAGATCCACACCGCTGATCGCCATTGCCGTGATGCCCCCAAGTCCATAGGGCATCGAAGAGCGATACATCTGGTCCCAGATCATCTCTATGTTGAAGGGGTCCTGCCCGATGAGGAAGCGACTGAAGTGCTGTGCGATGAGCGAACAGGACGCGAAGCCGCCTCCATAGTTGACGGCGCATCCCGTAACGCCCTCGTCGGTGCAGATCTCGATCGCATAGGGGTCTTGTCCGGGCCCCATCCACAGCGTTCGAACCCGCGCATACTGCGGATACACCGACATGGGATTGGCGATGAGAGAGTTGGTTTGCCATCCTCCACCCCAATACTGCGACTCGCCAAACCGTGCCCCTTTTTCGCCCGTGTTTCCGGCACGAATACGATAAAGCTTGATCTCAGTGATTTTCATTCTGTGCGATCGACCTTCGTGAATTCCGACCTTGAAGGACAAGAAGTAAACTGCGCGCAACGGGCGGGCAATAAGAAAATGTCCAAAGGGCCGACTTGCGAATATCGCAATACTTTGATGTTCGCGTGAAAAGACGAGGCAACGTGATCGGTGCTAGAATCACGCCGTGTCGGGCGAAAAAGAGCCTTCAGCTTCTCCCAGATCAGGCCGCTATACGTTAGAGACGGTTTCTCGAGCATGTAAATTGCTTCGCGAATTCAACGACGGCCGCCGGGGTCTCACGCTCAGCGAAATCGTGGAGCGTACGGGCCTAGAGCGGACGATCTGTTTTCGGTTGCTTCGTACCTTAGAAGACGAAGGATTTCTGCGCAGGACGGAACTACGCAAGTACTCTTCCAACGTACAGATTTTGAACGGAAAGCGGTTCCGCATCGGGTACGCCTCTGAAGGCGGTGATTCATTTTCAAGTGCTGTGAGCCAAGGACTGCGATGGGCCGCGACAGAGCTCCATGTTGATTTGATCGAGTTAGACAATCAATACAGTGCCAAGGCGGCTTTACGCAACGCGGAGATTCTCGTGAAACAGCGCGTGGATCTCGCGATCGAATTCCAGGTGTACGAACGCATTGGAGCCAAACTCTCAGGCTTCTTCCGCGACGCAGGCATTCCACTCATCGCGATCGAGATTCCCCATCCCGGAGCTACATTTTTCGGCGTCGATAATCACAAGGTTGGAGTCATAGCGGGGAAGGCGCTCGTGCGCGCTGCTCAAAAAGAGTGGCGTGGCGAGTGCGATGAGTTGATCCTGCTTGATCTTGAAATCGCCGGTGCGATTCCTCAGCTTCGCGTTTCCGGCGCGCAGTCCGAGCTACGAAAAGGCATTACAGGGAATTATGTGACTACCCATCTCGAATCGCGCGGAGATTTCGTTCGCGCTTTCGAGCTTACTCGCAAACACCTGCAGTTCGCGCCCAAGCGTCGAACTTTGCTGACCGGCGTCAACGACTTCGCGGTGCTCGGCGCGCTGCGTGCCTTTGAAGAAACCGGACGCCGGAATCTCTGCGTGGCGGTTGGCCTTGCCGCTACACCCGAGGGTCGTCGCGAATTGCGTCTCCCCAACTCCCGCCTAGTTGGTTCTGTCGGTTTTTTCCCCGAACGCTATGGAAAACCGGTGCTCTCTCTCGCTCTTGACATCCTCCATCAGAAGACAGTTCCCGCTGCCATCTATGCGCCGGTCCAGTTCATCACACCAGAGAACGTCGAACAGTTCTACCCGAAGGACATTTTTGGATACCCGGACATGAATCCCGCCAGTCGCTGAGAAATGGCGTGTGTCGACTTCTTTGCGGTTTGCGCAAATCGCGACATGCCGCAGGTTTGGATTTGCGGTCGCCGTCCCGCGTGATTAGCGTTGGCTTCGAAATAAAGCGCGTGGCCTCGCAGGTCCGGTCTTCTCCTCGAACCCCTAAAATGATCCTGCGGTCCGGGCGGTTTGTTTTGCAGCCGCTGGATCAGGCGTATGTGTGCATGACCAGTTCCGCGAATCGATGAAACTTTTGGAGGTCCTCATGATTAGAAACATGCTGATTGCGGTTATAGCATTCGGTGCAATGGTCGGAAATGCATTGGCCCAGAGTGCTGATAGTGGTGCGCTCTTTGGTACCATCACCGAAGCGAGCGGGGCAGTTCTTCCTGACACATCGGTCACCATAACCAACCTCGCCACAAAGCGCGCCGACGTCGATAAGACCAACGCTTCTGGTTTCTATTCCCATGAAGCGCTTCCCAGCGGCGACTACAGCATCAGCGTTACGCACGACGGATTCTCGACCGTGCGGATCGATCACATACACATCGATCCAGGGCAACGCAGAGAAGTCTCCTCGGTGATGGCTGTCGGCGGCGTTAACTCCACGGTTACTGTCGAAGCGAGCCAGCTTCAGGTGAAGACCGAGACATCAGAAAATTCTGCGACCATCGGTTCTAAAGAGATCGAGACACTTCTTGTGAACGGCCGCAATTTCCAGTCTCTTGCGACGCTCGTACCCGGTGTCGACAATACCAATGGAAACAACCAGTACGGAGGCGGTGGTCTGACGTCCTCCACGTCACTTGCGATTGGCGGCGGCGGCATCGACAACACCACCTATGCAATTGATGGTGTCTACAACATGAACACCGGCAACTACAACAACCTCAACATCACTCCGTCTATGGACACCATCTCGGAGTTCACCGTGCTCAAATCGAATTACAGCGCGCGCTATGGAACGGCTTCGTCCAGCGTAGTTCTGGTCGATACCAAGGGCGGCACCTCTACGTATCACGGCACTGCCTGGGATTACTTCCGCAATGACGCCATGGATGCGAGCAATTACTACAGCAAAGGTGTGAAGTCGGAGCTCCGCCAGAACATCTACGGATTCAGTCTCGGCGGTCCGGTACAGATCCCCAAGCTCTATAACTGGGATCGCAAAAAGCAGACGTTCTTTTTCGCCTCTGATGAGTTCTGGTCGAAGACTACGGGCGCATCCCGCACGACCAACGTCATCACTTCTGCCATGCGTGACGGAAATCTCGCCGGCAGCCGAGGGCTTCCCGCCGGGGGCCTAACGTTAACTCCTACGGGTCAGCAACTGCTCGCCTCGGAAGGCAAGACCAACTGCATCGCCTCGCCGACGATGTTAAATCCCGCGTGCCTCGACCCCGATGCGGAGGCCATTCTCAAAGCCTACCAGCCAACTGAGAATGCTTCGGATCCCAACTTCAACTACATCAATAATATCCCGGACACGTTCGCGCAAATCGATCACGATTATCGAATCGACCATAACTTCTCGGCGAAAGAACAACTGACCGCACGCGTCATGTATGAGCAGACCGACGATCACAATGCCGCGGCTACGTGGGGTGGCGGGAGTGTTCCTACCATTCAAACCTCGATCTTTACCTCGGGTCTGAATGCGGTCGTTCGTTTGACTTCAACGTTTTCGCCCACCATCGTCAACTCTGCGTCGGTGGCGGAGACTTATGACAAACCCCGCCTGCACAGCAGCCCCGCTCCAATTCCTGCCGGAGTGACGATCGCCCAGTTCTACGCCAATGCGAACACCATAAATCAGATTCCGAACATCGGCATCTCTGATTACGACTCGATCGGCGGTGGTGTTCTTCCGGTGAATGCAAGCGATGGAGAGGGCATCATTAATGACGACATCAGCGTCGTTCGCGGTAAACACTCTCTGCAGGCCGGCGGTTTTTACATTTTCGGCATCAAAAACCAGATCACAACCAACACACCGTGGGGCTCACTCAACTTCGATGGTACGTATACTGGGAGCGGCGCCGCTGATTACCTGCTTGGCATTCACCACGGTTACAGCCAGGACAGTACCAAGCCTCACTACTCCGCTCACTATCGCTCCACTGAGTTTTATGTTCAGGACGATTGGAAAGCTACGCCGCGACTTGCTGTCAATGCCGGGGTACGATTCTTCTACTATTCACCCGACTGGTTGAGTGGAGCAGGTAACACCACCTCCAATCTTGACTTCGCAGATTACAACGCCGCACAGGCCCCGGTGGTGCGTGCCGATGGCAGCTTTGAAACTGATTCATCCGGAACCCCGATCACTTCCAGCGGCACTGCAGCTAACTTGCAAAACGGCTTGGTCTATAACACGACCCCCGGGGTGCCGCGCGGATTCTATAACCTAAATACCGTGTATCCTGCGCCACGGGTAGGATTTGCCTACGCTCTCACTGGCGACGGGCGCACTTCGGTTCACGCTGGTTATGGAATCGGTTACACCCGGGTTCCGTTCCAGATTGTGAATGCCTTTGGCTCCAACCCTCCGGGAGTTGCGAATGCCTCCTTCATCGCCGGCACCTTCGAAGCTCCTACAGCGGGTGGAGCAGTCGTGGCCGTGCCGCGGCCGCAGAGCCTTACCCTCGTCAACCCTGACTTCAAACCGACTCAATTTCAAAGCTTCAGCCTGATCTTTGAACGAGAGGTCGTACACAACGGAGTCTTCCAGGCAGGCTATGCCGGATCCGTAGGCCGTCACATTCGAGTGGGTATTGACCGGAACCAGGTACTGCCAACGTCAACTCCTTCGTTTAATGACTGCCTGGCTCCCGGCCAGTCGCCGTCTGCGACGTATCAATATGATCCGTGCCTCAATCTGGGAACTATCTCGGCTGATCACTTGCGGCCGTATGCTGGATACTCAAGCTTGAGCGAACCGGTTTTCGAAGGTAGTTCCAATTATCACTCCCTTCAGTCGCAGTTTAAGTACCAGCTCAAAACAGTGCAGACGACGCTCAACTATACCTTCAGCAAAGCCATGGGCGATGCTAACAACAATGGCCAGGACTTCCGCAGCCAGGTCAGTTCCACGCAAAACAGTTACTGCATTTCGTGCGAATACGGAGTGCTCAACTTTGACCGGACACATATCTTCACGGGCAATGTAATCTATGTGCTGCCTATCTATGCGAACGGCTCCAACAAGATTCTTCGCGCAGGGATTGGAGGGTGGTCCTTGTCCGGAATCGCAATCGCACAAAGCGGCTTCGCTCTGACGCCCGTGACGGCGGCGCCCAACACGGGATACGCCAGCCGCCCAAACAGGGTTGGTCCTTTGCATATCAGCAGCGACCGGCAGCACATCTTCAACGCGGACGCATTTGCGCTACCGGGATATGGATTTTTTGGAAACGCTGAACCCGGATCCATCCGCGGTCCTAAGGAGGTCGCGTTCAACACTGCGATCTACAAGGCTTTCGCTATTACAGAGCGAGTAAACTTTCAGTTTCGCGCTGAAGCCTTCAACCTTGCCAATCACCCCAGCTTCCGCAGCGTCAATACGGGGATAGGGCCCAACGAGCCGAATCCTGGATTAGTCAACTCGCCGACCGATCCGCGCATATTGGAACTCGTGGGACGATTTACGTTCTAGCCACCCAAACGAGAAAGACGCACCCGGGCTGAATAGTCCCGGGCGCATCCATTTCGTAGAATATCTGGGTCGCTGATCCTTGCAACGATCCTGGAACCGGTTCCAATGTTCATGTGTGAGAATCATATCGGGCAGATGGCTGGAGGAAGACAGAAAGGCTCGTCGCTGAATGACGAATAAGGCTATAGCGCTGATAGCTCTACTCGCTGCCTCTGCTGCCGTCTTCGCTCAGCATCAAGATGCAAAAGCACTTGCTCAGCGCGCTGACGACGCCTTGCGGTCTGGCACTTATGAGCAAGCCATCGTAGATTATGAGCAACTGCTGAAACTCGAGCCAAATGCAGCCCCTGCATGGAGCAACCTGGGCAGTGCATGGTTTTCAAAGGGCGACTTTTCCAAGGCTTCGCGCGCCTATGTCCGCGCCAGCCAGTTGCAACCTGCCAATGCCGACTATGCGTTCAATGCCGCTCTTTCCTTCATTAAGTTGGACAGCTGCACGGAAGCCGAAGACTATTTGCAGATATCGCTGCGCTCGGAATCGTATTTCAAGAGCGGGCACTTTCTGCGCGGATTGTGCGCCTACGTCTCAGAACAATGGAAAGCGGCAGAGACAGAATTAGACGCGGCCAGCAACGCAGGCAGCCATTCGGCCGAAACGTATTACATGCTGTCCATCGCTGCCCGTAAGGCCCACGATCCTGCCGAGGCAAAGCGTGCGTATGAGCTTTTGCGTACCCACTACGCCGACTCGTCGTTCTTTCACGAACTCACAGGCGAAGCATTGGATCGCGCCGACCAAGATCCAGAAGCTCAGAAGCAGATAGAAATGGCGATCGCTAGCGATCCCCGCGCGCTCGGTCTGCATGCTCAGCTTGGTCTACTTCAATGGAAAGCACACCACCTTCCCGAGGCGGAAAAAGCCTTCAAGGAGGAGCTTGCCCTAAATGACCGATCTTATTCTGCGCTGCGTTATCTAGGCGATATCGCTGAAAAGACCAGCCGGCCCCGAGAGGCTCTAGAGTGGTATCGGCGTGCACTGCAGGCTCAACCGGGCTCGGGCGAGGCGCACTTTGCCCTAGGGCGCGCGCTTGCGAACGAAGGGCAGAATCAAGAAGCTCTGAAAGAGCTTACCATTGCGAAATCTCAACTTCCTGACGACGCCTCGGTTCATTACTGGCTTGCCACGACTCTCAAAAGTCTTGGACATAAAGACAGTGCGAACGAGGAACTGAACACAGTACGGGAGATTTTGGCGGCACAACGCTCGGCGCAGCTGAAGAAGCTTGGCAACGGCGTGCAGTAAGCATAGGAGGCGATTTGAATTCTGGAGTTGCCTATCATTAGTGTGATTCTCTTGATACATGGGAAGAAAGAGAAGGATTCAGGAAGAATGATCAGACGAGATTTCCTCAAGCTCAGCTCTCTCACTGCCGGATCAGCATGTTCAGCGAAATATGCGCACCCTCTCGTGAGCCACTTCTACTCGCTGTCGAGCGGCGCAATGCCATTAGCCGAGGCGCCGTCCGATCTCCCTAATACAGACGCGTACGAAATCTTCGCCCATCCCGAGATGAGATATCGGCCCTTCGTGCGCTGGTGGTGGAACGGAGACCGGCTTTCAGGAGATGAGTTGTTGCGTGAACTCGACGTACTCAAAGCCGCCGGCATTGGCGGAGTCGAGATTAATCCTATCAAGTTTCCAGATGAGGCGGATGCCATGGGCATTCCGTCACTGACGTGGCTCAGTGACGAGTGGATCGCCATGCTCAAGATCGCCTTAGATGGAGCGAAGCAGAGAGGGATGATCTGTGACATGATCGTCGGCTCCGGGTGGCCTTATGGCGGCGAGTTTCTCACTCGGGAAGACCAGACCGAGATCGTCGCCCTCGAAACCAGGAATGTCTCCGGCCCCCAACGTCTCACCGTCTCCTGGCAGGAACTCATCGACAGTTGCCATCCCCCGTTCGGATTTCCGTATCGTGACCCGCTCAAACAACTCGCAGGCCTGCGTCTCGTGCCTGATCAGATGAGCGATTTAGATCAAGTGGTGAATCTTGATGACCATCTACAGCAAGATGCCATTGAAATCGATGTTCCGCAGGGCGATCACGTTCTTTATAGCCTCGTGAAGATCACCGGGTTTATGGCCGTCATTAACGGCGCGCCCGGAGCAAGCGGACCAGTGTTAAACCACTATGATGGCCGCGCGGTCGAACGCTATCTGACTCGCCTCTCAGACAAGTTATCGGCCAGGCTCGGCCCGCTGAACAACTATTTCCGGTCTTTCTTTACCGATAGCATTGAACTCGAAGGAGCCAACTGGTGCAGTGACATGTTCGCCGAGTTCCGCCAGAGACGGGGATATGATCTGTCCCCCTGGCTGCCATTCATCCTATCCAAAGTCGGGGAAATGGGCAACGCCGTAAAGGAGAGATACGGCGCCACGTTTTCTCCAGAGCTAGAGCGGAAGATTGAATTGGTGCGCTTCGACTTCGAGACCACCAAACATGAACTCTTTCAGGACAGGTTCATTCACACGTTCGCGTCCTGGTGCACCCGCATCGGGGTCAAGTCTCGTATGCAGGCTTACGGGATGGATTGTGACCCGATCGCTTCAGCCATGATGGTCGACATACCCGAGTGCGAAACATGGCTGCGCTCCGAGAAGGTGGAAGAATTCGGCACCGGTGACTATAACCGCGGACGAAGCTACACCATGATCAACAAGTTTGTATCTTCAGGGGCCCATCTTTCAGGAAAGCGGCTTATAAGTGCCGAAGACATGACGAACACCGACGATCCATTTCATACTTCCCTGGAAAGGATCAAAATCGGTGCTGATCAGAGCATGTTGACGGGAGTTACCCACTCCGTGCTCCACGGCTTCAACTACAGTCCGCTCGATGCTCCCTTTCCGGGCTGGGTGCGGTATGGAACCTACTTCAATGAACGAAATCCGTGGTGGCCTTATTTCAGACTTTGGACGGACTACAAGGCAAGACTCTCTGCCATCTTTCAACAAGCAGTTATGCAAGCCCAGGTTGCCATCCTTCCGCCCGCGGCGGACCTGGCCGAGAAGTATGGCTTTCAACGTGATCCATTTCCGAGAATCGCCTACCCGCCCTATCTGCATAAAATCTGGGAGGCCGTTCACCAGAATGGCAACGGCTGCGACTATGTATCCGAAGAGATTGTTCAAAAAGCGACCGTTAAGGACGGGCGTTTGATTTTCAATGACAGGGCATATGGCGCGATAATCTTGCCAAAAGTCGAATCACTCAATCCTTCAACTGCGGCCGTGTTACAGCGCTTCGCTGATTCTGGTGGAAAGCTCATCTTCATTGAAAAAGCCCCTCACCTGGCAACAGGCCTCGCCAACGAAGCGGTACGAAGCAGAACAGTGGAGAGGAGGTTTGCCACCATATTGAAGAAATTTCCGCAAACGACTGCCGTCGTTCCCATCAACGAACAGGACATGGTTACGTGGTATCGCGACTTGCAACAGAAGTTCTCTCTGCAGCCAACCGTCAGTATCGATAAACCCACCGATTTTATGAGCCAGCTACACTATGTCGCGGGCGACAGGGATATCTTCTTCTTCATCAACTACGGCCCGGAAAAATCGAACACCTTCGAAGCCACCTTCAAAACAGGGGATAAAACCGCGTGGCTCTGGGATCCTGAAACCGGCGCCCGGTATGTTTATCCCTCATCGCCTTCAAAGAATCGCTTAACCATAACCCTTGCACCCTCTGAATCGAAGCTCATCGTCTTCGAATCCGGGTCGATCAACCTCGCCACATCCGAGCGCCGCGCTTTATCTTCTTTTTCAACTGACACCATCAAGAGCGATACGACACAGACGATCGTTCAGGGGCCATGGCAGCTCATGCTCAACCACGTCGACGGGACAGCAGAGGCTATGGAACTACAGGAACCGCGCGACTTCATTCTCGACGACCACTTGAAATCTTTCGCGGGCACAGTCGTTTATCGAAATCATTTTTCGATCACCGACCCCAAGCGGCGCTATTGGCTTGATCTGGGGCGCCTCCACTGTGTTTCCGAATTGGAAATCAACGGCATTCCACAGGGTACGCGCTGGTACGGCGACCACCTTTACGAAATATCCTCAGCCATTCATCCCGGCGAAAACTACATATCGGTCAAGCTCGTTACCACACTCGGCAACTACATGAAGACACTTAAGCACAATAAGGCCGCTGAAGTCTGGACTTCAGCAACGCCGTTCGTTCCCATGGGCATTACACGTCCTGTCCGTCTTCTCTCCCACAACTAAACGCGACGTGCCAC
>VFSW01009193.1_pt1 | contig 14124 bp, 11 predicted proteins | sample 5358111 | NCBI WGS metagenome assembly VFSW01 (sample SAMN11554181, study PRJNA540505) | mine drainage metagenome | isolation source: sediment from site ElyBrook_90M | place: USA: Ely Copper Mine, Vershire, VT | collected 2017
CGAAATCGTCGATCACATCGTTGAACACAGACCACGCCGCGCATCGAGCGTCCAGTGGATTCAGGATGAAGTCCTTCCCTGGGCGGTAGTAATACTCCGTAAACTCCCCAGTCTTGTCGTAAACCACGCACTTCTTCTTAAGGTTACGAGCACGGTCCAGCATGTGGAGCAAGGCTTGTGATTTCCCCGTCCCCATGGCCCCGGTAAACAAGATATTCCGGGTCATTTTCGATAGAGGAATAGGCACCCCACCGATTTCAAACTCGGATTCCTCGCCTTTCACAAGCTCAATCAAGTTCTTAACCGGAACAATTTTTGCCCCGCGCAGCCATTGATCTGTCGCATAGTCACGTCCGCGCTTGGTTTGATATACAAACAAAGCGAAGGCCCCCAGCCCACCAAGAACCACCCCCGCCGATATTGCCAAACTTGCAGCACCGGCAGCTTTGTCCCAGGCCGGTGCAGTCATAGCGATAGCCTCGACGGGGAAAAGGTTGGCCGATATTCCGTTGGCAGCAACATTGATCTTGAAGAAGTGCAGTCCAAGCGCTTTTTCAAACACGGCCAATCGATTACTGACCGCTAGGGAGCGAACCGTTGCGTTCGTTATCAACGCAAATGAGGAATATCCGATTAACACAGCCAAACCGGAAAATACAAACATAAGCCGCCACAAGTTCTTAAATAGAAGGTCGGTCCGGTGCCAGGTTATGTCCGAGCCGCGTACGAACGACTGTTTCGTGTCGTGGTCATGGATACTCATTTTAGAGAGTCCTTCACCGCTTTTTGCAACTCGTCAGTCGAGTGATCGTTTTCAACCGCACCACTGGCCGCAGCTTTGATCCGATCCAAGTCCTTGCCGTTTTGATCTGACTGTTCGCTATCGGCCTTTTCTGCCGCATAGCGCTGACCGCAATAATCCTTCACATCAGCTGCGTAAGACGCGATCATGTCTGGACCTTCGTTCATCTCGCGGGAAAAATTCAGATTGAATCGCGCCGTTTGGCACAAATGCTCGAACTTGGTCGCCTTGTAATCTGATTGCTGGTTTTGGTAGAACATCACCGTCAGCCAGATTCCGACTGCTCCAGTGGCTATACCGATAAAAACGCCTTTGTCGCTGATAGATGCCATGAAACGCTCCCAATAGGTAAACCGGACGCCCGGATACCTACTGTTGTTCAGGGGCGAAATGGCGGGAGCTAATTGGGAAATGGGTTGGGAGGTCTGGGGAGCTGGGAGGGAAGAAGCTGCCGCGAAAACCTGTCGGCACCTTTAGGCAACAGGGACGGAGGAAGTGCGCGGTCATTTGCCGCCGGAGACTTCCTCCCTCCCGGCTACTTGCCATCAAAAGCTATCAAAATAACCAAACCGGTTCGGTTCGGGGGGGTGATCCGTGCCGAAAAGACGGTTCTGGCTTGAGGTTTCCTGCATATTTTTCTGGAAGTCGCTGACGACAGCATAAGAAATTGGCTTATTTCCATCGATCAACTTCCCGCGATCTCTTCCAACGTCCGTGTTTACATTAACAACATAATCCCCTTTGAACACGAGGCGATATTTGTTACCCCAAAAATCTAGTGATTGCAAAAATGGTTTGGTCAAAACACCGGATTTATCCCCCTTGGCGAAGACAGAAATGGTATTAGCGCGGTCACACTTCCTGACGGCGACCAGTACCGCTTTGTCATTGACTTCGTTCCCGTAGACTGTGTAGATATTGCCGTTGATGGTCCCGGTATTGCCCATGAGGTGTCGGATGATTTCCATTTCCTTTGTCCAGTCCCAAGTTACTCGTATACTGGAGCCGATGTGAATGATGCTGTTTCCATTTCCGAAAGATTGTTCATTTGAGCCTTCCGTGCCAATGTATGACGACTGAACTCCAGCATCGTCAATCATCTGGTCAACTGCCTTGAACCGTTCGCACAATTGATCGAACCGAACCTTTTGCTCAGGAGTCAGATCGTTATTATTTCGTTCGTCTTTACTCAGAGAGCCGGAATCGTTCGATTTGTTCGCATCTGCTTCGTCTTCATAGCCGCTCACTTCGTCTGCGTATGGCATACGCATACCTTGTGTTGACTGACCAGAACTTGTCGAGCCCGCCCCGGACACAGGTGGAGAAACAACCTGTACAGCAAGCCGGGCTTTAAGATTTTTGTTTTCTTGCTCTATTTGAGCAATATGCTTTTGTTGAATCTCGACCTTGCGTTCTTCGTCGTCGGCCCGTAGCAACTCTGCGTCGTCCACGGCAATTCTGGCCGTTGCTGTAAGTTCGGTTTGTTTGTTTTTGTTCGTGCCAACCAAATACTGTATCGATTTGACATGAACCTGAGAGGCCATTGTTTTTGAAAAAGTCGAAGTTGGTTTGGTCTCGGTATCGCCGGTCTGCGTCAGTTTGGTAACACTCTTGAGCCTAGCCCCTGCGTCGTTCAACGCATCGAGCCTGAGCTTGTCAACAAGCGCTTGCTTGGCTTCTACCATGGTTATCTCATCCTGAACCGTCATGGATTCGGTATATTCTTTCTCAAATGGTGCAGCAAGCGCCAGTGCAGGCATGGCCGCAAGCAGAGCAACAGTAAGCAGGCGCAGTTTCCGACCTGGTTCAGTGTTTGGTGCAATGTTGATGATATTCATAATATTGCGCGTGAAACACTACCATTGATGGCGGTGAGGTAGAGCGCGGATTGCGCTTTGTGGTTTACCTAATCACGACTCTCCATAAATGCCACGGTTATAAAAGATTGATGCCTAATTGATGTTCAAGCACGAAATGGCGGGTTTTCCCTGAATTTGGGAAAATCAGTTGGGAAATAGGTTGGCAAGGGTTGGGGAGCCGGGCACGTCAATAACTGACCTGTATCTGAACCGTGCCGCTTATCGGGCCTGTGCCATTTATCCCGCCAGAGCCACTGGGACCGTTCAGCCCAACGTAAAGCAACTGACTCTGCCCCACTCCCGTTCCGGAACCCGTCACGCTGGTATTCATGAGCGACCTTATCTTCCCCGAATCTTGATAGACCTGGGCCGTATTTGATGTCGTTCCAATTGTCACTGTTCCCAATGTTGCCTCGGTCATAGTCCAGAGCGCCCCTTTTGAGCAAGTCACAGGCACCGTCACCGGCACGACTGGATTAGTCCCCGCCTCAACCGTTCCAAAGCCTGCCATAGCGTCCCCCACGGCGCACACAGAGTTGATCCGCCCTGTGAGTGCAATGACCGCAGATGACACGCTACCCCCTGCTCCGGTCACCGTAACCATGGCCGAACCGGTTACCGCGCCCAACGGAATTCCGCCGGGATTGGACATGACGATATATAAGGGTATCGGTGTTGCCGTGGCCGCTCCAAATGTGGTCAATGGGAACCCGTACAGCGGTTGTACTCCGGTTGCGTCCTTGTAGAACGAAACGGGTGCGATTGATTGAAAAGATGCCGCCGTTGTCGTGATCGTAAAAGACTCACCGCGAGTACAGGTCACAGTGAGCGTTACAGGGACCGTGATCTTCGTCACACCATCAGAGCCTGAGAAAATCGCGGTTGGGGGCGAGAAAGAAGCCACACATGAAGCGTGAGCCTGCATCCCGATAATAAAGAGTAACCCTGCAATAATTTTTTTCACTTGATGAACTCCGCTTTGGTTTCTTGTACCCATGAAGCCCCTTTATGCTTCGGGATCACGAACTTGACCTGCTTTTCGCCGACTGACCCGGTGTACTCTCCAGTTGGCAACTCAAGATAAGCACCACGATCCGTGATCGTGTAATTCGTGCCATTCACATTCAGTGTGCCGCTGGTTACTCCTGGAACCACAACAAAGGTTTGTAGTGCGGGGAAGAAATTTACAACGGCGCCTGCTCCACGGTACGGTGTCACTGATACCGGGGAAAAATCAACGCCAACTGGCAGATCGTTTTCGTTTAGCGCGACCTTCTGCGTAATGAACGGATATACCCCGTATGACGCCACGCCAAGCCCTGATCCGTTGGTAATGCCTGAGTCAATGCCGTTGACTGAAATCCGGGCACTCGGGGTTTCTGAGTGAACTAGGTAGTATCCGTTTGTGATTTGCCGACCGAAGGCAATCCCTGTTGAATCGCCAACAACCGAGCCACGCGCAAACGCTCTGTATCCAGTTTGCTGGTTGGATATGGACGACACAGCAACCCCAGCATCAGTCTGATAACCCATGTAAGATGCCAGCCCGTCAAGCCGTGAGTACATGCTATTGTGTTCTTCATGAACCGCGCCGTTCCACCCGAAGCCGGACGGCGGTGCGTTCTGGTAGTCCATGGTCTGCAACGCTGGCGTTCCGGTGGTTTTGGATAGACCTGTGCTGAACATTTGTGCGCGTTTGGACAAGTCCCCAATCGGAATAGACATCGATAAAAAGATTGTGTTCGACGCTATCGGGGCAGCGTACCCGGTTTGCGGCATACCGAATCCCGCCGGGTTTGGCAAATAAACTGGAGTTGGTGCGCCCTGGCCAGTCGTTCTGGAGTATGACAAACTCGCTGACGCGCCACTGTTGCCAAACAAGTGCGTGTAAGTCAGCGAAGTCATATCCTGACCATCGTTAGTTGTTACCAGCGCCGCCAGCAATTCATGCCCGCGCTGAACGGACAAAGTGTTGGCTTCGCTGTGGCGAAACATTGGCCCACCACCCACGGGCATATAGTCCGGACTGGCAAAGATAACTTGTGTACTTGTGGAAATTACAGTCTTACCAATCGTCGCACTATCTTCCCAGACTGCGTAACGCATCAAACCTGTTCCATCACGAACCCCAACAGAAATGTTCCCTGCGCTCGTACCAAACGCAACATTGACCCCGGCGTGAGCGATGTGGGGAAGGACCATCGCTCCAGCAGGGCCAGATAGCCCGTCCTCTGCGTTGCCCTCGAGAGTAACGGCGTCTGTGATTCCGTACCGGTAGAACCCCTGAGCCATTGGCGGCCCGCTTTGCGTCAGAGTAGGACGGATCACGCCAGCATTGACCCCAAAGGATGAGATACCTTGTTTAAGCAGTAGTGGAGCCCCGATCAACTGCGAAGTGATTACCTGCTGATTACCGAACTGATCAGTCACCACGACTTGCGCTGTGTTCGCACCAACCAGTGGCACGATCTGGTTTACCGAGAAAGGTCCGGGTTCAATTTGGCTTGCAAAGGCGCTTTGGCCGTTGACGAGAACTTGCAATGTTGATGGAGCCGTTGCGGTCCCGCCCAACTGGTAGAACGGCTGTGCAATAAACCCAGGAGTCAGGCTGTAATCCCGTTTGTACTGAAACCCGGTGAACGACACAGGGGCAACCTGATCCCCCGCGACGCTGTATGAGTCACCCAGAGTCCAGTTTGTGGCCGTATCCCAGTCATCGTGACTGGCAGAGGCAATCATCCGTTGAAACGGGATATTCCCCACCTGATTTCCAGTGGAGGCCAAACCTGCCAGCCGCAACCGAGTGCCGTTGAGGTAGGTACTGGCATCCAGCATCGTGCCAACGGAGTTCATCAGCCCGATCTTGTTTGCCTCTACGTCATAATTCAGGAACCAACCAGGGGCTTGTTCCGTCGGTTTGACAAACATACTGGAGTCAACAGCGGAAAACGACTGTAAAGCCCTGTACGCAGGTAAAGGCTTGAATGTCAGCGTGGAGGTCAAATCGTCAGCCGACACCACGCCAACACTCGACAAGTCAACTTTGGCGCCGGCAATCTTTGCCTGATCTAACCCAAGTTTCCCGGCGTCGTCCTTCGACACAATGTAATGCGACCCCTCATGGGCGATTACCATGTCAATTTTAGCCGAGGCTGAACCCACTTTTACCGACCAAACTTCATCGCCAGCAAAAGATGTGTTGCAGAAGATCAGTGCAGCAAGAGCCAGGGCTGATCGCGCATTATTGGGTCTCATCGTCATAGCGCACATCGGCAACGCTGGTTACGCCCGGAATATCCATGCAGTTCCCTGTCTCACCTGGAAACAGATAATGCAGGCGATCAACATTTTTTCCGGCCTGAGTTTTCCAGCCGTGAATCCGGGCAAACATGGTCCCCGAATTGCACAGTTTTCCGTCCGCTAGAGTCAATTTCGCATGGAAAGTCTCCATGTCCTTGTTGAAGACGAACAGGGGCAAAACAAGGTTTGTTTTTGACACGATCTGAGATTTGCCATCCGGAGCCGCGAAATCAGGCGTAATGTCGGTTACCAGTACCCGATAATCTTCCATAATGTATTTCATACCGGCACGCATGACGAACAGACGCATTACCGCCGTTTTCCCTGCCGGTACAGTGATAACAGGGCGACTTGTAGCGATAGCCGACTGATTGTACAAAGCATCCGAGCCGTCTGGCGCGTACCCCGTCCACTCCTTCACCCGTATGTCGTATGTCCGGGCAATGTCCGTGTCGTTGGTCACATCAAGCTCAACGACCTTTTGATCTGGTCGCACAAAAATACGATAAGGTTGTACGGAAACCGCTGATGCAGTCTCAGCAAACAAGGATAGGGCAAGTGCGGCAAGAATAAGTCGTTTCATGGGACGCTCCGTGTGTTATTGGGCTGTTGTAACTGGTTGGCGTCCTGCGAAATTCTGACCCAAAAAAAGGAAGGCCATCGCTGGCCCTCCTTTCTACTGCTACCCGATCCGGTTTCCCGGACTGATGCTTACCAGGTCAAAGTGACGGGAACAGTCCCGCTGATTGCCCCGGTAGTGGTCACGCTGGTGGCGAATGTCGAATCAGCAACTTGAAGCGACAAGTTTTCTGTCTGTGCAGACCCGGTGCCAGTGCCGGTGATGCCGGAGGCCAAGTTGGATGTTCCGGCAGCGTTCATCAGCCGGACCGCGTTGGCAGTCGCTGCAGCAGTTCCAACGGTCAGGTTGTTGGACGCTCCGCTGGTCATAGTCCAAGGCGTTCCGGTTGGGCAAGTCACAGAAACCGCAGTAGGAATGATAGTGGCGGCAGCACCGTTACCGGAGGGGATGTTGCCCAAAGCAACGGTGGGAGAGGAGATGGTGCAGCTCGCAACACTCGTGCCGGATACGGTAACAGTTCCCGTTGCGGTAGCAGCGGAAGCGAACCCGGAACAAGCCACCAAAGCAGCCGCCAAACCGGCCAAAACTAATTTCTTATTCATAAAAAAACTCCTTATCAAAAAGTTGCCGACAGGATGCCGACAATGATGTTGGGTACATGCGAAATCTTACCAAAACAACTTTCTTTTTACAATCAATATGTTGTGCGTTATTAGCGCACAACATGTTATGCAACTATCAGCGTCCGGCATCCGAGCCGCTGCTTTTTTCCACTGCGCTATCTGCATCTTTACCGCCAGATTCATTTTTACCGACGGACTCATTCTCGAAAGACTTGCCCCGCTCAGATGAATCCCCGACTTCTTGTAGACCGAGCCCGGTCTGGATGTGGGAAATCAGCGCACCAGCCGCATTTTCAAAAGCCTCTCCGAAAGAAACCTCAGATGATTGAGCCAACTCTGGTTGAACCTGTTCGAGCTGATTCTGTTCAGATTGGGATTTTTCGATTTGTCCAAGTTCCGACTCGATCTGCCCAGGTTCCGACTGCACTTGTTCTGCTTGAGCCTGTTCTGGTTGGGATTGTTCCCGTTCAGACTGATCGCGTTCATGCTGGACTGTTTCCCGTTCTGGTTGTTCCTGCTCAGGTTTGGCTTGTTCCGGTAGTGCCTGATCGTTATGTTCTGGCTCGACTTTTACAGAAGCATCCCGATTTATTCCCTGATCCCGATCCTGATCCCGGTCATGTTCGGGTTGGACTGGCTCACGTTCTGGCTGGGCCTGTTCATGCTGCCGGGGTTGGTCTTGTTCCTGTTTGCCTTGCTCTGGCGGGGCCTGTTCTGACTGGGATTCCGCTGGCTGAGTTTGCCCCTGCTCCGGCTGTACTGCCTCCCGTTCAGGTTGAACTTGCTCCGGCTGGCCATGGGTAGGTTGAGCTTGTTCCTGCTCCGGTTTTACTGCCTCCCGTTCAGGCTGGACCTGACTATGTTCTTGTTTGGGCTGGACTGGCTCACGTTCTGGCTGGCCTCGTTCCGGCTGGCTTCGTTCCGGCTGGGCTCGTTCCGGTTGAGCTTGTGCAGGCTTGTCCTGAGCAGGTTGAACAGGTTTGTCCTGTGCCTGATCCGGTTGAGCTTGTGCAGGCTTGTCCTGAGCAGGTTGAACAGGTTTGTCCTGTGCCTGATCCGGTTGAGCTTGTGCAGGCTTGTCTTGCTTCGGAAAGCTTTTCTCCCTCCCAGCGCCCTCAAACAAGCCATCCCTAGCCTTGCCAAATGCCTGAGATATTTGATCCCGCTGCACTTGGGGTTTCCCCACCATTTCTTTGGAGTCACCAACCTTTCCAAAGCCTTTGTCATTCACTGGGCTAACCAACAACTTGGCTACTTCTTTTGCCGCAGCAACAACTAATGACCCGGCTTGTTGTGCTACCCCGGACTTGATGGTATCCCGCGCCGCAGCAACAGCAGCATCGCGCTTGTCCATCCCTGATTTTTCATAACCCGAAGCTTTTACGGATTCGTAAGCAGACTTTATTCCGTATGCCGCGATTTTTGCCGCCACTCCAAGCACCAACTTGGCAGCACCAGCAGCTAATTTTGTGGCAGCAACAGCGCCGCGCTCGACTGCGCCAACCTTCCTCCAGCCAATGGTATGCTTTCCAGAGATACTTGTTTGGCGACTGTACATTTTAGACGAAGAAAAAATCCCCTTTTTCGATGTAACATAGGTTTGCTTCTTGCTCTGCTCGGCCTTCTTGTCCCAGTCCTTTTTTGCCGCATCCTTTGGATTGGCAACCAAGCGACTCTTTGTAAAAGCCTCGATCTTTCCATTCTTGGAAATTGCCGTTCCGACAAACTTGTTGTTCTTGTCGTAAACACTTCTTGCCTGGGAGCCGTCTTTTAGCGTCCTGCTCTCACGCATTTTCCCGTGAATCTCGGCCCCGGCTGTTTTGAAAACAACTTCCTTTTCCAGCCCGGAATTCTTAAAACTTGAGCCGAGCGTCGGCCCCTTGTTGAAGTTGATCCCCGTCGTTCCATGCGCTTGTGAAACAACCTTATCAACCTTCGGCGTGTTCCGCTCCTGCTTATGCTCAGGAGCCAAACCTTTTGATACACCCAGCACCTTGTCGTCTTTGACAACCAGATGCGCCTTTTCTCCGTCCTTTGCTTTTATCTCGCAAGCCTTTGTCCCGTTGCCAATGTCCTTTTCTCGACCCGTACTCTGATAATTCTTCCCCTCAAAGGTGACTTTGTTACCAGACACTTCGACGGATTTGTGACTTGTTACAGCGCCATCCTGCGTCTTGGACGTGCCAATGTCCTCCCCATCCTTGGAGACTGCATAGCCAACAGTGCGATTGCCGCTTTTCATTTCCTGCGAAACAGCCCCGTCGGGTCGTTGATGCTTCTCTCCAAGGTCATACTTCTTTTCATTTTGAAAAGCAGAATCCTTTACAACTAACTGCTCTTTGCCATGCAAACCAGACGTTTCCCTCGATACTTCCTGCACCGATTTGAACCCGCGAGTCTCTTCCTTGGCAATATCAGCATCACGATCCCGGCCAAACCCGGTTCCAGACTTAAGCGAATCTGAAACTCCGACGGCCTGCCCCTGTTTGTCGTGAAAAGCATAAGCCGTTTGCCCGCCTTCACCCTGTAACTTGGAAACGGTTATCCCACCAATCTCCTGCTTTCCTACGACATCCATTTCTTTGCCGTTCAAAGTAGCCTTGTCGCCAGCCATATCCAATTTGTTGAATGGCTTGAAATCGGTCAACTTTGTTTCGCCGTCTTTGCCAACGAAAGCACTTTTGGCCGTCCCCACGTCCGCGCCGTCTTTTGAAACCAGGTACTGACTAAACTTGCCATCGCTACCGGATAAAGCCGTCAGCTTCGTCCCGTCCGGCAAGTTCCTTTCGGCCCCTTTGTCGTATGTGAACTTGCCTTGCTCCTTCTGCTCCCCGCTACTTGTCAGTGACACCTTTTCATGGAACGATGAGGACAGGGTAACTTGTCCACCTTTATGTTCTGCAGATGTGAGCGGTTCGGCGCGGCTATTCGACAACTCCTTTGCCTTCCCCGCCTCAAGAGAATACTGGGTAGCCGAGTACATGGGGGCCGACTCCCTGTTTTGCTCATGACGCTGTTCAGGACGCTGGGAGGAAGAAGCCTCGTTGCCCTTCAAGGCCCCAAAGTCCACACCAACCGCCTTGGCCTTCTCCAGCCACCCCTCCTTCAACTCGGCACTACCCAGCCCGGATTTTTCGGGTCTCGTCTGCAAAGCAGCCACAGCGTCCATTTTGGGTGATACAACCCCGCCAATTTCCTGAATACGACTTTGAATTGCCTCGCTCCGGCTGGAAAACGCCTGAGAGGCTTCCTTGGACACCCCGTTAATCTCTGGGTGCGTCCCGCCCTTCCCAGGTTCGTCACGGACAGAATACCCGGCTTCCTTCGCTTGATCGGAAAGCGACTTGTAGTATTCGGCCTTGATCTCGTTCTGGTTATTAAAAAACTTGTCGGCGTGGATTGAGTAAGTCTTCCCGTTCACCTCGGTCGCATTAAGCACAACTACATGGGTGTGGGTATTCGGGTCATCAGCCCGGCTTGTCTCGTGCTTGAATGTGGCTGCAGCAATGTTGCCAGTATCAACCTTGGAGGTTTTACCATCTTTGGTCACCCTGGCCTGCGCCATGTCCTGAATCTTATCCGCTGCGGTGGCCACGGCTTTGTCGTGCATTTCTGATATTTTTGGGTCAGCCAAACCAGCAACATCGAAACTCTTTGGCATTGAAAAAACAAACTCAAACCCGCTACGATTGCCACCGCTATCAGTTGGCCGCCCACCACCGGCCCCGAAAGATTCCCCGGTAGTGGGATTGTGTTTGCTCATTGCGATTTCAAAATCGTGTGCTTTCACGCCGCCATCAAGATCCATGGACTTTGCAAATTCGCCCAGCCACTTGCTGTCCTGGATCTCGCCTTGTTCGGTACGGTCCTTTGCAAAATACCCACCGTCATTCTCGAAATAATGAGCAGTACCCGATCCACCAGAGCCGCCAACAACACGCATGAACGCCATGACAACCCCCGAGCTTATGACAGAAAGGAATTAAGAGCGGCAGCCGCTTCTGATTCAACCTCTGCCCAAGCACCTGGCTTTGTGCTAATGATTCTTTGCAGAGCCGCACGGCACACAAAGAGATTCAACAACAACACCATGCCGATATTTTCCTGAGCCTCGCCAACCCCGTGAATCGCTGATTCGATAGCGGAAATTTGCGGATCACGCTCTTTTGCATAACCCAGTTCGCGCTGTAAAGCGTTCTCAACAAAATCGGTCAATGTGATGCCTTTGTCTTTCGCAACGCCGCGCACTTTCTTCTCGATTTGATCATCAATTCTCATAGACACTTGACCCATTTTTAACTCCTTGACTAACGAAAAATAGAAAGAACCAGTGTAATACGATGGTTGCCTGCGAAATTTTCTACATTTCACGGAAAAACAATTAGATAGTTGAGGTCTTGCATTTCACCGCGCAGCGGTTCCGCGTAGCGGTTAGACACCATGAGAATGGCTGAAACCCATGCTGGGCGGGCCTTACGAAGCAACCCGGAGGGTTGCGTAAGTGTTCATGAATCCTGAGCATATAAACCATGTCGAATTCGCCCGGTATGGTCAGGTCAGTTTTGATTGTTTCTGGTTGAGGATTTGGTTACACTACTGCCAATTAGATGTTTCATGGAATACCAGCCTAGTTGGTGGGGATTGCCGGGAGGCTACCAGTTGGATGTGTAATAAAACCGCGCCGGACGGTTTCCGGTGACAAAAACAAGAGGAGTTTCATTTAATGAAAAGTAGCGTCAAGCAACTCACCCTAGCCGCCATCATGTCTCTGGCCGCCGCTTCCGCCATGGCTGATATGAGCGCCCCTACCGATACCTATGTGGGCGGTGATCTGGGGCGTGCCAACGCCACCGGTATTGGCAATTCCGGCACGGCTTACGGCGCATTCGTTGGCCATGAGTGGAACAAGGAATTTGGCGTCGAACTGGGCTACAACCACTTCCCCAGCGCCAACGGTGTCAGCATCTATTCCATCAGCGTCACGGGATTTGACACCCTGTACTTCGACAACGCCAAGACCATTGGCGCGGTGGGTGTTCTTGGCGGTAACTACTCCAACGCTTCCGGTTACGCTGGTTCCAGCGTGTCGGGGGTTGCTCTGTCGTTCGGTGCTGGCCTGCGGTACAACGTCACAAACAACATCGAGACACGTTTGATGTATGTCCGTAATGATTTGGCCAACAACACCTACTACTCGCAGAACGCTGAGAACTTGATTACTTTGGGCGTCGCCTATCACTTTTAATCAGGCATTGCCTATATTGACAGCCCATGCCTTGCGGTATGGGCTGTCAAGAAAAAAGGAAGAGAAAATGTTCAAAAAAGCCATCGTATTGTCAGCTCTTTCTGCCACAGTCCTGTTGGCGGGGTGCGCGCCTGCAGAGTTTGTGAATCCTGACCCACAAAAGCTGGTTCTTGGGAAATCAACCAAGGAAGATGTTTTCAATGTTTTAGGGAATGATCCAAAGCCAATTGAGGTCGATGCGACTTTGGCACAAAACGGGCAGAAGGTTCATTTCATCGAGTACAAGCACCTCAAGGGCGCAAACTTTTGGGGGTTAATCGTCAAACGACATTCGCATATTTACGTAACTCACAACAACATTCTTGTTGCTGACGGGTATGACAGTTGTTACGACGAAGACTCGACCGAGTTTGATGTTGATAAAGTGCCGCAGATTAAAAATGGGATGACGAAACAACAGGTCATTACTCTGATGGGCAAGCCTTCTGGTGAAGCCATCTACCCCATGGCTAGAAAGAAAGGCGACAATGCCATGCTGTACCGATATACCCATGCCAGATTTGCTGGGATAGCAACTACTACGGAAGTTGAAGAATTGACGGTATCGCTTGACAGCAACAACCTTGTTGATGATGTGGTGTTCAAGGATGACCGGAATCTCGGGGTTATGTAATTGTCAAATCGTACCTACCCAGGACAAGCTCTTATCTCCGCACCATATATTCGCGGCGGCCTGTCCTCCCTTTGATTTTTCCGTCCTAGGTAGGGCAGTGTTTCAAATCAATCCGAAAATAACGTATTAATATATGGAGTTTAATATGGCCCGTATGACAAATCGCTTGATTATTGCAGGGATAGTATGTGCAATAAGTTTATCCATTTCTGGATGTGGCACTGAAAATAATTTTTTGGCAAATAAAACAAAAACAGTAGAGTATTATCGGATATTTGACATAAAAACTTCAGCGGATGTTAACACTATTTCACATGCTGCAAGTGATGGTCTTGGTCGGAATGTAAATGATGCGAACGAAGTAACACCAATTCCTTCGTTTAGCCAACCACCAAGCGTGCCGGGTCGATTTGCCATTACAGATCCGTTTGCAGGCACACAACTCGGTATGATGATGCAGGGTGCTGGCTCTCTAGGACTAAGAATTGCTACATGCAATGGTGCGGTATGGTCAGCAAAAGCAGTGCGACATATCGCTGGAAATAACAACTTGAATCTGACTGCTTGCTTGTTCCAGTATAAAGATGGATACAACCTCGATCTTTACGCAGTGTTCACTAAAGAAGAAGGTGGGTTAGCTCAAATTGGCAGAGATTTGGCGAGTGATATAGTAGGAACTCCTGAACAATGGACAGAAAAAACCTTCTTGGATATTGTTCGTTCAATAAACCTGAATACAACATCAAAAATTACATTGCTTGAAGCTCAACCGGCAATTTCCGGAACTCCTTGGCTAGATAAATACGACAAATAATTGAAGTCATAACAGTAACAAAACCAGGACAGACTGAAGCGCTGTTTCTCGCGGCAGGCTGTCCTTCCTTTGCTTTTTCCGTCTCTGACGCCTTTGCTTAACTGTCCTGTTGTTCAGTTGATTATCGGACCATGCCGTGGTCGTCTATGGATTTCTGAAGCATTGCGTCGAGCTGTTCCGGCGTTTCGATCCCGTGCTGCTTCAGCATTTTCACCATTTTCGCTTCGG